>Ga0075012_10001238_pt1 | contig 26641 bp, 23 predicted proteins | sample All_14_2_FD_71474 | JGI IMG/M metagenome (GOLD analysis project Ga0075012, IMG submission 71474) | Freshwater microbial communities in response to fracking from Pennsylvania, USA - Allegheny Zone_MetaG_DW_15 | ecosystem: Environmental > Aquatic > Deep subsurface > Groundwater > Drilled...
CAGACGGCAAAACAGTCCATGCAGTCGTCGCAGCGGCCGCGCTGGTCGGCGGTGATGCGAATCAGCGATTTCTGCCCGAGCAGGCCGTAGAAGGCGCCCATCGGACAGAGGTGACCGCACCAGCCGCGCGAGGCGACCAGTACGTCGTAGGAAAAGATGGCAAAGATTACGACCAGACTGCCGGACAGTCCGAAGATCAGACTGCGTTGCAGGATGGTCACCGGATTGACCCACTCCCAGACCACGGTGCCGGTGACCGCCGCTGCGAGCAGCGAACCGGCCAGCACCCAGTAGCGGGTATTGCCGTCCGGCGCCCGGCCCGACTTCAGGCCGAGCCGGCGGCGCAGCCAGGCGGCAACATCGGTGACGACATTGACCGGACAAACCCAGGCGCAATAGATGCGCCCACCGAACAGCGCGTAGAACGCGATGACGATGGCCGCCCCGATCAGCGCCGAGGATGCCGGCATGAAACCGGCAGCCAGACTCTGGACGAACAGGTAGGGATCGGTCAGTGGCAGGATGTCCAGCGTCAGCGACGAGGCCAGGTTGCCCTTGGCGATCCACAGGCCGAACCAGGGGCCGGTCATGAACAGCAGTAGTACGGTCAACTGCGAAATCCGGCGTAAAACCAGGTAACGGTTGGCGGCCAGCCAGCCCTTGTCGCGGATCGCATCGCTGCCCGGACGACTGATGCTGCGTTTTGCGCTCATGGTTTCCACCCGGAATCCAGGCCGGCCGGCGGCGTATCGACGCGAACGTCGCCGTGGGCCTTGCCTTCCAGTCCGCGTACCGGCATTTCAAGCTGATCGCCGATCAGCGAACCACCGTGTTTCTGCTTTTCTTCCCAACCCTTGCGGTAATGGTCCGGCAAGGCGCCCTTGGCGAGCTTCACCGGCATCACCTTGATTGCCGCTTCCGGCAGCACGCAGGCGGCCTCGCACTTGCCGCAGCCGGTGCAATGGCTGGAATGAACCGTCGGCAGCAGCAACGCATGCCGGTCGGAGCGCGGGTTGTGCAGGGTTTCCAGCGTGATCGCCTTGTCGATCACCGGGCAGACCCGATAACAGACATCGCAACGCAGGCCGAGGAAATTCAGGCAGGTTTCCTGGTCGGAAAGCACCGCCAGCCCCATCCGTGCGTCGTGGATGTCGGTCAGCTTCGGATTCAGCGCGCCGGTAGGACAGGCCTTGACGCAGGGAATGTCGTCGCACATTTCGCAGGGAATGCTGCGCGCCCGGAAATATGGCGTGCCACCGGCGACATCGCTGCCGACGGGGGCCAGCACCAGCGTGTCGTAAGGACAGTCACGCACGCACAGACCGCAGCGCACACAGGCCGACAGGAACTCGTCTTCGGCCAGCGCCCCGGGCGGACGCAGGGCCTGCGCCGGGTTGGCCGAAGCCGGCCGTACCGCCAGCAAAGAACCGAAGGTGAGCAGCGCCCCGCCGCCGGCTGCGGCAGCAATGCCGTTGAGGAACTTCCGGCGTGCCGCAGATGCGGGCGATACGTCGGGATTCCTTTCAGGCTTGGCGGTGGGATTCGTGCTCACGATTCAGGCTCGATGGTTCATCAGGCGCGGGTGATCTTGACCGGACACTTCTTGAAGTCCGTTTCCTTGGAAATCGGACAGGTCGCGTCGAGGATCAGCTTGTTGACCAGCTTGCCTTCGTCGAAGAAGGGGATGAACACCAGGCCGATCGGCGGCTTGTTGCGACCCTTGGTTTCGACGCGCAACTGGATCTCGCCGCGCTTCGATGCCACCTTGACCTTCATGCCACGCTGGATGCCGCGCTTCTTGGCATCTTCCGGGTGCATGAAGACCACGGCTTCCGGCACCGAGCGATGCAGTTCCGGCACGCGACGGGTCATCGAACCGGTATGCCAGTGTTCAAGCACGCGGCCGGTGGACATCCACAGGTCGAATTCCTTGTCCGGCATTTCCGGCGGCTGCTGGTACGGCAGCGCAAAGATCACGGCCTTCTTGTCCTTGTGGCCGTAGAAGCTGAAGTCCTCACCGGCCTTGACGTACGGATCGTAGCCTTCGCGGAAGCGCCACAGCGTTTCCTTGCCGTCGACCACCGGCCAGCGCAGGCCGCGGGCCTTGTGGTAAGTGTCGAACGGTGCCAGATCGTGACCATGACCGCGACCGAACGCGGCGTATTCCTCGAACAAGCCCTTCTGCAGGTAGAAGCCGAGTTCCTTCGATTCGTCGTTGGTATAGCCCTTGATCGCGTGACCGTTGGTCTTTTCCAGATCGGCCAGCGGGAACTTGTTGACCGCACCATTCTTGTAAAGCACATCGAACAGCGTCTTGCCCTTGTACTGCGGCTTCTTGGCGATCAGCTCGGCCGGCCAGACATCCTCGACCTTGAAGCGCTTGGAGAACTCGATGTACTGCCACAGATCGGACTTGGCCTCACCCGGTGCCGACACCTGCTGACGCCAGAACTGGGTACGGCGCTCGGCATTGCCGAAGGCACCTTCCTTCTCGGTCCACATCGCCGACGGCAGCACCAGGTCGGCAGCCATCGCCGAGACGGTCGGATAGGCGTCGGAGACGACGACGAAGGCGGCCGGATTGCGCCAGCCCGGGTAGATCTCGTCGTTGATGTTCGGACCGGCCTGCATGTTGTTGGTGGTCGTCGTCCAGTAGCACTTGAGCTTGCCGTCCTTCAGCATGCGGCTCTGCAGCACGGCGTGGAAACCGATCTTGGCGTTCAGCGTGCCTTCCGGCAGTTGCCAGATATCCTCGGTCAGCTTGCGGTGGGCCGGGTTCATGACGACCATGTCGGCCGGCAGGCGGTGGGCAAAGGTACCGACTTCACGTGCGGTGCCACAGGCTGACGGCTGGCCGGTCAGCGAGAACGGACCGCTGCCCGGCGTCGAAATCTTGCCGGTCAAGAGGTGCACGTTGTAGATCATGTTGTTCACCCAGGTACCGCGGGTGTGCTGGTTGAAACCCATGGTCCAGAAGCTGACGACCTTCTTCTTCGGGTCGGCATACAGCTCGGCCATCCGCTTCAGGCGGTCGGCCGGCACGCCGGACAGCTTGGCGGTCTTTTCCAGCGTGTATTCGGAAACGAACTTGGCGAATTCGTCGAAGCTGATCGGCTTGGCAGCACCGGTATCGCCCTTCGGCTTGCCGTCGGCGCCGGGATAACCGTTCGACTTGGCATCCTTTTCCAGCGCATGCGCCGGGCGCAGGCCATAACCGATGTCGGTCTCGCCCATCTTGAAATTGACGTGCTTCTTGACGAAGTCCTGATTGACCTTGCCGCTCTGGATGATGTAGTTGCAAATGTAGTTGAGGATCGCCAGGTCGGTCTGCGGCGAGAAGATCATGCCGTTGTCCGCCAGTTCGAAGCTGCGATGCTCGAAGGTGGACAGCACGTGAACTTCGGCGCTGGCATGCGTCAGCCGGCGGTCGGTGATGCGCGACCACAGGATCGGATGCATCTCGGCCATGTTCGAACCCCACAGCACGAAGGCGTCGGCGTTCTCGATGTCGTCGTAGCAACCCATCGGCTCGTCGATACCGAAGGTACGCATGAAGCCGGCAACGGCCGAAGCCATGCAGTGGCGGGCATTGGGATCGAGGTTGTTGGAACGGAAACCGGCCTTCCACAATTTGACCGCGGCGTAGCCTTCCCAGATCGTCCATTGGCCGGAGCCGAACATGCCGATCGACGAAGTCATTTCATTGACCGGCTTGCCGGCATTGGCCTTCATGTCGGCGGCCAGCGCTTCCTTCCACTTCGCTTCCATGATGTCGAAAGCCTGGGTCCAGGTAATCGGCTGGAAGTCACCGTTCTTGTCGTACTTGCCGTTCTTCATCCGCAGCAGCGGCTTGGTCAGGCGATCCTCGCCATACTGGATCTTCGACAGGAAATAGCCCTTGATGCAGTTCAGGCCACGGTTGACCGGTGCATCCGGGTCACCCTGGGTGGCGACGATACGGCCTTTCTGGACGCCGACCAGCACCGAACAGCCGGTGCCGCAGAAGCGGCAGGCGGCCTTGTCCCAGCGGACATCGGTCGATGAGCCGGCCGGATTCGCGGCCTGGGCAGTCAGGGGAATCCCGGCGGTCGCTGCAGCAGCAGCAACAGCCTGGGTTTTCAGGAAATCACGGCGATTCATGGTCATGGTCAAGCCTCCTCGGGTTCAAGCGCGTCGTCGCAGTATTCGTAAGCCAGGGTCACCGACATGACATGGGGCACGTGATGGACCTGAATGATGGAATCGGAAACGGCATAGCCCTCGCCGTCTTCGATCAGGACAAGCATCCGTCCGTCGCCCTGATCGTGGGCCACGGAAGCGCCCGGCACGGCCTCGACGCCAAGCTGGACATCACGGGTGTGCTCGGGCAGGTATTTCAGGACGAGACTGACGATCTTCATGCGGCACCTCGAAGGGCTAGGGAAGGAAAATTCGGCGGCGCGATGCGGATGGCACGCGTCGGACAATCGGCCAGACAGGCACCGCAACCGGTACAGGCTGCGCTGTCGAGCTGTGGCCGGGCAACACCGCCGACCGTCGGGGGAAAATGGATGGCGCCGACGTCGCACAGCTCGCCGCAGGTCCGGCAGACCACGTTGTGGTCGGTCAGACAATCCACCGAGAAGAAGGCGCGCAAGGACCAGGGCGACTGCCCCGGCTGTTCGCGCAGCGCCAGCGGTTTGCAGGACTGGCGGCAATCGCCGCAGAAAGTGCAACCTTCCGGCGCCCGGCCGACGGTGAAGTCGGCTTCGGGGAATGCGCCGTCGCCCTTGACCAGCAGACCGGTCGGACAGGCAGTGAGGCATTCGCCGCAACGTGTGCAGGCATCGATAAACAGGGCTTCCGGCAACGCCCAGGGCGGGCGCATGGCATCTCCCCGGCCCGATCGGGCGACACCCAGGAAAGCACGGCGGGAAAGCGTCACGTTGATTGCTCGAAAAGTTGTTCTGCGATGCATACTACGTGGCGAAACGGGGGTGCGACAGTGGTCGAAAAGCCCGGAAACAGTCGCCATCTACACCTAAATAGGTAGGACAGCAGACCAAAGAAACATCAGTTTTTCCCGTAAAATCAAGCTCATGAAAAAAACCATTGCACTCAGCCCCGGGCAACCGAATACCCCGCTGTTCAAAAGGGGTAATCCCCAATACACGCCATGAAGCGTTTCGTCGTTTCGATCTCGCAGGCGCTGCACGATTCGGTCCTGGTACGCCTCGGTCTGGCGATGGGCATCCTGGCCCTGCTTTCTTTCGCTTCGATCGTCACATCGACGGTGATTGCCGAGAACATCAGCGGCCAGGCGAGTGCGATCAATGTCTCGGGATCGCTGCGCATGATGAGCTTTCGCAGCCTGAGCGAGGTCCAGCAACCGGACAAGCGGGCCCAGGCGCTCGACACCATCGAGCAGTTCGAGCGCCGCCTGCATGGCCTGGACCGCCACGTTCAGAGCAAGACCGCGGGCGATTCACCGTCGAAACAGGCCATCAACGTGGTCACCTTGCGCTGGACCGAACATATCCGCCCGATTGCGCGCGCTGCCGCCGAAGGCAATGGCGATGCGTTGATCCAGATGGCACAGGACATCCCCGGCTTCGTCCAGCAGATCGATTACGTCGTGCAATTGATCGAGGAAGATCTCGAACACAAGGTGCGCTGGCTGCGGGCAACGCAATTCGGGCTGCTGGCACTGATCCTTCTGGTCAGTCTGGTGACCAGCTGGATGTTGCGCCGACAACTGGTACAACCCCTGGCACAGTTGCTCAAGGCGGCGAAGACAGTCTCGCGCGGCTCGTTTTCAGTACGCGTCCGGCACGTCAGCGGCGATGAACTCGGACAACTGGGACGCGCCTTCAACACCATGGTGGCCGAGATTGCCAGCATGTACGGCAACCTCGAAGAAAAGGTCGACGAGAAGACGCGTGAACTGACGCGGACCAACGAGTCGCTGGAGCTGCTGTACAAGGTCAGCCAGAAACTGTCGGCGAGCGACCTGACGCTGGAGCAGTTGCAGGGCATCCTGCGCGAAGTCGAAAGCTCGCTGGAACTCGGCCACAGCATGATCTGCATCAGCGACAACGGTCATCTGCCGGCACACCCGGTGGTTGGCGACCTGACCCCGGACGAAGTGAGCAAATGGTGCGGTCAACAGGATTGCGGGCAGTGTTTTGCCCGCACCTCGGAAACGCTGAGTCAACAGGCCGAATCCAGCAACGTCGTGGTGGTGCCGATCGGCGAGGCCGGCGGCCTGCAGGGCACGCTACCGATCATGCTGCGTTCGCGCGATCCCTTGCCGGCGGACACTGCCCGCCTGATCGAGACCGTTGGTCACCATGTCTCGAACGCCCTGATCAACATGCGGCGGACCGAGGAAAAACACCGGCTGGCGGTACTTGAGGAACGTTCGGTCATCGCCCGCGAACTGCACGACTCGATCGCGCAGTCGCTGAGCTATCTGCGCATCCAGGTGACCCGTCTGGAAAAATGCATCGACCAGGGTTGCGATGCCCGGACCATCGCCGAGGAACTGAAGGACGGCCTGAGTTCGGCCTACCGCGAACTGCGCGAATTGATCACCACCTTCCGCCTGCGCATCGACGAACGCGGCTTCGGCGTCGCGCTGGAAGAAACCATCGCCGAATTCTCGACCAAGCTGGCTTTCCCGGTCGAACTGCACAACACGCTGTCTGGCATCGTGCTTTCCGGCAACGAGGAAATGCACGTGATCCGCATCATTCGCGAGGCGCTGTCGAACATCGAACGCCACGCCGATGCGACACAGGCCGCCGTGAATATCTCGGTCGATGCCGAACACACCGTCTGCATCCGCATCAGCGACAACGGCAGGGGCTTCAACCCCGCCGAGATTCCGGAAAACCATTTCGGCACCAGCATCATGCGCGACCGCGCCCACATCCTCGAAGGCGAGTTGAGCGTGGATACCGCAGCCGGTGCCGGCACGACCATCAACCTGAATTTCCTGCCGCAGAAATACCGGCAAACCGAACACTGAGGCCACCGACATGCCCGACAAGACCCGCGTACTGATCATCGACGACCACCCGCTGTTCCGCCGCGGTGTCTGCCAGTTGCTTGCCCTCTCCCCGAACTTCATCGTCATCGGCGAAGCGGCCAGTGGTCAGGAAGGGATCGAGATGGCCAAACTGCACGACCCGGACCTGATCCTGCTCGACCTCAACATGAAGGGCATGAACGGTCTGGAAACGCTGCGCACGATGCGTGACCTGGAGATCGACGCACGCATCATCCTGATCACCGTCTCCGATGCGCCGGAAGACCTGATCGCAGCAATCCGCGCCGGCTCCGACGGCTACATCCTGAAGGACAACGACCCCGACGACATCCTCAAGCTGATCGACAGCGCAATGCACGGGCGCAACGCCATCAGCCCGGAACTGACCAGCCTGCTGGCGACCGCACTGCGCGAGGAAAGCGTCGTCGAGCAACGCAGTCAGGCCAGCCTGACCGAGCGCGAAACGGCGATCCTCAAGTGCCTGGCCGCCGGCATGTCGAACAAACTGATCGCCCGCGAACTCGACATCATGGAAAGCACGGTCAAGGTTCACATCCGCAACCTGCTGAAAAAGCTCAAGTTCCGCTCGCGTGTCGAAGCCGCAGTGTGGGCCGTGGGCAATCACGTCAATTGAGGTGCGCGCCGCATCGGCAGATCAGCGCTCAGTCATCGCCAAACAGGTCGCGACTGTAAACCTTGGCCGCAACATCGCGGATTTCGTCGGAAATGCGGTTGGCAATAATGACATCGGACTGCTGCTTGAAAGCAGCAAGATCATTGACAACACGGGAGCGATAAAACTCGCTATCACCCGCCAGCACCGGCTCGTAAACAATGACTTCAATTCCCATTGCCTTGATGCGTTTCATGACCCCCTGGATGCTGGACGCCCGAAAATTATCGGAGCCGGCCTTCATCACCAGTCGATAGACGCCAACCACCCCGGGATTGGCACGAATGATCTCGCGGGCTACGAAATCCTTGCGGGTCGTGTTGGACTCGACAATTGCCCGAATCAGGTTCTGCGGCACATTGCTGTAATTGGCCAGTAGTTGTCGGGTGTCCTTGGGCAAACAATAACCGCCATAGCCAAACGACGGGTTGTTGTAATGTTTGCCGATACGCGGATCAAGGCACACGCCGTTGATGATCTGGCGCGCATCCAGATCGTGGGTAGCTGCGTATGTATCGAGTTCGTTGAAATAGGCCACACGCATGGCCAGGTAGGTATTGGAAAACAGCTTGACTGCTTCAGCTTCGGTACTCTCGGTAAACAACACCGGGATATCCTTCTTGATTGCCCCCTGCGTGAGCAAACCGGCAAAAACCTCCGCACAACTACCGAAGCCGCCGACAATGATGCGTGACGGATACAGGTTGTCGTATAAAGCCCGGCCTTCACGCAGGAACTCAGGTGAGAACAGAATGCCTTCGTAGCCAAACCTGACTCTCTGTTGCGCGCAGTAACCCACAGGCACGGTCGACTTGATGACTATCACGGCCTTCGGGTTGATATCCATCACATCGCGAATAACGGCCTCGACCGAGGCAGTGTTGAAAAAATTGGTTTCCGGATCGTAATCCGTCGGCGTAGCGACAATGACGTAGTCAGCCCCCGCATAAGCCTCCGATTTATCAAGCGTGGCACGCAAGTCAAGTTCCTTGTGCACGAGGTAACTCTCGATATCCGGATCGATGATCGGTGATTTCCTGGAATTGAGCATCGTCACCTTCTCGGGCACGATGTCCAACGCGACAACCTCGTTGTACTGGGCAAGCAGGATGGCGTTGGACAATCCCACATACCCGGTTCCGGCAATGGCAATTTTCATGATGGTGAACCGCCTTTGATTGAACATTCCCCGCATGACTACCGACCCGACATCGATCAACCCGCGAGACGTGCTCAGGCTATCCGCCTTGTGTTACAAGCAGCCTGACAGCAATGTGAATGCCGAAGCGCAACGACGATGCCAAGGCTGCGCAGAAAATCAGCATCGGTTAATATTCAAATTTTGCGATCACAACCCCATGCTAATAGCCACCCCGGACCCAACCCCGCTCGTCAACGAAATCAACCTGATGCTGGAAACACTTTCGTTTTCTGGCGCTCGGGTACTGGAACTCGGTTGTGGCCGCGCCGAAAAGACACGCGCACTCGCCCGGAATGGAGGGGTTGAAAAGATCGTGGCGCTTGAAGTGGACGCGGTTCAGCACGCGAAAAACCAGCTGATCACCGACCTGCCGAACGTAGTATTCACCCACGGTGGTGCAGAGGCTATTCCGGCTGAGACAGAGTCCTTTGATATCGTATTGATGTTCAAATCACTGCATCACGTACCGGTTGCACAGATGGATGCGGCGTTAGCGGAAATTGCCCGCGTCCTGAAACCTGGTGGACTGGCATGGATTTCGGAACCGGTTTATGCCGGCGAACTGAACGAGGTGTTCCGCCTGTTCCATGACGAAAAGACTGTGCGCGAAGAAGCCTTCGCAGCGATTTGTCGCGCTGTTGATAACGGCCCGTTAAGGCTGCAGCAACAACTGTTCTTCAACACGCGCAGCTTCTTCGAAAGCTTCGAAGAGTTCGACACGCGCATGATTCAGGTCACCCACACCAATCACAACCTGTCGCCGGAACTTCATGAAACGGTGCGCCAGAAATTCATCAGCTACATGAGTCCGGAAGGTGCTACTTTCATGGCACCCCAGCGCGTCGATCTACTCGTCAAACGCTAGAAATGAAAAACCCCGCACAACGCATCGGTTGCACGGGGTTTGAATTCTGGGGCGACTGATGGGGCTCGAACCCACGACAACCGGAATCACAATCCGGGACTCTACCAACTGAGCTACAGCCGCCGCTGCAGGAAGGCGCGCATTGTAAGTCCTTCTGCGGCGAGTGTCTACAGGCTTTCCTATTTTTTTGGATGCGCCGTTACGGTGCATGCTGCCAATCCGTAGTGGCCCCGGCGTGATATTATTGCCAGCTTTATTTTTCGGCGCCTTAAGCACAAGGAATTTTCATGGAAGCAACTACCGTACAAGCCAACGAACTCGAACGTCGCATTGATCTCTCCATCGCCATTGCCGATGTCGAGAAGGAAATGGAACCGCGCATCCGTCGCATGGGTCGCAACATGAAGGTTCCGGGTTTCCGTCCGGGCAAGGTGCCCTACGCCATGGTCAAGCAGCAGTACGGCGATCAGGCGCGTCACGAAGTTCTGTCGGAGCAGCTGGACCGTGCTTTCGGCGAGGCCGTGACTGCCCAGAAGATGAATGTTGCCGGTTACCCGCGCCTTGAGGCGAAGGAAACCGAGAGCACCACGCACATGGAATTCACCGCTGTGTTCGAGGTGTATCCGGAATTTGTGCCGGGCGACCTGTCGACCGCAGAAATCGAGCGTCCGACGCTGGAAGTTGGCGCCGCCGAAATCGAGAAGACCCTGGACATCCTGCGCAAGCAGCGTGTCCGTTACGATAATGCCGACCGTGGCGCCGAGAAGGAAGACCGCGTGGTCATCGACTTCACCGGCAAGAAGGACGGCGTTGCCTTCCAGGGTGGTTCGGCTGTCGATTACCCGTTCGTTCTCGGCCAGGGCATGATGCTGCCGGATTTCGAAAAGGCTGTTGAGGGTGCCAAGGCTGGCGAGTCGAAGACGTTCGACCTGACCTTCCCTGAGGATTACCACGCCAAGGATCTAGCTGGCCAGACCGTGCAGTTCGAAATCGCCGTCAAGCAGGTTCAGGCACCACGTCTGCCGGATGTCGATGCCGATTTCGCCAAGATGATGGGCGTGACCGATGGCGACGTGGAAAAGATGCGCGCCGAGATCGAAGCCAATCTGCGTCGTGAAGTGAAGCGCCGCATCGAAGCCAAGCTGAAGGACCAGGTCATGGAAGCCCTGCTCAAGGCCAACCCGATTTCCGTGCCGTCCGCACTGGTCGATATGGAAATCCAGCGTCTGATGCAATCTGCCCGCAAGGACATGGAACAGCGTGGCATGAAGGTCAACGACATGCCGCTGCAGCCGGAATGGTTTGCCGACCAGGCAAAGCGCCGCGTCACGCTTGGCCTGATCCTTGCTGAAGTGGTGAAGACGGAGAAGCTTCAGGCTTCGCCGGAGCAGGTTCGGACGATGGTGGAAGACATGGCCGCCAGCTACGAACAGCCGGAAGAAGTCGTCCGTTGGTACTACGCCCAACCGCAGCGCCTGAGCGATGTCGAGGGTGTGGCTATCGAGAACAACGTGGTCGAATGGGTTCTTGGCAAGGCCAAGGTCACCGAAAAGGCTGCCGTGTTTGATGAATTGATGAACCAGCAGCAGTAAGCTGTTTCTCGTCAGAAATACGACAACCGTCTTAAATGCAACAAACAAGGGCCAACATGATTATCGACAACGCAAGCAACTGGGATCCGCAGGCTTTGGGCCTGGTCCCGATGGTGGTTGAGCAGAGCGGACGCGGAGAACGTGCGTACGACATCTATTCGCGCCTGCTGAAGGAGCGGGTGATCTTTCTTGTTGGCCCGGTCAACGACGCCAGCGCCAACCTGGTCGTTGCCCAGATGCTGTTCCTTGAAGCGGAAAACCCGGACAAGGACATCTCTTTCTACATCAACTCGCCGGGCGGTTCGGTGACGGCAGGGCTGTCGATCTACGACACCATGCAGTTCATCAAACCCAACGTGTCGACGCTGTGCATCGGCCAGGCGGCCTCGATGGGTGCCTTCCTTTTGTGCGCAGGCACCAAAGGCAAGCGTTTCGCACTGCCGAATTCGCGTGTGATGATCCATCAGCCGCTGGGCGGTTTCCAGGGCCAGGCTTCGGATTTCGCGATCCATGCCCGGGAAATCCTGTCCATCAAGGACAAGCTGAACCGCATCATGGCCGAACATACCGGCCAGCCGCTGGAGCGTATCGAGAAAGATACGGACCGCGACAATTTCCTGTCCTCGACCGAGGCTGTGGAATATGGTTTGATTGACCAGGTGCTGACCCGCCGCGAAGCGGCTTGATCAAGGAGAACGGGATGTCGAAGGACGGCCAGGAAAAACTGCTTTATTGCTCCTTTTGCGGCAAGAGCCAGCATGAAGTCAAGAAACTGATTGCCGGTCCGTCGGTTTTCATCTGCGACGAGTGCATCGCCCTGTGCAATGACATCGTCCATGACGAACTCCCGGAAGAGTCAGCCAAGGCGGGTCGCTCCGACCTGCCGACGCCGCGCGAGATCAGCTCGATCCTCGACCAGTACGTGATCGGCCAGGAAGTTGCCAAGCGCATCCTCGCCGTGGCCGTCTACAACCACTACAAGCGACTGCGCCACACCGCCAAGAACACCGGCGAGGTGGAACTGTCGAAGAGCAACATCTTGCTGATCGGCCCGACCGGTTCCGGCAAGACACTGCTCGCCCAGACGCTCGCCCGCATGCTCAACGTGCCGTTCGTGATGGCCGATGCCACCACGCTGACGGAAGCTGGCTATGTCGGTGAGGACGTCGAGAACATCATCCAGAAGTTGCTGCAGAAGTGCGACTACGATGTCGAAAAGGCCCAGCAGGGCATCGTCTACATTGATGAAATCGACAAGATTTCGCGCAAGTCGGACAACCCGTCGATCACCCGCGACGTTTCGGGTGAAGGTGTGCAGCAGGCGCTGCTCAAGCTGATCGAAGGCACCACGGCTTCGATTCCGCCGCAGGGCGGGCGCAAGCATCCGAACCAGGATTTTGTCCAGGTCGATACCACCAACATCCTGTTCATCTGCGGCGGCGCTTTCGCCGGCCTGGAAAAGGTCATCCGCAACCGCTCCGAGCGCGGCGGCATCGGCTTCGGTGCCGAGGTCAAGAGCAAGGACGACGGCAAGGAAGTCGGCAAGATCCTGCTCGACGTCGAACCGGAAGACCTGATCAAATTCGGTCTGATTCCGGAACTGATCGGCCGTCTGCCCGTCGTGGCGACACTGCAGGAGCTGGAGGCGGATGCCCTCGTCCAGATCCTGACTGAACCGAAGAACGCACTGGTGAAGCAGTACCAGAAGCTGTTCGACATGGAAGAAGTGGAACTGGAGATCCGTCCGGGCGCCCTCGCCGCCATCGCCAAGAAGGCGCTGGAGCGCAAGACGGGTGCGCGCGGCCTGCGTTCGATCATGGAACACGCCCTGCTCGACGTAATGTACGAACTCCCGGGCATGGAGAATGTCGAAAAGGTCGTGATCGACGAGAACATGATTACCGGCGACACCCCGCCGTTGCTGATCTACGCCGACCAGCCCAAGGTCTCCGGCTCGAACTGAGCCGGGGGTTCTTGAAATCCGGTTCCCTGCCCTCATTTAGGGGGCTCATACCTATTTCAAAGGCACACTGATGTCGAACCCCAACACGCTTCCGGAAACCCTCGAACTGCCGCTGCTGCCGTTGCGCGATGTAGTCGTGTTTCCGCACATGGTCATTCCGCTGTTCGTCGGCCGCCCGAAATCCATCAAGGCGCTCGAGATGGCGATGGAGTCCGGCAAGCAGATCATGCTGGTCGCCCAGAAATCGGCGGCCAAGGATGAGCCCGAACCCGAGGACCTGTACCGGATCGGCTGCATGGCCAACATCCTGCAGATGCTCAAGCTGCCCGACGGTACCGTCAAGGTGCTGGTCGAAGGTACCCAGCGCGCCCGCGTCGAAGCCATCGACGTGCAGTCGGCAGTGTTCATGGCGACTGCCGTGCCGCTGCCGCAGTCCGGCGCCGACGATCACGAGATCGAGGCGATGCGCCGCGCCGTGGTCGCCCAGTTCGACCAGTTCGTCAAACTGAACAAGAAGATTCCGCCGGAGGTCCTGTCGTCGATCACCGGCATCGAGGACGCTGGCCGTCTGGCCGACACCATCGCCGCGCATCTGCCACTGAAGATCGAGCAGAAGCAGGAAGTGCTGGAAATGGACAATGTGCGCGAGCGCATCGACCGCCTGCTCTCCCAGCTGGAAGCCGAAATCGACATCCTGCAGGTGGAAAAGCGCATCCGCGGCCGCGTCAAGCGGCAGATGGAAAAGAGCCAGCGCGAGTACTACCTGAACGAACAGGTCAAGGCGATCCAGAAGGAACTCGGTGAAGGCGAAGAAGGTGCCGACCTCGAGGAACTGGACAAGAAGATTGCTGCCGCCGGCATGAGCAAGGAAGGCCTGGCCAAGGCCCAGGGCGAGCTGAAGAAGCTGCGCCTGATGTCGCCGATGTCGGCCGAAGCCACTGTCGTGCGCAACTTCATCGAAACCCTGATCGGCCTGCCGTGGCGCAAGAAGACGCGCATCAGCAAGGATCTGCGCGCCGCCGAAAAAATTCTCGACGCCGATCATTTCGGCCTCGACAAGGTCAAGGAACGCATCGTCGAGTATCTTGCCGTGCAACAACGCGTGGACAAGGTCAAGGCGCCGATCCTGTGCCTGGTCGGCCCTCCGGGCGTCGGCAAGACCTCGCTCGGCCAGTCAATCGCCAAGGCGACCAACCGCAAGTTCGTGCGTATGGCACTGGGCGGCGTCCGTGACGAAGCCGAAATCCGCGGCCACCGTCGTACCTACATCGGCTCGATGCCGGGCAAGATTCTGTCCAGCCTGACCAAGGCCGGCGTGCGCAATCCGCTGTTCCTGCTCGACGAAGTGGACAAGCTCGGCCAGGATTTCCGTGGCGATCCGTCATCAGCGCTGCTGGAAGTGCTTGATCCGGAACAGAACAATACCTTCCAGGATCATTACGTCGAGGTCGATTTCGACCTCTCCGACGTGATGTTCGTGGCCACCGCCAACACGCTGAACATCCCTGCCCCGCTGCTCGACCGGATGGAAGTCATCCGCCTGTCCGGCTACACCGAGGACGAGAAGGTCAATATCGCCATGCGTTATCTGCTGCCCAAGCAGATGAAGAACAACGGCGTCAAGAAGACCGAGCTGATTGTTGCCGAGAGCGCCGTTCGCGACATCGTCCGCTACTACACCCGGGAAGCCGGCGTGCGGGCGCTGGAACGCGAGATTTCGAAGATCTGCCGCAAGGTCGTGAAGACGCTGGTGCTGAAGGCTCGCGACAGCAAGATGACGGTCAACGCCCGGAATCTGGACAAATTCCTCGGCGTGCGTCGCTACAGCTACGGCATGGCCGAGAAGGAGAACCAGGTTGGTCAGGTCACCGGTCTGGCGTGGACCGAAGTCGGCGGCGAACTGCTGACCATCGAATGCGCCAACATGCCGGGCAAGGGCAACATCCTGCGCACCGGCTCGCTCGGCGACGTCATGAAGGAATCGGTCGAAGCTGCCCGTTCGGTGGTGCGCGCCCGCGCCCGTCGTCTCGGCATCAAGGACGAGGTCTTCGAAAAGACTGACCTGCATATCCACGTTCCCGAGGGCGCTACGCCTAAGGACGGCCCGTCGGCAGGCATCGCCATGACCACTGCCCTGGTTTCGTCCTACACGGGCATTCCTGTGCGTTGTGACGTGTGTATGACCGGCGAGATCACCCTGCGTGGTGAAGTGCTGGCCATCGGTGGCCTCAAGGAGAAGCTGCTGGCCGCCGTTCGCGGTGGCCTGAAGACGGCGCTGATCCCGGAAGAGAACGTCAAGGATCTGACCGAGATCACCGAAAATATCAAGAACCGCATCGAGATCGTTCCCGTCAAATGGATCGACCAGGTGCTGGAACGGGCGCTGGAAACCCTCCCGCAACCGTTGCCCGAAGCAAATGATGCAGCGCCCGAACTGGCCGCCGCAACCGATGATTCGGTGAAAAAGGCCGTGCTTACCCATTGATTTTTAAGGGCTGGATGCCGGCGTCCTAGCGCCGGCATCCGGAAGCACCGTCCAGACCCGGGTAAACCCGGGCAAAATCCGCTTGACACAAGGATTTCGGGGGGGATATAAATCGCCCCTCACCAAATTTTCACCACTCCAATCCTTTCTAGGGGACTTACATGAACAAGACTGAATTGATCGATCAGATCGCCTCTGCAGCGGACATTTCCAAGGCTGCCGCAGGTCGTGCACTGGATGCAGCTGTTGAAGCCATCAAGGGTGCCCTCAAGGAAGGCGACAGCGTCAACCTGATCGGTTTCGGCACCTTCTACGTCGGCGAGCGCGCTGCCCGCACCGGTCGCAATCCGCGCACCGGCAAGACCCTGGAAATCAAGGCTGCCAAGTCGCCGAAGTTCCGCGCCGGCAAGGGCCTCAAGGACGCCGTTAACTGATATAATGTTGCTCCTTCTGCGCTGGCCGCAGATGGGTGCTTAGCTCAGTTGGTAGAGCGTCGCCCTTACAAGGCGAATGTCGGCGGTTCGACCCCGTCAGCACCCACCAAAATTCAGAAACCCCGCTCCGGCGGGGTTTTTTATTGTCGAGCAACTTCCATCTTTTCCCGAAACCCCTTGCAATCTCTGGCACTCTCCGTATAATGCGCGGCTCTGACAGCGCGCCCGTAGCTCAGTTGGATAGAGTACTTGGCTACGAACCAAGGGGTCGGGCGTTCGAATCGCTCCGGGCGCGCCATTCAGAAAAATGAGTCTTTCTCCGGACAGATTCAACCGTTGTACAGACAGCGCGCCCGTAGCTCAGTTGGATAGAGTACTTGGCTACGAACCAAGGGGTCGGGCGTTCGAATCGCTCCGGGCGCGCCAGTCAAAAAAAATGCACCGTTTCCGGTGCTTTTTTTTCGTCCGCAATTCGCGCAACACAACCTAGCCGCCCCCCTCCCCTGCGCCACGGAACATTGCCGGCGTCAGGTCGTATTTCTGCAGCAGCCGGTAGAACTCGGTCCGGTTGCGGTCGGCGATGCGCGAGGCATCGGCGACGTTGCCGTCGGTCAGCTTGAGCAGGCGGATCAGGTAATCGCGTTCGAAACGCTGCTTGGCTTCTGCATAGGTCAACGCTTCCATGGCCGGTGCCCGCAGCGCACGCTGGACCAGCGTTGCCGGAATCAGCGGCGTCGAGGTCAGCGCACAACTCTGCTCGACGACATTGAACAATTGCCGGACATTGCCAGGCCAACTGGCGGTAGCCAGCGCTTCGAGCGCGTCCGGGGCAAAGCCACTGATCGGCTTGCCGTATTTGGCGGCGACCAGGCGCAGGAAATGCGCCGCCAGCAGGGGGATGTCCTCGCGCCTTTCGTCGAGACGCGGCAGCGTCAGCGAAACGACGTCGAGACGGTAGTAAAGGTCTTCCCGGAACGCGCCCTGGGCCATCGCGGCTTCAAGGTCGCGATGGGTGGCCGACAGCAGGCGGACATCGACGGCTTCGGCTTGGGTGGCGCCAACCGGGCGGACGACGCGTTCCTGCAGCACGCGCAGCAGCTTGACCTGCAGCGCCAGCGGCATGTCGCCGATTTCATCGAGGAACAGCGTACCGCCGTTGGCGGCCTGGATCAGGCCGCTGCGTGCCGTGGCGGCGCCGGTGAAGGCACCACGGACATGGCCGAAGAGTTCGGATTCGAGCAACGGCTCCGGAATGGCGCCGCAGTTGATGGCGATGAAGGGACCTTGCGCCCGCGGACTGGCGCGATGGATGGCCCGGGCGAGGACCTCCTTGCCGGTGCCGCTTTCCCCGCGGATCAGCACACTGGCTTCCGATGCCGCCACCATGCGCGCGTCGGCCAGCAGTTCGGCCATGCGCGTGCTGCGGTAGACCACCCCTTCCAGCCATTTTTCATCATCGTCGCTGGTTTGCTGCAGACCGGGGGCTGCCGACAGCAGCAGGGCCTGGTCGATGCGGGCCAGCAGGGTCTGGCTGTCAAAGGGTTTGGTCAGGTAACCGAAAACCCCGCGCGAAGTGGCGTCGACCGCATCAGGGATGGTGCCGTGGGCTGTCAGCAGGATCACCGGCAGGCTGGGACGGGTACTACGCAGTTCCTCGAAGAGCGACAGGCCATCGCGGCCGGGCAGCCGGATATCGCTGATGACCAGACGCGGCGGATCGATGGCGACATGCGCCAGCCCTTCCTCGGCCGAGGTCGCCGGCGTTACGCGAAAGCCCCGGGCCTGCAGGCGCATCGTCAGCAGGCGGCGGATGTCTTCGTCGTCATCGATGATCAGGATGTGCGCACCGGCAGCGGCGACGGGCTTCATTGCAGGCTCCCCGGCAACGGGCTGCGCGGCCGGCTGGGCAGGCTGCGTTCGATTTCGGCCAGACGGTCGAGCTTCTCCTGCAGCTCCTGGAGCTTGCGCTGGCCTTCCTTGAGTTGAAGCGCGAGACGTTCGTTGTGGGTTTCGAGTTTCTGCCGTTCGGCCAGTTGCTCGCCAAGCAGGCGGGCCAGCGGCTGCAGCCTGACGGCGGCAGGCTCGGCATTGCGCTGGATGGCTTCGAGCAGCGCCTGGGCGCGTGCCATATCGGCTGTGCCACGCGGATGCGCGAGCAGCAGCGCCAGCCGCATCTGGGCATCGGGGTCGCCGGGCATCGCTGCCAGCTCAGCCCGGTCACGGGCGATCTCGCCGGCGCTCAGTGCCGGCAGTGCCTGCTGGTAGGCGAGTGCCGCCAGCGGCCCCTGGCCGTTCAGACGCGATGGCTTGCCCGGCAAGGCCGTGCAGGCGGCGGTCGCGAGTACGGCGACAATCAGCAGACAGGTACGCAAGTTATCTTTCATCGGGAATATCCACTTGGAAACAGGCGCCACGAGCGCAAGGCACGAGGGCCACGCTGCCGCCCATGGCGCGCACCAGTTCGCGCACGATGGAGAGGCCGACGCCACTGCCGCGGCGAGCCACGGGCGCGCGCTGGCGCCCCTGGACGAAGGGTTCGAAGATGCGTTGCACGTCCTCCGGCGCCACGCCCGGCCCCTGGTCGCTGCATTCGAATCGCCAGCCCCGCTGGTTACGTGAGGCACGGAGTTCGATACGACCACCGGACGGGCTGAAATCGATGGCATTGGCCAGCAGGTTGTCGAGGATCACGGCCATTTTCCCGGCGTCGAGTTCGGCAGCGCCCTCCCCGACCTGGCGATGGATCTGCAACTGCCGGGCCTGTGCCGGGAGTTCGTGGCGTTGCGCGGCCTCTTCCAGCAAGTGCGCCGGCTCGACCCGGGCGATGTTCAGGTGACGCGCTTCGAAGGCGGCGGCATTCAGGCTGAGCAGGCTTTCGATCTGACCCTGCAGGCCGCCGACATTGTGCGCCAGGATATCGACCACTTCCCGCTGGCTGGCGGACAGCGGCCCGGGCACTTCCTCGGCCAACAGGGCGACACCTTCCTTGAGCGCGGTCAGCGGGGTCTTCAGTTCGTGCGAAACGTGGCGCAGGGTCCGCTCCCGGTCGGCCTCGAGCTCGGCCAGATGCTGGCGCAGCCAGTCCAGGCGCCGCCCGAGACGGCGCAAGTCGTCCGGACCGCCGACCGTCACCGGCTGATCGAAGCGGCTGGCACCGAGCCGCCCGATGGCGTCTTCCAGCTGGCGCACCGGCCGGACCAGCCACCAGCCCATGGCCAGCGCCGCCAGCACGGCCCCCAGCAGGGCCAGCGCGAGGCGGCTGCCAAGCTGGGCCCGGCGACGCTCCAGCTCACCGAGCAGACGGCCATTTTCATGTTCGATCCAGCGCTGGCTGGCGAGCCGGATCGTGTCGTTCAGGCTGGCGAGGCGATCGAGCATGCCTGCCAGCTCATCAGTACCCGCCTTGCGATCCAGGGCGCTGCGCAACTCGGTGGCAACGCCGCGCCAGCCGGCCAGCGCTTCGCCAAGGCTGGCTGCTTCGGGGACATCGATGCGCGGCAGCAATGCCAGCGATTGCGCCAGGTGTTCGTCGAAGCGTAGCCGCAACTGGGGATCATCGAGCACCAGGAACTGTCGCGCGCTGCGCTCGATATCTATGCTGCGTTCGGCCAGCGTCTGCACGGCGGCAGTCAGTTGCAATGCCTGCATGCTGTTGTCCCGGCTCTGGCCGACCAGGCGTTCGAGCAGCAACCAGCCGTGCACTGCCACGCCACCAAGCAGGATGACGATCAGCAGGAAGCCGGCAAGCATGCCTTGACGGAACGAAATTCGCCTCATGAAAAATCAACAATCCTCATAATAATCATGGATATAACCAATCTGTCGGCAACAAGCGACATTCTATCCCCGCAGCAGCACTGGCTTGCAGCCGGGGGCAAAAATACCTGTCGCTTTTTGCCGACATGGCAGCAGGAAAGCCGGCGAGCAAAAAACACAAGTCACTGTTTTAAATGAACAAATAATTCCTGGCACGCTTATCGCGATAGGGGTTCCGAGCGTCATTTCCGACCTTGCTACCAGGAGAGCCCATGTTCATGAAATCCAGCCCTTCCGTTGTTCGCAACGATCCGATTACCCGCAACGAGGCGAGATCGGTGCTTGGGGGGAGTTCCCCGATCAAGGCGCCCGCCGGCAGCAGCCGGCAGGAAGCGCCACCGCCGCCACAGAGCGGCAACCGCAACAGTGAAATCCCGTCGAACGCAGTACCTGAAGCACCCGTAGTAGCTGAAACCCAGATCGTCGCCAAGGAAACGGAGGCCCGACTGATCGTCGGTCCCGACGTCAAGCTGAAGGGCGCGGAAATCCTCGATTGCGACACCCTGGTCGTCGAAGGCCGGGTCGAAGCGACGATGGACAGCCGCGTCATCCGCATCGCCGACAAGGGCGCCTTTTCCGGCAAGGTCAGCATCGATGTCGCCGAGATCCACGGCAGCTTCGATGGCGAACTGACCGCCCGCTCGCAACTGATCATCCACGCTACCGGCCGGGTCAGCGGCAAGATCCGCTACGGCAAGCTGGTGATCGCCGAAGGCGGCGAATTGTGCGGCGACATCAACGCCCTGGCGGCAGAAAGGAGCAGCGTACCGATCCTGAACGCAATCTCGGCCTGAACGCAAAGACTGGTCATTTACAGGGAAGCCCCGTAGACTGCGGAGCTTCCCTTTTTTGTCACAGGCGATTCCATGGCTCAATATGTAATGTCGATGCTGCGCGTCAGCAAGATCGTCCCGCCCAAGCGGCAGATTATCAAGGACATCTCCCTGTCCTTCTTTCCAGGCGCGAAGATCGGCCTGCTCGGCCTGAACGGCGCCGGCAAGTCGACGGTGCTGAAGATCATGGCCGGCGTGGACAAGGAATACGACGGCGAGGTGCAGCATCTGGCCGGCGTGTCGATTGGCTACCTGCCGCAGGAACCGCAGCTTGACGCCGCCAAGACGGTGCGCGAGGAAGTCGAATCGGCGCTCGGCGAAGTCATGCAGGCACAGGCCAAGCTCGACGAGATCTATGCCGCCTACGCCGACCCGGAAGCCGATTTCGACAAGCTGGCAGAAGAACAGGCCCGCCTGGAGGCGATCATCGCCACCGCTGGTTCCGATACCGAGCACCAGATGGAACTGGCCGCCGACGCGCTGCGCCTGCCACCCTGGGATGCCGTCATCGGCAACCTGTCCGGCGGTGAAAAGCGCCGCGTTGCGCTGTGCAAGCTGCTGCTGGCCAAGCCCGACATGCTGCTGCTCGACGAACCGACCAACCACCTCGACGCCGAATCGGTCGAATGGCTGGAACAGTTCCTCGTCCGCTTCCCCGGCACCGTCGTCGCCGTCACCCACGACCGTTACTTCCTCGACAACGCCGCCGAATGGATTCTCGAACTCGACCGCGGCCACGGCATTCCGTGGAAGGGCAACTACTCGTCCTGGCTGGAGCAGAAGGAAGCCCGCCTGGAAACCGAAAACAAGCAGATCGACGCCCACATGAAGGCGATGAAGCAGGAACTGGAATGGGTGCGCAGCAATCCGAAGGCGCGCCAGGCCAAGTCCAAGGCCCGCCTGTCGCGCTTCGAGGAAATGTCCAGCCAGGAATACCAGAAGCGCAACGAGACCCAGGAAATCTTCATCCCGGTCGCCGAGCGCCTGGGCGACAAGGTCATCGAATTCAACGGCGTCACCAAGTGCTTCGGCGACAAGCTGCTGATGGACAACGTCAGCTTCACCATCCCGGCCGGCGCCATCGTCGGCATCATCGGCCCGAACGGCGCCGGTAAATCAACGCTGTTCAAGATGATCACCGGCCAGCAGCAACCGGATTCCGGTACGGTCGACATCGGCCCGACGGTCAAAATGGCTTACGTCGATCAGTCGCGCGACTGCCTCGACGGCAGCAAGACGGTGTTCGAGGAACTGGCCCAGGGCAGCGACATCCTGCAGATCGGAAAGTTCGAGATGCCCAGCCGCGCCTACATCGGCCGCTTCAACTTCAAGGGCGGCGACCAAGGCAAGCTGGTCGGCAACCTGTCCGGCGGTGAACGCGGTCGCCTGCACCTGGCGAAGACGCTGATGGCCGGCGGCAACGTGCTGCTGCTCGACGAACCGTCAAACGACCTCGACGTCGAAACCCTGCGCGCGCTGGAAGACGCCCTGCTCGAATTCGCCGGTTGCGCGCTGGTCATCTCGCACGACCGCTGGTTCCTCGACCGCATCTGCACGCACATCCTGGCCGCCGAAGGCGATTCGCAATGGAATTTCTTCGCCGGCAACTACCAGGAATACGAGGAAGACAAGCGCAAGCGCCTGGGCGAGGAAGGTGCCAAGCCGAAGCGGATCCGCTACAAGCCGATCACGCGATAACGAATCAATTCCTGCGGTCGACCGCAGGAATTGCAATAAAAATGGCGCCACAAGGGCGCCATTTTTATTGCAATGGTGGAAACTCGGACTAATTCCGATGCCCGGCAATCACTCGCCGAAGAAATTCACGTCGTAAGGGTACGGCTTCTGCGCCACCTTCGACTCGGCATTGCGCGACGTTGCATCGGTTTCCTGCTTCTTGTCCCACCACAAGGCACGACCGGCCTTCTGGTCTTCAACCCACTCAGGGTTCTTGGCAAGCTGCTCGTTGATCCACTGCGTGTGATCGGATACGTATCCGCTATTGACGACACCCATTTGCAACATCCTCAGGCTGGTTCCAGACAAGCGCGAATTCTAGCATGGCAGCACAGGCCGGCAGGCGTAGTCCGGGCGGTGATATTTGTCATTTTCCCGAGGTCGACCGCAATAATTGCGCAACAATTTGATCAAGATCACTTGCCAAATATCAGTTCTTTCTTATAATCCGCCGCTGGCAAGCCTGCGATTGCGGGATGTTCCGGCTTGGGGAGGCTGGACTCCCGAGCATGAAACACTGGAGATCACATGAAACGTCATGTGCCCTTGTTCGCCGGCCTGTGCCTGTCGTTCTGCGCCTTCATCGCGCAGGCCGCCGACATTCCGGTTTCGCCCGCCCTCGCCGCAACGGCGAAGGTGCCATCCGGATCCACCACCGACCACAGCCAGCTGGAAGCCCTGAAGGGCCCGTTCAAGACCGGCCCCGAAGTCACCAAGGCCTGCCTCAGTTGCCATAACCTGGCCTCCCACCAGGTCATGAAGAGCATTCACTGGACCTGGGAAGCCACCAGCAAGACCACAGGCAAGACGCTCGGCAAGAAATGGGCGGCCAACAATTTCTGTGGCTCGCCGCTTTCCAACGAAGCACGATGCACCAGTTGTCACGCCGGCTACGGCTGGACCGACAAGAATTACGACTTCACGCAACAGGAAAACGTCGACTGCCTGGCCTGCCACGACACCACCGGCGGCTATCGCAAATTCAGCACCGATGCCGGCCATCCGCTGTACGAGGACCGTGAATTCGAGCCGATGGAAGGACCACCGGGCAAGAAACAGTTCAAGGCTCCCGACCTGACCAAAATCGCGCAACACGTCGGCAAGCCCGGTCGCAGCAACTGCGGCAACTGCCATTTCAATGGCGGCGGCGGTGATGCGGTCAAGCACGGCGACCTCGACACCTCGTTGAAGAATCCGTCGCGCGAACTCGACGTGCATATGGCCAAGGACGGCGCCAACATGGTCTGCTCCGACTGCCACACCTTCAACGCGCACCAGCCCTCGGGCAGCCGTTACGCGGTCAATCCCAAGGACCAGCACGGCTTCGACCTGCCCAAGGACGACCACAACCGTGCCACCTGCGAATCCTGTCACAGCCAGGCGCCGCACAAGCAGGCCAAGATCAACAACCACGCCAACAAGGTCGCCTGCCAGACCTGCCACATCCCGGAATTCGCCCGGGGCGGCGTCGCCACCAAGATGCTCTGGGACTGGTCCACCGCCGGCAAGATGGGGACCGACGGCAAGCCGCTGTTCATCAAGGACGACCACGGCCACCTGAAGTACTCGGCCGCCAAGGGCGACTTCGAATACGGCGAGAATGTCCGGCCCGAGTACAAGTGGTACAACGGCACCGTCGAACAGGTCTCGATCGTCGACAAGCTGGACAAGTACATCGACCAGGATGGTGTCCTCGAACTGAACCGCATCCAGGGTTCGGCCAGCGATGCGAACGCCCGCATCTGGCCGTTCAAGGTCATGCGCGGCAAGCAGGCCTACGACCCGGTCAACAACACGCTGGTGGTCAACCACGTGTTCGGCGACGACGATACGGCGTTCTGGAAAAACTATGACTACGCCAAGGCGATCAAGTCGGGCATGGAAACCGCCGGGCTGCCCTACAGCGGCAAGTTCGATTTCATCGAGACGCGGATGAACTGGTTCACCACCCACATGGTCGCGCCCAAGGAAAAAGCCGTGCCCTGCGCCGAATGCCATACCCGTGGCGAAACCGGCCGGCTGGCGGCGATCACCGACATCTATCTGCCCGGTCGCGACCGCAATCCATGGGTCGACCTGCTCGGTGGTCTGGCCATCGTCGGCGCCATCGGCGGCGGGCTGATCCATGGCCTGGTCCGCATCATCACCCGTCGCAAGGAGAATTCACAATGAGCGCCGAACGCATCTACATCTACAAGCGCTACGAGCGCTTCTGGCACTGGTCACAGGCGCTGCTGATCATCGGCATGATGATCACCGGTTTCGAGGTCCATGGCAGCTATGCGCTGATCGGTTTCCAGAAGGCGGTCCAGTTGCATACGCTGGCCGCCTGGACACTGCTGACGCTGTGGGCATTCACGATATTCTGGCAATTCACCACCGGTGAATGGCGTCAGTACCTGCCGTCACTGAAGAACGTGCTGGCGATGGTCAATTATTACGTGATCGGGATTTTCCGCGATGCCCCGCACCCCTTCCGCAAGACCGTGGTACAGAAGCACAATCCGCTGCAACGCCTGGCCTACCTCGCGCTGCTCGCCTTCATCTCGCCGCTGATCTGGATATCCGGGCTGTTTTACCTGTTCTACGGCAACTGGCCGGCGCTTGGCATCGACCAGTACCTCAGCCTGGAATGGGTCGCCATCGCCCATACGGCCGGTGCCTTCATGATCACGGCCTTCTTCTTCATCCACGTCTACCTGACGACCACCGGCCACACGGTCTTCGCCCACATCAAGGCGATGATCACTGGCTGGGAAGAGGTCGACGAGCATCCGAAGAAGCACTGAGCCGGGCAAATTACCTTGCGTGTTTAGGGCGGGGAGTTCCCCGCCCTTTTTTTGCCCAGACGAAACGCCGGAGCATGCCGGCGTGACGATTACAGCAGTTCGGCCGGAATGTTGCCGCCGTTTTCTGCCAGTTTCTGCAGGACCGTCTTGTGCAGCCACATGTTCATCCGGGCCGAATCACCCATGTTGTCGGCAGGACAACCCAGTTCTGCCGCCAGTTCCTTTCGGGCAGCCAGGCTGCTGTCGAGACCGAGCAGCTTGAGCAGGTCGACGATCGAGACCTTCCAGTTGAGCTTTTCCGGATTGGCCTTGGCCAGCGCTTCCAGTTTGGCCACGACATCGACGACAGTGATCGCCACCGGCGCAGCGGCGACAGGCGTCTCGACGGCGACCGGCGCCGCGGCGACCTCGGCGACGACTTCCGGTTTGTCATCGCCAAAACCGAGTTTGGCCAGAATGTTGCTGAAGATTCCCATGGTCTTTCCTTTGCAAGCGATTGAAAAAGCGGCATCCGGATACGCTCCGGATGCACAGCCATGCTAAAGGCAAGCCTTGACGGAATGTGTGAATTTATATGAAGGCTGTTTTACAAATGCCTATTTCAGCGCCCCCTGCAGGCTCTGGGCATCGCAGGCGAACACCGCCTCACCCAGTTTTCCCGCACTGACCGGCAACAGCGTCACGCAATCCTTTTTCCGGGGAAAAGCAGCCAGGTCGGCTTCCTCGCGACCGAGCACGATCGGATAGGGCTTGTCACGCAGCTTCGGCAGCGCAAACATCTGCGTGATCAGGCCCGGCATCTTGTGGATATCGGCCAGGTAGATCCGCTTCGTCTGCTGCAACCAGTCTTTCGGCTGCGCATCCAGCCAGCCGGTGACCAGCCCCGCCCCGCCATTGTCGGCGGCAAAGATGACCTGGCGCAGATCGGCAGGAACAACGGCCGGCTTGTCGTGCTGGTCCTTGAGCGTCAGCGCCGGCAGCGCATCGCCGGCACGCAGCGGGGTGGTCTGGGCCTGGGCGCTCAGCGAGCAGGCGACGAACAGCAAAGGCAGTAAGGTTTTGGCTAGCATGAGTACTCCTTGAAAGGAATGTGCAGGGTATATGATCAGCTGCGGATCAGGTGATCGAATGCGCTGAGCGAAGCCGTCGCGCCGGCGCCCATGGCGATGATGATCTGCTTGTACGGCACCGTCGTGCAGTCGCCGGCGGCAAAGACGCCCGGC
>Ga0075012_10001241_pt1 | contig 26631 bp, 23 predicted proteins | sample All_14_2_FD_71474 | JGI IMG/M metagenome (GOLD analysis project Ga0075012, IMG submission 71474) | Freshwater microbial communities in response to fracking from Pennsylvania, USA - Allegheny Zone_MetaG_DW_15 | ecosystem: Environmental > Aquatic > Deep subsurface > Groundwater > Drilled...
GGCGGCATGCATATGGAAACCATCCATGCCTTCTGCCAGTCGCTGTTGCGTCGCTTTCCACTGGAAGCCGGCATCGCGCCGCACTTCCAGGTCATGGACGACCGCGATGCCGGCGAATTGCTGGACGAAGCCAAGGAAGAGGTGCTGACCCACGCCCGCCATGGCGCCGATGCGCATCTGGCCGCCGCCCTCGATCAGGTCACCCGCCATGTGCACGAAACCGGCTTTCCCGATCTGCTGGCCGAGTTGGCCGGCGACCGGGGCCGGCTGAAACGCCTGCTTGAACGCGAAGGCGGCATCGACGGCGCCATCCAGGCCATGCGCACCCGTCTGGGCTTGGAATCCGGCGATACCGCCGAAACCATCCTGGCCGCCGCCTGCACCGATGAAGCCTGCAACGCCGCCAGCTTGCGTCAGGCGGTGCCCATCTTGCTGAATGGCGCCAAGACCGACCAAGAGAAAGGCACACGGCTGGCCGCCTGGCTGGCGGCGCCCGAGACCCGGGCCCAAGCCTTCGCCGAGTATTGCCTCGCCGTCCTGACCGCCAAGGGCGAGATGCGGGCCAAGCTGGTGACCAATGGCTTGCGCGACGCCCATCCCTGGCTGGAACCGGCCTTGCAGACCGAGGCCGAACGGCTGATCCGCGTCAATGCCCGGCTGAAAGCAGCCCAGGTGGCCCAATGCACCGCTGCCCTGACCCGCTTGGGCCATGCCCTGCTGGCCGCCTATGAAAAGCGCAAGCAGGGCCGCGCCCTGATGGATTACGACGATCTGATCCTGGCCGCGCGCGACCTGATGGCCCGGCCCGGCGTGGCGCCTTGGGTGTTGTTCAAGCTCGACGGCGGCATCGACCATGTGCTGATCGACGAGGCCCAGGACACCAACCCCGATCAATGGGCGGTGGTGGCGGCCTTGACCGGCGAGTTCTTCGCCGGGCTGGGGGCGCGGGACTCCTTGCGCACGGTGTTCGCGGTGGGCGACATCAAGCAAAGCATTTATTCGTTCCAGCGCGCCGATCCCCAGGCTTTCGACGACATGCGCAAGCTGTTCGCCCGCCATGTGCCGGCAGCCGATCGCACCTGGCGCGAAGTGCCGCTGAACCTGTCGTTCAGGTCCACCCGCGCCGTGCTCGACGCCGTGGATGCGGTGTTCGCCGGTGATGGGCCCGGCCGCGACGGCGTCACCGATAGCGACCTCGACCCGCGCCATCTGCCCTTTCGCCAGGGCCAAGCCGGTCTGGTGGAACTCTGGCCGCCGGTCATCCCCCGTCCCGCCGACGAAATCCCGGCATGGAAACCACCCATCGAGCGCCTGCGCGGCGATTCGCCCCGCACCCGATTGGCCCGGCTGATGGCCGCGCGCATCGCCGCCATGATCGGAGCGGAAATCCTGGAAAGCGAGAACCGCCCGATCCGCGCCGGCGACGTGCTGGTGCTGCTGCGTCGGCGCGGCGGCTTCGTCGAGGATCTGGTGCGCGAACTCAAGGATCTGAAGGTGCCGGTGGCCGGTGCCGACCGCATGGTGCTGACCGAGCAGATGGCGGTGATGGATCTGATGGCGCTGGGCAATTTCCTGCTGTTGCCCGAGGACGATCTGACCCTGGCCACCGTGCTCAAAGGCCCGCTGGTCGGCTTGAGCGAGGACGAATTGTTCCGCCTGGCCTGGAACCGGGGCGAGGCCAGCCTGTGGGACACCTTGAAACGCAAGGCCGGCAGCGAGGCCGCTTTTGCCCGGGCCGAGGATTATTTGTCGCCGCTTCTGGCCCTGGCCGACCGTCTGCCCCCCTTTGCCCTGTTCGCCCATGTGCTGGGGAAGTTAGGCGGCAAGCGGGCGCTGCTGGCCCGATTGGGGCCGGAAGCGGAAGACCCGTTGGATGAGTTCATGGCGCTGTCCATGGCGTTTGAACGCGGCCATCCACCGTCGTTGCAAGGCTTCCTGCGCTGGTTGGAAAGCGGCGGCACCGAGATCAAGCGCGACCTGGAACAAGGCGGGCGCGACGCCGTCCGCATCATGACCGTGCATGGCTCGAAAGGCTTGCAGGCGCCCATCGTCTTCATGCCCGACACCTTGCAGATGCCGACCCAAGGCCCCCGCCTGCTGTGGAACGGCGGACCCGAGGATGAAATCCTGCTGTGGCCGCCCCGGGCCGAGATGGCCGACGACATCTGCGAAAGCGCCCGTGCCGCCCAGAAACTGGCGCGTGAGCGTGAATACCGCCGCCTGCTTTATGTGGCCATGACCCGAGCCGGGGACCGGCTTTACGTCTGCGGCTGGGAGACCTTGCGGGCGGCGCCCCAGGGCTGCTGGTACAATCTGATCCGCACCAGCCTGGAACCGCTGGCCGCCTGCGTCGAAGACCCGTTCCTGGCGGCAGCCGGTGAGACCGACGACACCACCGTCTTGCGCCTGACCTGCCGGCAGGAACACGCGGTCGAGGCCCAGACCTTTGCCGAAGCCGAAGCCCTGCTGCCCGCCTTGCCGGCCTGGGCCCGCCTGACAGCGCCGCCGGAACCGGCACCGCCGCGCCCGCTGGCCCCGTCGCAGCCCGAGGGCGAGGAACCGCCGGCCCGCTCGCCGTTGTCCAGCGACGGAGCGGGCCGCTTCAAGCGCGGCAAGCTGGTGCACAAATTGCTGCAAATCCTGCCCGATTTGCCCCGCGACCGCCGCGCCCAGGCGGCCATTCGCTTCCTCAAAGGCACCGGCGGGCTGGAGACCAGTGCAGCGCTGGCCATCGCCAACGAAGTCAGCGATATCCTCGACCACACGGCCTTTGCCCCGCTGTTCGCCCCCGGCTCGAAAGCCGAGGTGCCCATCGTCGGCCTGATCGGCGAAAGCCGCGCCCTGTCCGGGCAGGTGGACCGGCTGGTGGTCACCGCAACCGAAGTGCTGGTGGCTGATTACAAGACCAACCGCCGCCCGCCCGCCATCAACGAAGCGATCCCCGACCTTTATGTGCGGCAGATGGCCGCCTATCGCCTGGCCCTGGCCTGCATCTATCCGCACCACCGCATCCGCTGCGCCCTGGTGTGGACCGATGGCCCAGCTTTGCGGGAAATCGAGCCCGCCGCCCTGGACGATGCCCTGGACAGCATGGTGGGTTGACCGTCATGCATACCCGCGAGCCTTCACAAACTGAACTGACTGGTTTAGTTTAGGCTTATGAACAAGCCTCTCACCCCCCGATCGGCGGCCAAGCGCGCCGCCATGCTGGATGCCGCCCAGGTCTGTTTCCTGGACAAGGGCTACGCCAACACCAGCGTCGACGAGGTCGCCGCTCGCGCCGGCGTCTCCAAGGCGACCATCTACGCCCATTTCGCCAGCAAGGATGCCTTGTTCGGGGCGATCATCTGCCGCCGTTGCGACGACCAATCCGAGGGAATGGCCAATCTGCCCGTGCCCGAGGGCCAGGACGCCCACACCATCCTGACCGCCATCGGCCTGCGGCTGATGACCTTGTTTCTCAGCCCCGAGGTCATGGGCATCTACCGCATGGTCATCGCCGAGGCGCCCCGTCACCCGGAACTGGCCAAGACCTGGTACGAGGCCGGGCCGTTGCGCGGCAAGCAGCGGGTGGGCGAGGTGTTCGAGCAGATGAAGGCGCAAGGGCTGCTGGCCTATGACACCCCGACCATCCGGGTGGTCGACATGTTCATCAGCATGCTGCGGGGCGAATGTTTCCACCGCGACATGATCAACCTGCCGGCCAATCCCATCTTCAGCGTCGACAGCACGGTGAAAATGGCGGTGGACACCATGCTGCGGGCCTATGGCCCGGCTATTCCCCCGGCGCCTTGAAGGTGGCGCGTACCGGGTGGGCCGGATAGACGCCCAGGATGCGAACTTCGTGGCTGAAGAATTCCAGCTCCTCCAGCGCTAGGCGCAGATTGCGCTGGGCCGGATGGCCTTCCACGTCCACATAGAATTGCGCGGCGACGAAACCACCGCCGACCAGATAGCTTTCCAGCTTGGTGATGTTGACGCCGTTGGTGGCGAAACCGCCCAACGCCTTGTAAAGCGCCGCCGGCACGTTGCGTACGCGGAAGACGAAGGTGGTGACGTTGGAAAGATTGGGGTTGGGCTCGACCGCGTCACGGGCGAGGACGACGAAACGGGTGGTGTTGTGCTCGGCGTCCTCGATGTTGGATTTGAGCGATTGCAGCCCGTAAATCTCGGCTGCCAGTTCCGAGGCGATGGCCGCCTTGGTGATGTCGCCCGACTTGGCCAACTCGCTGGCGGCACCGGCGGTATCGGCGCCGACGATCACCGTCAATCCCAGTTGGCGGATCAGGTTGCGGCACTGGCCCAGGGCGTGCACATGGCTTTCCACCGTCTTGATGGTGTCCAGGCTGGCCCCCTTGGGCGCCAGCAGGTGGTGGTTGATGCGCTCGAAATGCTCGCCGATGATGTTGAGGCCGGAATAGGGCAGCAGGTGATGCACGTCGGCCACCCGCCCGGCCAGGGTGTTGTCGATGGGGATCATGGCATAGCGCGCCCGGCCTTCGCGCACGGCGGCGAAAGCGTCCTCGAAGGTGGGGCACGGCAGCGGCGCCATGGCCGGATAGGCGGCGACGCAGGCCTTGTGCGAATAGGCGCCGGGCAAGCCCTGGAAGGCGATGGAATTGGCGGGTTCGGACGCTGTGGTCATGGGGCGGGCTTCAGCATTTCTCGGGCGCGGTCAAGGTCGGCGGGAGTATCGACACCCAGAGGAATTGTGTCAACCAAGGCAGCGTCGATGCGCATGCCGTTTTCCAGGGCGCGCAATTGCTCCAGCTTTTCGCGTTTTTCCAGCACCCCCTGCCTGAGACCGACGAAACGGCGCAGCGCATCGCGGCGATAACCGTAAAGGCCGATATGGTGGTAGTGCGGACCGTCGCCCCAAGGCGCGGTGGCGCGGGTGAAATAAAGAGCGCGACCGATGCGGGCCGCGTCGGCGAAGCCCACCACCGCCTTGACCACGTTGGGATTGCTGCGCTCCTCTTCGACGGTGATTTCCGCCACCAGGGTCGAGATATCGACGCCCGGATGGTCCAAGGGCTCGAACACGGCGCGGATGATCGCCGGGTCGATGGTCGGCAGGTCGCCTTGCACGTTGACCACGGCGCCGAACTGGCGTTCCGGGTCGACCTTTTCCAACGCTTCCCATACCCGGTCCGAACCCGACGGATGATCGGGGTCGGTGAGCACGGCGCTGCCGCCATGGGCGATGACCGCCTCTGCGATCTCGGTATCGCCGGCGGCCACCACCACCGGACCGATGCCGGCGGCCACGGCACGGCGCCACACATGCACGATCATCGGCACGCCGTGGATATCGGCCAACGGCTTGCCCGGCAGCCGGGTGGCGGGCAGGCGGGCGGGGATGATGACGATGGGGTTCAGGCTGGACATGGGGCCGGCTCCGGCAAAAGGTCTGAGCCCACCATATAACGGTGGGCGCGGGCGGGGAACCGTCTTATGGGCTCTGGCCTTCGCCGGCAATTCAGGCCAAAATCGCCGTCGGACCCAGACCAGGAAACGCCATGACCGCCTGTCCCGCCCCCTTCATCGCCCTGGCCCACGCTCTGGCCGACGCCGCCCGCCCGGTGATCCGCCAGTATTTCCGCACCCCCGTCGACGTCGACGACAAGGCCGATGCCAGCCCGGTGACCATCGCCGACCGCGAGGCCGAGGCAGCCATGCGCGTCCTCATCAAGGCCCGCTTCCCCGAGCACGGCATTTTCGGCGAGGAACATGGGCGCGAGAATTGCGACGCCGAATATGTCTGGGTGCTCGATCCCATCGACGGCACCAAGGCCTTCATCACCGGCAAGCCCAGCTTCGGCACCCTGATCGCCCTGTGCAAGGACGGCGTGCCCATCTTAGGCGTGATCGATCAGGCCATCACCAACGAACGCTGGATCGGCGGTGTCGGCCACCCCACCACCTTGAACGGCGTCCCGGTGCGCACCCGGCCTTGCGATGCCCTGGCCAAGGCGTATGCCTATACCACCGGGCCGGAATATTTCGACGATGCCACCCGCCCCGGCTGGGACCGCATCGCCGCCCGCGTCAAACTGCCGCGCTATGGCTGCGATTGCTACGCCTATGCCCTGATCGCCACCGGCTTCGTCGATCTGGTGGCCGAGGCCGGTTTGAAACCCTATGATTACTGCGCCCTGGTACCGGTGATCGAAGGCGCCGGCGGCAAAGTCACCGACTGGCAGGGCCGGGCGGTCACCATTGATTCCCCCGGCACCATCTGCGCCGCCGGCGATGCCCGCCTGCACGCGCTGGCGCTTGAGGTGCTGCGCGGATGAGGGGTTTTTTCGCCATCTGCGTGATGCTGTTGGCCGGCCCCGCCCTTTTCACCTCGGCGCGGGCCCAGCCCCAGCACGGCTTGGCCATGCATGGCACGCTGAAATACCCAAGTGATTTTACCCATTTCGACTACGTCAATCCCGATGCCCCCAAGGGCGGCGAGTTGCGGCTGGCCGATCAGGGGCCGTTCGATTCCCTGAACCCCTTCATCACTAAGGGCCAGACCCCCGACGGTGCCGCCCTGCCCTTCGACACGCTGATGGATTCCGCCGCCGACGAGCCGTTTTCCGAATACGGCCTGATCGCCGAGACGGTGGAAACTCCGCCCGACCGCGCCTGGGTGATCTTCACCTTGCGCCCGCAGGCGCGTTGGCACGACGGCCAGCCGATCACCGCCGACGATGTGATTTTCTCGCTGGAAACCCTGCGGACCAAGGGCGCCCCCCATTACCGCTTTTATTACGCTGGCGTCGATAAGATGGAAAAGCTGGGCGCGCGCCGGGTCAAGTTCAGCTTCAAGCCCGGCGACAACCGCGAATTGCCGCTGATCCTGGGGCAATTGCCGATCCTGCCCAAGCATTACTGGCAGGGTAAGACCTTCGACGAGACGACACTGGTGCCGCCCTTGGGCAGCGGTCCCTACCGTGTCGGCAAGTTCGAGCCGGGCCGCTTCATCACCTATGAACGGGTGACGGATTATTGGGCCAAGGACATGCCGACACAGAAAGGCCGCTATAATTTCGACCGCATCCGCTATGACGTCTATCGTGACGCCACCGTGGCGCTCGAGGCGTTGAAGGCGGGCGAATACGATCTGCGCCTGGAAAACGAATCGAAGAAATGGGCCACCGGCTACAGCGACTGGGACGCGGTCAAGACCGGCAAGGCGGTGTTGCGCGAATTCCGCCATGCCATGCCCTCGGGCATGCAGGGTTATGCCTTCAACCTGCGCCGACCCTTGTTCAGCGACGTCCGCGTGCGTGAGGCGCTGGCCCAGGCCTTTGATTTCGAATGGGCCAACCGCAACCTGTTCTATGGCCAATACGCGCGGACCAATTCCTATTTCGACAATTCCGAACTGGCGGCCAAGGGCCTGCCGGGGGCCGACGAACTGGCGCTGCTGGAACCCTTGCGCGCCCAAGTGCCGCCGCCTGTGTTCAGCCAGGAATACCAAAGCCCGCCCACCGACCCGAACCTGGGCATCCGCCCCAATCTGCGCCGAGCGGTGGCCCTGCTGGAGCAGGCCGGCTGGCAGGTGGTCGACGGCAAGCTGGTGGATGCCGGCGGTCAGCCGTTCCGTTTTGAAATCCTGCTCAATTCCCCCGCCTTCGAGCGCATCACCCTGCCCTTTGCCCGCAATCTGAAACGCCTGGGCATCGACGCCAATGTCCGCACCGTCGACCCCACCCAATACGTCAACCGGGTGCGTGAATTCGACTTCGACATGATCGTCATGTCCTGGGGCCAGTCGCTGTCGCCGGGCAACGAGCAATCCATGTATTGGAGCAGCGAGGCGGCGGATCAGCCGGGCAGCCGCAATGTGGGCGGCATCCGCAACAAGGCCATAGACACCCTGATCGACAAGGTCATCGCCGCCCCCGACCGGCGCCAGTTGGTCGCCGCCACCCGGGCGCTCGACCGGGTGTTGCTGTGGAACTGGTACGTCATCCCGCAATGGCATTCACCGGTCATCCGCGTCGCCTTGTGGGACAAGTTCGGCCAGCCCGACATCGTGCCCATGCAGGGTTGGCAGATGCATGCCCTGTGGGCCAAGAATGCCGGGGGGAAATAAAATGCTGGCCTATGCGCTGCGCCGCCTGCTGCTGATGCCCTTGACCTTGCTGGGCATCATGCTGATCAATTTCGTCATCGCCCAGATGGCCCCGGGTGGACCGGTGGAACAGATGATCGCCCGCATCGAAGGCCAAGCGGCCAGCACCACCCAGCGCATCAGCGGCGCCGGGGCCGGCGAGGTGCAGGCGCCGCGCGGCCAAAGCGGCGCCTATCGCGGCGCCCAGGGACTGGACCCCAAATTCATTGCCGAGATCGAGAAACAATTCGGTTTCGACAAGCCGGCACATGAACGATTCATCGGTATGGTCGGCAATTACCTGCGCTTCGATTTCGGCAAAAGCTTTTACCGCGACGTGTCGGTGATCGACCTCATTATCGAGAAAATGCCGGTTTCGGTGTCGCTGGGGCTGTGGAGCACCCTGATCATCTATCTGGTCTCCATCCCCTTGGGCATCGCCAAGGCCAGGCGCGACGGCAATAGCTTCGACATCGCCACCTCGTGGGCGGTGATCATCGGCTATGCGGTGCCCGGCTTCCTGTTCGCCATTCTGCTGATCGTGGTCTTCGCCGGCGGTCGCTATCTGGACTGGTTCCCGCTGCGCGGCCTGACCTCGGTGGATTTCGACCAATTGGGCGCCTGGGGCAAGATCAAGGATTACCTGTGGCACCTGACCCTGCCGGTCACCGCCCTGGTCATCGGCGGTTTTGCTGGACTGGTCATGCTGACCAAGAATTCCTTCCTCGAAGAAATCGGCAAGCAATACGTGGTCACCGCCAGGGCCAAGGGCCTGAGCGAAAATCAGGTGCTGTACCGCCATGTGTTCAGAAACGCCATGCTGCTGGTCATCGCCGGCTTCCCGTCGGCTCTGGTCGGCATCCTGTTCGCCGGCAGCATCCTGATCGAGATCATCTTTTCCCTGGACGGTATCGGCCTGTTGGGCTTCGAGGCGGTGACCAACCGCGATTATCCGGTGATGTTCGGCACCCTTTACATGTTCAGCCTGCTGGGGTTGGTGCTGAACCTGATCAGCGACCTGACCTATCACTACGTCGATCCGCGCATCGACTTTTCCAGCCGTCCGGTGTGAGCATGAGCCCGCTGACCCAACGCCGTCTCGACGCCTTTCGCCGCAACCGCCGTGGCTGGTGGTCGCTGTGGATTTTCCTGCTCGCGTTCGTCCTCACCCTGGCCGCCGAACTGATCGCCAACGACCGCCCCATCGTCGTCCGCTATGATAATGGCTGGTATTTCCCCATCGTCCGTGATTACCCGGAAACCGTTTTTGGCGGCGACCTCAAGACCTGGGCCGAATACCGCGACCCCTATGTCGCCGCCAAGATCGCCGAAAAGGGCTGGGCGCTGTGGCCCATCATCCGCTTCGACCACAGCACCATCAATTTCGACCGTGTCCGCCCGCACCCGGCCCCGCCCGATGCCGAGAACTGGCTGGGCACCGACGACCAGGGCCGCGATGTGCTGGCCCGACTGATCTATGGCTTGCGGCTGTCCCTGCTGTTCGGACTGGCACTGAGCCTGGTCAGCACGGTGATCGGCATCGCCGCCGGCGCCGTGCAGGGCTATTTCGGCGGGCGCGTCGACATGGTTGGCCAGCGTTTCCTGGAAATCTGGGGCGGGCTGCCGCAATTGCTGATCCTGATTATCGTCGCCTCGATGATCGCGCCCGGCTTCTGGACGCTGCTGGCGGTGCTGGTGCTGTTTTCCTGGACCTCGCTGGTCGGCGTGGTCCGGGCCGAGTTCCTGCGCGGGCGCAATTTCGATTATGTCCGCGCCGCCAAGGCCCTGGGCATGAATGACGCCCGCGTCATGGTCCGCCACGTGCTGCCCAACGCCATGGTGGCGACCTTGACCTTCATGCCGTTCATCCTGAACGGCTCCATCGTCTCGCTGACGGCGCTGGACTTCCTTGGTTTGGGTCTGCCGCCCGGCTCGCCGTCCTTGGGCGAATTGCTGGCCCAGGGCAAAGCCAATCTGCACGCCCCCTGGCTGGGCCTGACCGGTTTCATCGTGGTGGCGGCGCTGCTGTCGTTGCTGATCTTCGTCGGCGAAGCGGTGCGCGATGCCTTTGACCCCAGGAAAACGTCATGACCGAAGTCTTGCTGCGCGTCGATAACCTTTCCGTCAGCTTCGGCCATGGTGCCTCCCGGGTCGAGGCGGTCAAGGGCATCAGCTTCACCCTGGAGGCGGGCCAGACCCTGGCTTTGGTGGGCGAATCGGGCTCGGGCAAGTCGGTGACGGCCTTGTCCATCCTGCAATTGCTGCCCTATCCGCGCGCCCATCACCCGGCGGGCAGCATCAGCTTGCAGGGCCAGGAAATCGTCGGCGCCCCCGAACCCATCTTGCGCCACATCCGTGGCCACCGCATCGCCATGGTGTTCCAGGAACCGATGACGTCCCTGAACCCGCTGCATTCCATCGCCCAACAGGTGGGCGAGGTGCTGGAACTGCATATGGGCCTGCGCGGCACCGCCAAACGTGACCGGGTGCTGGACTTGCTGCATCTGGTCGGCATCCCCAATGCCGAAAGCCGGCTTGATGCCCTGCCGCATGAATTGTCGGGCGGTCAGCGCCAGCGGGTGATGATCGCCATGGCCTTGGCCGGCGAGCCCGACATCCTGATCGCCGACGAGCCGACCACGGCCCTGGACGTGACCATCCAGGCGCAAATCCTGAAGCTTTTGAAGGATCTGCAAAAGCGCCTGGGCATGGCGCTGTTGTTCATCACCCACGATCTCGGCATCGTCCGCAAGATGGCCGACCGCGTCTGCGTCATGCACCAAGGCCACGTGGTCGAGGCCGGCACCACCGAGGATATCTTCGTCCGCCCCGCCCATCCCTATACGCAAAAACTGCTGGCCGCCGAACCCAAGGGCCAGCCGCCCAAGGCCGATAGCGCCGCCCCGGTGGTGATGGCATGCGACGACCTCAAGGTGTGGTTCCCGATCAAGACCGGCCTGTTCCGCCGCACCACCAGCCACATCAAGGCGGTGGACGGTATCTCCGTACAATTGACCCAAGGCCACACCCTGGGGGTGGTGGGCGAATCGGGCTCGGGCAAGACCACCTTGGGGCTGGCGCTGTTGCGGCTGATCCAATCCACCGGCACCATCCGCTTCGGCGACCAGCCGGTGGACGGTCTGGCCCCCGGCGCCCTGCGCCCGCTGCGCCGGCACATGCAGATGGTGTTCCAGGACCCCTATGGCTCGCTGTCGCCCCGGCTGTCGGTGGGCCAGATCGTCGGCGAGGGGCTGGAGGTGCATGAGATCGGCAGCAAAGGCGCCGAACGCCGCGCCCTGATCGCCGATGCCTTGCGCGAAGTCGGGCTGGACCCCGACACCCAGGACCGCTTCCCGCATGAATTTTCCGGCGGTCAGCGCCAACGCATCGCCATCGCCCGCGCTTTGGTGCTGAAACCCAAGCTGATCGTGCTGGACGAACCGACCAGCGCGCTGGATGTCTCGGTCCAGGCCCAGATTGTCGATTTGCTGCGCGACATCCAGGCCCGCCACCGCATCGCCTATCTGTTCATCAGCCATGATCTTCGGGTGGTGCGCGCCCTGGCCGATCAGGTCATGGTGATGAAGGATGGCCGGGTGGTCGAACACGGCCCGGCCCAAACCATCTTCACCGATCCGCAAACCCCTTATACCAAGGCGCTGATGGCGGCGGCCTTCCAGATGGAAGCGATCGAGGCATGATCGCCGCTATTCACCCTTTTTCCTGATCGCTTCCCAATCCTTGGGGATGAGCACGTCGGCGGCCCACAAGCCGCGCTTGGCCGCCAGGGCCGCCGCCTGATCGGGTTCATACGGTCCGTTCTTGTCGGCCCGCGCCACCCCCGCCCCCACCAACGCTTGGCCCAGATCGCCCTCGGCCACCACGCAGCGGCCATGGATGGTGCCGCCCGCCACATCCAGAATATCGCAGGCCACCCCCTTGGACAGCAATTCGCCCATGCGCTTGCGCGCCGGCTTGGCGCAGTCGAAGGTGCTCTTGGTCGTCTTGTTCTGGCACAGATCGCGGCGCGGCGGCACGACGATGCCGGCGACATGGACGGTCAAGCCCCTGATCTGCACCGAGGCCCCGTCATAGCCCTCGACCCGGCCCCAGACGCAGGCGCCGCCCTCGCCGTCATCGCCGCAGCGGATGGGGGCGGCATGGGCCGGAGCGGCCAGCAGAACCAGGGCGGGCAGGATCAGTTTGTATACACGCATGCAGGGCAGTGTAGCCCAACTGGACAGCAAAGGCCAATCAAGGGTAAAAACCTCGTTCGTCCCAGATGCCGATCCCCAAGACGCCGAACCTAAGCGAAGGTCCCATGCAAACTGCCAACACCATCCGCCGCGCCTTCCTCGACTATTTCGCCAAGAATGGTCACGAAGTGGTTTCGTCCAGCCCGCTGGTGCCGCGCAACGACCCGACGCTGATGTTCACCAATGCCGGCATGGTGCAGTTCAAGAACGTCTTCACCGGGGTGGAAAAGCGTGATTACGTCCGCGCCGCCACCTCGCAGAAATGCGTGCGCGCCGGCGGCAAGCACAACGATCTCGACAATGTGGGCTATACCGCGCGCCACCACACCTTCTTCGAGATGCTGGGCAATTTCTCGTTCGGCGATTATTTCAAGGACGACGCCATCGCCCTGGCCTGGAACCTGATCACCAAGGAATTCGGCCTGGCCAAGGACAAGCTGTTGGTCACCGTCTATCACGACGACGACGAGGCCTTTAACATCTGGAAGAAGGTGGCCGGCTTCTCGGATGACCGCATCATCCGTATCCCGACCAGTGATAATTTTTGGTCCATGGGCGATACCGGCCCCTGCGGCCCGTGCTCGGAAATCTTCTACGATCACGGCGACAAGATTGCCGGCGGCCCGCCCGGCAGCCCCGACCAGGACGGCGACCGCTTCATCGAAATCTGGAATCTGGTGTTCATGCAGTTCGAGCAGGTGGACAAGCAGACCCGCCTGCCCCTGCCCAAGCCCAGCATTGACACCGGCATGGGGCTGGAGCGTCTGGCCGCCGTGCTGCAAGGCCAGCACGACAATTACGACGTCGACCTGCTGCGCGCCCTGATCGAGGCCTCGGCCCACGAATCCAATACCGATCCCGACGGCCCGTACAAGGTGTCGCATCGCGTCGTCGCCGACCATCTGCGCTCTTCGTGCTTCCTCATCGCCGACGGCGTGCTGCCCAGCAATGAAGGCCGCGGCTATGTGCTGCGCCGCATCATGCGCCGGGCCATGCGCCACGCCCATCTGATGGGCTGCACCGAGCCGTTGCTGTGGCGCCTGTTCCCCGCCCTGGCCAAGCAGATGGGCGAAGCCTACCCGGAACTGGGCCGCGCCGGCGCCCTGATCACCGAAACGCTGAAGTTGGAGGAAACCCGCTTCAAGGCCACCCTGGATAAGGGGCTGAAGCTGCTGGACGACGAACTGACCCGTCTGGTCCCCGGCGCCAAGCTGGCCGGCGAAGTGGCGTTCAAGCTTTACGACACCTACGGCTTCCCGCTGGATTTGACCGAGGACGCGCTGAAGGCCAAGGGCATCGGCGTCGATACCGACGGCTTCGCCACCGCCATGGACCGTCAGCGGGCGGAAGCGCGCAAGGCGTGGTCGGGCTCGGGCGAGGCGGCAACCGAAACCCTGTGGTTCGAGATCAAGGAAAAGACCGGCGCGTCGGAATTCCTCGGCTATGACGCCATCGGCGCCGAGGGCCAGATCGTCGCCCTGGTCGAGGGCGGCAAGGCGGTGGAAGCCGTCCATCCCGGCCACGAAGTCATGGTGGTCGCCAACCAGACGCCGTTCTACGGCGAATCCGGCGGCCAGATGGGCGATACCGGCGTGATCAGCGTCGCCGGCGGCAAGGCCCGTATCGTCGTCACCGACACCTTGAAGAAGCTGGGCGACCTGATCGTCCACGTCGGTAAGGTGGAAGGTGGTCCGGTGGCGGTGGGCGAGGATGCCCATTTCGCCGTCGATGAAACCCGCCGCGACGCCACCCGGGGCCACCACTCGGCCACCCACCTGCTGCATCAGGCGCTCCGCGACGCCTTGGGCGAGCACGTGACGCAGAAGGGCAGCCAGGTCGGCCCCGACCGCCTGCGCTTCGACTTCGCCCATCCCAAGGGCCTGAGCACCGACGAAATCCGTCTGGTCGAGGCCGAGGTCAACCGCCAGATTCGCAAGAACCGCGAGGTGGTGACCAAGCTGATGAGCCCCGACGATGCCATCGAGGCCGGGGCCATGGCCCTGTTCGGCGAAAAATACGGCGAGGAAGTGCGCGTCGTCTCCATGGGCGGCGACGACAGCCGGCCCAATCCGTTCTCGGTGGAATTGTGCGGCGGCACCCATGTGCGCCGCGTCGGCGATATCGGCGGCTTCAAGATTCTGTCGGAAAGCGCCGTCGCCGCCGGTGTCCGCCGGGTCGAGGCGGTGACCGGTCCGGCCTTCCTGGCCTGGGCCAACGAACAGGAAGAATTGCTGGCTCGCGCCGCCCAGGCGCTGAAGGCGGCCCCGGCGGAACTGCCGGCCCGCATCGCCCAGTTGGTGGAAGACCGCCGCAAACTGGAACGCGAATTGTCGGAAACCCGCAAGCAATTGGCCACCGGCGGCGGTGCCGGTGCCGCCACCAGCCAGATCAACGGCATCACCTATGCCGGTCGGGTGCTGGACGGCGTGCCGGCCAAGGATTTGAAGGGCATGGCCGACGAGATCAAGAAACAGATCGGCTCGGGCGTGGTGGTGCTGGTGTCCAACGATGGCGGCAAGGCCTCGGTGGTGGTCGCCGTCACCGACGATCTGACCGCCAAGCATTCCGCCGTCGATCTGGTCCGCATCGGCTCGGAAGCGGTGGGCGGCAAGGGCGGCGGGGGCCGTCCCGACATGGCCCAGGCCGGCGGCCCTGATGCCGATAAGGCCCAGGACGCGGTCGACAAGATCGCCGCCGCCCTGGCCGGCTGATCCTGCAATGGGCGGCTCCGTTCGGAGCCGCCCGTTTCCCATCTCCGACTTTTGCATCTCTTTACGCCGGTTTGAATCGGCGCGAAGCTTTCGCGTCTATTGGGGTTCAACCGGAGATTTTCATGAAGATTCTGCTCACCGCCGCTGCCCTGGCCTTGCTGGTCGCATCGCCCGCCGCCGCCCAAAGCGCCAGCGATGTCCTGACCCAGGCGGCCAAGGATGCCGCCACCCAGGCTGCCACCGACCAGATCAACAAAGCCGCCGGGGGAGAAAGCAAAGCCAAGGGCTCGAAGGATTCGCCCAATTACGGACGCTCCGAGGACCATCGCCAGGATGACGACAAGCGCGGCCATGGCAAGGATAAGGACAAAAAGGATAAGAAGGACAAGCGCGATAAAAAGGGCCGCGACTGATCCTTCGATCCATACAAAGTAAAGGCCGGGGAAACCCGGCTTTTTTCATTCAGGCGGCATTGCCACGTTTATCTCTTCAGGCGGCATTGCCACCAAGCCGCAGCAACGCCATACGGACGTTGTGGCGGAACTGGCCGATACGGTCGATGGCATCGTTGCCACCCACCTGGGTCAGTGCGTTCTTGCGCTCGGGGCTCAGCGCCTTGGGGTCGCAACCGGCGAACAGGGCGTCAAACAGACGCAGCATGTGCCGTTCGGTGAAATGATGCGCCTCACGCTCTTGCGCCGTCTTGGCGACGAAGGTATTCGACCCCAGCGATACCGTGGTCGGATTCTGGTTCATCACCAGCAAAAACCAATCCTTGCGCGGGTCGAAGCGATGAAAACTTTTGGCCACCCCCAGGCGCACCCGATCCAAAATCTGGACAGAGCGGCGGTCGGCGTGAAAGTGTTCCCAATCGATGCCGCCATCCTCGCCGCGATAGGTTTCGGCGATCAATTTGGCCCGGCTGCGTAAATCCGCATACATCTCGTCACCCAGGATCATCTTGAGCGCGGTGAAGAATTGCGGCAATTGCCGCCGCTCCAGGCCATGGGCGCCATTGCCGAACAAGTCGGAAAACGGCTGGGCGATCAGCCGACCAAAATGATCCTGACGCTTGCGTTCCAGATCGGCGGCGATGAAGGCATCGCGGCAGGAGATTTCCGAACGGGAGAACAACTCGGCCACCGGGCCTTCGGCCTTCAGAAAAGCGGCGGCCAGACGCTGGACCTGATCCAGCGAAATCTGTCCGTTGCTGGACGCCCGTTCCAGCACGGTGAGAAAATGGCGAAAGGCCGGCTCCCAATTGGCGCGACAGCGCCCCCCGGCCTTGGACCGGGCGGGGGCGGTGTTCTCATCAGCAGGGGCAACATTCGGCGGCTTGTGCATGGGCGCGCACCTGAGCATCCGGTCAATCCGGCCCCCCTACAGTGACACATCATGCCAAGTCTAATCCTTATGGCCTTGGTATGATGCGCACAGTCTGTACGGCCCAAAAACGGTCTTGCTATGCGGACGATATTGGCGCACCATAATGACCACTAACGGGCCGCATACAGGCCGGAGGCAGTCATGCAATTTCGCGAACGCGCCAAGGTGATCCAACTGATTCGCACCGTTTACGACCCGGCGATCAAACGCGGACGGGCGGAACTGGTGGGCAGCCTGGACAAGGACGCCCCGGAAATCGGCGCCGCCTTGCGGCAGGCCTGTTCCCCAGCCGAACTGGCGGAAATCCATGCCTATCTGGCCCAACGCGAACAGGCGCTGTCACAAGACGCGGTGCGTCAGGCGGCCCAGGACTTGCCGGCGCAGATGCGCATGGCCGAGCAATATTTCCGTCTGGGCGGCGACGCCCTGGCCGGAACCCAGGCGGCGGAAATCTACGCCGCCTGGGAAGACCTGAAAAAAGTTTTGCACAAAAGTGGCTACCGCAAGCAAAAGCGGAGCGATTAGCGGGAGGGTTGTGTCATGAACACCGAACAATTGGTGGAATCGGGCCGCATGATCAGTCGGGCTTTCGCCCTGCTGGAACGGGCCAACGATTTTTCCCTGCCCATTGACGCCGCGCTGATCAGCAAGCGTGGGCTGCTGGACGAAGCCCGCCGCGCCGTCGCCGCCGCCAGGGCCGCCTTGCTGCAATAATCAATAGCGCAATTTCAGGGTGATGGCCCGGCCCTCGGCGGGAATATCGAAGGCGCATTCGTCGAAGGCCGGCGGCCCCGACACCTCGGGGTCGTTGGGCAGGGCATAGCCCTCGGTCGGGATCATGCCCATGAAGCGGTCGAGGCCGCCATCGCCGTCTTCGTCATGATAGGCCATGATGGCATAGCGCCCCGCCGGTACTTGGCCGAAACCGATGCTGGCTTGCCCCGGATTGGCGACGGCGGTGCGGACGGCAACGGCGCGGTCTTCCTTGCGGAAGGTCTCCGCCCGGTCATACAGACCGACGCGCAAGCCGCCCTGATCGTGGGCCACGCCGTCCAGGATGACGGTCAGATCGCCGGCCCGGGCCGAGCCGATGCCGCCGCCGATCACCACGGCCACCCAGGCCAAGACCCTGTATTTTCCCGTCCTCATCGCATATCCACCGTCTTGGTTTCCGCCAGATAGGCCTCTTCCACCTCGGACAATTCCACTTTGTCATAACCGGTGATCATGGTCTTGACGTAATGCAGCGGCGTCTTGCCGGTGGTGGTCATATAGATATGAATGATGACGAAGGTGCCCATGGCGAAGGCGGCCACGGTGTGCAACACCGCCACCAGCCACAGCGCCTCGCCCGACCACGGCTGCCCAGCCCATGCGTTGTAGAACAGGTAAAGCAGGCCGGTCAGCCACAGCGCCGGACCGATGATCACCATGAAGGTCATGTAGGCCAGCGATTGCAGGGCGTTCTGCTTGCGTTGCAGCGACTTTTTATAGGGGTGCGGCTCGCCCACCAAAATGCCGTAGGCGTAGAAGCGGATGACCTTGAGTATCCCCTTCTTGAACAGATATTGCCGCCATTGGCCGGTGGTGAAATTCCAGAAGGTGGTGAACACCCACAATCCCATCAGCGCATAGGCGGCATAGGTATGGAGGGTCACCGCTTGGCCGAATTTGAGCATTGAATGGGTGCCGTGAATCCCCAGCCCGGTGAAGAACAGGGTGAAGATCAGCACCGCCTGCGACCAGTGCCAGAAGCGCTCGTAGCGCGTATAGATCATCACATCGCGTTTAATCATGGCGGGTCTTCCTGTTCATGACCATGCGGGCCAGACCGTGGAGCAGCACGCCGGCAAGGGCGCCGCCCAGGGCCAGATACCCCAGGATGTCGAGCCAACGGACGGAATCGCGTCCGGGCAGGTAGAAATCGGTGAGGGCGGCCAGACGACCGTTGTCGCCCCTGGTGTGGCACTGACCGCACTTCACCGCGTCTTCCTTGGGCGCGACCATGTGGGTGATCGGCCAGGTCATGCGGGTTTCGATGAAGCCGATCTTGCCGCTCCACGGCAATCCGGCGTAATCCATGCCGAACTTGATCGCCTTGGGATAATCGAAATTGGTCCAAAACGCGCTGTCGTCGGACCCGAAGACGTGGTTGACCACCAGTGTCTTCAATTCCGGGTCATAAGGCTGCTTGCCGCGCATTTCCTTGAACGGCCAGATACGCGCCTTGGGGTCTTTGGCATCACCGTGCAAGGTGTTCAGCCGCAGAATGCCGCCATCGTCGATCTTGTCGGTCAGATTGACCTGATCGATGACGCCGTTGAACCAGTGATAGGTCGGCCGCACGTTCTCGCCGTACTCGAAATCACCCTTTTCCGCCGAGTATTTCAAATGGCCGTGATCGTCCTTGAGGAAGATCGGCTTGCCGTTCTCGTCCTTGCGACCGGCGGTCGACCAGTCCCACAAGGTCTTGGTGGCGATGCCGCCACGGGCGAATTCCGGAATGTGGCAAGTCTGGCAGGCCACCCGGTCGGTGTGGTCGTTCAGCTTGGCTTCGCGGTGCGGGGTGTCGCCGTGACAGGATTCGCAGGTGGCCCGGTTGTGGTCGTCCTTGGGCAGGTCCAGCCCGTGGGGATCCTTGGCGGTGGTGTCGTAGCGCGACCCCGACGGAATATGGTCGTTGAAGGTGTGGCAGGTGGCGCAGGTCATGTTGGCGCCATCGGCGGCCATGTGCACGTCGAGCTTGCGGCTGGGCTTGATCAGCGAGGTGTCGAGATCGCCATGCTTGACCGCGTCGCCGCCGCCGCCGTTGAAGTGGCAGGCGCCGCAATTGTCGCGGCCCGGATCACCGACGCTCCGCGCTGCCTTGGCCAGATCGGGGGGCATCACAGTCTTGCCACCCATGGTCCGCGGCTCATACAGCGGATGGCCGGCATCGGTGGCCACCTTCTTATAGCCGCCGGAACGGTCGTGGCAGACCAGACAATCGACGTTTTCCTGAACCGGTTCGGGCTGCTTGCGGGCGTCGGTCCAGCCGTAGCCGGCATGGCACGAGGTGCAGCGCGGCTCGTTGGACAAGGGCGAACCGCAGAAGCTGTTCATGGTCCTGGGCTTGCCCAGACGCTTGCCGGTGTCGGGATTGGTGAAGTCCCAGTTCCAGTGGATGGACTTCATCACCTGATGCGACGCTTCGGTGTGGCAGGCCAGACAGGCCTTGGTTACCTCGGGGGCCGAGGCGAACGGCCCCTTCAGCGCCTCGAACTTGCTATGATCGGCGGTGGATGACGCCAAAGCCTGCGCCGGCAGCAAGGCGGCCAACACCAGCGGCAGCAGCCACCGCCCGATGGAAATGAATAGTCGTTGCATCTGTTGCGCTCCGCCCTGCCGCCAATACCGGCGACAAACATGTATTCCCGATATCTAAAGGAGGGTGCGGTGCGTCAACATTGCGATTCGGCAATGGTGGATTCAAAAATCCGCCACGATGAACAGCCGGCGAAACGGGAACAGGGTTTTGCCGTCGGCGCGGCGCGGATAGGCGCTGGCGATGCGGCGGGTGTATTCGGCCAGAAAGCCCGCGCGCCACGGGGCATCCAACGCGTCCAGCAACGGGCGCAGAGCGGTGCCCATGGTCCATTTTACCACCGGGTCGTCGCCGTCCAATACGTGCAGGTATTCGGTTTCCCAGATATCCAGCCGCCGCGCCTTGGCCGCCAGCAGGTCGTAATAGAAATCCGGGCTGCCGACGGGAAAGCGCCGGGCCAAGGGCCGTAGCACCGTCGCCCACGGCCCGGCCTCGGCCGCCTCGGCCATGACGCCGTGCGAGGCGGCATAATGATTGTGCGGCATCTGCACCGCCAAGGTGCCGCCGGGGGCGATGAATCCGGCCAAGCGCGGAAACAGATTTTCGTGATCGTCCAGCCAGTGCAAGGCCGCGTTGGAAAACAGCACGTCCACCGGAGCGACGGGCGTCCAGGTGCCGGCATCGGCTTGGCTCCAGCTGATGGCGCTGGGCTGTTCCGCCGCCGCCGCCAGCATCTCCGCCGACGAATCGATGCCGGCGACCTGAGCCTGCGGCCAGCGCGCCGCCAGCAGACGGGTGACATTGCCGGTCCCTGATCCCAGATCGACCACCCGGGCCGGATTTTCCACCTCGATGCGGGCCAGCAGGTCCAGCGCCGGGCGCAGACGCGGGGTGGCGAAGGCAGCGTATACTTTGGGATCCCAGGCCATGGCTTCACTCTCCCTTTTTCGAGGGGATCAGCATAAAAGCGCACACGGAATCGCACATCTAGGATTATTCCCAGGCCGAAGCCGTTGACTCAGGGCGCGGCTTCGGCTTATAAGCGCGGCTTCCGTTTTCTGTAGACCGATGTTTTGGAGTATCCGACGTGAAGCGCACTTTTCAGCCGAGCAAGCTCGTCCGCGCCCGCCGCCACGGCTTCCGCGCGCGCATGGCCACCGTTGGCGGCCGCAAGGTCATCGCCAACCGCCGCCGCCAGGGCCGCAAGCGTCTGTCGGCCTAAGCCTGACAGGCCATGCCCGTTTCGCTGGCCCGGTTGAAAAAGCGCCCGGATTTTCTTCGGGTCGCTGGTCAGCGCAAGAAATGGGCGGCCCCAGGACTGATTCTGCAAGTGGCGCCACGGCCCGACGGGCCGCCGGACATGCCCGCACAAGAAGCCGATGCCATCCGCATCGGCTTTACGTGTTCCAAAAAGGTCGGTAATTCCGTCGCGCGCAATCGCGCCCGGCGCCGACTGAAGGCGGCGGTGGACGAGCTTTTTCCCGCTCTTGCCCGCCCCGGATTGGATTATGTGGTCATCGGTCGGCGGGAAACTGTCGATCGTGCATATTCTCTTCTCTTGCAGGATTTGCGAACCGCGCTAAAACGTGTCGGTGCGTTGTCGACGGCGGAACCATCCGCGCTGACGACGACCAACGGGGAAAGACCGGATTCATGAGTCCCGTGGCGTGGCTGCTGACGGGGCTGGTCCGCGCCTACCAGCTGCTGATCTCGCCGGTGCTGCCGCCGAGTTGCCGCTTCACCCCTTCGTGTTCCGCCTATGCCCTCCAGGCATTGGCCAAGCACGGGGCGGTCAGGGGGACATGGCTGGCGGTGACGCGGGTGTGCCGGTGTCATCCCTGGAACGATGGGGGCTATGATCCAGTCCCCGAACCGAAGTGCAAGGCCTGCGGCGGCGATGATCCGTCCCGGCCTTCGGATAGGACGCCATGAACGAACAGCGCAACCTGTTTCTCGCCATTGCCCTCTCGGTCCTGATCCTGTTCGGGTTCCAGTGGTTGTTCCCCTCCAAGACTCCGGCGCCGGAAAGCGCCCCGGCGACCACCGCCGCCGGCACCCCGCCGGTACCCACCAGCGGCGATGCCGTCGTGCCCGCCCCGGTCCAGACCGCCGCCCAAATGGCGGTGAAAAGCCGGGCCGATGCTTTGGCCACGGCCAAGCGCATCCGCATCAACACCCCCACATTGCATGGCTCGCTGTCGGTGACCGGCGCCCGCCTGGATGATCTGACCCTGGCCGGTTATCACGAGACCGCCGATCCGACCTCCAAGGAAATCGAGCTGCTGTCGCCCACCGGCGCCGCCCACCCCTATCACGCCGAATTCGGCTGGGTGCCGGTGGATGCCGGCGTCAAGACCCCCGGCCCCGACACTGTGTGGAGCGTGGCCCAGGGCAACGAACTGGCCCCCGGCAACACCGTGGTGCTGAATTGGGACAACGGCGACGGCCTGCGCTTCGTCCGCACCGTCAGCGTCGACGAAAACTACATGTTCCAGATCGCCCAGCGGGTGGAGAATTACGGCACCAAGCCGGTCACCCTGCACCCCTTCGGCCTGATCTCGCGCACCGGCACGCCCAAGACCGAGGGCATGTACATCCTGCATGAAGGCCCGCTCGGCGTGTTCGACGGCACCTTGAAGGAACACAAGTACGACGACCTGAAGAAGCTGTCGACCGAGCGCAACAAGACCACCGGCGGCTGGATCGGCATCACCGACAAGTACTGGCTGACCGCCCTGGTCCCCGACCAGAAGGAAGAGCTGACCGGTCGTTTCGTCCACCAGCGTGCCGACAACGCCGACCGCTATCAGGTGGATTTCACCGGTGCGGCCAAGGTGGTTGCCCCCGGTGCCGCCGCCGAGACCACCTTCCATCTGTTCGCTGGCGCCAAACTGGTGTCGCTGCTCGACCATTACACCGAAAAGTTCGGGGTCGAGCGCTTCGATCTGGCCATCGATTTCGGCTGGTTCTACTTCCTGACCAAGCCGTTCTTCTATCTGCTCAAGATGATGAATTCCGGCCTGGGCAACATGGGTCTGGCCATCCTGGCCCTGACCGTGCTGATCAAGGGCATCATGTTCCCCTTGGCCAACAAGTCCTACGCCTCCATGAGCAAGATGAAGCTGTTGCAGCCGCAGGTCAAAGCGCTGCAGGAACGCTTCGGCGACGACAAGGTCCGCCTGCAACAGGAGATGATGGCCCTTTACAAGAAGGAAAAGGTCAATCCGGTCTCCGGCTGCCTGCCCATCCTGATCCAGATTCCGGTGTTCTTCGCCCTCTACAAGGTTCTGTTCGTCGCCATCGAAATGCGCCATGCGCCGTTCTATGGCTGGATCAAGGATCTGTCGGCCCAGGACCCCACCACCATCATGAACCTGTTCGGCCTGATCCCCTGGGACCCGGCCTTGTATCTGCCGGCCTTCCTGCATATCGGCGTCTGGCCCTTGATCATGGGCGCCACCATGTGGCTGCAACAGAAGCTGAACCCGCAGCCGCTTGATCCGGTCCAGGCCAAGATGATGATGTTCCTGCCGGTGGTCTTCACCTTCATGCTCGGCCAGTTCGCCGCCGGTCTGGTGATCTACTGGGCGTGGTCCAACATCCTGTCCATCGCGCAGCAATGGGTGATCATGCGTAAGTACGGGGTCAAGCCCTGAACGCCGGGGCTGAAAACGACGCGGCGACGGCCGGCCTGATCGAGGCCGGTCGTCTGCTGTTCGCCCGCGACATCACCTTCATGCGTGGTGCCGTCGACCTGGAAACCCTGCCGCCCTTCGGTCTGCCGGAACTGGCCTTCGCCGGACGCTCCAACGTCGGCAAAAGCTCGCTCATCAACGCGTTGTGCGGACGCTCGACGGTGGCGCGCACCTCGAACACGCCGGGGCGGACGCAAGAGCTCAACTTCTTCGACGTCAATGGCCGCCTGATCCTGGTGGACATGCCCGGTTATGGCTTCGCCAGCGCGCCCAAGGACAAGGTCGATGCCTGGACCCGGCTGATCAAGGGCTTCCTGCGCGGTCGCCCGACCCTGCGCCGCTGCATCCTCTTGGTGGATTCGCGCCACGGCCTCAAGGACAACGACCGCGAGATGATGGACATGCTGGACAAGGCGGCGGTGGTCTATCAGGTGGTGCTGACCAAGATCGACAAGCTGAACGCGGCGGAAGTCAAGGCGGTGCAGGAACGCACCCAGGCCGAGATTTCCAAGCGCGTCGCCGCCTATCCCACCTTGATCCTGACCAGCTCGGAAAAGGGCATCGGCATCCCCGAGCTGAGGGCTGAAATCCTGCAATTGGCCAACCCGGAGACGGCACCATGACCACGCCTGAGACTCCCGACATCCTGCAAGACCGCGCCGCCTGGCTGGAGCGGGCCAAGACCCTGTCGGAATCGCTGCCGTTCATGCGTCAGTATTCGGACGAGACCGTGGTCATCAAGTTCGGCGGCCACGCCATGGAATCCGACGATCTGGCCCGTCTGTTCGCCCGCGACATCGTGCTGTTGAAGCAAGTGGGCGTCAATCCGGTGGTGGTCCATGGCGGCGGCCCGCAGATCGACGTCATGCTGAAGCGCCTGGACATCCAGACCCCGCGCGTCGATGGCCTGCGCTATACCGACGAGGCCACCGTCGAGGTGGTGGAGATGATCTTGTCGGGCAAGATCAACAAGCAGATCGTCTCGGCCATCAATGAAGCCGGCGGTTTCGCCGTCGGCCTGTCGGGCAAGGACGGTCACCTGATCCGCGCCCGCAAGCTGCGTCGCACCAAGAAAGACCCGGATTCCAACATCGAGAAGATTCTGGATTTGGGCTTCGTCGGCGAACCGGCGGAAATCACCCCGCATATCCTCGACGTGTTCCAGCAGACCGACGTCATCCCGGTGATCGCGCCGGTGGGCATGGGCAATGCGGGCGAGACCTTCAACATCAACGCCGACACCGCCGCCGGCGCCATCGCCGCCGCCACCAATGCCCGGCGCATGATCATGCTGACCGACGTGCCCGGCGTGCTCGACAAGGCCGGCAATCTGATCCCGGAAATGACCGCCAGCCAAGTGGCCGGCTACATCGCCGACGGCACCATTTCCGGCGGCATGATTCCCAAGGTGGAAACCTGCCTGGAAGCGGTGACCCAGGGGGTCGAAGCCGCCGTCATCCTGGACGGTCGGGTACCGCACGCGGTCTTGCTGGAATTGTTCACCCCCCACGGCGTCGGCACCTTGATCAAGGCCGATTGACGAAAGCGGCGGTCCCTTGGTGGGGACCGCCGTTTTGTTTAAGCCGCCGGGATGTGGTGGTCGTCGGCGATGCCCGCCGCCACCCGCTCGTTCAGACGCGAGCATTTCTGCCGCTGGCTTTCCGAGCGCAACTGGCCGCAGGCGGCCAGGATGTCGGCCCCGCGCGACTTGCGGATGGGGGCGGAATAGCCGTTATCCTGGATCAGGTCGGAAAAGGCGCGGATGTCCCGCATGGACGAACATTCGTAGTCCGAGCCCGGCCACGGGTTGAACGGGATCAGATTGAACTTGGCCGGCAGCCCCTTGACCAGACGCAGCAATTCACGCGCATCGGCCAAGCTGTCGTTGATGCCCTTCAGCATGACGTATTCAAAGGTGATGCGCCGGGCGTTGGAGGCGCCGGGATAATCGCGGCAGGCCTGCATCAATTCCTTCAGCGGATATTTCTTGTTGATGGGCATGATCTGGTTGCGCACTTCGTCGGTGACGGCGTGCAACGAGATGGCCAGATTGACCCCCAACTCGGCCCCGGCCCGGCCCATCATCGGCACCACGCCCGAGGTGGAAAGCGTGATGCGGCGGCGCGAGATGCCGATGCCCTCGCCGTCCATGATGATCTTGAGCGCGGTGGCGACGTTGTCGAAATTGTAAAGCGGCTCGCCCATGCCCATCATGACGATGTTGGACAATAAGCGGGTGGTGTCGTCGGGCGTCGGCCATTCGCCGTAAGAATCCCGCGCCAGCATGAACTGGCCGACGATTTCGGCCGATGTCAGGTTGCGCACCAGCAATTGGGTGCCGGTATGGCAGAACTTGCAGGTCAGGGTACAGCCCACCTGCGACGAAATGCACACGGCACCGCGCTGCTCGTCTTCATCGGGGATGTAGACGGTTTCCGCCTCGTTGCCGTCGTCGAACTTCAGCAGCCATTTGCGGGTGGTGTCGACGCTGGTCAGTTCGCGCTCGACCAGCGGGCGGCGCACCACATAGCGTTCGGCCAGCCGTTCCTGCATGACCTTGGAAATCGAGGTCATCTTGAGGAAATCGGTTTCGCCGCGATTGTACAGCCAATGCCACAGCTGCTTGGCGCGAAACGGCTTCTCGCCGATGGACGCCATTTCGGCGGTCAATTGGTCGCGCGAAAGCCCGATCAGGTTGGTTTTTTGGCTGCTGTCGTTCATGGCGCGATACTTAAGGATTCAGGGGCGAAATTGCAATCCTTGCCGCAAATTGCCGCTGTTTTCGGCGAAAGTTCTCGTTATAGTCCCATGCCATGACTGATCCCTTCGCCCTTGACGACGACATCCCCGATCCCTTCCAGTCCGCGCCCCGCCGCGCGCCAGTGGCCGAGGTGCCGGCCGACGCGCCTTGGCTGGTGGGGTTGAACGCCGAACAGCATCAGGCGGTGACCACCATCGACGGCCCGGTCCTGGTGCTGTCCGGCGCCGGCACCGGCAAGACCCGGGTCTTGACCAGCCGTCTGGCCCAGATCCTGGCCGGACGCAAGGCGCAGCCGTGGCAAATCCTGGCGGTGACCTTCACCAACAAGGCGGCGCGCGAGATGAAGGACCGGGTCGGCGCCATGGTCGGTCCGCTGGCCGAACAATTGTGGCTGGGCACCTTCCATTCGCT
>Ga0075012_10001242_pt1 | contig 26615 bp, 31 predicted proteins | sample All_14_2_FD_71474 | JGI IMG/M metagenome (GOLD analysis project Ga0075012, IMG submission 71474) | Freshwater microbial communities in response to fracking from Pennsylvania, USA - Allegheny Zone_MetaG_DW_15 | ecosystem: Environmental > Aquatic > Deep subsurface > Groundwater > Drilled...
GGCGGGCGGGATCGTGCACAGCGGAACCGCCAGCTTCCGCTCCGGCCGCTTCGATGGCGGCGGCATGCGGTACCTGCGTTTCCAGCGCTGGCTCGACCAGTTGGCGAACGACTGTGGCGGCCTGGCCTCGGTCTACTTCGAGGAGGTCCGGCGACATGTCGGCACTGATGCCGCACATCTCTACGGCGGCTTCCTCGCCACCCTGAGCGCCTGGTGTGAGAGTGAGGGCGTCGCCTACCAGGGCGTGCCCGTCGGTACGATCAAGCGCTTCGCCACGGGCAAGGGCAACGCCGGCAAGGATGCCGTGCTCGCTGCCATTCGCCAGCGGGGCTTCCAGCCCGCTGACGACAACGAGGCCGACGCCATCGCCATCCTGCTCTGGGCGATGGAGACCCGAGGAGGCGTGCTGTGAAGTGGACGCCGAGCTTGGTCGAGGAGCGGCTGGCGGAAGCCGCATCGGTTCTGAAACGATTGCCGGAACCCCGCCGGCAGGGCTACTTCAACGTCTGGCCGGAGATCATTCACAGCTTCGCCGACAAGGTCGGGCAGGAGCCGAGGCCGATGCGCGTCGTGCCATCGCCGGCGGCGATCAGCCGGATGGAGGAGACGCTGACCTGGACGGTGGGACTGGATCCGATCGACGGCAAGATCGTCTGGTTGCGCGCCTACGGCGAGCGATGGAAAACCATCTGCTGGACCGTCGGATTGCAGCGGTCGGCGGCGCACGAGCACTGGCTCTATGCGCTCTGCGTGATCGCGTGGCGGCTGAACCGTCGTAAAGTCCCCCGGCTCCGATCGCGGCGCTATGTGATTGAGATGGTCAAAGGGGCTTGCGAGGACCCGACCAGCCATCCCAATTAACTTCTTGTCCGTACGTTGTCCGTATGATATAGAAATTGGGACAGGAGATCAGCCATGTCCGTAGCCGAAGCTAAGTCCGAACGTATCGAAGTGCGCACCACGCCGACCATGAAGGCGCTGCTGCAGCGTGCAGCCACGTTTTCGCACAAGAACGTGACGGAGTTCCTGCTTGAGGCGGGCATTCATGCCGCCGAGGAAGCGCTCGTCGATCGGCGTATGTTCCGGCTGGATGATGCCCAGTGGCAAGCTTTTCAGGATGTTCTCGATCGTCCCGTCCAGAGCAAGCCGCGCCTCGCCAAACTGCTTGCCGAGAAGAGCGTGCTTGAGTGACGGCGGAGAACAAAGCGTTCTCTGCCGTCAAAAAGCTCGATGCCTCTCACGACCTCGATGCGTTCAATTCCGGCAAGGAACCTCTCGACCGCTTCCTGCAACGCCACGCTCTGGTCAACCAGAAAGCGGGCAGCGCTCAGACCTATGTCGTCTGCCGCGGCGAGCAGCGTGTTGTGGGCTACTACAGCCTCGCGGTCGGCGCCGTCGAACATGCCGACGCTCCCGGTCGTGTCGGCAAAGGGCTTGCCCGTCATCCGATCCCAGTGATGCTCCTCGCTCGTCTTGCCATTGACCGATCCGAGCATAGAAAGGGGCTGGGCAAGGCGTTGCTCAAAGATGCACTGTTGCGCACGGCTGAAGCGGCAGACATTGCAGGCATCCGAGCACTGCTCGTTCATGCCAAGGACGATGAAGCGCGTGCTTGGTACGAGCAATTCGATTTCGACCCGAGTCCGACCGACCCTTATCATCTCTTCCTGCTGATGAAAGATCTGCGGGCGATCCTCGGCGAGTGATCGCAAGCTCGGGAAGCGGAGCGGAAAGTGTCCGCCGGACACTTTTCGAAAAGACGAAAACCCCGGTTCTTGGGTAAATTCTGGCTATCCTCGGGAGAGGCGCGCGCGTCGCGATCACGAGCGCACGGATCCTTTCGTTGGAACCGATCCAAGTAAAGGTTCCACACTGATCCTTTCGTTATGGATCGATGCCCGTTCACGCCAGCATCGCCTGATCATACGAGTTCGCGGGTCCTTCCTGGCGGAAATCGTATGCTGGCGGGCGAAGCGCGGCATTTCGCCAGCGACAGGGCCGGATTTTTGGGAAGCCACCCGGAGTCCACCCCGGCCGCCGCGCCCCGATATCTTCAATAAATCAAAACCTTCTGCCGACGCTCAGGTGGATGCCGGTGGACCCCGACGGAGTCCAGCGCCGGATCCAGTGATGGACTCCGGCCCCGGCTTCCGGCGTCGCTCGAACAGGATCGTTCATGATGCTCAGCTTCGCGCCCGACGCGATCGAGACCTGGCCGCTCGACCGGCTTAAGCCTTATGCGCAGAACGCCAAGACGCACGGGGACGACCAGGTCGCGAAGATCGCCGCCAGCATGGCGGAGTTTGGCTGGACGGTTCCGGTGCTCGTCGCCGAGGACGGCGAGGTGATCGCCGGCCATGGGCGCATCCTGGCGGCGACGCAGCTTGGGCTGACTGAAGCACCGGTGATCGTGCTCGGTCATCTGACCGAGGCTCAGCGGCGAGCGTACCGGATCGCCGACAACAAGCTCACGGAGATGGGCGGCTGGGACGAGGCGCTGCTCTCGGCAGAGCTGCGGGACCTGCTGGCCGAGGATTTCGATCTCTCGCTGATCGGCATCGCCGATGGCGAACTCGATCGGCTACTCGCTGAGACCATCGAGGCCGAGGCTGGCCCCCGCGAGGGCGAGGACGAGGTTCCGGAGACCCCGGAGGAGCCGGTCAGTCGGCCGGGCGACCTCTGGATCCTCGGACCGCACCGCCTGCTGTGCGGCGACGCCACGACGGCGGGCGACGTGGAGCGTGTCTTGGCCGGCGTGAAGCCCCTGCTAATGGTCACCGATCCGCCATACGGCGTCGACTACGATCCAGCATGGCGCAACAAGGCCGGGGTCGCTGCGACCCGGCGCACAGGCAAGGTTTTGAACGACGACCGCGCCGATTGGCGCGAAGCCTGGGCGCTGTTCCCTGGCGACGTCGCCTATGTGTGGCACGGGGCGTTGCATGCGGCGACCGTGGCGGACAGTCTCGAAGCCACCGGCTTCAGTATCCGCTCCCAGATCGTCTGGGCGAAGGATCGGCTGGTTCTCAGCCGCGGCGACTATCACTGGCAGCACGAGCCGTGCTGGTACGCCGTCAGGAAGACCGGCAAGGGGCACTGGGCCGGGGACCGCAAGCAGACCACGCTGTGGCGCATCGCCAGCAGGGATCAGGATGCCGAGACGGCCCATGGCACGCAGAAGCCGGTCGAGTGCATGCGCCGGCCGATGGTCAACAACTCTAGTCCGGGTCAGGCCGTCTACGAGCCGTTCATGGGTTCGGGCACCACGTTGATCGCGGCCGAGACCACCGGGCGGGTCTGCCTCGGCATCGAACTGAATCCGGCCTATGTCGACGTCGCCGTGACCCGGTGGCAGCAGTTCACGGGCAAGGCGGCCGTGCTGGACGGCTCTCCCGAGACCCTTGCCGCGCTGGCGGACGCGCGACGCTGAGGCCGTGCATGACCTGGCTCTATATCCCCCCGGAAGCGCTTCGGGGGACGGAGACGCATGCCTGTTCGGCCTCTCGCTCTGCTCCGGCGCAGGCGGGCTCGACCTCGGGCTCACCATCGCCATCCCCGGATATCGTGCTGTGGGCCATGTCGAACGGGAAACCTACGCCGCAGCCATTCTCGTGGCGCGGATGGAAGACGCGGCCCTGGGTCCGGCACCTGTCTGGGACGACGTTGGAACCTTCGACGGCGGCCCGTGGCGCGGCGCGGTGGACATCGTCACTGCAGGCTATCCGTGCCAGCCGTTCAGCGTTGCAGGCAAGCGCCTCGGCGCGGAGGATCCGCGTCACCTCTGGCCGCATGTCGCCCGCATCGTCGGCGAGGTCGAGCCGCCCTTCGTCTTCCTCGAGAATGTCGCCCATCATCTCCGCCTCGGATTCCCCGAGGTCGCCGCAGGACTGGTCGGCATGGGCTACCGCCTTGCGGCGGGCCTCTTCACGGCGGCGGAGGTCGGTGCGCCCCACAAGCGCGAACGGCTGTTCATCCTCGCCATTCGCGAGGATGACGACCTGGCCGACCCCGCGCGCCTGCTCCGGGACCCGTTCGAGTGGCGGAAACCGAACGGAGATGCTGCGGATGTGGCCGACGCCTCAGACCGACAGTTTCCGCAGCCGAGGCGGGGACCGAAAGGACGAAAAGGGTCTGGACCGCCTGGCGCGGGACTGGCCGACGCCGATGGCGAACGACGGCTGCAAACCGAGCGCGGGCAATCGCAAGACAGCGGACCTGACCCATGCCAGCTGCCTGTGGATGACGCCGACGGCGCGCGATCACAAGGACGGAGCAACGAGTCTCACGAACACGCCGGTGAACGGCCTGCTTGGCCGCCAGGTCCTGGTGACGCCGATGGCTGGGAGAGATACCTCCGAGCCGCGCCGGACCTTGAACCCGCTGTTCGTCGAGGCGCTGATGGGCTGGCCCACCGGGTGGACCGGCTTCGGCTCTGTGGAAACGGAGTGGTGCCGCTGGTTGCGGCGCATGCGATCCGAACTCTCGCGGCTGAACTGCTGGCCGATGGATGAAGGGACGATGGCATGAAGCAGTCGCGCACCATGTCGCTCGTGGAGTCCGTCGCCAACGTCGCCGTCGGGTACGGCGTCGCGGTGGTGACGCAGATCCTGATCTTCCCGGTCTTCGGGCTGCAGACGACGCTGGTGCAGAACCTGAAAATGGGCGCGGTGTTCACCGTGGTGAGCATCGCGCGGTCGTTTGCGCTGCGGCGGCTGTTCGAAGCAATCCAGGTGCGCGGCGTCCGATGAGAAACCGCCGCCCCGAAGGACGGCGGTCTCCGCGATTGGCAGCTGTTGCCACGTCAGGCGGGCGGCAGCCTGTAGACCCGCCCGCGCCCCTCGACCTTCTCGGAGGTGACGTCGAGACCGAGCTTCTTCTTGACCGCCCCAGCGATGGCGCCGCGCACCGTGTGGGGTTGCCATCCCGTGGCATCGACGATCTGCTGGATCGTTGCGCCTTCCGGGTCCCTTAGCATCTCGACAAGTAGGGCTTGTTTGCTGCCGTGCCGGGACTTCGCGGGTTCTGGTGAGACAGTATCAGCACCATCGGGTGCAGGTCCTTGTTCGCTGTCCTCGACGATTCCCAGTGCGGAGTAAGCAAGCGGCGTCGCCCGCAGGGTGATCGGACCGTTCGCCTCGTCGTGCCGCCACACCGTGTCGAGATCAACCGCCGGAATCTCTTCGATCAGGCGCCGCTTGAGCAGGCTCTTGCAGACGTTGCCCACCGCGCCGCCTTTGATCTTGGCGGTGATGGGGAATACGAGCCCGTCGTCCCGGGCACAGGCGGCGCTGAGAATGACGGCTTGGGTATCGGAAAGCTGGATTTGAGTCATCGTTAGACCTCCGGAAATGGGAGGCGCGACCATCGCGCCTCTTCTACCACCCCGAGCCCCGACCGCATGCGGTGCGGGGCAGGAGGCCGGTCTGAGCGGCGGGTCAGTCGAACGCTTCGGCTTCAATCTCGCAGTGAGTGACGAACCCGGTGAGATACGGCAGCCCGCGCGGGATCCCCATCTCGCGTTCGGTGCGCCGGTCGATGCGCCAGCCCATCCAGCGGGCGACGGCGGCATCGATGGCGTCCTTCAGCGTGTCGCCGCGGGCGAGCCAGTTGGCGACGTCGTCGGCGAAGTGGCGGCCGTGGCGGCTGTCGAGGAAGTCGCGCACCCCTTCGGGGGAGACGCCCGTGGCGGCGGCGATGGCTTGCGAGGCGAGCGTCCAGGCCTTGGGTGCGTCGGCGGCCAGATCGTCGTCGATCCGGTCGATGGTGCCCCAGAAGCCCCATTCGGTGTTGCGGGTGGGAAGGATCGTGGTGGTCATCGTCTGGCTCCTGGCTTGATCGTGCTGGCCCCATACAGGCTCCGATCCGCGCCGCCATCAAGCAGATAAGTGCATCATTTCATTGCTGTTTTAGAGGTCGCATGCAGGGCATGAGCGAGCGCCAATATGCCGCCCATGTCGGGCTGTCGCGCGGCGCGATCCAGAAGGCGAAGGTCGCCGGCCGGCTCGTCCTGCATGCCGATGGTTCGATCGACGCGGCGGCGAGCGACGCGAAGCGGGCCGAGACCACCGACCCGTCGAAGAGCCGCCCGAAGTCCGCATCGGCGCGATCCGGAATGAAGCCGGTGCCGGAGGCGGCGGTCTCGGCGGTGGGCGATACGCTCAAGGAACAGGGGATGGCCGCGCCGGTGACCGGCGGCGGCACGACCTTCCTGCAGGCGAAGACCGCGCACGAGGTGCTGAAGGCGCAGGAGCGGCGTATCCGGCTTGCAAAGCTGAAGGGCGAACTGGTCGATCGCGACCGCGCCACGGCGCTGGTGTTTCGGCTCGCGCGCGAGGAGCGGGACGCATGGGTCAACTGGCCGGCGCGGGTCGCCGCGCTGATGGCGGCGGAGTTGGGGACGGAGACGGCGGCCATGCAGAAGGTTCTGGAGGCCCATGTCCGCGCCCACCTCGACGAGCTCGCCCAGCCCCGTATCGCTCTCGGCTGAGATCGAAGGGTTCGACGGCGCCGAGGCGCTGATCCGGGCTTGGGGCCGCGGGCTGACGCCCGACCCCTGGCTCACGGTTTCGGAATGGTCGGACACGCATCGTTGGCTGAGCTCGCGCGCGAGCGCCGAGCCCGGCCGCTACCGCACCGAGCGCACGCCCTACATGCGCGCGATCATGGACGCGCTCAGCCCGGGCGATCCGACCCAGCGGGTGGTGTTCATGAAGGCCGCGCAGGTCGGCGCGACGGAGGCGGGCAACAACTGGATCGGCTTCGTAATGCACCATGCGCCGGGGCCGATGCTGGCGGTCCAGCCGACGGTGGAACTGGCCAAGCGCAACTCGCGCCAGCGCATCGATCCATTGATCGAGGAGAGCCCGGCGCTGAAGGAGCGCGTCCGCCCGGCGCGGGCGCGCGAGAGCGGCAACACGCAGCTGTCGAAGGACTTCCCGGGCGGCGTTCTGGTGATGACCGGCGCCAATTCGGCCGTGGGCCTGCGCTCGATGCCGGCGCGCTACGTCTTCCTCGACGAGGTCGACGCCTATCCGGCCTCGGCCGACGAGGAAGGCGACCCGGTCGGGCTCGCCGAGGCGCGCTCGCTGACCTTCGCGCATCGGCGCAAGGTCTTCCTCGTCTCGACGCCCACGATCCGCGGCGTGAGCCGGATCGAGCGCGAATACGAGGCGAGCGACCAGCGGCGGTTCTTCGTGCCGTGCCCGCATTGCGGGGAGATGCAGTGGCTCAGGTTCGAGCGGCTGCGCTGGGAGAAGGGCAAACCGGAGACGGCGGCGTACCATTGCGATGCCTGCGACGAGCGGATCGAGGAGCACCACAAGCCGGCGATGCTGGCGGCCGGCAAATGGCGGGCGACCGCCGAGCCCCGCGATGCGCGCACGGTGGGGTTTCATCTCTCGGCGCTCTATTCGCCGCCGGGGTGGAAGAGCTGGGCCGACATCGCGCGGGACAAGGAGACGGCGGCGGGGTCCGACGAGGCGGAGCGGGTGTTCCGCAACACGGTGCTCGGCGAGACCTGGATCGAGACCGGCGATGCGCCCGACTGGCAGCGGATCGCCGAACGGCGGGAGGACTGGCCGACGGGGACCGTTCCCGCGGGTGGCCTGTTCCTGACCGCCGGCGCCGACGTCCAGAAGGACCGGATCGAGGTCGATGTCTGGGCCTGGGGCCGCGGGCTCGAAAGCTGGCTGGTCGACCACGTGGTGATCGAGGGCGGGCCCGACCGGCCGGAGAGCTGGGCGGCGCTGACCGATCTTCTGGGGCGCAACTGGCGGCATGCGGGTGGCGCGGAGCTGGGGCTTGCCCGGCTCGCCATCGACACCGGCTACGAGACCGCCGCTGTCTATGGCTGGGCGCGCTCGGTCGGCTTCGCGCAGGTGGCACCGGTGAAGGGCCTCGAAGGGTTCAACCGGGCGAGCCCGGTCTCGGGGCCGACCTATGTGGATGCAACGGCGGGCGGCAAGCGCCTGCGGCGCGGCGCGCGGCTGTGGACCGTGGCGGTCTCGACCTTCAAGGCCGAGACCTACCGATTCCTGCGGCTGCCGCGCCCGACGCCCGAAGAACGCGAAGCAGGGGCCGCATTCGCGCCCGGCACGGTGCATCTACCTGGCTGGGCCGATACCGAGTGGATCAAACAGCTCACCGCCGAGCAGCTGGTGACGGTCAGGAACCGGCGCGGCTTCGCCCGGCTCGAATGGCAGAAGCTGCGCGAACGCAACGAGGCGCTGGACTGCCGGGTCTACGCGCGCGCCGCCGCCTGGATCGCGGGCGCGGACCGCTGGCCCGAGGCGACATGGGCAGATCTCGAGGCGCAGCTCGGCGTTCCGACCGGGAATGACGCTCCGGCCGGCATGATCGGTCGCCCGACATCGGGCGCACAAGGCAAACGCCGCTCCGACTGGCTCGGGCGGCGTGAAGGTTGGTTCTGAGCAAGAGGCGCGGAGAGCCGAAGGCTCGACAGGGTAACAGGACATGGCGGACTGGACGGAAGCGGAACTCGCGGCGCTCCGGCGCGCCTATGCGAGTGGGACCACGCGAGTGAGCTATGACGGCAAGACCGTCGAATACGGTTCCGCCGAGGATCTGCTCGGGCGCATCCGGACCATCGAGCGCCAGATCGCTGGCGCGGCGAACCGCCCCATCGCCGGTTTCGCCGGCTTCGCGCGCGGGGACCGCTGATGTCGGTGTCCTGGTTCGACCGGGCCATCGCGACCGTCGCCCCACGGGCTGCCACCCGGCGCGTGTTGGCGCGGCAGGCCTTCGAGGGGCTTGCCCGCTCCTACGAGGGCGCGGCCCGCGGCCGGCGCACCGATGGCTGGCGCGCGCCGGGCTCCTCGGCGGACGCGGAGATTAGCCGGGCCGGCGCACTCCTGCGCGACCGGATGCGGGACCTGGTGCGCAACAACCCGCATGCGGCCAAGGCGGTCTCGGTGCTGGTCAACAACATCGTCGGCGCCGGCATCATGCCGCGCGCCGCAAGCGGAGACGCCGCGCTCGACCGCGAGGTCGATCGGCTGTTCGAGATCTGGGCACGGGCCTGCGACGCCGACGGCCAGCTCGACTTCTACGGGCTGCAGACGCTCGCCTGTCGCGAGATGGTCGAGGCCGGCGAGGTGCTGGTCCGTCGCCGGCCGCGACGTGCCGGCGACGGCGTCATGCCGCCGGTGCAGCTGCAGCTGCTGGAAGCCGACTTCCTCGACGCGACCCGCAACGGGGCGCTCGGGTCGGGACAGGCGGTCCAGGGAATCGAGTTCGACGCGCTCGGTCGGCGCCGGGCCTACTGGCTCTTCGGCGCGCATCCGGGCGATGCGATGCACGCCCTGACTGGCGGGTTTACCAGCCGCGCGGTCCCGGCCTCCGAGATCGCCCATGTCTATGAGAAGCAGCGCACGCAGGCGCGCGGCGTGCCCTGGGGTGCGCCGGTGATCCGCGCCCTTCGCGACCTCGACGATTACGAGGTCGCCGAGATCGTCCGCAAGAAGACCGAGGCCTGCGTCACCGCGATCGTCTTCGGCGAGGAGGAAGCGCAGCAGGGCATCGCGCCATCCGTGGTCGACGCCGACGGCAACCGGGTCGAGCAGTTCGAGCCGGGCCTCATCGCCTATGCCCGCGGCGGCAAGGACATCCGCTTCAACCAGCCGGCCGCGACCGGCGGCTATGGCGAGTACAAGCGCGCGAGCCTGCATACGATCTCGGCGGGGTTCCGCGTGCCCTACGAGCTGCTGACCGGCGATCTGAGCCAGGTGAACTACTCGTCGATCCGGGCGGGGCTCGTCGAGTTCCGCCGGATGATCGATGCGGTCCAGTGGCAGCTCTTCATCCCGATGTTCTGCGCGCCGGTCTGGCGCTGGTTCACGGAAGCCGCCTGGGCGGCGGGGCGCATCCCGACCGCGGACGTGCCCGTCGAATGGTCGCCGCCCAAGTTCGAGGCGGTCGATCCGCAGAAGGACGCGATGGCGGACCTGCTCGCTATCCGCTCGGGCACCATGACGCTGGCCGAGGCCATCGCCCGGCAGGGCCGCAACCCCGACGCGGTGCTGGCCGAGATCGCGGCGACGAACGCCAAGCTCGACGAACTCGGCCTCGTCCTCGACAGCGACCCGCGCCGCGTCACCAAGACCGGCAGCGCGCAAACGAACGACGCGTCCGGACCTGACCGTGTAGCCGATCCTGATGACCCGGACGGCAACGAGACCTGATCCGAGGAAATCCTGATGGAGCAGACGATCGAACTGCCGGCCCTGCGCCGGGCGGCGGAGCTTTCCCCGAACACGATCGATCCCGAGACCCGAAGCGTCGAGGTCATCTGGTCGACCGGCGCGCGGGTGCGGCGTCTCTCGCTCTTCGGCGAGCCGCACGACGAGGAGCTGAGCATGGCGCCCGACCATGTGCGCCTCGAACGGCTGAACAACGGCGCGCCGTTCCTGAAGGTGCACGAGGCGCACGATCTCGATGCGGTGATCGGCTCGGTCGTGCCGGGCTCCGCGCGGATCGAGAACGGGCAGGGCATCGCTCGGATCCGGATCTCTGAGCGTGATGGGGTCGGCGACATCTGGCGCGACATCGAGGCCGGGCACATCCGCGCGGTCTCCATCGGCTACCAGGTTCACCGCTACGAAGTCTCGAAGCCGGAGGGCGGCCGCGAGCTCTGGCGCGCCGTCGACTGGACGCCCTTCGAGATCTCCGCCGTACCGGTGGGCGCCGATCCTGCCGCCGGCTTCCGCGCCAACCAGAACCTCCATGACTGCGTCCTGCATCGCAGCGCCGCAGGCCAATCCCAGCAGAGGACCAATGTGATGCACGACACCGATCAGACCGAAGAGACGACCCGCGCCGCGACCGACGCGCCTGCGGAGAAGACCATCGAGAAGACCACCGAGGCGAATGGCGCAGGGACCCGGGCGCAGCCGAAGGACACGGGCGTCCGCTGCCAGTCGAAGGCCGCACCCGATCCGAAGCCCCAGGAGCAGACCCGCAGCGCCGACACCGACGCGCTGGTGACCGAGGCCCGCGCGCAGGAGCGCGAGCGCGTCTCCACGATCCACGGCCTTGCCGACAAGCTGCACCTCGAGCGCGGCTTCGCCGACGACCTGATCAAGCGCGGTGTTTCCATCGACGAGGCGCGCCGGCTGATCCTCGATCAGGTCGCGGCGCAGTCCGACGAGACCCGGACCTTCGGCCATGTCTCGGTACCGCTGGGCGGTCGCGACGCGACGGTGACCCGCCGCGAGGCTGTCGTCAATGCGTTGCTGCACCGCTACAGCCCGACACTGTTCCCGCTGGAGGATGCGGCCCGCGAGTACCGCGGAATGACGCTGATGGAGCTCGCCCGCGAAAGCCTGGAGACCGTGGGGGCCAGCACGCGCGGGCTGTCGCGCGACGAGGTGGCGACCCGCGCCCTGCACTCGACCTCGGACTTCCCCGAGATCCTCGCGGCGGTCACCAACAAGACGCTGCGGCAGGCCTACGAGGCCTATCCGCGGACCTTCCCGCTCTTCTGCCGCCAGGTGCTCGCCACGGATTTCAAGGCCATGCACCGGGTCCAGCTGGGTGAGGCACCGCAGCTTCTCAAGGTGGGGGAGAGCGGCGAGTTCAAGCGCGGCACGCTCGGCGAATCGAAGGAGAGCTACCGCATCGAGACCTACGGCCGCGTGGTCGCCATCACCCGGCAGGTTCTGATCAACGACGATCTCGACGCCTTCACCCGGATCCCGGCGATGTACGGCAACGCCATCGCCCAGCTGGAGAGCGACGTGGTCTGGGACATCGTCACCGCGAACCCGGCGATGGCGGACGGGACGGCGCTGTTCCATGCCAACCACAAGAACCTCGCCGGCTCCGGCGCGGCGCTCGGGGTGGACAGCGTGGGTGCGGCGCGCGCAGCCATGCGCAAGCAGACCGGCCTCGACAAGAAGACGGTGCTGAACATCCGGCCCGCCTTCCTGATCGTGCCGGCGGCCCTCGAACTCAAAGCCGAGCAACTGGTGGCGCAGAACCTCGTGCCCGCGCAGAGCGGGAACGTGGTGCCGCAATCGATCCGCACGCTGTCGCCGATCGCCGAGCCGCGGCTCGACGGGGCGAGCGAGACCGCCTGGTATCTGGCCGCCTCGCCAAACCAGATCGATACGATCGAGTACGCCTATCTCGAAGGCCAGCAGGGCGCCTACATCGAGACCCGAAACGGCTTCGACGTCGACGGCGTCGAGATCAAGTGCCGCCTCGACTTCGGCGCCAAGGCCATCGACTGGCGCGGTCTCTACAAGAACCCGGGCGCATAAGCCGGACCACCCCCTGACATCTGAACCCTGACGAGACGGGCGGAACCCCTCGTATTGCAGGCCTTCGCCTGCGGGGAGCCGCCCTTCGCCTTTCAAGAGGACCCACACGATGAAGAACTATGTCCAGCCCGGCAACACGATCACCCTCACCGCGCCCTACGACGTCGCGTCCGGCGACGGCCTGCTCGTCGGCGCCGTCTTCGGTATTGCCGCCGGGAATGCCATCAATGGCGAGACGGTCGAGGCTACCCTCGTCGGCATCTTCGATCTGACCAAGGCGGCATCGCAGGCCTGGGCGGTCGGCGACAAGGTCTATTGGGACAACACCGCCAAGGTGGCGACGAAGACCGCCTCCGGGAATACGGCGATCGGCGTCGCGGTGGATGCCGTCGGCGGCGGTGCGTCCGATACCATCGGACGGGTGCGGCTCAACGGCAGCTTCTGATGTCGGCGATCGCCGCAGCCCTGGAGGTGCTGTTCAATGATCCCAACCTCGCGCGCTCGGCCGTCTATCGCCCGGGCGGGATCGGAGACGGCGTGCCGCTGCGCATCTTCGCCCGGCGTCCGGATCAGGTCATCGAGTTCGGGGAGACCCGGCTGCATGCCGAGACCACGCTGGTCGACGTGCTCGTCGCGGCGATCGAGCAGCCTCGACCGGGCGACACCATCGAGGTCGATGGCCAGATGCTGGTCGTCCAGGGAGAGCCGGTGCGCGATCCCGAACGGCTGATCTGGACCCTCGACGTGCGGCCTCAGTGATGGCGAACAGGATCCTTCCGGGTTTTGCCGCACTCGGCGAAGCCGTCCGCCGTGACCTGGAGGCCGAGGCCGGGCGCATCGCCAAGGCGGTCGAAGCCGGTGTCGGCGATGCCGGCGAGGGTCTGAAGCAGGATCTGCGCAAGCAGGTCCTGACCGCCGGTCTCGGGGTTCGCCTCGCACGGGCCTGGCGGTCGCGGACCTACCCGAACAAGGGCCATGACGCGGCAAGCCTGGTCTGGTCGAAGGCGCCGCACATCGTGCGGGTCTTCAATGAGGGCACGGTGATCAAGAGCCGCAACGGCTTCTGGCTCGCCATTCCGACGCCTGCCGCGCCGAAGCGCGGGGTCGGCGGCAAGCGCATCAACCCGTCGAACTTTCCAGAGCACCGGTTCGGGCCGCTGCGGTTCGTCTACCGGCGCGGCCGGCCGTCGCTCCTGGTGGTCGACGGCGTCCGCGTCAACGCCGGCACGGGCCGGATCGGCCGCCGGGCAAAAGGCGGCGCGTTCACCAAATCCGGCCGGATGAAGGCCGGCATGTCCACGGTGGTGATGTTCGTGCTGGTGCCGCAGGTCCGCATGCCGAAACGCCTCGACGTCGAGAGGGCCGCGGCAAAGTGGACACGCGCCCTGCCGCTGCTGATCGACCGGCACATGAGCGCGGAGTGAGCCATGGCGTCCCGATCCGAACAGGTGCTGATCGCTCTGGCCGATCGACTCCGCCAGTTGCCGGACATCGGCGTCGAACGGAACAGCGCGCTCCCGGAACGAATCCCGGAGGGCGGGCTCGTGGTCGTGCGCGACGGCGATCCCGGCGAGCCCGAACAGGCGCTCGGCGGGTTCGCGCCGGTCTACTACCGCCACGCGGTGGAGCTGGAACTCTATGCGGAGTCCGGCGACCAGGCGATCCGTGACCAGACCTTCGACGACCTGGTCACGGCCATCGGCGCTGCGCTCGATGCCGACCCGACGATCGGCGGGCTGATCTTCGGCATGACGTACGGCCGTCCGGAGGTCATGACGGACGCCGTCGAGGGCGGGCCGGCGATCAAGACCGGCACGATCACGCTGGTGCTGGACTACGAGGCGCCCAGCCCGCTCGGCTGAGGCCCATCAGCAACATTCAGGAGAACATGTCATGGCGCGAGCCTATGGTTCGAGCGCGACGCTGCTCGTCGCCCGCGAGAGCACCTATGGTCAGGCGGCGGCGAGCGGCTTCCGTCGCATGCCCTTCAACCGCTGTTCGGTCGGCTCCGAGCAGGGACTGATCGACGATCCGGTCCTCGGACAGGGGCGCGATCCGCTGGCGCCGTTGCGCGACGCCATCATGGACGAGGGCGACATCGTCGTGCCCGTCGACATGCGCTATCTCGGCATCTGGCTCACCGGCCTCTTGGGCGATCCGGTCACCACCGACAACGGCGACGGCACCTACGATCACGTGTTCGCCTCCGGCCAGGAGAGCCTGCCGAGCTACACCGTCGAGGTCGGCATGCCCCAGGTGCCGGCGTATTTCCAGCACGCAGGGCTGGTCGTGGGCTCGATGGCGCTCGACTTCCAGCGCTCGGGCGCCGCTGCGGCGACGCTCCAGTGCGTCGCCCAGGGCGAGAATCGCTTCAGTTCGAGCCAGGGCGGGACCCCTGCGACACTCGCCTTCCAGCGGGTCAGCCAGTTCCAGGGGGCGATCAGCCGGGCCGGCTCGTCGATCGCCAACCTCACGGCGGGCTCGCTCACCTATTCGAACAATCTGGAAAAGATCGAGACCATCCGCTCCGACGGCAAGATCGACGGCGCGGACCCAACCGTTGCGGCGTTGACGGGACGGATCGACGTGCGTTTCGCCGATACCACGCTGATCGATCTGGCGACGGACGGAACGCCGGTCGACCTCTCCTTTTCCTACAGCCTAGGCGCCGGCCTCTCGGTCACGTTCGATGCGCACGAGGTCTATCTGCCGAAACCAAAGCTCGCCATCGAGGGTCCGGGTGGGGTTCAGGCCAGCTTCGATTTCCAGGGAGCGCGCAACGAGGCGGTCGGGCGGATGCTGACGGTGACCCTGGTGAACGACCTCGACGGAAGCGATTACCTGTAAGGAGACGGGGATGATTTCACTCAAGGCGTCGCGTGAGCCGTTCGAGATCGAGCTGCCCTATGGGGTCCGCGCGACGGTGACGCCGCTCACCACGACCGCGATGGCCGCGGCGCAGTCGGCCGCACGCCGCCTGCTGGAGCGGATCGAGAGCGATCTGCGCGAGCGCAGGGAGAACGGCTTGTCCGTGGAGGAGCTTCCCGCCCTCGACGACGACGCGGCGCGGGACGGGCTCTACCAGGCGCTGCTGATCAAGGAGCTCGCGCGCCGGCACATCGTCGGCTGGGACGGCGTGGAGGGCGACAACGGGCCGGCCGACCCGACGCCGGAGAACGTCGCCGCCCTGATGGATCTCTACCCTGTGGGCGAGCGGTTCTTCCAGGAGTTCACCCTCCGGCAGGTGCTGCTCACCGCAGCAAAAAACGGATCCGGGCTCTCTGCCGCTGGCACTTCGGCGGAGGGCCCGACTACTGCGAAGGGTGCCGCCAGGAAGGAAGTCCCTGCGCCGAAGGCGAAGGCATAAGCGCGGCCGAGCGCTGCCCCTACCGGGAGCACGCGCCCCGGTCGGAAGAGGAGCACGCCCTCTTTCTGCTGGTGAGCGAACACGGCAGCCAGCTGCGCGTCGGCCCGACGGGCCAGGTCGTCGGCTTCGACCAGCCGGCCTTGCTCGACATCGCGCGTGCCCGCGGCTTCGACGCGACCGTCCTCTCGGAGCTTCTGCCTGCCGCCGAACTCGGGATGCTCGAAGCCTTGAAAAGCCAGCGACCGGACTGACCCATGGCCAAGACGACACATCAATACGCGGTGCGCCTGCGCGTCGACGGCGGCGGTCGGGTCCAGGCCGAACTGCGCGGGGTCGGCGAGAGCGGCGACCGATCCCTCAAGAAGATCGACCGCGCCTCGGGCGTGGCATCGCGCGGCCTTGGATCGCTCGCCGAGCGCGCCGCGTCCCTGCGCAGCGGCATTCGGCTGCTGGGCGGTGCGATCGCCGGCATCGCCACGGTCGGCGGCCTGTCGGCGCTGATCAACCGCTCGCTGGAAGCGGCCGACGCCATCGGCAAGACGGCCGACAAGCTCGGCATCGGTGTCGAGGCGTTGCAGGAACTCCGCTACGCGGCGAGCCTGGCGGGGGTCGAGCAGAACACCCTCGACATGGCGCTGCAACGCTTCACGCGCCGGGTCGGGGAAGCGGCGCGCGGCACCGGTGAGGCCAAGGAAGCGCTGGCCAGCATGGGCATCGCGCTACGCGACCAGGACGGCCATATCCGGCGCTCGGAAAACCTGCTCGACGATGTCGCTGAAGCCTTGCGCGCGGTCGAGGATCCGGCCGAGCGGCTGCGCCTCGCCTTCAAGCTGTTCGACAGCGAAGGCGTGGCGATGGTGAATATGCTGAACCGCGGCGCCGATGGGCTCGCGGATATGCGCCAGCGCGCCCGCGATCTCGGCATCGTTCTCGAAGAGGACCTGATCCGCAACGCCGAGAAAGCCAAAGACGAACTGGACACGCTGGGTAAGGTGATCTCGGCCAATCTGACGCGTGCCGTCCTCGACCTCTCGCCGCTGATCGCCGACCTGTCCTCGGGCCTTGCGGAACTCGCGGCCGATGCCGGCGTCGCCTACGAGCAGCTGAAGCTGGTCCTGCAGGGGGACTTCAACTTCGAGGGGCTGAGCCTGCGTTCGACTCGGCGCATCGTCGAGGAACGGCGCCGGGAACTGCAGGAGATCGCCCGCGAGCTGAACGAGATCGGCGATGTCTCCTTCCTCGACGACCCGATCGCCTGGGGCCGCCGGCAGGCGCTCGAACGCCGTCTTCAGGAGCGGGTCGCGCAGTACCGCCAGTGGGCGGCGAAGCTCGCCTGGATGCAGGCCGAGGCGGAGCGCAACACGCCCGACCGCGTCGATACCGATACGCGCTCGACGCCGGATGCCATCGAGGGCGATGTCGCCTCGGCGGAGGAGCGCGCGCGGCGCATCGCCCGGATCGAGCAGGATCTGCAGCGCCAGCTGTTCGAAGCCCGTCACGAGGGGGCCGACCGGATCCGCGCCGAGTATGAGCGGCTCGTCGCCCAGATGCAGACCCTGATCGCGCCCGACGGCTCGAACCTCGACCGCGTCGAACAGATCATGCTGGACGCCGCCGCGCTGCGGGATGCGCGTCTGGCCGAGCATGCCCGTCGCGAAGAGGAGGCGGCGACTCGCCAGCGTCAGGCCAACCAGCGGGTCATCGAAGGCCTCCGCGCGGAACGTGACGAGCTAACGATGACGGACCGGGAACGCTTCGTCTCCCAGGCGCTGCGGCGGCTGTCGGCGGAGGCGACGGCGGCGGAGCGCGCGCGGGTGCGCGAGCTGGCGGGGGCGCTCTTCGACGAACGCCAGGCGATCGAGGCCCGCAACAAGGCCGAGGAGGAGGCGCGCAAGCTCCGGGAGAAAGGCGAATCGCTGACCCGCAGCCTGCGGACGGCCCAGCAGGCCTATGCCGACGAGATCCGCGAGCTCAATGCGCTGCTCGAGGCGGGCGCCATCAGCCAGGAGACCTTCACGGCTGCCAGTGAAGAGGCCTACGACCGGATGCTGCGCGCCAGCCGCGATTGGTCGGCAGGCGTCCAGCGGGCCATCCGCGACTATCTCGACGAGGCGGGCGATGCCGCCCGCCAGTTCGAGCAGGCGACGACGAGGGCATTGCAGGCGAGCGAGGACGCCTTCGTCGAGTGGGCCATGACGGGCAAGCTGTCGGCGGCCGATCTGTTCAACAGCATCGCCGAGGAAGCACTGCGCGCCGCCTGGCGCATGGCGGTGATCAAGCCTCTGGGCGGGCTGTTCGAGAGCATCTTCGCCGATCTCGGCGGCGCCATCTTCGGCGGCCTGTTCGGGGGAAGCGGCACCACGGGACCCGTCGGGGACTTCCCCGCACCGGGCCCCGTCATGGTCGCCCATGGCGGCGGCATCATCGGCGCCGATGTGCTGCCCCGCCGCATGGTCCCGGCTGCCGCCTTCGACCGGGCGCCGCGGTTCCATGGCGGCGGGATCGTCGCCGGCGAGGTTCCCATCATCGCCCGCCGCGGCGAGGGCGTGTTCACGCCCGAACAGATGCGGGCGCTGGCGCCGGCCTCGGGCGAGCGCCCGGTGGTCAATGTGGCGGTGAACGTCCGCAACGCGGCGCCGGGCACGGAAGCCAATGCCGATTGGCGCCGGGACGGCAACGGCAATCTCACCCTCGACATCATGATCGAGCAGGTCGAGGGCCGCATTGCCCGCAATGTCGGGCGCGGCGAAGGCATCGCGCCGACGCTGGAGCGCCGCTACGGCCTCAACCCGGCGGCTGGCAGCTACCGTTGACGAGGGCGGGCTTCGGGCCCGAATGGTGAATGACGAACCGTTGGCCGGAACGACTGCCCCTGCCGACCATCGACGGCTACGGCATCCGGCCGGGCGAGGCCATCCTGCGAACGGAGATGGAGGCGGGGCCGGCGCGGCAACGCAGGCGGTACACGCAGGTGCCGAGCCGCATCACCGTGCGCTGGGTGCTGCGGCGTGAGCAGTTCGCCCTGTTCGAGGCCTGGTACCGTTGGACCGCCAAGGAGGGCGGCGAGTGGTTCGAGATCGACCTCAAGGGCGGTCTCGGCCTGTTGCCGCAGGAAGCGCGCTTCACGCGCCAGTTCGAGGCCCGGATCGTCGCGGGGATCCTGTGGGAGGTCCGGAGCGAGCTGGAGATCCGCGAGCGCCCGACACTCAGCGAAGGCGCCATGGCGATCCTGCTGGAAGAGGACCTGCAGGGGCTGCTCGGCGGCGTCGACGCCCTGCACACGCTGATCCACACGACCCTGCCGGGGCCGCACGCCTGGTAACCGGAGACGTCCATGACCATCGAAGCCGATCTGCGCGCGGCGGCCGACCGCGCGCACGCCGACAGCCTGCTCTTGCACGAGATCGTCCACGGCGACGCGCAGACGACGGTCACCACCGAGAACGGTCCGGTCAAGAGCGTCGCCAAGGTCATCGTCGACGTGGAGGCGAGCGTCGACGACCACATGAGCGACATCACCCAGGCGGTCGACGCGGCCGAGACCGCTCAGACGGCGGCCGAACTTGCCCGGGACGAAGCGCTGGATGCCCGCGATGCCGCGCTGGCGGTTGTCGGAACCGTCGCCGTGAGCGCCACCGACAGCGCGCCTGGTCGACTGGTCGCAAAGATCGAGGCGGGACTCGGGCTGGGCGCTGCCGTCGTCGATCCCGGCGGTGACGAACGGCTGTCGCTGGATCTGGCCCCGCAGATCCATGCCGGCGCCCTGGTGGCGCTGGCGCGCAGCTTCATCTGACCTGAACGAGGACCAAGATGGCCAATCAGCCGATCTTCGTGGCGGCGTACCGCCAGGATGGCGCGGTTCTGCGCGCCGACATGGGCAACGCGGCCCAGACCGTCTTCACACCCGGCGCCAATGGCACGCGCCTGCATGCGATCGTTCTCGGCAACGACGGCGATGCCGCGGCTCTCGTGGAGTTCGGCACCTTCGACATCGTGTTCTCCGGCGTCGAGGTGAACATCGTCCCCGGCGCCACGCCGGCCACGGACCCCTTCACCGTGACCCGGACCGACGATCAGTCCTGGGCGATCACTGAGAACCTGCAAGTGCTGACGCTCTGGAACGTCGCCACGGTCAACCGGGGCGATTACCGCATGACCGGGACCGGGGAGCAGACGCCCGGCTCCGGCATCTTCGACGTGCTCAATCTGGAGAACACGCCGGGCAACGCCATCACGCAGCAGCTCGGCGTCACCATCGACGCCTACCGCTGGCGCCCCCTTTGGTCGATGGAGGTCCCGGCCCGCGCCGGGTTCGACGGCTCCCCTTCGGTCGCCGGGCTCGACCTCGAGCAGATGCCGTGGCTGGACCTCACGGGCGACCGCTGGCTGCTGCTGAAAGAACCGCTCGCGGCGCGGATCCCGGCCAACGCCAATGCGGTCACGACCGGCAACGTCCATATCGGCTTCTTCGGCGGCGACTACTGATGAGCAATTCCACGATCACAGCCGACCTGCCGCGGGCCGAGCGCAAGGCCGGCGGCGGTTCGATCACCATCGGGCGCAGCAGGGGCGGGCACCACCGGGTGACGCTCTTCCCCGGCCCCATCGCCAACAGCAAGGGCCAGCGGGCGCTCAACCCGCATGTGTTCCGCCACAACACCCGTACGCCCAAGCCGTTCAGCCACGAGGTGGTGACGGGCCCGTCGATCACGCAGGAGAACAGCCAGGGCCTCCTCATCGTCGATCACACCAAGGTCGCGATGTCTGGCTCGAACCAGTACTCCGATCTCGGCGATGGCAATGGCGGCGGCTACGTCCAGCACGGCTATATCCTGTCCGATCCGATCCAGTGGCTCGGGGTGCAGTCGAACTGGATTCGGGCGATCGCCGAGGGGCGCATGGACCCCGACGCCTGGCCGGCCAACTACGGCGGCTACGACACCCGTCATCACTGGAAGGAGCGCGACGCCTTTCATATCGTCGGCGCCATTCCCGGTTACACCAAGGTGGTGCTGCTCAAGTGCGGCGTCGCGTTCGCCTGCGGTTACAGCGGCCACGGCCAGTGCGGCGACGGCGGCGCCTCGAACCGCGCGGGCTGGCGCATGGTCGGCTGGCAGTCCTACGAGGGCATCCAGGAGGACCAGCGCATCTACAAGAACGGTCGCAAGATCGTGCAGATCGCCGGCACGGTGAACGGCCAGGACAGTACCGCCATCACCTATTACGCGCTGACCGACGACGGCCGCCTCTGGGGCTGGGGCTACAACGGCTATGGCCAGACCGCGACGAACAACGCCACCACCAATTCGGCGGAGACCTACTCGCCGCACCAGTGCTACCGCGAGGGTCTCCCGTCACGCGGCGAAAGCGGCATCGTCCCGGTCACCGACGCGATCTACGTGACCGCAGCCTGCGATCAGTACGGCACGGTCTGGTACATCGACACCGCCGGCAAGGTCTGGGCGGCCGGGCGGAACAACAACTATCCCATGGGCGACAGCTACGGGAACAATCAGACCTACTTTCGGCCGGTCCAGTTTGGGACCAGCGGCAACCAGCTCTTCGCCGACAAGGTCTGCATCAAGATCGCCGCCTGGGGCGGCGGCGACAACGGCCAGGCGCTGTTCCTGTTCGCCGACGGCACCGTCGCCTTCGCCGGCTACTCCGGCTATGGCCAGGCGATGACGGGATCGACCGCCGGCACCAACGCGGCCCAGTTCATTCCGGGGTTCGGGGCGGGTGAGGCCTACGGCAAGGTGGTCGACGTCTGGGGCGGCGGCAACAGCTACGGCACCAGCTATGTGAAGACCGAGGACAACCGCCTCTTCGGCGGTGGCTACTCAGGCTATGGCCAGCTCTCGGAAAATCGGTCGAGCGGGACTTATGCTGGCGTCTACGAGATCGACCTCACCCTCGGGACCGGGGTTGCGCCGGGCGAACTTCTCAAGATCGACCTGGCGGGCCGCGGCTCGACCACGCATCTGGTGGCACTCTTCGACGACGGCACCACGCTCTGCGGCGGGCGCAACAACAACGGTCAGCGCGGCGGGGCGTTGTTCGCGGCGAATTCCTACTGGTGGAATGCGCCGGGTCTGGCCGCGAAGGTGATCGACGTCGATGCACACTCCATCGGCTCGGACAACGGCGCCAATCTCTGGCTCGGCGAAGACGGCACCTGCTGGGGCGCCGGCACCTGGTACGTGACCTACAACGTCTATTGGAACGGCGGTTACTCGCAGCGGAACCCGTACTGGCCGATCGAGATCAACGCCAAGCTCGGGGCCTGACCCATGCGACTGTTCATCTCTTATACGGAAGAGGCCGGCGGCTTCTTCCAGCCCCCGGACGTGCCCGAGGAGCCCAACACCTGGGAGCATCTCTGCCTCGTCGACGGGCGGCACTACGCGGTCTTGTATCACCCGATCCCCGACGGCCAGGACGCGCGCATCGACCTGCAGGTCCACGATCCGAAGGCGGAGCCCGAGGTGGCCGAGCTCATCCGGACCTTCGGCCATCCCTACCGGCGCTACCGGGAGGCGCGCGAGGTCGAGTACCCGCCGATCGGCGAGCAGCTCGACACGATCCTCAAAGCCTTCAACCAGCTGCGCCTGAATGGCACCGGCCTGCCCAAGGAGATGGACGAGCTTCTCGGCAAGTGGCTCGCCGTCAAACGCGCCCATCCCAAGCCCGATCTGATGGAGGACGACGATGCCGGATCCCGCACTTGAGCAGGCGATCCGGGAGGCCTACGCCTCCGCGCCCTCCGACACCGTCATCCTGCACACGCTCGAACTGCGCCATCCGTCCTTCCTGGACGATGACGGCCAGCCGACCGCGATCCGCGTCGTGCGCGACCACGTCGACCTCTGGGCGCGTCTCGAAGCGGATGCCCCCGTCGACGGCGGCGGCTGGGTGCGTTTCGTCGCCATGGGCTTCGAGCTCGAACTGCCGCCGGTCGATACCGCGCCGGTGCCGGAGATCGCCGTCACTCTCGACAATGTCAGCCGGGAGATCGTCCGCCACCTCGATGCGGCCGCGACCAGCCAGGACAAGATCGAGGTGACCTACCGTCCCTATCTCTCAACCTACCTGGAGGGGCCGCAGATGGACCCGCCGATCACCCTCATCCTGACCGAGGTCGAGGCGGACGTGTTCCGGGTCACCGGGCGCGCCCGCATGCTCGACATCGGCAACAAGGCCTTCCCGGCGGAGACCTATACCGCCAGGCGGTTCCCCGGACTGACGCGATAATCCCATGCACTGGGCGGAAGAGCTGATCGGCCGGCCGTGGCAGGCGGGCGGGCGCGGGCCAGATGCATTCGATTGCTGGGGCCTGGTCCGGTTCTGCTGGCGCGAACGCTTCGGCATCGAGGTGCCCGAGATCCCGGTCGATGCGGCCGACCTGCGCAGGGTGCTCGATGCCTTCCGGGACCATCCCGAGCGCCGGCGCTGGCGCCTCGTGGCCAAGCCCCGCGAGGGCGATGCGGTCCTGATGCGCCAGTCGCGCCACCCGGTCCATGTCGGCCTCTGGCTCGATGTCGATGGCGGCGGCGTCTTGCATGCGGCCCATGGGATCGGTGTCGCGTTCCAAAACCCCCGCGACCTCGACCTCCAGGGATGGCGGATCGAGGGCTTCTATCGTTTCACCGGAGAAAGCTCGTGACCGCCGTCGTCATCATGCTGCGCAACCCGTTCTGTCCGGAGCGGGGTCGCGACGTGCTGCCGGTTGCCGCCGGCACGACCATCCGCGCCTGGCTCGATGCGCACGGGATCGAGGAGTTCGAGCGTCCGACGATCTGTCTGCGCAATGGCGAGCCCGTGCTGCGCGCGGACTGGCCGGTTCTGGAGATCGGCGCATCCGACGTGGTGATCTTCGTCTCCTTGCCCCAGGGCGGCGGAGGCGGAGGGGGCGGCGGCAAGAACCCGCTGCGCACGGTGCTCATGATCGCCGTCATGGTGGCGGCACCCGCGATCGGCGGCGCCATCGCCGGCGCCATCGGCATCACGTCCACCATCGGCACCTCCCTGATCACCGCCGCCGTCGGGCTCGCCGGCGCCACGCTGGTGAACGTGCTGGTCCCGCCGCCCAAACCGCCTGCGCCGAGCTTCGGCGGCTCCTTCGGCAGCACGCCCGCACCGAGCCCGACCTACGCCTTGCAGTCCCAGGGCAATCAGGCCCGCCTCGGCCAGCCGATCCCCGTCATCTACGGGCGTCACCTGGTCTATCCCGACCTCGCCGCGACGCCCTGGACCGAATATTCCGGCAACGAGCAGTACCTCCATCAGCTGCACTGCATCGGTCAGGGCGAGTACGACCTCGAGCAGGTCCGCATCGAGGACACGCCGATCAGCTCCTTCGAGGAGGTGACCTACGAGATCGTCGCACCCGGCGATCCGGTGACGCTGTTCGAGGCCGATGTGACCACGGCGGCCGAAGTTGCGGGCCAGGAGCTCAAGGGCACCAACGAGCTGGAGGCCGGCGACGACGGCTGGATCGGCCCTTTCGCCGCCAACCCCGCCGGCACTGCCGCCGAGGAGATCGGCATCGACCTAGTGATGCCGCGCGGCCTCTACTACGCCAACACCTCGGGCGGGCTCGATCCGCGCACCATCGACTGGGAGGTGGAGGCGCGCGCGATCGACGAGGATGGCGTCGCCCTCGGCGGCTGGGTGCAGCTGGGGGCGGAAAGCGTCACTGCCGCCACGAACACCGCCCAGCGGCGAAGCGACCGCTATCCGGTCGCGAGCGGCCGCTACGAGGTTCGTCTCAGGCGGACCGACGCCAAGGATACCGACGCCCGTGCCGGACACGAGATCCGCTGGCAGGGGCTGAAGGCGTTCCTCTCAGGCGAGCCCGTGTTCGGGGACATCACTCTGCTTGCGGTGCGCATGCGCGCGACCGACAACCTGTCCCAGCGCTCGTCGCGGCTGGTGAACTGCATCCTGACCCGCAGACTCCCAGTGTGGGATCCGGTCGCCGGCTGGTCGTCGCCGCAGCCGACGCGGTCCATCGCCTGGGCCTTCGCCGATGCCGCCCGCGCCCATTATGGCGCCGATCTGCCGGACGCGCGCATCGACCTGGCGGCGCTCCATGCGCTGGATGGCTTGTGGCAGGGCCGGGACGACCGCTTCGACGCCGTCTTCGATCAGGGTGTCACCGTTTGGGAAGCGTTGACGCGCATCGCCCGCGTCGGCCGGGCGGTGCCGTTCCTGCAGGGCGGCATCCTGCGGCTGGTGCGGGACGAAGCGCGGACCTTGCCCGTGGCGCTCTTCGGCCCCCGCAACATCGTCAAGGGCAGCCTCAAGGTCCAATACCTGATGCCGGGCGAGGACACCGCGGACGCGGTCACGGTCGAGTATTTCTCGGCGCGCATCTGGGCGCCCGATGAGATCATCGCGAGTCTCCCCGACAGCGCTGCCGACCAGCCGGCCAAGGTCGAGCTGTTCGGCTGCACGGCCGAGGCGCAGGCACTCCGGGAAGGTCTCTACATGGCGGCGGCCAACCGGTATCGCCGCCGCATGGTGAGCTTCCGCACCGAGCTGGAGGGGTTGATCCCGACCTATGGCGATCTCATCGCCGTCGCCCACGACATGCCCCGCTGGGGCCAGGGCGGTGAGGTCGTCGCCTGGGAATCCGAGTCCCGCACGCTCGAACTCTCCGAGCCGCTGGAATGGACCGACGACGAAACGCACTACATCGCGCTGCGCCGGCGCGACGGGACGGTGAGCGGGCCCTGGCCGGTCGGTCCGGGGGCCGACGATCGGCGTGTCGTCCTCGCCGAGGATCTCGACTTCACACCCTACACCGGCGCATCGGAAGAGCGGACGCACTTTGCCTTCGGTGTCGGCGAGGCCTGGAGCCTGCGCGCTCGGGTCATCGCGATCCGCCCTCGCGGGGAACAGGTCGAGATCACCGCCGTGGGCGAGGACGCCCGCGTCCATGAGGCCGATCTGGCCGCGTAGTCATCGACGAGAGGAAGATCGCATGAACCGTCCGACCGTCGGCGACGGCCACATCGTAATGCCCGAAGCCGAGTTCGAGCAATTGCTGGAGCTGGCCGCAGAGCGCGGCGCAAGGAAGGCTCTCGAAGATGTCGGGCTGGACGGCGACGACGCTGCAATCGACATCCGTGAGCTTCGGTCCCTCCTGGGCAGCCTCAGGCTCGCCAGGCGCACGGCCGTCCAGACGACCGTGCGGCTGATCACCACCGGAATCCTGCTCGCCCTGATGGCCGGCATCGCCATCAAGCTGAAGCTATTTGGCAACGGCCCCTGACCGGCCCTGCCGACCCTCACCCCACCAGCCCGCCGCTCGGCGGGCTTTTTTGTGTCCGGAGACCGCCGATGACGACGAGCTACTTCAACTACTGGCGCGATGTGCCCGAGGGCGCCTGGCGCTGGAAGAACTTCTCTCCCGCCGAGATCGCCTGTCGCGGCAGCGGGTCGCTGCGCATCAACGAGGAGGCGCTGGACAAGCTTCAGGCGCTCCGTGACCGGCTCGGCAAGCCGCTCATCGTCCGCTCCGCTTACCGCAGTCCGGCGCACAACAAGGCCGTCGGCGGCGCGCCGCGCTCCAGGCACATGGATGGCGCGGCCTTCGACATCGCCATGGCCAACCACGATCCGGTCGCGTTCGAGGCCGCGGCGCGGGCGGTGGGCTTCCTCGGTTTTGGTTTCTACCCGCGCTCGGGATTTATGCACATCGATCTCGGCCCGGCGCGTCAGTGGGGAGAGCGCTTCCCGGATCAGCCGACCGCGTTCGCCGAGGAAACGCCGCCCGCACGCGAAGTGCTGGCCGATAGCCGTACGATGAAGGGCAGCGGCGCCGCAGGAGTGGCGACCCTTGGCGCCGCGGGCGTCGAGGTGGCGCAGAACGTCCTGGCCGAGACCCAGTCCGCCATTCTGCCGCTGGTTCCCTACCTCGACACGCTGCGCTGGGTGTTCATCGCCGTGGCGCTCGCCGGCGTCGC
>Ga0075012_10001248_pt1 | contig 26557 bp, 17 predicted proteins | sample All_14_2_FD_71474 | JGI IMG/M metagenome (GOLD analysis project Ga0075012, IMG submission 71474) | Freshwater microbial communities in response to fracking from Pennsylvania, USA - Allegheny Zone_MetaG_DW_15 | ecosystem: Environmental > Aquatic > Deep subsurface > Groundwater > Drilled...
GATCAGAGGGCGGCGGTGGCCAGTCCCTGGCGGCCAACAACCTGGTCTCGATCAACTCGGCCCTGGCGACAGCCCGCGCGGCGCGTGTCGCGGCCGAGGAAAAATGGCGTCAGGCCAGCACCTCTCCGCTGATGAGCATTCCCGAAGTGCTTCAGAACGCCTCGATCCAGCGCCTCAGCGAGCAACGCTCTCAGCTCGATGCCGAGTATCAGCAGAAGCTGTCGGTCTATCAGCCCGACTATCCCGAGATGGTCCAGCTGCGGTCCCAGATCGATGAACTGGAAGGGCAGATCGACAGCCTGGCGACCAGTATCCGCAACTCCATTCGTGCCCAGTATGAAATCGCGGCCAATGAAGAATCCTCGCTTCAGGCCCAGGTGACTGGCCTGACCGGCGATGTACTGGATCTGCGTGACCGCAGCATCCAGTACAACATCCTGCAGCGCGAACTGGACACCAGCCGCACCCTGTATGACGGCCTGCTGCAACGCTACAAGGAAGTCGGCGTGACCGGGGGCGTGACCAGCAACAACATTTCGGTCATCGACCTGGCCACCACGCCGGCCCGTCCGTCCAAGCCGGACATGACCGTCAACCTTCTGCTGGCTCTCCTGCTGGGCGTCGGCTTGGGCGTCGCAGCGGCCCTGATGATCGAGGCCCTGGACGAAACGGTCGCCACACCCGACGACGTCGAACGCAAGCTGTCGCTGCCGGTCCTGGGCGTCGTGCCCTTGCTGAAGAAGGACGAGACGGCGATCGAGGCGATCATGGACATCCGGTCCGGGTTCGCCGAGGCCTACTACTCCCTGCGAACGGCGCTTCAGTTCTCGACGCCGGATGGGGCCCCGCCGGTCATGCTGGTGACCAGTTCGCGCCCCGGCGAGGGCAAGTCGACCACCGCCTATGCGGTCGCCCTGAACCTGGCCCGGGTCGGCAAGCGCGTCCTCCTCGCCGATGGGGACCTGCGAAATCCGTCGATGCACCGTCTGATGGGGGCCGAGAACACCCTGGGCATGAGCAGCCTGCTGTCCGGCGGCGCGACCCTGCCGCAGGTCGTCCGAAAGACCAACCACGAGAATCTGTTCTTCATCTCCTGCGGTCCCTTGCCGCCCAACCCTGCCGAACTGTGGGGCGGCGAGCGACTGCGCGAGATGCTGCACCACGCCTTGCAGGAGTTCGACCACATCGTGATCGACGGCCCGCCCGTACTGGGCTTCGCCGATGCGCCGCTTCTGGCCGCCACGGTCGGCAGCACCCTGTTCGTGCTGGAATCGCGCAATACGCGACGGGCGCAGGCCAAGGGCGCCATGAAGCGCCTCAATATGGTTCAGGGGCAGGTGCTCGGTGTCGTACTGACCAAGTTCAACGCCACGGCGACGCCCTATGGCGGATATGACTACGCCTACGACTACAGCTATGGGGCCGATGCGGCCGCCACGGCCGCGAAGCCCAAGCCCAAGCCCTGATGGCGGACGGTTCGGTGGCTCAGGACTCGCCCCCTCGTTCGCCTAAACCAGGGCGGTCGATCGGGTCCTGGCTGCCGTTCGTCCTGATTCCCGGTGCCGTCTGGCTGGCCTGGCAGATCGTGGTGGCCCCCGTGGCCCAGCGCGCCGGGCCGGAACTGGCGCTGCGCGTAGCCCCGACGTCCCCCGCCGTGCTGAGCCGGGCCGCGGAACTGGAGTTTCAGGCTGGCCGCGATGCCAATGCCCGCGACCTGGCCTCCGATGCCCTGTCGCGCGCGCCCTTCAATCTGCGGGCCCTTCGCGTGCTGGGCCTGATCACCGACCGTGACGGCCAGGCGGCCCAGGCCGACGAAATTCTGACCCTGGCGGGCAATTGGAGCCTTCGCGACACGCCGACCCATGGCTGGCTGGTCAACCAGCGGCTGCGGGCGGGCGACTATGGGTCGTCCTTTGCCCATCTGGACACACTGATCCGGCGCCGGGTCGGTGGTCGGGAGACATTTGATCTCCTGGCCGTTGCTGCGAGGGAAGATCCGAGGGCCATTGGTCATCTCCGCGACCATCTTGCCACCAACCCACCTTGGACGCGCGATTTTATCCAGTATCTGCAGCTGAAGGACGGCACCGAATCCCTGACGGCCACCCTGGTCGCGGGTCTGGAGCCGACGCCGGGCCGCCTCACCGACGTCCAGCTGTCCGAAGTCTATGGTCGCTGGGTCCGCAGCGGGCGGATAGGGGCGGTCAAGGTGCTGAGGCAGGCGATAAGTCGCCCCGCTCCATCGATCGCCGTGACCAACGGCGATTTCTCCAGCGATGCCGCCGTCCTGCCGTTCGATATGCGAATCCTGACCGGGCCGGGGATTGCGGTCGAACGCGTGGATGACGATCAGCGGACCGGCAATCGGGCGCTCCGCATCGCCTATGACGGGTTCGGATCGGGGGTGGCGACCGAACAGCTGCTGTTGCTGTCGCCTGGGTCTTATCGGCTGGAAACGGCGTTCAGGATCGAGGCCGGCAGTCCGGACACCAGGCTCTCCTGGCAGATCCGCTGCCTGGAGAGGCCGGAGCCGATTTTGGAGCAGAGATTGATCACGACCGAGGGCCAGGGCACCAACCGCTGGAAGGCCGTTCAGACCGACCTGGTGATCCCGGCCGATTGTTCGGCCCAATGGCTTCGATTGACCACTCGACCCGGCGATCGCAGGGCTCCAGTGGCCGTCTGGGTGGATGACGTGGCCGTGGTCACGCGGGATTGATCGCGCTCGAAACCGGCGCTTCCCGCAGTGCGGCAATTCTTCTTGCTTTGGAAACCCTGCCGGATTAGAAGAGTTCTTGATTGGTGCGCGGGTAATGGCTCGCGGCTCTTAAGCTAAAAGGGGATTATCATGCGTAAGTCCGTTGCCGCCGTTGCCGTTGGCCTTCTGCTCGTCGCCGGCCAAGCCGCCGCCGCCGGCTCTTCCACTACCGTTCGCGTGGGTGACCGTATCGGCGCTCGTGCCAATTCGTCCAGCGAGTTCGCTGGCATTCCGATCGCGGTTCTGCTGATCGGTGGTGCCGTTCTGCTCACGACCATTTCCGTCGCGACCGACGACGAAGCCGAAAGCGCCTAAGATTTTTGATTTCCCGTCACCCGTCTGAGGGTGGTGTGCCGATCAGTCTGGAAGCCGGATGCAGGGGAATCCCCCAGCATCCGGCTTTTTCTTTGCCCGCGGTGTCGCCATGTCTGTTCGGCATAGTAGGGCGAATCGTCGAATAGTCGGGTCCTGTTCCGCCCGAGGCGACCGGCCATGTTCGACGACAAATCCATCCTGATCACCGGGGGCTCCGGCTCCTTCGGCAAGATGTATGTCCGCCGGATTCTGGAAAAACACCGCCCGCGCCGCCTGATCGTCTATTCCCGTGACGAGCTGAAGCAGTTCGAGATGCAGCAGGCGTTCAACGCCCCCTGTATGCGGTATTTCCTGGGTGACGTGCGCGACAAGGAGCGCCTGATCCAGGCCACGCGGGACGTCGATTTCATCATCCATGCCGCCGCCATGAAACAGGTGCCAGCGTCGGAATACAATCCGACCGAATGTATCCGCACCAACGTCAATGGGGCCGAGAACGTCATCGCCGCGGCGCTGGAGAACGACGTCGATCGCGTCATCGCCCTGTCCACCGACAAGGCGGCCAATCCGATCAATCTGTATGGCGCGACCAAGCTGTGCTCGGACAAGCTGTTCGTCGCGGCCAACAATATGGCGGGTCGGCGTCGCACGCGGTTCTCGGTGGTGCGTTACGGCAATGTGGTCGGCTCGCGCGGCTCGGTCGTGCCCTTCTTTACAAAGCTGATCGCTGAGGGGGCCCCGTCCCTGCCCATCACCGATCCGCGCATGACGCGGTTCTGGATCTCACTGGAACAGGGCGTCGACTTCGTGCTGAAGAATTTCGAGCGGATGCACGGCGGCGAAATCTTCATTCCGCGCATCCCCACTGTCCGGATCATGGATCTGGCTCAGGCCATGGCCCCCGGCCATCCGACTCATGTCGTCGGCATCCGGCCCGGCGAGAAACTGCATGAAATCATGTGCCCGGCCGATGATTCCCACCTGACCTATGGGTTCGACGACCACTATGTGATCGCGCCGTCGATCCGCTTCTTCCATGCCGACATGGACTATTCCACCAATGCCCTGGGCGAACGCGGAACCCTGGTCGAGTCCGGGTTCGAATATAACTCCGGCACCAATCCGGACGTGCTGGATGTTGACGCCTTGCGCGCCTTCAACGCCCAGGCCCACGGCTAGACCAGTCAGCGCTTCAGTTGGCGCATGGATGTGGGGCGAGAAGGGTTCATCACAGCGAACACAACGAGGACACGGCGAACACGACGGGATCGAGACTGGGGGTCCGGTCGACTCTTGCATCTTTCAGGATCGGCGGCGAAGCCGCCCTTTTTCTCACGCACAACGCTCGGAGCAAGTGATCGACGACCTTGATGACCGCTCCGTCCCGCCGTGTTCGTTGTGACCCCGTTGTGCTCGCCGTGATGAACCTCTTCGAACCGCCGCACCAACCCAACCGACGAATGCGCTAGGGCCTACTCCACCAGCGACCAGTCCATCGGCGTGCCCTTGGTCGCCGGCACGCGCATCCGCCGTCCCAGCAGTTCGGCATGATGCCGGGGATGCAGGCCGTCGCCGGGACGCACCGATCGCAGATTGGCGTGGGTCAGGACCTCGCCCGCCGCCACGTCCTCGGCAATGAACAGCGAGCGGCCATAACGGGCATTGGACGCGGCTTGGCCAAGCGGGCCATACCGAACCTGGCCCAGGGCCGCCTCGACTACCCTTACGCCTTCGACCAGGGCCGTGAACTCCGCCGGATTCAGCGAGAAGCTGGCGTCAGGACCCCCGATCGTCCGGTCCAGGATGAAATGCTTTTCGATCACCCGCGCGCCCAGGGCGACCGCCGCGATCGAGACCGCCGGATTGATCGTGTGGTCCGAAAGCCCCGACTTGCAGCCAAAGGTTTCCGCCAGGGCCGGAATGGTCCGCAGGTCCGCATCCGCCGGATCGGCCGGATAGGCCGAGGTGCATTTCAACAGGGTGATATCGTCGGCCCCCATGCGCCGGCACGCCGCCACCGCCTCCTCGATCTGGCCCAGGCCGGCGATGCCGGTGGACATGATCATGGGTCGCCCCTTGGACGCCGCCCGTTCGATAAGGGGAATGTCGTCGATCTCGAACGAGGCGATCTTGAAGATCGGTGCGCCCAGATCGTCCAGGAAGTCCACCGCCGTCGCGTCGAAAGGCGAGGAGAAACAGACCAGGCCGCATCGCGCGGCCTCCTCCATGATGGGGGCGTGCCATTCCCACGGCGTCATCGCCTCGGCATACAGGTCGTGCAGGGTCCGGCCGTCCCAAAGAGTCCCGCCGTCGATGCGGAACGGCGGGGCGTCACAATCCAGGGTGATGGTGTCCGGGGTATAGGTCTGCAGCTTGATCGCATCGGCCCCGGCGGCGGCGGCGGCACGCACCGTGTCCAGACAGACCTGCAATGACCCCCCATGATTGGCCGACAGTTCGGCGACCATGAAGACGTGGTCCGGCCAGGTGAAACTCATGACTGAGCCTCCTCGAACACGACGGGAGCCAGCCGCGCCCGATCCTGGGGCCAACCCTCGGCGAACCGGGCCAGGGCCACGATGTCCTTCATCTCGCCGTCCTTGCGATAGTGGCGGACGAACCGCCCCTCTTCGACGAAGCCGAACCGGTGATGCAGCCGGATCACCGCCGCATTGAACACGAAGACCTCGCAGCACAGCTTGTCCAGGCCCAGCGGCCCGAACACCTCGTCCAGGGCCAGATACTCCATGGCCGCCCCACTGCCGCGCGGCACATCGGCCTCTCCCAGATAGAAGGCCCAGGTGCAGCGCCCGTGCTCGCGCCGGATGTCGGTAAAGGAGACGAAACCGATCGGCCGCCCCTGATGCTCGAAGATGCGATAGGCGGCCCGCTCGTCCACCAGGGCCCGATCCAGCCAGCGGGCGTGTTCGTCGGGGGCGATGACGTGGTCGGTGTACATATTGGCCCGCACCCGGTCCTGATTGCGCCAGGCCAGGACGCGGTCGCCATCGGCGGCGGTCATCGGGCGCAAGGAACAGTCGGCTTGACGGGGCAAGATCGGATCCCTCGGGCATGAACTGCCCACCGCATAGAATCGTGTCGGGGTTAACGAAGCGTGGGGTCGGTCTGGTCCAGCCGATCCAGCACGCGATCGACCCCGCGCCCATCCACCGCCGCCTGGGCCCGTCGCGCCATCGAGAGGCGCCGGTCCGCCGGGGCCAGTCGCCTCAGGGCCACCTCGACCCGGTCATCCAGATCGGGGTCGTCCCATCCCCCGGCGGCTTCAAACCCCGCCAGCACAGGCCAGAGCGTCATACTGGGGGCCTGGTTCGCCGCCACCTGGACGATCACGCTGGGCGTGCCGCAGCGCGCCAGCTCGAACACCGCCTGTCCCGCCGCGCTGACCGCCACATCCGCCCGAGCCATCAGCCGCGCCACCGCACCGGCATCGCAGTCCCGATGGGCCGTCAGGCGCGGTCCGGGCAGCGCCGAGCCCAGCACATCGATCCGCGCCTGGGGCCAGACCCGCCGCACGACACCGACCATCCGGTCGGACAGACCCCGCACGTCCGTCCCGCCCAAGATGACCAGCACCTGGTCGACCGCCTCCGAAACCGTCTCGCGGGCCGGTGCCTCTCGAAAGGCGGCTCTCAGTGGCTGCCAACGGGGCCCGGCCATTTCGACCTCGTCGCCGACCCCGGCCGGACGCACCACCAGGGCCCCCGGCCAGGCGATCGTGCCCAGGTCGTCGATGACGACCACCGGCCCTGCCGAGGCCCCGATCCTGTCGGCCGCCGCCTGGGTCAGGGCATAGGAATCGACCAGCACGACATCCTGGACGGTCAGCCGCAGGGACGCCCCCTCCTGCCAGGCCTGCCGATGCACGGCGCCCGTCACTGCCGCCAAGGCCGCCGCCCGGTCGTCACCGTCCACGACCCATTGGACCTCGCCCCCGCGTTCCTGCCACCCTTCGGCATAGGCCGAGCATCGCACCACATGACCCAGGCCACGGACCGCGTCCCCTTCGGTCAGGATCACCAGGCGACGACGGCCGGTCACGCTGCGCCGAGCCGCAGGCCGTGCTTCAGCTCGGCCAGACGCCAGTCCGCTTCCGTATCGATATCCTGCGCCTCCATCGGGTCCAGGACGATGAGCCCCGCCCGCCCCGAAAAGACCGGTCGCTGGCCCCGCCAGGACGCGGCCGATGCCCAATAGAACTGCCCCGCATCATGATAGGCGGGCTCCAGGTCCTGGGACCGACTGAGATAGTGCTCGGGCTGAAACATCGCCGCCATCCCGTCGGAATCCCGCCGCAAGGCGCGCTGGATGGGGGCCGGAAAGGGTACGACCGGAAAGACGCTGTCGAACCGGCCCGAGGCGAACATCTCGGCCCCCTCGGCCAGCCGCGCGGCCGTCAGGAGGGGCGCGGTGGGCAGGATGCAGCAGACGGCATCGAAGGCCCGCCCCTGGTCGGCATAGGCGGCGATCACCTCGCCCATCACCTGAACCAGGGTCGCATGGTCGTCGGAGGTGGCGGCGCTCCGCAGGAAGGGCACCGACGCCCCCGCCGCCTCGGCCACCGCCGCGATCTCGGCATCGTCGGTCGAGACCATGACGGTGTCGAACAGGCCGCTGTCCAGGGCCGTGGCGATGGACCAGCCGATGATCGGCCGCCCGGCGAAGTCGCGGATGTTCTTTCTGGGGATGCGTTTGCTGCCGCCCCTAGCGGGAATGACGGCCAGGCGCTTCATCCCAGCCCCCGAACGGCAGCGGTGACCTGGGCCACATCGTCGTCGGTCATGGCGGCATAGAGCGGCAGGGACAGGGCCTGGGCGTAATAGGCCTCGGCCTGCGGAAAGGCGTCGGGGCGGGTGTCGTAGGTGGCGCGGTACCAGGGCTGTCGGGTCACGGGAATATAGTGGACCTGGCTGCCGACGCCCTTCGCCGCCAGGGCCGCCATCACCTCGGCCCGCGTCTGGCCCAACGCCTCGAAATCGATCCGCGCGGTGAACAGGTGCCAGCCGATCCGGCGATCGGCGGCGTCGGGCGGCAGGGTCAGCCAGGCCAGGTCCGCGAACGCCCGGCGATACTCGGCCACGATGGCCAGGCGCCGGTCGATGAAACGATCCAGCTTCCTCAGCTGGCTGGACCCCAGGGCCGCCTGGATGTCGGTCATCCGATAGTTCAGGCCCATCGCCTGTTGTTCATACCACCAGGGGCCCGGCGGGTCCGACAGGCGGGTCGGGTCGCGGGTTATGCCGTGGGATCGCAGCATCAGCAGCCGCTCGTACAGCGCGGGGTCATTGGTGGTGATCGCCCCGCCCTCCCCCGTCGTCATCGTCTTGACCGGGTGGAAGGAGAAGACGGTCAGGTCGGAATAGGCCCCATTGCCGACCCGCCCACCGCCGACATAGTCCGAGCCTATGGCATGGGCCGCGTCCTCGACGATCTTCAGGCCGTGGTCGTCGGCCAGGGCCCTCAGGCCCGTCATGTCGGCGGGCAGGCCCGCGAAATGGACCGGGGCCAGCAACCGCGTCGCCGGCGTGATGGCCGCCGCCACGGCCGCTGGCGACAGGGTCAGGGTGGCCGGATCGATGTCGGCGAACACAGGCGTCAGCCCGACATGGACCATGGTGTTCGACGTCGCGACGAAGGTGATCGGGCTGGTGATCGCCTCGCCGGAGCCCAGCTCCAGGGCCATCATCGATAGATGCAGGCCAGCCGTCGCGCTGGACACCGCCACGGCATGGCGGGCCCCGACATAGGCGGCGATCTCGCGCTCGAACGCCTGGGTCGCCGGGCCCTGGGTCAGCATGGGGGCACGCAGGGCGGCCAGGACCGCCGCCTCGTCCTCGGCATCGATCCACTGGCGGCCATAAGGGATCTGGGTCACGCGCGCTTAGGTCCGATCTGGCGGTTTCTGGGGTCAGACTATCGTGAGTCGCAAGGGGTGATGCGTTCGTCGCGGATCACCCGTTTCCCTTCTCCCCTCGGGGGAGAAGGTGCCCCGACAGGGGCGGATGAGGGGGCTGCCAGATCGGGCCCCCATGGTCGAGCAGAGGTTCTGGTGACAGAGCCCCCTCATCCGAGCCCTCCGGGCCCACCTTCTCCCCCGAGGGGAGAAGGGAAAAGGAGCCGTGTGTTTTGTTGGCCTCAGACGCCACCTCCGCTAGGCTCAGAGCACATGAGAGGCCGTCCAGCGGCCCGGATTTCTTGGGGCAGGCCGATGGGCGAACCGATCCAATCCATCCTGATCGTGGGCGGCGGGACGGCCGGCTGGATGGCGGCGGCGGCCCTGAAGCGCGCGGCCGGGCCCCACGTCCAGGTGCGGCTGGTCGAGTCCGACGACATCGGCATCGTCGGCGTGGGCGAGGCCACCGTGCCGCCGATCCGCGACTTCAATGCCATGATCGAGCTGGACGAGGCCGAGTTCATGCGCGAGACCCGGGCCAGCCTGAAACTGGGCATCCAGTTCAACGGCTGGGGCGGGGCCGATTCCGCCTATTTCCACCCCTTCGGTACCTTCGGTGTCGGGCCGACCCTGGGGGACTTCCATCACATCTGGTTCAACCTGCATCGGCAGGGCCAATTCGATGGGAAACTGGGTGGGGACCTGCATGACCATGCCATCTGCACCCAGGCCGCGCGTCGGGGCCGGGTCGGCCTGCGCGATCCCGATCCACGCCGCGCCCCGCTGAACAGCCTGTTCACCGCCTATCATTTCGACGCCGGCCTCTATGCCCGTTATCTGCGCCGGGTCTGCGAGGGGCGCGGGGTCCAGCGGCTGGAGGGGCAGGTGGTGGAGGTGCAGCAGCGCGCCTCGGACGGCTTTGTCACCGGGGTCCGGCTGGACGCCGGCCGGGTGCTGGAGGCGGATCTGTTCATCGACTGCACCGGCTTTCGCGGCCTGCTGATCGAGGGGGCGCTGAAGGCGGGGTATGAGGACTGGTCCCACTGGCTGCCGATGAACCGGGCCATGGCCGTGCCCTGTGCGCGGACCGGCCCTCTGACCCCCTATACCACCGCCACCGCGCGGGCGGCCGGATGGCAGTGGCGTATCGGCCTGCAGCACCGCACCGGCAACGGCTATGTCTATTGCAGCGACCACATCACCGACGACGAAGCGCGAGAGACCCTGCTGGCCCATCTGGACGGAGAGCCCCTGGCCGAGCCCCGGCCCCTGCGGTTCGTGACCGGTCGGCGAAAGACATACTGGGACAGGAACGTCGTGTCTCTGGGCCTGTCGTCAGGCTTCATTGAGCCGCTGGAATCGACCAGCATCCATCTGGTCCAGTCGGGCATCTACAAGCTGTTGCAGCATTTCCCGGACCGGGATTTCAGCCCCGCCAACACCGCCGCCTACAACCGGCGCCTGGGGCGCGAGGTGGAGCTGATCCGTGATTTCGTGATCCTGCATTATCACGCGACCACCCGTGACGACACGCCGTTCTGGCGGCGGACCGCGGCCATGGCCATCCCCGACAGCCTGGCCGAGCGGGTCGAGGCCTTCCGCGACCGGGGCCTGCTGTTCCAGGTCGGGGCCGACGAGTATTTCAGCATGGGCTCGTGGCTGGCCGTCATGGTCGGTCAGGGGATCGTGCCGCGCTCCGGCAATCCGCTCTATGCCCTGGGCGACGCGGCCCGCTCTGCGGCCGGCATGACGGCCTTTGCCCAACGGGTGGCCCAGATGGCCGACGCCCTGCCCGAGCACGAGGCCTTCCTGAAGTCCCGCAATATGTGGGCCAGCGAGAAAGCAGCCGGCTGATCAGGCGGCTATCGGCGACGGCAACGCTTCAACAGCAGGCAGTTGGGGATTCAGAACGACCAGTTCCTTCAGGAAGCCGTTGGGGCTGAGAGTGTCCTCGGACGGCGTCGTCAGTCCAGCCGTCCGCGCGATGTCGGCCACAAAGGTGATGCAGTTGCGGCGGTTCAGGTTGTAGGTCGAGCCTTCACGGCTGCGCCAATGGGCAAATCGAGCCTGGATCGCGTGATAGGTGGCGTCCTCGATCTCGACACTCAGATAGGCAATGCCTTCGGCGACATAGCGGGCGTCCGGCTCGGCCAGAACGCCTCGGCCGCTCATGAACAAAAGTTGCGGACCGGGATTGAGGGCGGTGAAGCCATAGGCCTGATCCACGACTTCGCCCGTCTCGTCCAGGGTGCCAGTCAGTCGGACATAGGCATGAGGGAAATAGAGGAAACCGCCGCGCACCTTCAGCCCCTCATGGCCATAGAAGGTGACCGTGACGGCCGCATGGGCGGGAACGGCGGCCAGCCAAAGCGCCAGAATGGCGATCCACACCCTCAAGCCGCGCTTCATGACCCCACTCCTCGAATGACGGACCCCTGGATGACAGGGGCCCGCATTCGATGCAACGGCTCAGTGGCCGCCGGGGGTGCCCACCACGACGTCGCCGCGAACCTTGGCCCGCGAGGCGAAGAAGGCGAAGATCACCAGGATCAGATATCCGGCCAGGGGCACGAAGAAGACCGGGTTCAGGGTGGCCGAGGTGTCGGCGATATGGCCCGCGATCGGCGGCAGGATAGCCCCGCCGATGATGCCGAAGACCAGCAGGCCCGAGGTCGCCGGGATTGGCGCAGTCGACCGCTCCAGCGTCAGGGTGAAGATGGTCGGGAACATGATCGAGTTGAAGAAGCCGATGGCGATGGCCGCATAGGCCGCGGTCGGTCCGGTCGTCTGGGTCACCACCAGGCAGAGGGCCGCCGCGACCGCCGTATTGACGATCAGGATGGTGGTGGCGCGGATCGAGGTCAGCATCAGCAGGCCTCCGACCAGACGCCCGACCATGGCCCCGCCCCAGTAGTAGGCGACCATGCTGCCGGCGGTGGCCAGGGGCACATTCAGGATCTCGGGGCTGTGCAGGAAGTTGGTCAGCAGATCGCCGATGGTCACTTCCGACCCGACGTAGAAGAAGATGGCCAGGGCACCGAACACGGCCCAGGGCGACTTCAGCGCCACAAGGGGCGACATCCGGTCCTCGGCGGTCGGCACGGGGGCGGCGTTGTTGATGGTCTTGCGGGCGGTGAAGATGAAGCCCGCGACGACGGCGAAAAAGACGGCCACGGCCAGGAAGGCCATGTCGATGCTTCGCAGAGATTCCGCACGCGTGGCGGGATCGGAGATCACCGCATCGGCGGCGAACACGCCCCCGGTCAGCAGGATCGGCGCGGCGATCAACGGCCCGAGCGTGGTGCCCAGGGAGTTGAAGAACTGCGAGAAGTTCAGGCGGGCGTGCGAGCTCTTGGCCGAGCCCAGGGCCGCGACCAAGGGATTGGCCCCGACCTGCAGCAGGGTCACGCCCGAGGCGATCACGAACAGGGCGATCAGCACGCCGGGATACCAGTCCACGATGGTGGCGATCGGCACGATCAGACAGCCCAGCACCATGGTCACCAAGGCCACGATGATGGCGCGGCTATAGCCCAGCCGCCCCAGGATGGCCGCCGCCGGAATCGAGGCGATGCCATAGGCGATGAACCAGGCGAAGGTGGTCAGGGTCGCCTCGGCATAGCTGAGTTCGAACACCCGGCGCACGGCGGCGATCAGCGGCCCGATCAGCGAGGTGACGAATCCCCAGGCGAAGAACAGGGTGGTGACATAGGCGAAGGCTAGGCCTGTGCCCTTTGTCGGTGTTGGCGTGGTCTGGCTCATGTGGCTCCCCGAAACGGACCGCTGCACTCTTTTTGGTGCGCGAACTCTGGTCGGCCTTGGTTCCACGGCAAGTCGCTGCGCGTAAAGCCCATTTCCAATGGCCGTAACGAAAAGTGGCCGGACAGGGGCTTTTGCCACCCCCGTCCGGCCGAAGTCGAAGGGCCGCGCCGGGGTCCGGCGGGCCGCTTCTTCAGGAGATCAGTATCGGAAGTTGACGCCGAACAGGAAGGTCCGACCGTATTCCTGGTAGATGATGGTCTGGCGCTCGTCCCCGTTCACATTGTTGGTGAAGGGCTCGTCGGTCAGGTTGTTGACCTGGGCCAGGACCGACAGGCCTTCCAGCGGACCGGACTGGAACTGATAGCCGATCTGGGCGTCGACGATCGATTCCTCCACCACGTTCTGGAAGCCGCGCGATCCGCCGAAGACGGCGACCTCACCCACGAAGTCTGAGCGATAGCGGTTGCTGACCCGGGCCTGGAAGCCGTTCTTCTCGTAATAGAGGGTGACGTTGGCGACGGTCTCCGACAGGCCCGGAATGGGCTCGGACGGATTGCCCGGATTGGGCTCGATGTCGCTTTCGGTCGAGGAGATCGAGAAGATGCCACCGAACCCATCCAGCGCCGGATGGATCAGGTCGAACGGGGTCGAGACCGAGAATTCGACACCCTGGATCGTGCCGCCACTGCCGTTCTGGGGCGTGGTGACCAGGCCGTCATTGGTGACCGCCACCGGACCGCCCGTGGGGAAGCCGGTGAAATCGAACGGCACGCTCTGGTCGAACACATAGGTGTCCAGATCCTTGTAGAAGGCCGCGATCGAGAAATAGGCCGCGCGTCCGAAATAGCGCTCGTAGGAGACGTCGAACACATTGGCGATCCAGGGCCGCAGCTCGGGATTGCCGCCGCCGCCGCTCCAGGGGGAGTTGGGTGCCCCGACGACGTTGTTGGCATTGTTGAAGTTATAGGTCTTGGACGCCCGCATCTGGTCCATACGCGGCCGGGCGAAGGTGCGCGACGCCGCCAGGCGGATGTACTGGCCTTCGGCCACTTCGAAGATCAGGTTGGACGAGGGATAGACCTCGACATAGCTGTCGCCGGCCGAAATGGGTACCGCCAGACCGGTGCCGTTCCCGCCGGTGGCCGCGAAGCCGTCCGAGGACTGGTCCGTATAGACGACCTGGAAGCCGACGTTACCGGTGATGGGCACGGCACCCCACTGGGTGTCGATGTCGGCCTTGACGAAGGCGGTGGCCACCTTTTCGTTCACCGACCAGCTACCGGCCACGACGAACGCGTCGTCGTTGGCCACCAGGTCATAGATGCCGCTGTTGACCAGGCCGCTGACGTCATAGCTGAGGATGCCGCCGTCGATGCCGACGAAGTCCAGCGAAGTGGGCTCCAGAAGGAATTCATCGGGCACCCGCACGCTGCCCGGCGAGGCGTTCAGGTTCAGATAGTATTGCTCGTTCGCCAGCGATTTCTCGCGCTCGCTGAGATACAGACCGGCCTCGAAACCGCTGAAGATGCCGTACTGAACCGCAGCGTCGATCGAGAAGCGGGCCGTGACCAGTTCATCCTCGGTCGAGGGGCTGTTCAGATATCCGTCCTGGCCGTTGGGAGCCAGGGTCCCGCCCCAGCCCTGCGGGCTGGTCAGGCGGATCAGGTTCGGGTCCGAATAGTCCAGCGCCGTGGTGAAGCGCGGGAACTCGCCGGGGCTCAGGTCGAAGCCCAGGGTGTCCAGCGCACCGTCGATGTTGCGGCCTGTCCCGGCCAGGGTCTCATAGCGGTCGAAATTGCGCTCGGCCTGCGACCAGCTGACGTCGGCTTCCAGCGTCATGGTGTCGCTGAGATCGTATTCGGTGTTGAAGCCCAGGGCGTTGATCGTGGCGTCGAAGGCGAACTCATAGTTCTGGACGATGGCCTTGACGTTGCTGAACGCCCCCTGGGTGATCAGGCCGTCCTCGACCGTATAGCCGGGCTGCAGCTGCGGACCGGGGCGGCAGGTGGCGACCGGTCCGGGGCAGGCACCCGAGCTGCCACCCCACCACAAGGGCGCCTCCAGCCCGCGCAGCAGCTGGGTGTTGTCGAAGGTGGAGTGATAGGCGTCGATGACGGTGCGGCTGCGGTCGTTGGGGCGGAACTCCAGCACGCCCATGAAGGCGTCGCGCTGCAGGTCGCCGGACATGACGCGGAACTCGGCCCCGCCCAGGACCAGATTGCCGTCCGTCGCATTCGGATAGGGAGGGCCCCAGGCGCGGAACTGCGTGGCCTGATAGGGCGATCCTGTGTGGGCATAGCCCAGGGCCAGGCCGACGGTGCCGTCGGCGAACTGGTCGATGTAGGAGATGCTGTAACGCTGGCCCGTATCCTCGGACCCGGCGTTCAGCGCGCCCTTGTCGTTGACTTCCCAGCGATAGTTGAACGCCAGGGTGCGACGGCCATGGGCCAGGGGACGCACGGTCTGCAGGTCGACGGTGCCCGCCAGACCCTGGCCGGTCAGGGCGGCGTCCGGCGTCTTGTAGACGATCACGCCGCTCAGCAGTTCGGACGGATACTGGTCGAACTCGACACCGCGGTTGTCGCCGCTCGACACCTGTTCGCGGCCATTCAGCAGGGCGGTGGTGAAGTCGGGCCCCAGGCCCCGGACACTGACCACCTGGCTGCGGCCGTCCAGCCGCTGCGAGGCCAGGCCCGGCAGGCGGGCCAGGGATTCGGCGATGGACACGTCAGGCAGCTTGCCGATGTCTTCGGCCGTGATGACCTCGACGATCGAGGTGTTGTCGCGCTTGGCGGCGATCGAGCTTTCGAGCGAGGCGCGGATCCCGGTGACGATCAGTTCGTCGACCTCGGTCGCCTCGGGCTCGGGCTCTTCCGCCGTCTGGGCCTGGGCCCCGCCCGCGAAGGCCAGCATCAGCACGGCGCAGGCGGCACCGCCCGTCATCAGGCGCGCACGACGCGTCAGTGTGTTGGCCAAAGCCATGGATTGTCTCATCTCGTCCTCCCTGGGCCGTCGCCTTCTGTCGAAGCGATCCGATGCCGTCGCAAACTTATGCAAACTTCTGGGAATGTTGCAAGGGCTTAATGCATGGGGCGGAATCGAGGCCTGACGGGCCTTCCGCCCGAATCCCCGTCATGACGCGCTGCAACATAGGGGTCGCCCATGCCGGTTGGGGCCAGAAAGTGGCGCAAGTGGCTGTTGACAGCCTGGGTCGTGACTGCAAAAACTTGCAAATCGATCCGGCAGGCACGCATCTGTCCGGACGCCTAAGGGATGGAAGCGCATGGCCCGCATCAAGACAGGCACAGCATGGGCGGGACTGGGTTTGGCCCTGACGCTGACCTTGGGCGCGCCCGCTGCGGCACAAGCCCAGCAGGCCCAGGACTTCCGCCTGCGTCCGGCCGAGGACGAGGTGATCTATTTCGTCCTGCCCGACCGGTTTCGGAACGGTGATCCCGCCAATGACCGAGGCGGCCTGGCCGGCGACCGCCTGGCCACCGGCTATGACCCCACCGATCGCGGCTTCTATCACGGCGGTGATCTGAGGGGCCTGATCGAGGGACTGGACTATATCCAGGGCCTGGGCGTCACCGCCCTGTGGATCGCGCCGATCTTCGTCAACAAGCCGGTGCAGGGCCCGCCCGGACACGAGAGCGCGGCCTATCACGGCTATTGGATCACCGACTTCACGCGGGTCGATCCGCATTTCGGAACCAATGAGGATTTCCGCACCCTGGTCGAGGCGGCCCATGCGCGGGGGATCAAGGTCTATATAGACATCGTCATCAACCACACGGCCGATGTGATCCGCTATCGGGAATGCCCCGGTTTCAGCTGCGCCTATCGCAGCCGCGCCGATCACGCGGACCCGGCCTATACGGCCTATGTCCGGGCGGATGAGACCGACATCAAGGTGCCAGGCTGGCTGAACGATCCGGCCCGCTACCACAATCGCGGCAACAGCGACTGGTATGGCGAGAGCGCGCTGGATGGCGACTTCGCCGGCCTGGACGACCTGGCGACGGAGGATCCGGTGGTGATCCAGGGGTTCATCGACGTCTATGGGGCCTGGATCGACGACTATGGCATCGACGGCTACCGGATCGACACCGCCAAGCACGTGAACCCGGCTTTCTGGCAGGCCTTCGTCCCCGCGATGCTGGAACGGGCCCAGGCGCGGGGCATCCCCAATTTCCACATCTTCGGAGAGGTCTACAGCTTCGACCCTGCCCAGTTGGCGCGTCATACGCACGTCGATCGCCTGCCGACCGTTCTCGACTTCGCCGTCCAGCGCGCGATCCAGGACATGATTGCAGGGACCGAGGGTCCGGACCGGCTGGAGGCCGTGCTGGCCGCCGATCCCGTCTATGCCGGGGGAGCCCAGACCGCGCTTCGCCTGCCGACCTTCACCGGCAACCACGACATGGGGCGGATCGGTCGGCTGATCCTGAATGCCCGGCCGGACATCGGCGACGACGAGCTTCTGGCCCGCACGACCCTAGCCCACGCCCTGGTCCTGACCGGCCGGGGTCCGCCGGTCATCTATTACGGCGACGAACAAGGCTTTACCGGCGACGGCGACGACAAGGCCTCGCGCCAGGATATGTTCGCGACCCGCGTTCCCGACTATGCCGACGACCGCCGCATCGGCCAGGCTGGCGGCCCGTTCGACACCGGGGCGACCCTTTACGGCCGCATCGCCGAACTGGCCCGGTTCCGCGCGAGCGACGAGCGCCTGCGCCGCGGCGACAGCCTGGTCCGCCGTGCGGATCAGGATCCGGGCCTGCTGGCCATCTCGCGCCTGATCCCCGGACAGCCTGGCGAGACCTTGGTGGTGTTCAACACCTCCACCCTGCCGATCACCGCCCGTCTCGTGGTAGAGCAGGGATCGCGCGATTGGTACGGCGTGCGCGGATCCTGTCCGGCACAGGCGACCCGACCGGGCGTGGTCACCGTGACGGTGCCGCCGCTCGACTACATGATCTGTGTTTCGGAAGGTGCGCGTTGAACGTCCAGACCCTGGCCCAAGTCTTAGCCGAGCCGATGATCGATACCGACGTCCAGACCGACTGGTGGCGGGGCGCGGTTCTGTATCAGATCTATCCCCGCAGTTTCGCCGACTCCAACGACGACGGCATCGGCGATCTGGCCGGGATCACGGCCCATCTAGACCATGTGGCGTCCCTGGGCGTGGACGGCGTCTGGCTGTCGCCCTTCTTCACCTCGCCGATGAAGGATTTCGGCTATGACGTGGCCGACTATTGCGGGGTCGACCCCATTTTCGGCACTCTCGACGATTTCGACCGCCTGATCGCGCGAGCCCACGGCCTGGGGCTGAAGGTCGTGATCGACCAAGTCTATTCCCACACCTCGGACCTGCACCCCTGGTTCATCGACAGCCGCCAGAGCCGCAGCGGCTCCCATGCCGACTGGTACGTCTGGGCCGACGCCAAGCCCGACGGCTCGCCGCCCTCGAACTGGCAGTCGGTCTTCGGGGGTCCGGCCTGGACCTGGGATGCCCGACGCGGCCAGTACTATATGCACAACTTCCTAGCCTCCCAGCCGCAGCTGAACGTGCGGAACCCCGAGGTCCAGGCCGCCCTACTGGACGCGGCCCGCTTCTGGCTGGACCGGGGCGTCGATGGCTTTCGGCTGGACGCGATAAATTTCGCGATCCACGATCCGTCGCTGCGCGACAATCCGCCGATGCCGGCTGGCGTCGGCAAGCGGACCCGGCCGTTCGATTTCCAGGACAAGATCTACAACCAGTCCCACCCCGACATCCTGGCCTTCCTCAGCCGCATCCGGGCCTTGACCGACAGCTATGGCGACCGCTTCACCGTGGCCGAGGTGGGCGGCGAGCACGCCGACCGCGAGATGCAGTTGTTCACCGCCGGGAACGACCGCCTGCACAGCGCCTATGGCTTCCTTTATCTGTACGCGCCGAAACTGCTGACCGATCTGGTCCGGCAGGGCGAAGGTATGTGGCCGGATCGCCAGGGCGAGGGCTGGCCGTCCTGGACCTTCTCCAACCACGATGCGCCACGCGCCGTCTCGCGCTGGGCCGAGGGCCGCGATCCGCGCGCCCTGGCCGAGATGATGATGCTGCTGCTGATGACCCTGCGCGGCAATGCCTTCGTCTATCAGGGCGAGGAGCTGGGCCTGCCCCAGGCTCATGTCCCGTTCGAGCGGTTGCAGGACCCCGAGGCCGTCGCCAACTGGCCCCAGACCCTGGGCCGCGACGGGGCGCGCACCCCCATGCCGTGGCAGGCCGGCCAACCGAACGCGGGGTTTTCAACCGTAGAGCCCTGGCTGCCGGTCGATCCGCGCCACCTGCCCCTGGCCGTCGATGCCCAGGAAGGGGACGCCGCCTCCATGCTGCACGCGGCGCGCCGTCTGATCCGGTTGCGTCAGGCCCACCCGGCCCTGCGAACGGGCTCCATGACCCTGATCGACACGGCCGAGCCCCTGCTGACCTTCGTGCGCGACGTTCCTGGCGAAAGCCTGATGGCGGTGTTCAACCTAGGCCATGAGGCCGCGCCCTGGAGCCTACCGGACGGCTGGCGCGTGATCGAGGCGGTCAATCTGACGGCGTCTGTCGACGGGGTGCTGCCGCCATTGGCGGGGCTGTTGCTGACGGCGACGTCATGAAGGGGATGGCCTCCACAAATCCTCACCCGCGCAGCGGGGGTGGAGGACCGCCGCAGGCGGTGGAGGGGGCGAAACCACGCACCGAGTCTGGGGCAACCCCCACCACCACTTCGTGGTCCCCCTACCCCGTTTCGCTGCGCTACTCGAGGGAGGATTTTTTAGCCCCCGCAGCTCTCGCGCACGATCAGGTCGGTGGGCACGCGCTCGGAGCGGCCGGCGGCGGTGCCGCCATGATCGATCAGCTTGGACACCATCAACCGTCCGGCCTTCATCGTGTCCTGGGCGATGGTCGACAGGGCCGGGCGGCTGTAGCGGCTGAAGGGGACGTTGTCGAAACCGATCACCGACACATCGCCGGGGACGGAGCGTCCGGCATGAAGCAACCCCCGCACGGCGCCCAGGGCGATCTGGTCCGAGGCGCAGACCACCCCGTCGAAATCCACGCCGCGCCGGATCAGGGATTCGATCGAGGCCTCGGCCGATTCGACCTCGAAATGGGCGTCGACGATCAGGTCCGGATCGACCCCCAGGCCCTGGGCGATCAGGGCTTCCTGATATCCCCGTTGGCGCTGCATGGACTCGGGCGGGTCCAGATCACCCAGGAAGACGATGCGCTTCCGCCCCAGCCGCGCCAGGTGCGACGTCGCCCGGCGACCGCCGTTGATATTGTCCGAGCCGATCGAGCAATAGGCCTGGTCCGGCAGTTCGGCACCCCAGACCACGAACCGCGCCTCGGTCTCGACCAGCCGGTTGAAGGCGGCGTGCAGGGTGCTCTGGCCCAGGAAGATCACCCCCTCGGCCCGCGAGGTGGTCAGGGCCGCCGACAGATCCTCATAGGTCGCGGGCGACAGATGGCTCATCACCAGGTCGCAGCCCCGCTCGCGCGCCGCCTCGCCGACCCCGGCCAGCAACTCCAGGAAGAAGGGGTCCGACAGCCGGCCCTCGCGCCCCTGCGGCCGCGGGACCACCAGGGCGATCGTCGCCTCGGCCCCGATCGGGCCTGCGGGCATGGAGCGCCGGAACGGATAGTCGTGCTCGCGTGCCAGCTTCCAGATCAGCTGTTTGGTGCGCGCATTGACCGCCGGGCTGTCGTTCAGCGCGCGCGAGGCCGTGGCGATCGAAACCCCCGCCAGCTTGGCGATGTCTTCCAGGCGGGTGGTCTTGCGGCTCACGGGTTCGGGCGTCCGGCTCTGGCTGTTGACGCAAAATTTGCTGCAAAAATGTCACCTCCGTCATGCGCCGGGTTCTTCCCGTTTTGCAAGCGGGAAAGCGTTGTCTTGGGAAGGATCGTCCGATGATCGAACGTCGCAGTCTGCTGGCCCTGGCGGGCGTCTCCGCCCTGGCCTTCGGAGCCCCCGCCGTGGCCCAGACGCCCCCCGCCGTCATCACGGCCAGCTCGCCCGGCGGCGTGCTGTCGGTCCAGGTCATGGCGGATGGCGATGGACGGCCGATGTATGCGGTCACCCGCCTGGGCCAGCCTGTCGTCACGCCGTCCAAGCTGGGCTTCATCCTGACCGATGCGCCCAAGCTGGAGCGGGGCTTTGCCCTGGGGACGCCCGTCATCCGCACGGCCGACGACACCTGGGAACAGCCCTGGGGCGAGCGCCGCTTCATCCGCAATCACTTCACCGAACTGCGCGTGCCGATGACCGAGCGATCCGGCCTGATGCGGCGGATGGACGTGGTATTCCGCCTGTATGACGACGGCCTGGGCTTCCGCTACGAGTTCCCCGAGCAGGACGCGCTGAAGCAACTCAAGATCGGTTCGGAGCTGACCGAGTTCACCCTGGCCGAGGACGGCGAGGCCTGGTGGATTCCGGCCTGGGAATGGAACCGCGAGGAATATCTCTACAACCGCACGCCCATCGACGCGGTCGGGGCCGCCCAGACCCCCATGACGGTGCGGAATGCCAGCGGCCTGCACGTCTCGATCCACGAGGCGGCCCTGATCGACTATTCCGGCATGAACCTGTCGCGGGCCGAGGGTCGCCGGTTCCGCGCGGACCTGACGCCCGGCCTGTCCAGCGCCGCAGTCGAGATCGCCGCCCCCTGCACCACCCCCTGGCGCACCTTGCAGATCAGCGACACCGCCGCCGGCCTGGTCGAATCCAGCCTGATCCTGAACCTGAATGCGCCCAACAAACTGGGCGACGTCAGCTGGTTCAAGCCGATGAAATACATCGGCATCTGGTGGGAGATGCATCTGGAGCTGAAGTCCTGGAACAGCGGGCCCAAGCACGGCGCCACCACCGAGAATGCCATCAAACACATCGACTTCGCCGCCGAGCACGGTTTCGGCGGCGTGCTGATCGAGGGCTGGAACGTCGGCTGGGACGGCAACTGGTTCGGCACCGGCTGGGACTATTCCTTCACCCAGGCCTATCCGGACTTCGACATCGAACGGGTCGCCGCCTATGCGCGGGACAAGGGCGTCGAGATCGTCGGCCACCATGAGACGGGCGGCAACGCCTTCCACTACGAACAGCAGCTGGATCCGGCCTTTGCCCAGATGCAGCGGTTCGGCTGGCACAGCGTCAAGACCGGCTATGTCGCCGATGCAGGCGGGGCCCAGGTGCGCGGGCCGGACGGGCGGGTCACCTTCGCCTGGCACGAAAGCCAGCCCATGGCCCAGCATCATGTCCGGGTGGTCGAGACCGCCGCCAAATACCAGGTCGCCGTCAATGCCCATGAGCCGTTCAAGGACACGGGCCTTCGCCGCACCTATCCGAACATGATCAGCCGCGAAGGCGCGCGCGGGATGGAGTTCAGCGCCTGGGGTCAGCCCGGCAATCCGCCCGAGCATGAGGCCAATCTGGTCTTCACCCGCCTGCTGGCCGGGCCGATGGACTATACGCCCGGCATCTTCGGCATGGAGACGCGAAGCCCCGACGGCATCGCCACCACCTGGGCCAAGCAGTTGGCCCTGTATGTCGTGATCTACAGCCCCATCCAGATGGCGGCGGACCTGCTGGAGAATTACGAGGCCAATCCGGCCCCCTTCCAGTTCATCAAGGATGTGCCCGTCGACTGGGCCGACACTCGTGTCCTGAACGGCGAGATCGGCGATTACGTCACCATCGCCAGGAAGGACCGGACCTCCGACGTCTGGTGCCTGGGGTCGCTGACCGACGAGCATCCGCGCGTCCTGTCGGCCTCGCTGTCCTTCCTTGATCCGGGCCGGACCTATCGGGCCGAGATCTATCGCGATGCCCCGGACGCCGACTGGAAGACCAACCGCGAAGCCATCGTCATCGAGAGCCGCGACGTCACCGCCGCCGACACCCTGACCCTGACCCTGGCCCCCGGCGGCGGCCAAGCGATCCGCTTCGTGCCCAAGGGACGGGGACGGTGAGCGCTGGGCATACCTTGTCTCCTCCCTGTCCGCGCAGCGGATGGGGAGGTGGCGCGGCGCGGCTTCGCGCCGTGACGGAGGGGGGACTTCCGTCAGCAACAGGTGATGCAGACAGGACCCGTCCACCGCCCACAGATCGCTCTGCGATCGGCCCCCTCCACCGCCTTCGGCGGTCCCCCTCCCCATCTGCGATGGGGAGGAGACAGCCGTGACCCCCCGCTCTCCTCTGTCCCGGCCCCCGCTGAGGTTCTGGGCCATCTGGAATATGTGTGTCGGCTTCTTCGGCATCCAGATCGGCTTCGGCCTTCAGAACGCCAACACCAGCCGTATCTTCCAGACCTTGGGCGCCGAGGTCGATAATCTGGCCATCCTGTGGATCGCCGCTCCGCTGACGGGGCTGATCGTTCAGCCGATCATCGGCCACTTCAGTGACAGGACCTGGACGCCCCTGGGCCGTCGTCGACCCTATTTCCTGTTCGGGGCCATCGCCACGACCATCGCCCTGATCTTCATGCCCAATGCCCCCGTCCTTTGGATGGCGGCGGCGACGCTGTGGATCATGGATGCGGCGATCAATGTGACCATGGAGCCGTTCCGCGCCTTCGTCGGCGACATCCTGCCCCAAGAACAGCGGGCGACCGGCTATGCGATGCAGAGCTTCTTCATCGGCACCGGGGCCGTCTTCGCCTCCTGCCTGCCCTGGCTGCTGGCCCAGGTGGGCGTCGCCAATACCGCCCCGGAAGGCATTGTGCCCGACAGTGTGCGGATCAGCTTCTACGTCGGGGCTGCCGCCATGTTGACGGCCGTGCTTTGGACCGTCTTCTCGACGAAGGAATATACGCCTGAACAGATCGACGCCTTCGAGACTGCCCGTGGCCTGCCGCAGGACGAGAGGCGCGCTCTGCGGTCCGCCCGCGCCTATCTGAGCGGTGGTCTGATCTGGCTGGTGGTCGGCCTCAGCGCGGCGGCCCTGGTCTGGATGCTGCGGGATCAGGCCGCGGCCCTGCCCGCCAGAGCCATCGACTGGCGCACCGCCGTGGGTCAGGAGCTGTACGTCCTGGCCGGCTTCATCGGCGGCTTCGGCCTGTTGCAGATGGTCGTCGCCCTGATGCGCGGAGCGGGCCGTTCCAACGGCCTGAGCGAGATTTTCGACGACATCTTCGCCATGCCGCAGACGATGCGCGGCCTGGCCGTCGTCCAGTTCTTCAGCTGGTTCGCCCTGTTCGCCATGTGGATCTACACCACCGCCGCCGTCACAGCCGTCCACTATGGGTCCAGCGACACCACCTCCGTGGCCTATAATGCCGGTGCCGACTGGGTGGGCGTATTGTTCGGCATCTACAACGGCGTCGCCGCCCTGACCGCTTTCGCCCTGCCTGTCCTGGCCAGGCGAACGGGCCGGACCGGGGCCCATGCCATCGCCCTGGCGCTGGGGGGGTTCGGCCTGATCGGCATCTTCCTGATCCGCGACCCGGCCCTGCTGTGGCTGCCGATGATCGGGGTCGGGGTGGCCTGGTCCTCGATCGTCTCCATGCCCTACGCCATCCTGTCGGGTGCCGTGCCGGGCCGGAAGATGGGTCTGTATATGGGGGTGTTCAACATCTTCATCGTGGTGCCGCAACTGGTCGCCGCGACCCTGCTGGGCCTGATGCTGAACGCCCTGTTCCAGGGTCAGGCGATCTGGGCCCTGGTCGTCGGCGGTGCCAGCTTCTTCGTCGCGGCGGCCTTCTCCCTTCGCGTGAAGGAGGTGCGGTCGTGAGCAGCCATCCTCCCCCGAGTAGCGGAGCGAAACGGGGGAGGGGGACCGCCGCAGGCGGTGGAGGGGGCGACCCCAGACGCCCTGCTTGCTTTCGCCCCCTCCACCACTTCGTGGTCCCCCTCCCCCGCGACACGCGGTGGAGGATTTACTCTTGCTTCTTCCTCCTGCCGCCCCAGCCGTGAGTTCGACCATGCGCCTCCGCCCTCTTCTGATCGCCGCCTCCGCCCTGGCCCTCAGCGCCGGGATGGCCCAGGCCCAGACCACGCCCCTGGTCGCCCCCGGCGCGCCGGGCGACCCGCCGACCTGGGCCAGCGCGGCCAAGATCGGCGCAGGCGCGTCCTACGAGGCCTATGTCGACGGCCAGTACCGCGACGGCGGCACCACGGGCACGGTCAGCCGGGTCTGGTTTTCTCTGGCCGACGGCATCCTGACCGAGACCATGTACGGCCTGATCCATCAGGCCCAGATCAAGCAGATGCGGTTCGCGGTCCAGACCGAGACCGGCCTGTCGGTCGAGGGCACCGACACCGACTTCCGAATCGAATATCTGCACACCGATGCCCAGGGTCGCCCCCTGTCGCCGGCCTATCGCGTCATCACCACCGACCGTCAGGGCCGCTATGAGATCGAGAAGCGCATCTTCACCGATCCGGACGGCCAGGCCCTGATCGTCCGGGTGGTCATCCGATCGCTGAAGGGACAGATCATTCCCTACCTGCTGCTGGAACCGCACATGGCCAATACCGGGGTCGGCGACCGGGGCGAGGCCGACCTGATGGGCCTTTATGCGTCGCAGGGCGACGTCCACCTGGCCCTGCGGCCCAGCCACTATCTGATGGGCGCGTCTGTCGGCTTTGTCGGCGTGTCCGATGGATTGACGGATCTCCGGGCCGATAATTTCCTCGACGAGACTTACATCAGCACAGGCGACGACAGCGGCAACATCATGCTGACGGCCGCGCTCAATCCGATCGACGAGGGCCGTCGCTTGAACCGCGACTTCGTCATCGGCTTCGGGGCCAGCCGCAGCGCCGCGACCATTGCCGCAGATACCGCCTTCGCCACCGGCTTGGACGAGGTGCTGGCCCGCTTCAACGGCGAGGGCGAGCGCGTCGGGTGGGAAGACTACGTCACCGGCCTGGACCAGCTGCCGCGCCTGGCCGAACAGTCCACCGACGGGGGCAAGCTAGCCTATGCCTCTGCCCTGATGCTGAAGGTGCAGGAGGACCGGACCCACGCGGGGGCCCTGATCGCCTCCCTGTCCAACCCGTGGGGCGACACGGTGGATGCGACCCAGTCCTCGACGGGCTACAAGGCCGTCTGGCCGCGCGACTTCTATCAGGTGGCGATGGCGATGCTGGCCCTCGGCGACACCGAGACGCCCCTGGCTGCCTTCCGCTACCTGCCCCAGGTCCAGGTGCGGGCGGATACACCCGGCAATACCGGCGCGACCGGCTGGTTCCTGCAGAAGACCCACGTCGATGGCGAGATCGAATGGGTCGGGGTCCAGTTGGACCAGACCGCCATGCCGATCATGCTGGGCTGGCGACTGTGGAAGGACGGTCACATCGACGACGCCGAAATGGCCGCCGTCTATGCCGACATGATCAAGCCCGCGGCCGACTTCCTGGTGGACGGCGGCACGGTCGGCATCCTGTGGAACGACCGCACCATCACCCCGCCCTGGAGCCAGCAGGAGCGGTGGGAGGAACAGGAGGGCCACTCCCCCTCCACCACCGCCGCCGTCATCACCGGCCTGACCGTCGCGGCCGAGATCGCGCGGGCCTCGGGTGATGCGTCATCCGCCGATCGCTATCAGGCCGCAGCCGACGACTATGCGTCCAAGGTCGAGGCGCGGATGTTCACGACCGCCGGCGAATACGGCGACGGCCGCTATTTCATGCGCCTCAGCCGCAATGACGACCCCAACGACAAGGGCCTGCTGGGCGAGAACAACGGCCAGCCCGCCATGCCGGAAGACCGCATCATCGACGGCGGCTTTCTGGAACTGGTCCGCTATGGCGTGCGGGCACCGGACGCCGCCTCCAT
>Ga0075012_10001250_pt1 | contig 26513 bp, 21 predicted proteins | sample All_14_2_FD_71474 | JGI IMG/M metagenome (GOLD analysis project Ga0075012, IMG submission 71474) | Freshwater microbial communities in response to fracking from Pennsylvania, USA - Allegheny Zone_MetaG_DW_15 | ecosystem: Environmental > Aquatic > Deep subsurface > Groundwater > Drilled...
CCCCCAACGACTGGCAAGTGGGCCAGACCGGCAAGATCGTGGCCCCGAGCCTGTACATCGCCTGCGGCATCAGCGGCGCGATCCAGCATCTGGCGGGCATGAAGGACTCCAAGGTGATCGTGGCGATCAACAAGGATGCCGAAGCGCCGATCTTCAGCGTGGCCGACTACGGCCTTGAAGCTGATTTGTTTGTGGCCGTGCCGGAGCTAGTCACCAGCCTCTAGCACGAGCCTTCCAACTTGCACTTCACCTCCCCAAGCCGCTTGAGTGTTCCCATGACTGATCGTATGAAAGACAAAGTAGCCATCGTGACCGGCGGCGCCAGCGGGATAGGCAGAGCCTCGGTGCTGACGTTTCTTCGCGAAGGTGCACGGGTCGTCGTGGCGGACCTCAGCGTCGCGCGGGGAGAAGAGACGCTTGCATTGGCTACCGAAGAAGGGTTTGCCGATGCGGTTCGCTTCTTCCGTGGTGATGTATCCAGCGAGGCAGACGTCGAGTCGATGGTGTCGTTTGCCGTGACCACCTTCGGAGGGCTCGATTGCATGTTTAACAATGCCGGCGTCGGAGGTGCCATGGGCGCCGTGATCGATACCACTGTGGAGGATTGGGACAAAACCCAGGCCGTGCTGCTGCGTTCCGTCTTCCTGGGCATCAAGCACGCCGGGCGTGCCATGCGAACGAGTGGGCGAGGTGGGTCCATCATCAACACCAGCTCCACAGCAGGCATGGGTGGTGGTAGCGGGCCAGCGGCCTATTCAGCGGCCAAGGCCGGTGTGGTCAACCTCACCCGGTGCGCGGCCGTCGAACTGGCTACCGATCTCATCCGCGTGAACGCCATCGTCCCAGGGGGCATCCGAACACCACTGGTCCCCGTTGGGGATGACGCGGCGATGCTGAAATTCATGAAAGGTCGACAGCCCTGGCCGGCGGCAGGCCAGTCGGAGCACATCGCCAATGCCGCCCTGTACTTGGCCAGCGACGAATCCAGCTTCACCACCGGGACCACGTTGGTCGTGGACGGTGGCTTGCTTGCATGGGGGCCGAGTTTGTTTCCTCATGACCACGCCTCATCGCACATCGGCTTCAGCGATCGCAATACGCGATAGAGCGGGTACGTAGCGCCGGCTAAGTCCCCCGCCAAAAAGCGCTACAGCCCTTAAAACATCATGCAAAACCATCCAACCAAAATGGACATACAGCTTCACCACTGCGTCCATTCCCGTTCGATGCGTGTCCAGTGGCTGCTGGAGGAAATGGGATTGCCCTACGAATTGATCACGCATCAGTACAACCCAGCCAACTTCGCCACGCCTGAGTTCCGAAAAATCAATCCGATGGGCAAGATTCCCGCGCTGGTCGACAACGGCCAGCCCATGGTGGAATCCATCGCCATCATGGCCTACTTGCTAGGTCGCTACGGCATCGATTCGACCCTGAATGTGTCTGCTCATGACCCCGAATACGGCGCCTTTCTTCAGTGGCTGCATCTGGCCGAAGCAGGTATGGCCAACTATGCTTCTGTCTACATCGGGCATCGGGTTCTGCAGGGCCATCGCTATCAAGTAACCGAGCCCTTTCTGGGCTATTGTGAAGAACAGATCGACAAGGGCCTGAGCTACCTCACCCAGACACTGAGCGATCGAGACCATCTCTTGACGCGGGGTTTCACCGCCGCAGACATCGCCATCGGCTGGACCTTGTACATGCTTCATACGATGTGCAATCGTCCCCTGCCGGAGGGCCGCTTGCAGGAATACCTGGCCCGCCTTCAAGCTCGGCCCGCCTGGCAAAAGATTGCACCGCCCTGGACCGGTCCCACAAAAAACTGAGCTGACCAAACACCGATGGCCTCAGGTGACCCTATAAATTTCCCAGTAGACCCTGCGTCCCGCCAAAAACCGACCTCGGCCGACAAAGACTGACTGCGTCATCCATGCGTACCGCGGATCACCGGTTTCGTACCGTGGCGCGCTGCGAAAGTACAAATCTTCAAAAGCTGTCTCGCCTTGCGATGAAGCGGCAAGCTTGTACTTTTCGCTCTGTTCCACAACCCCCATGTACTGGGCATAGATGACTGCCCCATCGTGGCTTTTGAACTGGGCGCGCACATCAACACGCCCCCACCCGTCTGCCCCGTCCAGCACCCAGTCATGCCCCCCTTCGAGCACTTCGCCGTTCAGACGCGGCCCATGGATCGGGCCTGAACCACAGTACGCCACACGACGATGGCCGTAGGGACCGACCCCCACCACATGCAGCGCCTTCACAGGCGCTTCATAGGAAAAAACATGTTCGAATTCCATCAATTGCTCCTCATCGACCGCAGTCAGCCCCATGCAGCACACGCAGTGCAGGAAAGAGTTTCATCGGTACTTACAGAGATCCTCGCGACCATTCCGGGCTGGGAATTCCCACCGAGTTGAATCAGTGGTTCTCGCGCAAGAGCGACGAGTTCACATTCAGGCCGCGCGGGAATTGGAAGGCGCAGGCGATGGCGCCGAGGTGTTCACACGAACGCGCTCGCACAGTTGAATCATGCTGCCGTCGTCGTCATAAAAAATGAATGACTTGAGCCTCCCCCCCTGAACCGACCACACATAGTCGGTCTGCATTTCGTATCCAGCGGCTTTGATTTTTTCGAACCAAGTCTCGATGCCCGACACATCGAATGCGAGCTCCGAAATACCCACATAGCCATAGCGCAGGTATTTCCTGTCAACCGCGCGAACCAGCGGCACAGCGGGCTGCTGGAGCTCGATCAGAGCGCCTTCGGTCGAGGAGAGCATCACCATCCTGGACTTCGCCCCCTGGATCTTGAAGATGTCGTCCAAGGTCGCCTGGGTAAAAAACTGACGCGAGCCTTCACCGCCAGGAATCACGGTGTCCATTTGCACCGAGAAACCCAGCACATCGCGGTAGAGCGCGAGTGACTTCTCCATATCACTCACTACCAGGCAAATGTGGTGGAACTTCATAGGCAACTCCTCGGTAGATAGGTGGACATCAGGTGCTTCAAGCGTCAAGGCGTCAAGGCGTCCACCAGAAGCTGGACATCCTGGACATTCTCAAGATCAGCACACAGTTCGATCGCCTCTCTCAGCTTCTTTTCCGGCAGCGGCACCGCAGCGTAGGGAACACACTTCCAGAACTTCTGAGCAAGGTCGTCCCAATTCATCGGGTTGCGGGTATGGCCACGCACGTACTTGGTGGTCTCCTTGAAGATGCGCCCGTCGAGCAGTGCGATCTCCACCGTGAATCCTTCAAACTGGTCGCTGTGCGCTGGATCGAACTCGACACTGATCTTTTTCATCAGCTCGCGCTTGTCCTGCCGCTCGATCTGTTCCATCGTGAAGTCGCCGAGGAAAACATCGCCGGTGATCGCTGCGGTGGCCACCGTATAAGGCGTGCTGAACAAGGCCTGGGCCGGCGTTCGCGGGTTCCATTTGGCTTCTGGTGGTTCAGTGGTCATGCGGGCCCCAGAGCTGCCGACACAGCGAATCCGGGCGATATCTGAATGCTTGATCTCATTGCGCCGCATGATCTCGACCGTACCCGCGATGAAAGAGTGAGTGAACTTGCAAGCTGAATAGGGCTTCATCGACAAGCCCTCGGCGTACATCCATCGCTCGCCCAGGCCATCAGTCAAGAGTTCGGGGTAGAACTCATCCCACCCCAAATGTCGAAAGGAGCCACCGGGTACACCCAGGTAGATCCCCTTCGGCCCGGTGATACCCCGCTTGGATAACAGAGCCGCCTTGATGCTGGTCTCCCCGGCAAAGGAGTGCTGCACGCGGGCCATCTGGGTGCCCTCGGCGTATTTCTGCATCTCGGACATGCCATGCACCGAATAGGCAATGCCCAGAGCGTTCCAGGTTTCTTCTACCGTCAGGCCCAACAAACGCGACACGGAGGCGGTGGCACAAAGAGGTCCGTTGTATTCCCCTGGAACACCCCAGGAGGCGTGGGGCATCCCATTCATGGCGGCATTCGAGCGCACACTGAGTTCGGCGCCCGTGATGTAGGCCACCAGAAACTCCTTGCCCGATATGCATTCTTTTGCAGCGCCCAGTGCAGCCAGCATGGCGGGCAAGTTCCACTCTGTGACATGCCCACCGGTCTCGTGCACATCGCCCATGTCAATGCCGCGCGCCATCACCCCGTTGGCGAAAGCAGCCAGAGGCGCCGGAACACGATGCCCGTAGATCAATATCTTGCTGTCAGGTCGCCCGCCCCATTCGCTGACCTGCTCGACAATCTGGGGAGACACCTCCCACTTGGAGCCCGCAATGGTCACAGCCAAGGTGTCGAGGATGGCCTTCTTCGCGATCTCGATCACCCCAGTGGGGATCTCTTCGAAGCTCGTCTGTACCACCATGGCGGCCAGTTTCCCGGCGGGGTCTTGGTCAGGTGAGATGGACTTCAGCGCTTTCATCGCTTGCCTCATTCAGAAAGTTGGCTCGGGCTCAAGGAACCACACACGAACTTGATCCCGTTGTCGATTCAACCGTCGACAACCCGGGGGCTAACGCCCGCTGTCATGACGCTACTGAGGGCGCCAGCTGCGCTTGCTGCGTCACGGGTCGAACGTCGCTCAGCAGGAAGTGCGACAACGCAGGGATCAGCACCAGTGCACCCACCATGTTCCAGACGAACATGAAGGTCAGCAGAATGCCCATGTCAGCCTGGAACTTGATGGGAGACAGCACCCAGGTCACCACACCCGCGGCCAGTGTGACGCCCACCAGGGCCACCACCTTGCCGGTGAACCGCAGCGCCCGGGCGTAGCTTTCTCGCAGGGGCAAGCCACTGCGCTGAAAGGCCAACTGCACGCTGAGCAGGTACAGGGCGTAGTCCACACCGATACCCACACCCAGGGCGATCACCGGCAAAGTGGCCACCTTGACGCCGATGCCCAGGAACACCATCAGCGCCTCACACAACAGCGAAGTGATGACCAGCGGCACGACGGCCACCACGACCGCACGCCAACTGCGAAAGGTGATGAAGCACAACACCACCACCGACGCATAGACCAGCCACAACATCACGTGATTGGCCTCACGCACCACAATGTTCGTGGCGGCCTCGATGCCCGCAGACCCCGCCGCCAGAGACAGCTCGACTTGATCGGTGTTGTGCAGGGGCATGAAAGACTCCACTGCATCGACCACGCTCTGCAGCGTGCCTGCCTTGTGGTCCTTCAGATAAGCGATCACGGTACCGACGGAGCGATCGCCGTTGATGACGTCCGGGTTGGCCAGGCTGACCTGGTTCAACGCATCCGACAACACCGCAGGGTCGCGGTTGATGGACATCCAGCGCAGGTTGCCTTCAAAGAAGCCCGGCGTGGTGTTGCGCACCAGGCTGGCGGCAGACACCGTGGTCTGCACGCCTGGCAGATCGCGCAGCACCTGATCCAGGCGGTCTTCCACCATCAACGCGGGGTACTGGCCCAGACCCCCCTCCGGCGTTTTGACGATGACGGCGAAGAGATCACTGGACAGGCCGAAATGCGCAGTGATGAAGGCGTTGTCCTTGTTGTAGCGGGAATCGGCGCGCAGTTCGGGCGCACCCGGATCAAGGTCACCGATCTGCAGGTACTGGCGTTGCCAGAGCCCGAAGGCCCCCAGCAGCACCGCCACACCCACGGCCCCCAGGGCCCATCGACGCTCGCAAAATTTCTCCAGCGCGGCAAACAGCTTGTCGAGCGCGCTCGCTTCCTGCCCGGCCTGCCCACGCAGACTGCGCGCCGCAGCCTTCGGGCTCACACCGACATACGACAGCAGGATGGGCAGGAGGATCAGGTTCGTGAACACCAGCAGGCTGATGCCCAGGCTGGCGGCCAGCGCCAAGTCACGGATCACCGGAATGTCGATCAGGCTGAGCACTGCCAGCCCCACCACGTCTGCCGCAAGGGCGGTGAGACCGGCCAGGAACAGGCGGCGGAAGGTGTAGCGCGCCGCCGCGTAGCGATGGGTGCCCCGACCGACATCCTCCATGATGCCGTTCATCTTCTGCGCGCCATGCGACACGCCGATGGCGAAGACCAGGAAGGGCACGAGGATGGAGTAGGGATCGAGCGCACGCCCCATCTGGTGCAACAGCCCCAACTGCCAGACGACAGCCACGATGGAGCAGGCCAGCACCAGCACCGTGCTGCGCCAACAGCGGGTGTACGCGAAGATCACCAAAGCAGCCACCAGTGCCGCGATCGCAAAGAACTGGGCCACTTCGCCCAGGCCATCCATCAGGTCGCCGGCCAGCTTGGCAAAGCCGATGATGCGCACCTGCGCCGTGCTGCCCCCCAGGGGACGCACCTTGTCTTCCAGCGTGCGGGAGAAGGCCGCGTAGTCAAGCGGCTTGCCGGTATCCGGGTCGCGCTCCAGCAGCGGCACGAACACCATGCTGGAGCGCTGATCGGTGGCCACGATGGAGCCGACGATGCGGGCGCGTTCGATATTCTGGCGCAGGCGATCGATGGATGGCGCGGAGCCGTCGTAACGATCATCCAGCACCGGGCCACCCGCAAAGCCTTCCTCGGTCAGCTCGGTCCAGCGCACAATCGGCGTCCACAACGAGCGCATGAAGGCCCGGTCCACGCCCGGCGTGAGGAACAAGGTGTCGTTGACCTTGCGCAGCACTTCCAGATAGGCGGGATCGTAGATGTCGCCCTTCGGGTTCTCCACCACCACACGCACGGCGCTACCGAGGCCGCGCAATGAATCCTTGTGCTTGGCGTAGTTCTGGATGTAGGGGTGCGACTGCGGAATCATGCGCTCGAAACTCGCATTCATCTGCAGATGCAGCGCCTGAAGGGAAAGCCAGCAAGTCGCCAGCACACAGGCGACGATGATGGCGATGCGGTGGTTGAAGATCAAACGTTCCAGCGCATTGCCTGACTGGCTATCGAAATCGGCAGGATCGCGCACCACCGGAAGGTGGTCCATCGCTTGACTCTGAGAGGCCATGGGTTGTTCGTTCAGGGTTTCTCGGACACGGCGGTCCAGGGCAGCACGCGCACTCCGGCGATGCCGCTGAGCAGCACGTGCTCGCCATGCAAGCGCACACCGGTGTAGGGCATCGACCGCGGAGGGCGCACCGATTGGAACTTCAGGCCACCGTCCGTGCTGGAGAGCCACTGCCCACCCGCCGTGACCAGCAGCATGCGCTTGCCGTCGGGGCTGACATCGCCGTCCATCACCGCAGCCCCCGCTGGCAGATCCACCCGCTGCCAGGTCTGCGCGCGGTCGTGGCTGGCGTACACCGAGCCACGCAGTCCGTATGCCACCAACACATCGCCCTGCCCCGCCAGGCCGAACCAGCTGCCGCTGTAGCCGGTGCTGCGCGCAAAGAAGCGACGCGTGCCGCGTTCGAGCTGAAACACGGTACCGCGTTCACTGGCCAGGTACAGCTCACCGCCGATGCCGCGCACCGCGTTGAGGTTGAAGAACTGCGGGTTGTCCACCTGCTCGTAGGCCGGGGTCCAGTGCTGGCCACCGTCGGTCGTGACCACCAGGGTGCCAAACGACCCCACGGCAAAGCCGCGCTGGGCATCTTCGAACCAGACGCCCAGAAACGGCACCGAAGGCCCGCCTTGGTAGTTCGCTGCCACGTTGCGAAGCACCGGCGCCAGCGCAGGCTGCCCCGCGTCGATCAGCCGTTGGTAGTGCGCAGCAAACTGCTCGGCAGCACGACGGCCGTCAAACTGCTTGCGCCAGGTGAGGCCCCCATCGTTGCTGTGAAGGATCACACCGTCGTGCCCCACGGCCCAGCCCAGATCGGCATTCGGAAAATGCACAGAGGTCAGGTCGGAGCTCACCGGTGCCGCCACTTGCCGCCAATGGCTTCCGTCGTCATCCGACACCGCGATCAACCCGCGCAGACCGACCGCCACCCATCGCGGCCCGGCCTGGCTCAAGGCCAGCATGCTGCGCCGCTCGACGCCCTGGACCTTCGCTGCCGGCATATCCAGCGGATCGGTGAACCCAGTCGCTCCGCTGACACGCAGACCCACCAGGCAGAGCACAACGGGCAGGCAGCGCAACAGTCCTGAAAACAGTCCTGAAATTCGAATCACAGCGCCTCGCACGTGACAGTTCAAAAGGGAATCGGCACGCTTGGCGTGACGCTGTGCGTGCCTACCGTGCGTTGGCCGATCAGCGAACGCCCGCAGCCTGCATGGCCTCGGGCGTGAAGCCAGATTGATCCATCATCTTGTTTTCTGACCGCAGGAAGGCGCGGCTGTCACCACCCAACCAGTTGGACATCACGTAGTTGTTCTTGATGAGGTCGTAGACGATGAAGGGGTTCGACCAGGTAGAGGACGCCTGGTCATAGGTCAGGAAGAGGCTGTTCAGTCCGACTCGGTAGAGCTTGCCACTCTGGTCATAGGCTTCGGAAACAACAATGGTCCAGCTGTCCTCATCCACGTAAAAGCGTCGCTTGCTGTAGATGTGGCGCTTGCCGGCCTTGAGCGTCGCCTCCAGCACCCAGACGCGGTGCTTTTCCCAGCGCAGGTAGTCAGGGTTGACGTGGTCTTTGCCAAATACGTCCGACACCTTAAGTGCTGTGTTATGCAGCTTGTTGGTGTTGTAGGGCACAAACACTTCCTTCTTGCCCACCAACTTGAAGTCGAAGCGGTCAGGCCGACCTTCGTACATCGAAATTTCGTCGTAGACGATCGCACCGCCGTAGGTGGGTGCAGGCGTGTCATAGGCAAACTCAGGTGCGACACGAACGCGCCGCTGACCGGTCGAATAGCTGTAGTAGAGCTGGGACGCCTTGCTGTAGTCTTTCGAGTAGATGATCATGGTCTGGCGTCCCACTTGGGAAGCCGGACCGTTGTAGCGGATTAGCGACTTCTGCTTGTATGGACCAACAATGGTTTCTTCCTTCTCGTCCGCATACAAGTTGATGCTTTGCAGCGACAGGTCGCCGATCAGGACAGGCGCACCAGATGCGTCGACGAGATAGCTCCATGCCCGCCATGTTTGAGACGGGGTCTGCGGCCGCAGGAAATGGTTCCAGAGCACCTCGTAGCCATTCTTTGGCAGTGGGAACGGTACGGGTCCATAGTTGCCTTCCACCCCGTCACCCTCGCCCACCATCTTCGATCTGGTGGCGTTCTTGGCGATCTGCTGAAGCTCCCAAGTTGAATACCGCTGCGTGCGATGAGTCTTGTAGATGTCCGCACGGAAGCTTGGGAAGCGAATCATCAAGCCTTTGACGCCTTCAGGCACGGCATCACCGTACTGAGCCATGTTCTTGGCGTCGATCGAGAACAAGGGCTTTTCTTCAGGGAATGGGTCCACGTACTGGCCACTACCAGCCCTGTAAGCACGTGGAATAGCCAGCTTGGCATCGCTATAAGCAGGAATGGAGCCATCCGCGTTGGCACCCTTCTCAGCGCCAAAAGGAGTGAGCGTGGAGCCAAGCTGCCTGGCCTCTTCAGCCGATACCGAGGCCATAACTTGGGAGCCGTGCAAGGCCACCGCGCAAGCGGCCAGTAGGAAGGTCTGAAATTTCATTTTGATTTCCTCTTGCGTGTGTTCAGAAGGTGGACTTGACAGTCAACGCGACCCAGCCGCGGTCGTTGAGCTGATAAGTGCCATTGCCGGCGATGTAGTGCTCCGGACCGCCGGCGTAATACGGTGCCGTACCCTCACGAACGCGGCTGTAGTAGCCCTTGTAGCTAAGACCGACCGTCGTCTGGTTTCGCACGGTCGTCGTCAACCCCACGGAGTAGGACACTGTCCCCTGGTTGCCACTGCTCAGCGTGGCGCCGTTGCCCAGCAGTCCAACCGTAGCGCTCACCGGCGCCGAGAAGTCGATGCCAGGAAAAACCTGCAACCATTGCGGGCTGAAGAGCGCCGACAGGTTGACGACATCACGCGTCGAACACCCCACCCATTTGCTGCCACAGGCTGCGGTGTTGGCTCCTTTAAAGAGAGCCTCGTTCTTAGTCACATCCAGCAGGCGGCTATACGCCACTTCAACCACCGCAATGCCGGTCTGATACAGCGCATTGGGTGTGAGCCCAATCTGTGCGTTGGCCAGCATGTGAAGTGTGTTGCCTCGGGCACCCTCGCGCCCTGTCAAGTCACTGGCCAAGGGCCCTGTGTTGGAGTTGAGCGCCGTTCCACGGCGGTAAGACACTTCAAAGCCCGCGCTGACGTCCCCAATCTGACGGTCCAAGCTCAAACCAAGCAGGCGAACCCCGGTGGCATACGACAGGTGATAGTTCGTCGCACCACCCACCACACCGATCATCGGTGCCCATGGCTGCGTTTCGTCGAAATAGCGATAGTAGGCACCGAAGGTGGTGCTGGGCATCGACTCGGGTGACCAGCGCAGGCTCAGGCCATGGTTGCCAGCATCCTTGGGCTCAAAGTCTTGTCCTCGATTCACCAAAGCAGGCCCGAGCAAACCACGGTCGGGCCCGACAAACAGGAAGTCCGCGATGCCCAGGTAAGTGCCACCTGCGGGCATCCGGTTGCGATTCCATTCAAAGAAGTACTGACCCGACAACGCTAGTTCAGGCGTCAACTGAACTTGACCATACACCTGACCACGCGGCAGAAAGAGTTCCTTGGCTTCCGCGCCAGGATTGGCCAAAGACTTCCCCACATCAATGTTGGCCTGGCCGTAGGAGATTGAGTGAAAAGGGAAGAAAACCGAGTTACCCCAATATTGCGTCTGGCGCCCGACCTTGAGAGAAGCGCGATGTCCAGAGAAATCTGCGCTGGTGTAGACAAAGGCATCCAACAGCTGTGCGCCCTGCCGATACCAGCGCTTGGTGTAGTCGCTGTACGTGTTGCCGGTGTAACTGGTGAGTGCCGAGTAGGGCACCGTGCCATTGAAGGTACCTGGGGCGTACGCGACTTGATCGTCATACGCGAAGTCCTTCCATGCGGAGGCACTGATGCGCAGACCATGGCGGCCCTGGTAGGTCGCGTCAAACTCCGAGATCACGCTGACCATGTTGGTCACGATGTCGCCACGCTGAGCGAACTTGTTGTCCGACTCGTCATACGACACATTGGTGCTGATGCGAGAGTCGGCGTTCTGCGCTCGCACGCCCAGGTTGTAGGTGAGTGTGTTGTCCCACCTGACCTGCCAGTCATCGTCTGCTACCAGCTCCACCGAATGGGCGCCACCAGCCATGCAGGCCAAGGCCGCAGCCAGAGCCACTTGCATGCGACGGCCACCGCTCTGGGGCACGGCCAGCGGGCGCAGCCCGAATTGCATACCGTTCATCGATCGTCTCCTCTTTCTTGGTTGATGCGCTCCACGCGCACGAGGGGATGACGCGTCGCTCCGGGCACTTCCCGGCTCGCGCGTCAGCGGCTCGCAAGCGCCGCTACCCTGAAGAGGATGATGAAAATATGCACGCTTTCGCTCATCGTCCGATCAGACACTTTTGGCCCGACGGCACGCACGAAGCCGCGCTCGTGGAAGCGCCTGGCGCCCAAAAATAAAAAGGCCGTGGCGCGCGAACAGCGCCACGGCCCTGTGGGCAGGAAAGGCTCAACGGATCAGGCCCAGGCGCCGCGCCACGCTCACGGCTTGGGTGCGGTTGGAGGTACCCAGCTTGACGTTGATCTTGCGCAGGTGCGCACGGATGGTGGTTTCAGTGACGAACAGCTTGTCAGCGATGGCAAGGTTCGATAAACCCAGGGTGAGCTGGTCAAGGATCTGAACTTCCCGTGCGCTCAAGGTGGCCTCGGTATCCACGCTGGGCGCCTCGGGTTGCTCTGCTTCGACACTGACCCCGGCACGCTGCAACAGCCGATCAACAAAGGCCAGCAGCGCGTTTCCAGTCGGTGGATCTACCGCTTCTGCCCGCGCCAAGCGGAACTCGCGCACCAGCTCAATGATGGCCGGCCCTTCATCCAGGAACGTGCGTACGAGGCCTTGCGCAGCGGCGGCCTGCAACGCACTCTCAATACTGCGCATGGCCAAGCGCCGCTGGCCACTGGCGTGCTGCGCCTTGGCGAGCAAGATCCCCAGCTTCAAAGCGCGCCGGTTCCGGTGCATGGCATAGGCGTCGGCCTGCAGTGCCTTGATCTCGCCTACCAGCTCTTCGCGCACACTCCCCATCAACGCCACACGTATGCGACACACAGCCAGTGTTTCCACGTCGTTGGCCGGCAGAATCAAGCCGCGCAGGCCATTCCAGGCTTCCGGTGCGGAGGCTCGCTCCGCATGCGTATGCGCCTCCGGCACAGCATGCCGCACCACCGCCATGCGTGCACGCTCCAGCTGGGCTGCCGCAAAGACACGCGGCAAACCCGCCTGACGGCCAAAGAATTCCAGCTCGCTCAAACGCCGCCAAGCGTGGTCATCATCGCCACGATCCATGGCGATGCGAGCCTGGATCACGTGACTGATGACCACATGATCGGGCAAGGCGTATTCACGCACGATGGGCAAGTACAAGGCCAGCAACTGCTCGGCTTCGTCGAGCTCATCCATCTCATACAGCGCCTCTGCCAAGAATACAGCGGCAATCGATTTGGCCGTGCTGCGGCTGCCAAAAGACGCAGGCGCACTGCTCAAGGCCACGCGGAAATGCGCCACCGCCTGGCGCACACGCCCTTGCACCAAGTCCACCAGCCCTTCCACGCACATGGCGTAGACCACCGGGAATGCCTCCTGACTTTCCGGATCACTGCCTGCGCGGCTGGCTCCCTTGAGAAGTTCGATCGCTTCGTAGTAGCGATTGGCTGCGACCTGGAAGGTGGCCACGGTGGTGGCCAGCACGTTGTAGGCAAAGCCTTTTTTGACTGCATGCTTGACCAGGCTCTCCTCCGCCAGCCATACACCCTCCTCATGGCGGTCCAGGATGCCCAGGATAAAGGGGCGCAGCACCTCGGTATCGGCTTCGAAGCGCTGGGGCGCTGCGCCCAGCGTTGGATCGCTCTCCATGCGATCGATCAAACACAAAGCCTCCGGGCTGCGCCCTGTGAAGGTGAGTGCCCAGGCATGGGTGATGCCCAGGCTGGGATGGCGATGTCGCACCCACTCGGGCATGCTGTCCAACCATCGAGCCAGCAGACGAAAGCGCCCCTGGAACAACAGCCGGTCGCTGTGTGCAAGCAACAGCGACAGCGCATATTCCATGTCTGTGCTGGCTACCGCGTGCTCGATGGCCGGGATCGGACGGTTCTCCTGGAGGTACCACTGCGCTGCCCGACGGTGCAGCGCAGGAAGTTCATCGGGGTACAGGCGCCGCAACTGGTTGCGCAGGAAATCGGCAAACAGCCCGTGGTATCGGTACTGCCTGCGCTCGGCATCCAGCGTCGTGAGACAGACATTGCTGCGCGCCAACCGCTCCAGCATCTGCGCCGCATCGTCGCGCTCACACACCGCATTGCAAAGGGAAACGCTGAGTTCGCTCAAGACGCTGGTTTGCAACAGGAAGCGTTGCACCGACTCCGGCTGTCGCAACAACACATCTTCCGCCAGGTACTCGGCCACTGCGGCATTGGAGCCAGAAAACGTGGCGATGAATGACTGCGGGCTGCTGCGATCCTCCAGAGCCGTGGCCGCTAACCACAGTGCCGCTGGCCAGCCCTCGGTATCCCCGTGCAGTTTGGTGACATCGTTTTCGCTCAGGTTCAAGCCACACTGAGTGCGCAGGAAGTCATCGGCCTCGGCGCGGGAGAAACGCAGACGCAGTTGGTCGATCTCCACCAACTGGCCCAGAGCCCGCAGGCGCCCAAGTTGCAGGTTCGGCGTCTCCCGTGACGCCATCACCAACTGGCCGTGGTCGGGCAAGCGCGCCAGCAGCAGGCGCAGGAGCTCATCAATGGCCCGGTTTGAAACCGCTTCAAATTCGTCGATGAACAAGGCGAAGGGATGCTCGCAGTCGGCCACCTGGTCGATGAGCTCGAAGGCAATGCGGTCAATGGCGGCCTCCCCCCCGTCACCCTGAAGTCCGGACGGCAAGGTTTGGGGCAGGCGCAAGATCCCCACCAAGGCCCCGATCAGGTGAAGCAGGAAGCGGCGATAGTCGTCGTCCAGCGCATCCAGGGTGAGCCATGCAACCGCCACCTCAGCCTTGCTGGCTTGCAGTTGCGCCAGGTACTGGCGCATGGCGGTGGTCTTGCCAAAACCGGCCGGCGCGCGAAAGAGTACCAAGCGTGCAGAAGTGGCTGCCGGGCGCAGCACCAAGTCGACGATTTCGCTTCGTTGCACGCTGCGCAAACCCAACGAGGGTGGCACCAATTTGGCACGGCGCAAGCGGGTGGCGCCGTGTAAATCGGGGATTTTGGACAGCATGGGCTTCACCAGCGGCAAAGAACCAGGGATCGTGTTTTCAAGCTGCGGCAGGACGGCATCCATCGAAACATATCTCCAGGGCTCCAGGGGGAAACGCAATTCTCCCGCGGCCACAGCCCATCGCCCACCCGGGCATCCACCTGTGCCCCGCACGGCAGGAGTGTCCGTTCGGACGATGCGCAAGCTGCCGCGCACTTTGAAAGTATGGCCCTGCGACCTCGCGCCTTGACCCCTCAAGACCCGGGCGCAACAACCCTTCGGTATTGCCGCGCGCTTTGCTCCTCCAGTGCCCCCACAGAAGCGTCCGGCCCGGACCCCCATGAGGAGAGCCCCCACATGCAATACACACTCGATTTTTCAGGCCAGCATGTGCTGGTCGTTGGCGGCTCCAGCGGCATCGGCAACACCATTGCGCAAGCCTTTGTCACCCAGGGTGCACAAGTGCACGTGTGGGGCACGCGCGCCAGCGCGGCGGACTATGCGCACGACAGTGACATGCGCGGCCTGGGGTATACCCAGGTCGATCTGGCCGATCCACACACGATCGAGCACGTCAACGCACCCTTTGACCAACTGGATGTCCTGGTGCTCTCTCAGGGCATCGTGCTGTACGAACGCGCCGAGTTCGAGCTGGCCAATTTCCGCAAGGTGGTGGAGGTCAACCTCAACAGCGTCATGGCCTGCTGCATGCGCTTTGAGAGCCAGCTCAAGGCCAGCCAGGGTTCTGTGGTGGTCATCAGCTCCAGCTCCGCATTTCACTCCACCCGTGGGAACCCCGCGTATGGCACGTCCAAGACCGCGGTGATGGGCCTGGTCCGCAACCTGGGCGATGCCTGGGCGCCAGAAGGCATCCGCGTCAACGGCATTGCACCCGGCCTGGTGCCCACCAAGATGACACGTGCCACCACGGAGCACCCCAAGCGCAAGGCCGCCATGTGCGCGCAGATTCCCATGGGCCGGCTGGGCACCACCGAGGAAGTCGCCGGCGTGGCCCTATTTTTAGCCTCGCCCATGGCGGCCTACATCGTGGGCCAAACCCTGCCAGTCGATGGCGGCCTGACACTGCGTTGAGGACCAGGCATGAGCGACACCCCCCCTGAACCCTGGCGCCAACTGGTCGATACCGACCGCCTTCTCGCTTGGATGGACAGTCTGGCCCTGGGCCAGGGTCCTATCGAAAATGCCCAGGTGCTGAGCGGCGGCACACAAAACGTGCTGCTGCAATTCGACCGTGCCGGGCGCTCCTACGTGCTGCGCCGGCCACCCAACCACCCACGCATGGATGGATCACAAACCATGCGACGCGAGGCCCGCGTGCTGGCGGCGCTCGCTCACACGGAGGTGCCCCACCCCCACCTGATTGCTGCCTGCGACGACACCTCGGTGCTGGGCTGTGGGTTCTACCTGATGGAACCGGTGTCAGGCTACACCGCCACATCAGGCTTGCCCAGTGCCGCAGCAGCAGACCCGGTCTGGCGCGAGCGCATGGGCTTGTCGATGGTCGAAGCCCTGGCGCAGCTCGGCCGCGTGGACCATGAAGCCGTGGGCCTGGCTGACTTCGGCAAGCTCGACGGCTTCCTGCAGCGCCAGGCTGGGCGCTGGCAATCACAACTGCAGTCCTATGCCGACTACGCCGGCTGGCCCGGCGCATCGGGCCTGCCAGATGTGGATCACATCGCCACCTGGCTCAACGCCCATGTGCCCGCGAGCTTCCAACCGGGCATCGTGCACGGTGACTACCACCTGTCCAACGTGATGTTCCGCCATGACGCGCCAGCGATCGCCGCCATCGTCGACTGGGAGATGAGCACACTGGGCGCACCGTTGCTGGACCTCGGCTGGATGCTGGCAACCTGGCCTGACGCCCAAGGCGGCGCGATCGTTCCCAAGGTCACGGTCACCCCTTGGCAGGGTTTCCCGGACGCGCAGGCCCTGGTGCAGTGCTACGCCAAACACAGCAACCGCGATCTCAGCGATCTCAACTGGTATGCCGTGCTCGCTTGTTACAAGTTGGCCATTGTGTTGGAAGGCACCTACGCCAGAGCCCATGCAGGCAAGGCCTCGATGGCCATCGGCCAGCCCTTTCATGATGCCGCCCGCCTGCTGCTGCAGCGGGCCCAGACCTGGCTTCAACGCTGACCCTCGACAGGCCGCAACTTTCCCGCCTTGCCCTCATTGGATCCCCCCATGTACTTTGAATACAGCCCCAAGGTTCAAGCGCTACAGACGCGACTACAAGCGTTCTTCGACCAACACATCCTGCCGAATGAGCACCGTTTCGAAGAAGAGGTGGAAGCCAACCGCCGCGCAGGCAACGCCTGGCAGCCGGTACGCATCATCGAAGCATTAAAACCACTGGCCCGCGAAGCCGGGCTGTGGAACCTGTTCCTGCCACATTCCTCGCGTGCGCCGGAAGGGCTGTCGAATCTGGAGTACGCGCCCCTGTGCGAAATCATGGGTCGTGTGCACTGGGCGCCCGAGGTGTTCAACTGCTCGGCACCCGACACTGGCAACATGGAAACGCTGGAGCTCTACGGCACAGAGCAGCAGAAGTCGCAGTGGCTGGAACCGCTGCTGCGCGGAGAGATCCGCTCAGCGTTCGCCATGACCGAGCCCGCCGTCGCTAGTTCGGATGCCACCAACATCCAAACCCGGATCGAACGTGACGGCAACGACTACGTGATCAACGGGCGCAAGTGGTGGATTTCAGGCGCCAGTGATCCGCGCACCCGGATCTTCATCGTCATGGGAAAGACCGACGCTGATGGCCCACGGCATCAGCAGCAGTCGATGGTGCTGGTGCCCGCCGACACGCCGGGGTTGACGGTGGGCGAGCCTCAGCGTGTGCTGGGCTACGACGACGCGCCGCACGGCCACAGCGTGGTGGATCTGGTCAACGTACGGGTGCCTGCAAGCAATGTCTTGTTAGGTGAAGGCAGGGGTTTCGAGATTGCCCAGGGCCGACTAGGCCCCGGGCGCATCCATCACTGTATGCGGTGCATTGGGGTGGCCGAAAAGGCCTTGGAACTGATGGTGCAGCGCGCGCGCAGCCGAGTGGCCTTTGGCCGTCCTCTGGCCGACCAAGGCGTGTGGCGTGAACGCATCGCCGAGTCCCGCATCATGATCGAGCAAGCCCGCCTGCTTGTCCTGAAAACGGCGTACATGATGGACACCGTCGGCAACAAATCGGCCCGAGGCGAGATCGCAATGATCAAGGTGTTGGCGCCCAACATGTCCAGCAAGATCGTTGACTGGGCGATTCAGCTGTATGGCGCCGAAGGCCTCAGTGATGCCACCCCGCTGGCCAATATGTACAAGTTGCAACGCGCCATCCGCTTCACCGACGGCCCTGATGAAGTTCATCGCAACGCGGTGGCCAAGCTCGAACTGGCTCGCACCCTGAGCTAAGGCACAGCCATGAAAGCCCTGTGTTACCACGGCCCCCGCGACCTGCGTCTTGACGAAGTCGCCGATGCGCGGATTGAGGATGAACGCGACATCGTCGTGAAGATGCGTTGCTGCGGGATCTGCGGCAGCGATCTGCACATCTTCCACGGCATGGGCTTCAACGGTGGCAGCGGCTACAGCGTGGGCCACGAAGCTGTGGGGGAAGTGGTGGAAGTGGGGAGCGGCGTACGCCGCCTGAAGGCAGGTCAGCGCGTGATGCTTTCGGCCGCGGTGGGCTGCGGCGAATGTCAAGCATGTGTCGAAGGCAAAGTGATGCAATGCAGCCAACGCGGTGCAGCTACCCGTGCCTACGGCATCGGCATGGGATTGGCCGGTTGCCAGGCAGAGGCCATCCGCGTGCCCGCAGCCGACTTCAACGCCACACCCGTGCCCGAAGGCTTGACCGACGAGCAAGCCTTGATGCTGACGGACAACCTTCCCACCGCCTGGATGGGCTGCTTGAACGCCAACATCCAGCCAGGTTGCGATGTGCTGGTCTTGGGCTTGGGCCCCATTGGTTTGATGACGGTCGAAGCGGCTTGGTTGCTGGGAGCAGCTCGCATTTTTGCGGTTGACCCAGTGGCCGAGCGACGTGCCATGGCTGACCTCCTCGGAGCCCAGAGCTTCGTGCCGGAAGAAGCACAGGCCGCCATCGAAACGGCTACTCGGGGCCGCATGGCTCACTGTGCGGTAGACGCGGCCGGCACCGACCGCAGCCTGCTGTCGGCGCTGCAATGGGTAGGTCGAGGTGGCACCGTTTCGGTGATCGGCGTCGGGCAAAGTGAATCCGTGGGGTTGCCCATACGCGAGGCCTTGCGACGCAACCTCAGCCTACGAATGGGCGTGTGTTCAGTACCCCACTACTGGCCGGCCTTGGTGCCTCTGGTACAGGCCGGTCGATTGCGACCGCAGCGCTACATCACCAATGCGTTGGGTCTGCAAGAGGGCCCCCAAGCTTACGCCCTCTTCGACAGCCGTCATGCGGGCACGCTGAAGGTGGTGATGACGCCTGCCACTTAGAAAGTCCCTAACAATTTTGTTGGCCCGCAGCGGCACTTCGCGGAAGGCGCCGATGACGGTGGGGCCGATCATCCACCACCACGACATTTCAGGACGTCCCAAGACGTCCCGAAGAACATAGAAAGCCCTGGGGAATCAATGCTCTAGGGCTTTTTTCTTGTCCATCAACGGCTCGCGAATTCCCACGTCAACCGAGTTCACATTGCAGGAACTCCCACAGGAACCGCAGAATTCGCAGGAACTGACGCTCTGCCCGCGCATCCAGGCACCGCGTGCCGAAGACCGCTTGTAGGATGGCGACAACAGACTGCCGCCCAGCGCCATCGCCTGGGCTCGCAGCAGAAAAATGTGGGGGTATGCGCGGGGGTACCGACCAGATTTCAAGAAATTAATCTCAATAAAAACAGTAACTTAAGACTGCTTTGAAACTCGCCACCTGGAACGTCAACTCCCTCGCCGTGCGCCTGCCGCAGCTGATCGACTGGCTCACCGCCGAGCAGCCCGATGTCATCGTGCTGCAGGAAACCAAGCTCACCGACGACAAGTTTCCCGCCGCCGCGCTGGCCGAGGCGGGCTGGCAGGCGGCTTGGTTCGGCCAGAAGACGTACAACGGTGTGGCCGTGCTGGCGCGTGAGGCACCGCAGGCCGTGGTGCGCAACATCCCCGGCTTTGCCGATGAGCAGGCCCGCGTGATCACGGCCAGCGTGGGTGGCCTGCGGGTGATCGGCGCTTACTTTCCCAATGGCCAGGCACCGGGCAGCGAGAAGTTTGCCTACAAGATGGCCTGGCTGGAGGCGCTGCGCGGCTGGGTGGCTCAGGAGCTGAGCCAGCATGAACACCTCGTGCTGATGGGCGACTACAACATCGCCCCGGAAGACAGCGATGTGTATGACCCGGTGGCCTGGGCTGGGCAGATCCATTGCACCGATGAAGAGCGCGCGCATTTCAAGGGCCTGCTCGGGCTGCCGCTGCATGACGCCTTCCGGCTGTTCGAGCAGCCGCCCAAGAGCTGGAGCTGGTGGGACTACCGCAACCTGGCCTTCCGCAAGAACCAGGGCCTGCGCATCGACCACATCCTGGTGAGCGACGCGCTCAAGGCCAGCGTCAGCGCCTGCCGCATCGACAAGGCACCGCGCAAGAACGAGCGGCCGAGCGACCACGCGCCGGTGGTGGTGGAGCTGGCTCCGTAGGCGAACTGCTGCGTCGTCCGATCAGGCCAGCGCGGGCACGAACGCCGGCGCGGCCACATCGAGCCATTGCCGGGCAAAGTCTTGCGGGCTCATCGGCTTGGCAAACAGGTAGCCCTGCAATTCATCGCATTGGCAGGCTTGCAGGGTGGCCGCCACACTCTCCAGCTCCACGCCTTCGGCCACCACCCGCATGCCCAGTGTGTGGCCCAGGCCGATGATGGCGAGCACGATGGCGTGGCGGGTCGAGTCGTCCAGCATGTCGTGCACGAACGAGCGGTCCACCTTGAGCCGGTCGATGGGAAAGCGGTTCAGGTAGTTCAGGCTTGAATAGCCGGTTCCAAAGTCGTCCACCGCCAGGGTGACGCCCAGCGCTTTGATCTCGCGCAGCTGGGCCAGATTGGCTTCCACGCTGTGCATCAGGATCGACTCGGTGAGCTCCACCTCCAGCATGCCCGGCGGCACGCCATGCCGGCCCATCGCCTGCCGCAGCCGCTCAGGCAGCCCGCCGTCGCGCAACTGCAGCGTGGACACGTTGATGGCCAGCGGCACGCCCTCGCCGCCATCGGCGCGCCAACGCGACAGCAACGCGCAGGCCGCGTCGATCACCCAATCGCCGATGGCGTTGATCAACCCGGCCTCTTCCGCCACGGGGATGAAGCGGCCGGGTGGCACCTCGCCCAGCTCCGGGTGATGCCAGCGCACCAGCGCCTCGGCGCCCACGATGCGGCGCGTGATGGCGTCCACCCGGGGCTGGATGGCCAGGCGCAGTTCGCCGCGTTCGGCCGCCTGGCGCAGGCGCGATTCGATGAGCAGGCGCGACTGCGCCTCCTGGTTCAGCTCGGGCGTGAAGAAGTGGGCGGCGTCACGGCCGGCCGCCTTGGCCTGGTACATGGCGGCATCGGCATGGCGCATGAGGCTGTCGATGTCGCTGGCGTCGTCGGGGAAGAGGGCCACGCCCACGCTGCAGCTCACGTGCAGCTCGGCACCACCCACGTCATGCGGCGCACGGATGCGAGGCACCAGACGTTCATCGACGATGGTGCGGATCTCGGCCGCGTCATGCACGTCCTGCAGGATCACCACGAACTCATCGCCGCCCAGGCGGCACACGGTATCGCGCCCTCGCACGCCGTCGCACAGCCGCTGGGCCACCGAGCGCAACAACCCATCGCCCACATGGTGGCCGAGGCTGTCGTTGATGGTCTTGAAGCGGTCGAGGTCGATGAAGAGCACGCCCACACGCCCACCGTTCAGGCGCGCCGCAGCGATGGCCGCGCCCAGGCGCTCGGTGCACAAGGCGCGGTTGGGCAGCTCGGTGAGCACGTCGTGCTCGGCGAGAAAGCGGATGCGTTCTTCGTGGCGTTTGCGGTCGCTGATGTCGATGGTGGTGACGATGTAGTGCGACACCGGCCGGGCCTCGGAGGCCGCCGTGGGCAGTGCGGGCCCGTCGCGCACCGCGCTCACCATCACCCAGGAAGGAAAGCTGCTGCCATCGCGGCGCCGGGTGTTGACCTCGCCCTGCCAGCTGCCGCGTTGATCAGCCACGCGCCAGGCCTGGTCGAGCAGCGCCTGCGGCCCGGCGCCAGCGTCAAAGAACAGCGGCGACTCCCCCACCAGATCATCCAGCTCGTAGTGCGTGGCCTGGCAGAAAGCCTGGTTGACGCTGAGCACACGGTGACTGTGGTCAATGATCAGGATGCCTTCGGAGGAGGCCTGGAACACCTTCGCCCACAACTGGAGGCGGCGCTCCATCAGCTTGAGGTGGTTGACGGGCGTGAAGGCCGTGAGCACCGCATCCTGGCCCAGGAAGCTGAGCCGGCGCGCGGACAGCACGGCCCATACCGTCTCGTCGCCGATCTTCCAGGGCACCTCGAACTCGTCCACCGCATCGCGATCGGCCAGTTGCTGGAAGAAGCGCGCCCGCACCGATGGCGTCAGGCCATGGCGCCACGGGTCGCCCTGCCCGGCACCGAGCCAGCTTTGCGCGGGCAAGTTGGCATGCAGCACTTGGTGGGTGGGCACCGACGTGACCACCATCGGGATCGGCAGGGCCTCTACCAGCTCACGCTGAGCCTCGGCGGCACGGGCGCTGGCGGCAAGCTCCTGCTGCAACGTGCGGCCACGGTCGAGCTGGGCCAGCATGTCATTGAAGCCGCGCACCAACCGGCCAATCTCGTCCTGGCTCGACCATTCGGCGCGCAAGGCATGGTTGCCCGACACGGCCACGGCGTCCATCACCCCGGAGAGCCGCTGCAACGGCTTGGCGATGTGGCGGGCGACGATGAACACCGCCATGAGGATCAGGCACAACAGGCTCAGCGCAGTGCCCAGGTGCTGCCACAGGCGGTGGAAGAAGCGATCGATGCGTGCCTGCAGCAGCTGTTCCAGCGACGCCGAGGCCACCTGCCAGGCCGTTCCCAGGCGCTGCACGAAGTTCGAATGGGCGGCGGTGAGCGCCTGCCGGGCGGCCTCGGGATCGGTGCCGAACTGCTGTTGCGCGGCGGCGTTGCGCAGCCCGTCCACGGCGTTCATCAGGGCCTGCCGGCTGGGCTCCAGGTGCTGACGCAGGGCGCCGCTGCCGTTGGCGGCAAAGGCTTCCTGGTAGTCGGATGCCAGGCCCTGAACCGCCGCGTCGAGGCGCCCCTCGAGCAGCAGCCGGCGCGTGCGCGCCACATCGCCATCCAGCGGGGTGCGCACATAGTCGGCACCCAAAGTGAGCAGCTCGGGCAGGCGCAGCAGCACGATGGACATCGTGTAGTAGCTATCCAGGTCAGGGTCCAGGATCAGATTGGACTGGTTGCCCACGCGGGTGATCAGGTCGCGACCGCGGTCAATCGCCAACGCCAACTGGCGCGTCTGCCCGTCATCGTCGTTCAGGGGTTGCAGCGCTTGGGAAAAATCGCGCGCCGGTGCTGCACTGGCCATGTCTGCCCCGTGGCGCACCTCCGCCTCGGTCACCGCACGAAAGTGGCGCACCCATCGCCCTGGATCGCCCTGCGCAGGTGCATCACCGGCCAGCGCCAACAAGGCAGGCTGCAGCGCACTGATGTAGGCGCTGCCTGCCAGCTCCTTGCGCGCGAAGTCGATGGCCAGGAACTTCTCGTTGAGCATGATGCCGCTCACATAGGCGACGGCACTCATGTCGAGCAGAAAAATCAACAGCAACTTCTGGCCAACACGCAGGCGGCCCAACATCTGATACAGCACGGACACGGAACCACTTCGTCAAGACGAGATGCTGCCCCACCGCAAAGCACATGCCGGCCGACAGGCTGTGCCGTGATGTTTTGACACTTCCGGCCCGTTTGAAGGCTGCTCGCCCTCACAATGCGCCCTCATCGACCCCAACCGGTTCGTTCGCCGTGCCTGCCATGCCCCATCTCTTCGACCCGATCACCCTTGGCCAGATCCCGCTCGCCACCCGTGTGGTGATGGCCCCGCTCACCCGCAACCGCGCGCCAGGCCAGGTGCCCAACGATCTGATGGTGCAGTACTACCGCCAGCGCGCCAACCCGGCCACCGGCGCCGGGCTCATCGTCACCGAGGCCACGCCGATCAGCCCGATGGGGCATGGCTACCTGGACACGCCCGGGGTCTACACGCCCGAGCAGGTGGCCGCATGGCGGCGCGTCACCGATGCCGTGCATGCCGAGGGCGGGCGCATCGTGGTGCAGCTCTGGCATGTGGGCCGCATCTCGCACAGCTCGCTGCTGCCGGGTGGCGCCGCGCCTGTCTCCAGCACCGCCGTGCGGGCCCAGGCCAAGACCTTCATCGCCACCGGCTTCGAGGATGTCTCGGCGCCGCGCGCACTGGCCACCGAAGAAATCCCCGCCATCGTGGCCGACTACGCCCACGCCACCCGCTGCGCACTGGATGCTGGCTTCGACGGCGTAGAGATCCACGCGGCCAACAACTACCTGATCGAGCAGTTCCTGCGCGATTCAGTGAACGACCGCACCGACCGCTACGGCGGCTCGATCGACAACCGCACCCGTTTCCTCGCCGAAGTGCTGGACGCCGTGGTAGGCGTGGCCGGTGCCGGCCGCACCGGCATCCGCCTGAGCCCCACCACACCGGGCAACGGCGCTGCGCTGGACAGCGACCCGCAGGCCTTGTACGGCCATGTGGCTGACCTGATCGCCGCCCGCGGCCTGGCGTTTGCACATGTGATCGAAGGCCAGACCGGCGGCGCACGCGACTTCGCGAGCTTCGACTTCGCCGCGCTGCGCACCCGGCTGAAGGTGCCCTACATCGCCAACAACGCCTACACCCGCGAGATGGCCATCGCCGCGGTGGAGCGTGGCGCCGTGGATGCCGTCGCCTTCGGCAAGGCCTTCATCGCCAACCCCGACCTGGGCCTGCGGCTGCGCCGCGATGCCCCCCTGAACCCCTTGGATGCCGGCCGGCTGTACGGCGGCGGTGCCCAGGGCTACATCGACTACCCCACCCTGGAGACCATCTGACATGACCCAACCGCGCCAGCAACACCTGCAGTGGGCCGCCATCGGAACGCTGCTGGGCCTGCTGGCGGCATGCAGTTCTACGCCGCCCCGCCCCCCCGTGCTGCCGGGTGACCCCGGTCGCAGCAGCCCCAACCGCCCGGCCGATGCCGATGGCCCACCCGACAACCCACCGGTGGACGTGCTGCAGATCCCCGATGCCGAGCCCAAGGTGGAGCCCATCAAACCCGGTGGCCCCAATAAGCCCTATGAAGTGCAGGGCGAGCGCTACACCCCGATGGTGGAAGACCGCCCGGTGATCCAGACCGGGCTGGCCAGCTGGTATGGCCGCAAGTTCCACGGCAAGCCCACCGCCAGCGGCGAGATCTACAGCCTGTATGGCATGACGGCGGCGCACCGCACCTTGCCGATCCCCAGCTATGCACGGGTACGCAACCCGCGAAACGGCAAAGAGGTGATCGTACGAGTCAACGACCGCGGCCCGTTCCATCGCGAACGGGTGATCGACCTTTCGTACGCGGCAGCGGCCAAGCTGGACTTGCTGCGCGGGCTCGGCACGGTGGAGATCGAGCGGCTCACGCACGACGCCATCCGCACCGGCAGCTGGCGCCGCCTGGCCCTGCCCGAGGTGGCCGTGGTGCAAGAGACCGAACCTGCGCCCCAGCCCAAGGCCGTGAGCGCCGCCGCCGCGATGGTGGCCACGCCGCTGGAGGCCGGCCCGGTGCAGCGCGACCCGGTGCGCACCACCGCCGGCCGCGGCTGGTGGGTGCAGCTGGGCGCCTTCAGCCAGCAAGACAAAGCCATCGAGCTGCAGCGCAACGCCGGCATCGGCCATGAGTGGCTGGCCCCGCTGCTGGCGCTGTTTCAGGAGAACGGCCTGCACAAGCTGCAAGCCGGCCCGTATGAACGCCGCAGTGACGCCACGGCGGCGATGCAGCGCATCCACGACCTGCTGGGCCTGAAGCCCATCCTGGTGAGCCGGCACTGAGGCCGTGGCCGCTGGCGCCGATCAGTCTTCGGCGGCCAACGTGCCCCGGGGCGTCAGGTTGGCGTCCCGGGCCGAAGCCTGCCAGCCCTGCACATAGGCCCCGAGCGCCATGCCGGCCAGGGCGATCAACCCGGCCCAGTTGCCCGCCCCCAGCCCGGCAATGGCCGGGCCTGGGCACACGCCGCACAGCCCCCAGCCGATGCCGAAGATGGCCGCACCCAGCACGGTGTCGCGGTTCATCAACGACGCATGGGTGCCAAAGTGCCCGCTGACCAACGGGCGCCGCAGCCAGCGCGGGGCAAAGCGCAACACTGGCAGCACCACCGCCACCGCACCGCCCATCACCAACGCCAGCCCGAAGTCCTGCCAGCGCAGGAACTGCAGCACCACCTCGGGCGACAGCATCGTCGACCAGGCCAGCCCGGCACCAAACAGGGCGCCGCCGGCCACCATCACCAACGCGTCACGCAGCTTCATCTCATGCCCCCTTGAGCGCCAACACCAGCTGCGCGGTGGCAAATGCGGTGGCCATGAAGGTGAGCACCGCCACCAGCGACGGCAGCTGCAGCGAGCCCAGTCCGCAGATGCCGTGGCCTGAGGTGCATCCGCCCGACCGCCGCGCGCCATAACCCACCAGAACGCCGCCCAGCGCGAGCTGCCACACCGGCACCTCGGTGCGCAGCGGCACCCCCGGCCCGAAGGCCGACCACCAGCCGCCAGCACCCAGCACCAGGCCCAGCGCCAGCCACAACCGCCAAGCCCGGCTCTCCAGCCAACGCGCCTGCTGGAAGAAGCCCAGCCGTGACACGTAAGACCAACTGCTGCTGAACACCGAGCTCATGCCCGCCACATGGCCGCTGAGCAAATAGACCAGCGCGGTGGCCGCGCCGATGCACAGGCCACCAGCCAAGTAGTGCCCCCAACCGTTGGGAAAAAGGGCGCCCCAGATCACATCCATCGTCTTGTCTCCTTCAGCTCAGCACCACAGGCTCGGGCTCCAGGCGAATGCCAAACCGGCCATACACACTTTCCTGAATCGCCCGTGCCAGCGTCACCACCTCGGCGCCGCGGGCGCCACCCCGGTTGACCAGCACCAGCGCCTGCTTGTCATACACGCCTGCGCCC
>Ga0075012_10001251_pt1 | contig 26486 bp, 12 predicted proteins | sample All_14_2_FD_71474 | JGI IMG/M metagenome (GOLD analysis project Ga0075012, IMG submission 71474) | Freshwater microbial communities in response to fracking from Pennsylvania, USA - Allegheny Zone_MetaG_DW_15 | ecosystem: Environmental > Aquatic > Deep subsurface > Groundwater > Drilled...
GCAGTCGGCAGTCGGCAGTCGGGGGCTGCTAATTCGACTTTGCCGAAGATAAAACCAGGTGTTCTAAGCCCTGCTGATGCTTTCACTGGAAGGCAACTCGACGAGGCCACGGCTCAGCGGCTCGACTTTTTTTATGCAAAGGATTATGAGGTTTGGCGGGATTTGGCGGTGGTGAGGAAGGGGCGGCAGGAGCTGGGGAGGTGATTCAAAACCCCGGAATATACTCCACATCCTCCTCCTCCACTGTAGCCGCTTCCCCCCTATCCTCCCAGCCCTTGGGTTCCTTCACCAAGTTGAGCGGGGCACCAAAAACTTTGATGAGCTGTGACCTGATGAGCCGCTTTTGGGTCTCGCTGCGCTCGAATTTGGTCTTCACTTTTTTCTTGTCGGTGCCGAATTTGTATTGATCCAGCGTACCAGCCAAGTGGAAATAGAGGTTGAAAAAACCATTCTCCTTGGCCGGAATGGACTCCACGTTGCGGTTGCCACTCTTGAATTTATTGGCCAACACTTGCCCAGCGTTCACCTTGATGCCGTAGTCAATCTTGTCGTCGAAGGTCTGCTCGCCGCCGACGGTGAGGTTCATGGCATTGTTCTGAAGGAACATGGCGGGCAGGTAAAACGTGCTGTTTTTCACCTCCAGCCAGTTCTGCATGTCTTCGAAGCGGATATTGCGCAGGTCCTGGATTTTAGCGTAGGTGGCGAACTCCTCCAGCATTTTGAAGTTTTTCAGCTCCCCGCTGCGTATGCCGATACCCGCCCAGACGTGTAGTTGGTCCATTAGGAAAACGCCTGTGGAGTCCCAAAAGGCATGGATGAGCAGCTTCGAGTTCATGTCGCCGGAAATATTGTCGGCGGTGAGCACGGTCTGCCCAACGTTTTCGGTTTGCTGGAAGAATTTTTTCACATCAATCATCTGGCAATCGAGCTTGGCTTCGAGGCGGGGTTCTTTTTCGAAGAAAAAAGTCCCGTCAAGGGTGAAAGCACCGTCCATGCCCTTGGCATTTCCCTCGATTTTCATCTGCGATTTCTCGAAAGTCAGTTTGCCCACGAAGTCCGTCCCCTCGATTTTGTTGTAGGAAAATTCGTCCACCTTGGCGTTGAAACTGCCGTTCAGCAGGTCAGTGATGCGGTGGTGTTTTTCATTAGAGGCCGTTTTCAGGGAGTCGAACTCCGCCTGCTTCACTTCGCCTTCCTCGACAGGCACCTCGGTCAATTTCACCAGTTTTGCAATGTCCATTTTTGGCGAAACCAAGTCCACCCGGAAAATCAGCTCGGCGTTTTCAGTGTTGAGGGAATCGGCAAGGAGCACGGGCAGCAGGTTGGTGGCAGAACCGTGGAGGGTAATATCGGAGCCAGCACCCTCCATTTTCAGCCCTTCGAGCGTGAGGAGGTTGTCTTGAAGCAACAATTTTCCTTGGTCAAAAAACAAGCTCTCGCCGTTGATTTCGAGGCCAGCATCGTCGAGAACGACATTGCCGCTCATGCGCACAGCGGTGATTTTGCGGATGTCCACCATGTCGCTGTAGTAGCCGTTGAGGGCGAGATTTTGGATTTCGATTTTGCCGTCGCCACCTTTGATTGCCGGGTTGTTGAACAGGCCGTACATGTAGCCAATGGGCAGCACGCCGTCCAGTTTCAGGTCAACTTGAGGGTCGTCCAAATCCTCGATGTGGAGGCTAAGCTTGATGAGTTGGTCGTTGAGGTAGCCCTTGAAATTCGAGATTTCAAAGACCGATTGCTGGTTGTTTCGGCCTTCGCCGTTGGTGAAGCTGGCGTCGAACGACACATCCTGGAACGACTCGGTGAGGCGGGGGCTGGAGAGTTTGCCGTCGTCGAGGCCGAAGGCAAAATTGATGGCCGGGCGCTCTGTGGCATTAAGTTTTCCTTTGATAAATGAGGTGAATTTGAAGCGGCCACTGCTCGTGAAATCGCCCAAAGCTGCGAGATATTGCTCCGGCAGGAGCGCAATCACCGACTCCAGGTTGGCATCCTCGGCATCGGCGCTTAGGTCGAATTCGGTGTCATTCTTCCTCGACTGCACAAAGCCGTTGACGTTGAAATTGTTGTCTTCGACAAAAAAATGGGAGTCCGTGAACTGGTAGCGACCTTTGTTCAAGTCCACGGAAATAGTGGCATCCAGCCCACCGTGCTTGCCAACGACGTAGCGCACACCGTCCATTTCGATGAAATCGGAGGCGAGCCGGACAGAGCTTTTCAGGTCAAATTTTTCACTGGAAAACTGGCCGGAGAAATCAGCAGTCTGCACCTGCGCCTGGATTTCCTGCTTCAGTTTCAGGTCGTGGTACGACAGCCCAATGCGTTGCAGCGACGCTTTTTCCAAGGCAATATTGAACTGTTCATCCCCACCATCGGTCTTTGAATCCTTGAAAATATCGTAGTTGGCCTTGCCGTTTTTGTCCACCCAAATATCCAGCGCCCCGTCGCTGATGCTGACGGAGTGAATCTTCACTTGTTTTTCAAAAAGGCTCAACAAACGGAAATTGAAAGCCATTTCCTGAGCTTTCAAAAGCGGTTTTTTGTTGAGTCCCATCACCGTCACATCCCGCAGGCTAGCCCGTGCATCGGGAAAATTGCGGAGCAGTGAAAGGTCAAAGCTGCCCACTTTCACCTCCGTTTTCAGTTGCTGGTTCAGCACAGCGATGAGTTTTTTCCCAACTGCCTCCTGAAAAAATGCCGCAATCACGATGGCCGCAACCACCACCACCGCCACTAAAACGCCCAATCCCAAGAAGCCCCGCTTGATATGTTTTTTCATTGTCAGTTTGTCTTGCCTTTTGTTTTGTATTCAAAAAAACGAACATAAAGGTAAAGGAATCAAGCGGGGCAAGTGTTCGGGGATGGTCCGAAAATATTTTTTTGATTTTTTTCATCGGTGTTGCATCAAAATAAAATATCCGCCTATATTTGCACCCGCTTTTGAAGAAAAGCAAAAGGGGCGCATAGCTCAGCTGGTTCAGAGCATCTGCCTTACAAGCAGAGGGTCCGCGGTTCGAATCCGTGTGCGCCCACCCACTTAAAAGCCTTTACGATTTGTTTCGTGAAGGCTTTTTTCATTTTGACTTTGAAAACACGGTCGCATAGCTCAGCGTGTTCAGCGCATCCCGATTCACGAGTCGGGAGGGTCCGCGGTTCGAATCCGTGTGCGCCCACCCACTTAAAAGCCTTCAAGGTCGGTCCTTGGAGGCTTTTCTTTTTCCTTCCTACGCAATTTCCATAGGCCGCTGATAAATGGTGCAAAAAAAGAACTTTGCAGCTTATCGCATTTACATTCAGCAACTTATGGTTTACGACTTAAGAACAATTTCCTCCATCGCCGCCCGCCACTTCATCCTCGATGTTACCGCCAAGCCGCTGCCTGGCGAGATTGATTTCAACTATCTGTTGCAAACCCCTGATGGTCAAAAATTTACGCTAAAAATCGCCCATCCCGACACTCAACGAGGCTACCTCGAATTCCAGAACGCCCTCATGCAGCGCCTCACGGCAGCGGGCCTCGGCCTTGAAATACCAAGGGTGGTGCGCTCCGCAATGGGCGAGGAAATCACCTCCATCACCGCCCCCGACAGCAGCCAGCGTCTCATGCGCCTGCTCACTTGGGTGGAGGGCCGCTGCTTCGCCGAGGCCAACCCGCACACCCCGCAACTGATGGAGGCAGTTGGTGAAATGTGCGGAAAGCTCAGTCGGGCACTCGACGGCTTCGACCACCCAGCGGCGCACCGTTTCATCAAATGGGACTGCTCCCAAGCCGCTTGGACGGGCGAACACCTCGACAAAATCGCTGACCCTGAGAAGCAATCGTTGGCCAAATATTTCCTAGATTTTTTTGAAAAAAACGCCCTGCCACTACTGCCCTCGTTGCGCCAAAGCGTTTGCTACAATGACGCCAACGATTACAATATCCTCGTCAGCCACGACGCCGAAAACCCCACTGTACCGGGTGTCATTGACTTCGGCGACGCCGTTTACACTCACACCATCAACGAGTTAGCCATACTTTGCGCCTACGGTGCCATGCTCAAGCCTGACCCGTTGGCCATTTTTCACTTCGTAAAAGGCTACCACCGCCAGTGGCCACTGACCGAAGCGGAGGCCGAGGCGCTGTTCCCGCTCATCGGGGCGAGGCTGCTCATCAGCGTCACCTGCTCCGCCATGAACATGGCCGAGCACCCCGACAACAAATACCTCCAAATCAGCACCCGACCCGCTTGGGACTTGCTCCGCAAATTGCGCAGCCTGCACCCCTCGCTCGTACACGCCGTGGTGCGCCACGCCTGCGGATGGGAGCCTTGCCCAAAGCGGGCGGCGTATGACGCCTGGCTCGGTAGTACGGCCTTCAGGCAGTCCAGTCACCCGCCCTTCAGGGCGGTGACCCACGGCGGCGGCGTAAACGCCGCCGAACAGGACGGCCCAAAGGCCAAGGTACCGGTGTGGCTCGACCTCAGCGTCAGCAGTCCCGACCTTGGCACTTACGCCGACATTGAGGACGCAGACAAGCTACACCAGCGCATTGAAGCAGCCACCCCAATCGTCAACCGTCAATCGTCAATCGTAATTGGAAGATACGACGAAACTCGCCCCTTCTACACCACCGACACCTACGCCGTGGAAGGCAATGACGGCCCCGAATGGCGCACTGTCCACATCGGCTTGGACGTGTTCTTGCCGCCCGGCACGCCAGTAATTGCGCCGCTCGATGGCATCATCCACAGTTTTCAGGACAATGCGAATGACCGGGACTACGGCCCAATCATTATTTTAGAGCACAAAGTCTCGGAAACACTGACGTTTTGGACGCTCTACGGCCATCTTAGCCGCAAGTCGTTGGAAGGTTTGGCCGTTGGCCAACAAATAAAAGCGGGCGAAGCCTTCTGCGAAATCGGGCCGATGCCGGAAAACGGGAACTGGTCGCCGCACCTGCACTTTCAAGTGATGTTGGATTTGATGGGCTGGGCGGGCGACTTCCCCGGCGTAGCTTTTCCCCGCTGGCGGGAGGTTTGGAAGAGCATTTGTCCCGACCCGTGGCTGTTGTTGACTGGGCAGCCGTCACCGCCGCCGCCAAGCAGTTTGTCCGCTTCGCTAATACTCGACTTTCGGCGGGAACATTTGGGCAAAAACCTCAGTGTTTCCTATCGAAAACCGCTCAATATGCAGCGAGGCTGGCGGCAATACCTGTTCGAGGACACGGGGCGGCGCTACCTCGACACGGTGAACAACGTGGCGCACGTCGGGCACGAGCACCCACGGGTGGTGCAGGCGGGCCAACGCCAAATGGCCGTGCTGAACACCAATACCCGCTACCTGCACGAGAACATCGTGCGGTTTTCGGAGGAGCTACTGGCCACTTTTCCAAAGGAACTCAGTGTGGCCTTCATCGTGAACAGCGGCAGCGAGGCCAATGAATTGGCCATGCGCTTGGCGAAGAATTTTACCCAACAAAAAGACATGCTGGTGGTGGAAGTCGGCTACCACGGCAATACGCAGGGCTGCGTGGACATCAGTTCCTATAAGTTCGAGGGGCCGGGCGGCAAGGGTGCGCCTCCGCATGTGCATGTAATGCCTATTCCCGATGCTTACCGGGGGATTTATCGAGGAAATACGCTGGAAACAGGCTTGAAGTACGCCGCCCATTTAGGCGAAGCCGCCAAAAAAATAAAGGCTGAGGGACGAGGAGTGGCGGCCTTCATCTGCGAATCGGTCATAAGTTGCGGGGGGCAGGTGACGCTGCCGCCGGGCTATTTGGCGGCTGCTGCGCAACAGGTGCGGGCGGCGGGCGGCCTGCTCATCTCGGACGAGGTGCAGACCGGCTGCGGGCGGCATGGGGCGCATTTTTGGGCCTTCGAGGAGCACGACGTGGTGCCCGACATCGTGACGGTGGGCAAACCCATCGGCAATGGCCACCCGCTCGGCGTGGTGGTCACGACGCCCGCCATCGCCGAGGCATTTGCCAACGGCATGGAGTATTTCAACACGTTTGGCGGCAATCCCGTGTCGTGCGCCATCGGGCGGGAAGTGCTGCGGGTGATAAAAGACGAGGGCTTGCAGCAAAATGCACTGGAAACAGGTGCTTATCTGAGCGCCGCCCTTCGGGAAATGGCCAGCCGCTACCCCGTCATCGGCGATGTGCGGGGACCGGGCCTCTTCCTCGGCTTCGAGCTGGTGGACGACCCCGTGACGCTGGCCCCATCGGAGCGGAAGGCCACTTATTTGTCGAACCGGATGCGGGAGCTTGGCGTGCTGATGAGCACCGACGGGCCGTTCCACAACGTGCTGAAAATCAAGCCGCCGATTGTTTTTGATAAACGTGACGCAGATTTTCTACTGGGCACGCTTGAGCGGGTGATGCGGGAGGATTCTATGAAAATTTAGCGCTAGCGCAAAAGTTGCCGGAAGGTGGCTTTCCGCTTTAAAACGGTTTATAAATTGTGCTCAATTTTAGATGATTACCTTGCAATTCATTCTAATCTGATTTTCAAAAACTATGCGGACAATATTCATTTTTTTAGGCGTAATTCTTCTTTCCTCCTGCACCAAGCAACCGGAGTGGGCAATCAAAGATTACAACTGGGCAGGCTACCTCGGTGGCAACGACGTGAACCACTACGCCCCACTCGACCAAATCAACACCCAAAACGTGCAGCAACTGGAGGTCGCCTGGACTTACAACAGCGGCGATGCCGATACCTTGAACCGCACCCAGATCCAGTGCAACCCGCTCATCATTGACGGCGTGCTGTACGGGAGCAGTCCACGGCTCAAGTTTTTTGCGCTGAATGCCGCCACTGGCGAGGCGATTTGGACCTTCGACCCATTCGCTGAAAAAGGCTACAACCAGTTCGGGATGGGCGTCAACCGTGGCCTCGCTTTCTGGACGGACGGCAAGGAAAAGCGCCTGCTCGTCACTGCCGGTTCCACGCTTTATTGCTTGGATGCGAAAAGTGGCAAGCTCATTCCAAGTTTCGGTCAAGGCGGCAGGGTTGACCTGCACAAAGACCTCGACCGCCCCAATACAGACAGCCTTTTCATCGTCTCGAACACGCCCGGCATTGTCTTCAAGGACAAATTGATTCTCGGCTCACGGGTCAACGAAGCCACCTTCGCCGCTCCCGGCCACGTGCGGGCTTTTAATGTAAAAACAGGCAAGGTCGAGTGGATTTTCCATACCATCCCCCACCCCGGCGAGCTGGGTTACGAAACTTGGCCGCCCGATGCCTGGCAGCGCTCCGGCGGGGCGAACGCTTGGTCGGGCATGAGCCTTGATGAGGAGCGGGGCATCGTTTTCGTGCCAACTGGTTCGGCGTCCTTCGATTTTTACGGCGGCGACCGCCCCGGCGAAAACCTCTTCGCCAACTGTGTGCTGGCGCTGGATGCCAACACCGGCAAGCGCATTTGGCACTACCAGACTGTCCACCACGACATCTGGGACCGTGACCTGCCCAGTGCGCCCAACCTCGTCACCCTCAATATTGACGGCAAAAAAGTGGACGCCGTGGCGCAAATCACAAAGTCGTCCTACATCTTTCTCCTCGACCGCCAAACCGGGAAACCCATTTTCGAAGTGAAGGAAACGCCCGTGCCGGGGTCAAAGCTCAAGGGCGAGCAAACTTGGCCCACGCAGCCCATCCCTGTGAAGCCGCCGCCCTTCGCACGGCAGGCACTGACGGAGGCCGACCTCACGCAGCGAACTCCCGAAGCGCATGATTTTGCCAAAAAAATATGGGAAAATAGCCTGAAAGGCCAGCAGTTCATCCCCGGCAGCGAGGAAGGCACGCTGCTCTTCCCCGGCTACGATGGCGGTGGCGAGTGGGGCGGAGCTGCCGTTGACCCCAATGGAATTTTATATGTGAACGCCAGCGAAATGCCTTGGGTGTTGAAAATGCTCCCTTATTTGGCAACAGGCTCAAACGACCTGCTCAGCCAAGGGCAAAACATTTTTTCCACACAGTGCCAGTCCTGCCACGGTGCCGATTTGAAAGGTGGGGGCGTGTTCTCCGCCCCTGATTTGAACGGCTTGAAAAAACGCCTGACGCCAACGGGCATTACTGATTTGCTCAAAAAAGGAAAGGGCGCTATGCCGTCTTTCGCACATCTTTCACCTAGTGAAGCAGATGCCATCGTGGCTTTTCTTTTGGAGGATAAAAAATCTACTTCAAAAGAGCCGACGGGGACTGCCGACAATTGGCCATACCCCTACTTCCACGATGGCTATGTGCGCTTCAAAGACCCTGATGGCTACCCGGCCATCACGCCACCGTGGGGCACATTGAACGCCATCAATTTGAACACAGGCGAAATCGTTTGGAAGGTGCCCTTCGGCGAATTTCCAGAACTGGCAGCGAAGAGAATGACCAATACTGGCTCGGAAAACTACGGCGGCCCCGTGGTCACATCCGGCGGTTTGATTTTCATCGCAGCAACGCTGGATGAAAAGTTCAGGGCCTTCGACAAGGCTACGGGTAAGATGCTGTTCGAATTCAAGCTGCCCGCTGCGGGGTATGCCACGCCAGCGACCTACTCGGTGAACGGAAGGCAGTATGTGGTAGTAGCCTGTGGCGGTGGCAAGCTTGGCACCCGCTCTGGCGATGCCTACGTGGCTTTTGCTTTGCCGGAAAAATGATTTTTCACCAGCGCAGGTCTTCGTCCACTTCATCGGAACGCTGGCTGCCGTACTGCTTTTTGGTGGCAAGCCGCTGCCGCTGGCGCTCCATGACGAGCTTGGCGAGGGCCACGTTCGCAGGCTCTGGATTGCCGGGCGAGAGGGCCTCGTGAATTTTGTGTTCCAACACGTCGTTGCGGTAGAGCAGGCTCATGAGGTACTCCATGTTGTGCTCAATCATCCAGGAGATACGGTCGCAGAGCATTTCGAAAACGGCTTCCTCAGAAGGTGCCTCCGCATCGGGCTGCACTAGTTCGAATTCACTGATAATCAGGCCATTGGGATTGTTGTCGGGTAAAGCCATGAGCAGTTTTTTTAGGCGAATTTGCCAGAAAAATGAAGAATGTCTTCGACGTAATTACGGTTATTGGAGAGGCGGGGCACTTTATGCTGACCGCCATATTTGCCTTTGTTTTTCATCCAACCGCTGAAGGTGCCGGGTGGTACGGTGTGTAGTTTCAGGCGCTCCAGAGCCAAGGAATTAAAGCGTTTTGCTTGATAATCGGAGTTGAGTTTTTGGAGGTTGAGGTCGAGCTTTTCGGCGAACTGCTCCAACTGCTGCGGGGCCTTGCTGAACTCGATGACCCACTCGTGCCCCCCTTTTTTATACTCTTCGAAGTAAATGGGCGCCAAGGTGTATTCGTTCAAAATTGCCTCGAATTCGTTACATGTCTGAGCGATGGCCTTGTCCGTGTTGGCGATGACCACCTCCTCCCCAAAAACGTTGATGAACAAGGTGGTGCGGCCCGTGATGACAATTTTATAAGGGGCCAAGGAGGTGAACTGCACCGTGTCGCCAATGGAATAACGCCAGAGGCCGCTCGCCGTGGTGATGATGATGGCATAGTCCACGCCCAATTCGACCTCTTGCAAGGGAATCGCCCGTGGGTGCTCTGCTTCCCACTCCGATTTTGGCATAAATTCAAAATATACGGCCCCGTTTAAAATCAATTTCATGCCCTTATCCGTCAAATCATCCTGTATGCCAAAATAGCCCTCGGAGGCATTGTATATTTCTTGGTATGCAATGTTTTTATTGGAAAAATAACGGTTGAATTGTGCCCTGTGTGGTTCGAAATTCACGCCGCCATGGACGTATAATTCCAGATTTGGCCAAACTTCGAATATGTCGTCCGTGCCTGCATATTGCAGCACATATTGTATCAAAATATTTGTCCAAGTTGGTACACCGCCAATCATGGATATGTCTTCGTCCACCATCAGTTCCGCCATTGTCATTATTTTCTGCTCGATATTTGGCATGGAAATAATGTCGGGCTGCGCCAAAAAAAGGCTACGGCATATTGCTGGCATATTATGAAACAAGAGGGCAGATATATCACCAGTTTTCGTGTTTTTATTTGCCGGATATTCATATAATGTTCCACCCAACAGAACGGTTTTGCGGGCGAATATTTCCGCATTCGGATTATTTTTATAATAGTATGCAAGCGTCTTCCAACCACACATGATATGGTTGTTTTTCAGGCTGTCTTTGGTGACGGGGATGAACTTGCTGACCGAATTCGTCGTACCGGAGGATTTGGCGAACCAATCCACCTGGCCTGTGGCCAGCACATCCGCCTCGCCGTTCATCATCCGCTCAATCTGCCCTTTGATGGTCTCGTAGCTAACGATAGGCACTTGGCGGGCGAAGTCCTTCGGCGAACTGATTTTGTCGAAGCCGTAGCGTCTGCCCCACTCCGTGTCGGCGTGTTTTTGCACCAGCTGCATCAACATCGCATGCTGGGTCTCGTGGGGCGTGCGCATGGCCTCCTCCGTTTCCTCGTAGAGGTACTTCAGGTATTTCGAAACGAATTTATTGATGGTTTGCCACATGTGAGCCTATAGTTTTTGTTCTGACGTTTCTGCCAATGAGGTTCAGTTTTGACAAGGTGCATCTACGCAAATGTAAAAGATGTTTTTCTTTGCAGTATCATTTTCGAGAAAACCTACATTTTGATTGACGCCACCACCACAGAAATTTTACTCAGGACAGTCTTGGCACTGATAATGCTCAGCGTCGGGCTTTCTTTAACCAGTACAGATTTCCGCTCTTTGGTGCAGCAACCCCGGCTGCTGGTGCTGGGACTGGTGCTGAAAATGTTGATTTTCCCGGTCATCGGCCTCTGCATCGCCAACCTGATGGGCTTGCCGCCCACTTTCCAACTCGGCGTTTTACTGCTGCTCATTTGCCCTGGGGGCACCACTTCCAACGCCATCAGTTATTGGTTTTCAGGCAATATCGCACTCATTGTCACGCTTACCGCAGTGTCAAGCTTGATTGCCGTGGTGTCCATCCCCGTCATCATTGAGTGGGCGCACCGGTTGTATTTTGGCGACCAAGTGGATGTGCATTTGCCATTTCTGGACACTATCGCCAGCATCTTTTTCATTGTCCTAACGCCCGTTGTCGTGGGCATGTTCATCCGATGGAAGTTTGAAAAAAAGGCCGTCGTTGCGGAAAAAATCATCAAAAACGTCTCGTTGGCACTGCTCGGCGTGGTGTATCTCATTAAGTTTTTCGCCAGCAAGGAAAACGGCGGCACTGAAATCCATAAGGAAGACATCCTGACACTGCTGCCCGTGCTTTTGACCATTAATGTCTTCGGTATGCTCTTCGGCTACCTGCTGTCCCGCCTATTCCGTTTGAGCCACCAAAACAGCATGACGCTCGGCGTGGAGGTGGGCTTGTCTAACATCAGCCTCGCCATCGTCGTGGGCAGCCTCATCCTCGAAAACGAGGACTTCGTGAAGCCCGGCCTCATCTACGCCATGTTCTCGTTTTGGACGACGGCGCTTTTTGCCTTCACCGTCCGCAAGCTGTTTTTTGAAAAAAACTGGACAAAATAACCGTCCCCTTCCATACATTCGCTCTGCATTGACGCTAAAAAACGACTATGAGAGAAGACCTCCTCCACTTCCTGTGGCGAACCCGCCGCTTTGAGCAATCAGGCCTGCGAACTACCGAGGGCGAACCGCTCGAAATCATCACACCCGGCAACCACAACGCCCACGCCGGCCCCGACTTTCTTGACGCCCGACTGCGCATCGGCGACACGACTTGGGCTGGCAATGTGGAAATGCACCTCGCCGCCAGTGAATGGCTGCGCCACGGGCACCAGTCCGACGCCGCCTATTCGAACGTTATCCTGCACGTGGTACTCGACGAAGACCAGCCTGTGCTGCGCCCCGACGGCAGCCGCATTCCCTGCCTCGAAATGCGCAACCTCGTGCCGCCGGGCATCGCCGCCGTTTACCAGAAACTGCTGCACAACGAGCATTGGATTCCCTGCCACAACCTGTTCCACAGCGTGCCGCAAATGACCCGCACACTCTGGCTCGACCGGATGCTGGTGGAGCGTTTGGAGCAAAAAACCACGGCAATTCGGGAGGCGCTGGAGCGCAACGGCGGGGATTGGGAGGAGACGTTTTACCAGTTCGTTACCCGCAATTTTGGTCTGAAAGTGAACGCTGAACCCTTTGAAATGCTCGCCCGCTCGCTGCCGCAGCGCATCCTCGCCCGCCACAAGGACAACCTGCTTCAACTCGAAGCCCTAGTCTTCGGCCAATCCGGCCTGCTGCCCGATGCCACCGACGAGGATTACCCCATTGCACTCAAAAAAGAATATGATTTCCTTCGCAAAAAATACCAACTGACGCCGCTCGAAGCCGTGCAGTGGCGTTTCCTGCGGTTGCATCCCGGCAATTTCCCGACCATTCGATTGGCGGAGTTCGCACGGCTCACGGCGCAGTCGGCGCACCTGTTCAGCCGCATTTTGGAGGTGGAAAAACAGGCGGACATCGAGGCTCTTTTCAACGTGAAACTCGACGGCTACTGGCTCACGCACTACACTTTCGGCAATATTTCACCGAAAAACAACAAGTCGCTGGGCAAGGAGGCCATCCGCCTTTTGACCATCAACACCATCGTGCCTTTTCTTTTTTTGTATGGTAAAATGCGGAAGGAAGAAGCCTTCAAGGACAAGGCTTTGCAACTACTGGAAGCGCTGCCGCCAGAACGCAACTCCATTCTCGACGGCTGGCAGCGGCTGGGCGTGGAACCGCCTTCGGCCTACCAGACGCAGGGGCTTTTGCAGTTGAAAAATGTGTATTGTGACCGGAAACGGTGCTTGGAGTGTGCGGTGGGGGCGGCGGTGTTGAAGTGATCAATGCCTAAAATGCCTCGTCCCCGTCATTACCATCCGCATCCCGTTGGCGTCGCAGTAGTCCACGCTGTCTTGGTCCTTGATGGAACCACCGGGGTGGATGACGGCGTCAATGCCCTCGCCGTGGGCGATTTCCACGCAATCGGGGAAGGGGAAAAATGCGTCGCTGGCCATGACCGCACCTTGTAGCTCAAATCCAAAGGATTTGGCCTTGTGAATGGCCTGCCGTAGGGCATCCACCCGATTCGGTTGGCCGCAGCCCATGCCGATGAGTTGGCGGTCTTTCACGAGGGCGATGCCATTGGATTTCAGATGCTTCACGCAAATGCTGGCAAAAAGCAGGTCGCCGATTTCGCCTTCGGTTGGGGCAATTTTGGTGACTTGTTTCAGGTCGGCTTTTGTTTCCGATTTAAGGTCGGTATCCTGCTCCACCACGCCGTTCAGCAGGCTGCGGAAGGAGCGGTGCTGCACGTGAAAATCCTTTATTTTCAACAGAATACGGTTCTTTTTGGCGGACAGATGCGCCAATGCATCCGCCTCGAAATCAGGCGCAATCAGCACTTCGTAGAACAGTTGGTCAATCTCCTGCGCCGTGGCCAAATCCACCGTTTCATTGCAGACAAAAATGCCGCCGAAGGCGCTCACATTATCGCAGGCGAGGGCCGCCTTCCATGCCTCCACGAGCGTTGGGCGGGTGGCCACACCGCAGGCGTTGGTGTGTTTCAGGATGGCAAAAGTCGGGGCGTTGTGCTGGAACTCCCGCATGAGCTGCACGGCGGCGTCCACGTCCACGAGGTTGTTGTAGCTGAGTTGCTTGCCATTCAGCACCTCGAACATGTCCGCCAAATTCCCATAGAAAACTCCCGACTGGTGCGGGTTTTCACCATAGCGCAGCACCTCACTCTGGTGGATGCTGTGCTTGAACGACAGCTCACCGCTGCCCTGGTTGAAGTAGTTGAAAATGGCCGTGTCGTAGTTGCTCGACACTTTGAAGCCACGGCGGGCGAGTTCCCGGCGGTCTTCGAGGTCGGTGCAGCCGTCTTTTTGCTGTAAGCAATCAAGGATAAAAGCATATTCGTCCTTCGAAGGCACCACGGCCACGTCGCCGAAGTTCTTCGAGGCAGCCCGGATGAGCGAGATGCCGCCGATGTCTATTTTTTCGATGATTTCCGCTTCGTCCTGCGTCTTGGCCACGGTTTCTTCGAAGGGGTACAAATCTACAATCACGAGGTCAAGCTCGGGGATGTCGTACTTCCGCAACTGCGACTGGTGCACTTCTTCCCGGATGGCGAGGATGCCGCCGAACACGTTGGGGTGCAGCGTCTTCACCCGTCCGTCGAGGATGGAAGGGTAGCCCGTCAGCCCTTCCACTGACTTCACCGGAACGCCAAGGCTTTCGATGAACGACTGTGTGCCGCCCGTGGAATAGATGGTGACGCCGTGCTTGTGCAGTTCATGGATGATGGGTTCGAGGCCGTCCTTGTAGAACACAGAAATGAGTGCGGAAGTGATTTTTTTCGTTTTCACAGTAAATGTTTTATGTCGTTTGCGAAAGCCTAAAGCCTGATTTTTACAAAAATGTGGTTGCGATTTTGAGGGCGCAAAGGTAGCTCGTTGCCATGCTTTCGCCAATGAATTTTTATTGGAAAATCAATTTGCAAAGCGGTAGCATCAGGCGTTTGGAATCCTGACTTTTAAGATTGTTTGGTTGGTCAAAACTTTTCTTAGCCCTTTACTTTGCTGGCATGTACAGTAGATTTGAATACTGACAATTCAGTGAAAGGGATTTAATGAAATTCGAGGACACGCTCTATTTTTTCCTTCTTTTTTGACTCCAGATACTAAGCTGTGAAAACTTTGGGACTATTTCATACAGGATTTGATGGCCCGCTGGTACGCTCCCAGCGGGCTGTTTTTTTTAAAGACCGTCCAAGTTTCAAAAACTTGGAAACTCTAGCTTGCCAAGACATCCAATGACGCCAACTCCTCCCGCAGCCTTTCTGGTGAGTGAAAATGGATGGACGCAATGCCCATGCCCCTCGCAGCCTCCACGTTCCGCAGGTTATCATCTATGAAAACCGCATCGGAAGGCGCCACACTGTAACGGTCGAGCAGGATTTGGTAAAACTCCGGGAAGGGCTTGCGTGTCATTTCCGTGCCACTGACCACGATGCCATCGAACCATTGCAAGAACTCGAATTTATCCAAAGCTACCGGAAAGGTCTCCGCCGACCAGTTTGTCAAAGCATAAATCCGGTACTTGCCGGATGCTTTCAATTCCTTGAAAATATCAACGGTTCCTTCGATGGCCCCGCCCAGCATCTCCTCCCAGCGCCCGTAATAGGCTTTGATTTCGTCCTGCCATTCTGGGTGCTCGTCTAGGAGGAGGTCAGTGGCGGCTTGCAGCGTGCGGCCCGCATCCTGCTCCTCGTTCCAGTGCGGGGTGCAGATGTTTTCGTAAAAATATTTTTTGCGCTCAGGGTGTCCGTCAAAAATGGCGTCAAAAACATAGTCCGGGTTCCAATCAATGAGGACGCCGCCGAGGTCGAAAATGATGGTGTTGTGCATGAAGTGTGAAAGGTTTTTGTATGTTTTAAGATGACTTAACAAAATTATTTTGCAAAAATAGACAGGTTCAATTCCCCAAATAACTCCCAATCCGCACCACCTCCGCAAACACCCCAGCCGCCGTCACAGCAGCGCCAGCGCCGGGGCCACGCACCACGAGGGGGCGCTCTTTGTAGCGCTCTGTTGTGAAAACGATCATGTTGTCGCTGCCGCTCAATGAGTAGAACGGGTGCGAGGCATCCACTGCCCGCAGGCCGATGGTAGCTTCGTTGGTGGCCTTGTCGAGGCTGGCAATCATGCGCAGGGACTTTCCTTCGGCGGCGGCATCGGCGGCCATTTTCTCAAAATGGGCATCGGCTTTTTCCAGCTCCGCAAAAAAGGCGTCCACGCTCGGCGCATCTTGGGCGGCCTGTGGCAGTATGGACTCGATGCGCACGTCCGAGGCTTCCAGCGGTAGGCCCGCCTCACGTCCGAGGATGAGCAGTTTACGGCGCACGTCGGCACCGCCGAGGTCATCACGGGGGTCGGGTTCGGTATAGCCGAGGCGCTTGGCCTCCCGCACGATGGCGCTGAAGCGGTCGCCGGGCTTGAAATTGTTGAAGATGAACGACATCGTGCCTGACAGCACCCCTTCTATTTTCAGGATGCGGTCGCCGCTCGTGATGAGGTCTTCCAGCGTACCGATGACCGGCAGGCCGGCGCCCACGTTCGTTTCATACAAAAACGGCACGCCACGGCGGGCAGCCACGGCCTTCAGGCGTTGGTACTGCTCGTAAGGGCCACTGGTGGCCTGTTTATTTGGCGTAGAAATACTGATGCTACTGCCCAATATTTCCTCGTAAAACTGTGGTAGTTCGGCGCTGGCCGTGTTGTCCACGAAGATGGAATTGCTCAGGTTCAGCCCTTTCATGCGCTCCACGAACTGGGGCAGGCTGAGTTTTTCCCCTTTTTCCGAAAGTAGTTCCTTCCAATTGGCGAGGTCAATGCCGCCCTCATCGAAGAGCATCTTGGTGCTATTGGTCAGGCCGACGATTTTCAGTTCGAGGCCCCGTTTTTCCTTCAAAAATGCGGCCTGCTCCCTGATTTGCTCAATCAAAGTCGAGCCAATGAGGCCCACGCCGACCATGAACAGGTGCAGCTCTTTCGTGTCGCTGAGGAAGAACGCCTCGTGTAGGGCGTTCATGGCCTTGGCCTCGTCGCTGGCCGATACCACCACCGAAATATTCAGCTCCGAAGAGCCTTGGGCGATGGCCACCACGTTCACGCCGTTCTTGCCGAGCGCCTGGAACATGCGGCCTGAGATGCCCGGTCGGTAGCGCATGTTTTCACCGATAATGGCTATCACGCTCAGGTTTTCCTCGATTTTCAGCGGCTCGACCAGCCCTTTTTCGATTTCGTACTCGAACTCGGCCTCCACCTGCTGCTTTGCCTTTTTGGCCACCTCCGGCGGAATGGCGAAGGTGATGCTGTGCTCCGATGAGCCTTGCGTAATCAAAATCACGCTGATGCCCGACTTCGCCAAGCTGCCGAACAGCCTGCCTGCAATGCCCGGCACACCGAACATGCCGCCACCTTGCAGCGTAAGCATCGCCACTTTGTTGATGGAAGAAATGCCCGTGACCGGGTGCTCGCTCTGGCTGCTTTTTTCGGAAATATAAGTGCCCTCGAAATCGGGGTTGAAGGTGTTCTTGATGTAGAGTGGGATGCGCTTTTGCAGCGCCGGTTGCAGCGTCGGCGGATAGATGACCTTGGCCCCAAAATGCGACATTTCCATCGCCTCGGCATAGGTCATTTTCGGGATGGTGAACGCCTTGCGCACCTTGCGAGGGTCGGCGGTGAGCACCCCGTCCACGTCCGTCCAGATTTCGATGATGGCGGCGTCCAGCCCTGCGGCGATGATGGCAGCGGTGTAGTCCGAGCCGCCCCTGCCGAGGGTGGTGGTGAGGCCGTCCGCCGTAGAGCCGATGAAGCCCGTAACTACTTGAATATCAATGTTTTCGGCATAGTGCTTCGCAATGAGCGGGTAGGTGGCGGCGAAGTCCACCTTGGCATTGACGAAGTTATCGTTGGTCTTGATGACCTTGCGGGCATCGAGGAAACTGGCCGGGATGCCCGCCTGCCGAAGGGCCGCAGCGATGATAAACGCCGAACTGCGCTCGCCGAAGCTCACCACATAGTCCATCGTGCGGGGCGATGCTTCCCGCACGAGATAGACGCCGCTGAGCATATTGGCGAGGGACTGGTGGCTGCGCTCCATTTCAGCAGCGATTTGCGCCTGCTCCGCCCCCGTGACCAATTCGGCGATGGCGGCTTGGTGGCGCTGCGCAAATTTTTCAAAAGCCTCCTTCCAAGTCTCGTTGCCGGAGGCAGCCAAGCGGCTCATGTCGAGCAGGCTATCGGTGACGCCACTGAAGGCAGAGAAAACGACGGTGAACTGGTCGCCCCGGTCGTGGTATTTTTTCAGGATGCTGATGAGCCCCTTGATGCGCTCCGGCGTGCCGACGGAGGAACCTCCGAATTTGAGAACTTTCATTGTCTGGTGGTTGCTTGCCCCTTTGGGGGTGATTTGTGATTGGTGGCTGGTTTCGGACTGGAATTTCCCAATCACTAATCACCAGTCACTATTCACTTCAAAGAATCGGTTCTACGTGGATTGGGCGAGGTAGGTTTTGAAATGTTGGCTAGGGAATTTTGAGCGGCAAAAATAGTAGTTATCCCTCATGCATGGGGAAATTGCATTGGCGCATTTTTCACCTTCATTTTTTCTTATAAAAAAACGGCAAGCCACCTGCGCAACTTGCCGTTTTTACTCAAAAACTCGAAAGTTTAACGCATCAGCGTTACGTCACCTTCGTAAAGTTCCACTTGACCGTCAATGAATTCTATCTCGGCAAACCAGGTGAAAACAGCGTTGTTCATTTGCTCGTCCCGATGCTTGCCGTCCCAGCCGTAGGCGGGGTCGTTGGGTGGGAAATTGTAGTATTGGAAAATCGTTTCGCCCCAGCGGTCAAAGACCAAGAAAGACTTGATTTTGGTGACCTGTTTCCCGGCGAAAATCATGAACACGTCGTTTTTCCCATCATCGTTTGGCGAAAATGCATTCGGAACGTACACAGGTCTATCCTTCTTCACAAACAGCGTCAGGTCGTCGCTATCGGTACAGCCGTTGCTTTCCACGGTGATGGTAAAGGTGGTCTGAGCGGTCGGTGAAACGAAAGTGTTCAGGCAGGTGTCGCAGGAAACCAACTGCGGCGGATACCAAGTAATATTGTCTAAACTGTCCGGCGGCAAGGTCACCAGCGCTTGCAATTCGGTCGTGTCGCCCAAGCGGACGATGTTGCCGCCGCCCTCGATGACCGCCACCAGTTCCACGTTCAATTCCTGTGGCTGCGTAATATCAACCGTCAGGCTTGCTTCACAGCCTGACGCATCCATCACCGAAACTACGTACACACCCGGCGCAAGCGATTGGAAATTGCTGTTTGCACCGTAGGTGCCGCCGTTGAGGGAGTACAGGTACGGCGACTGGCCGCCCGTCACCGAGGTCACGGAAATTGCACCGTCATTTTCACCAAAACAACTGATTGGGACAATGCTCACGGAAATCTGCGGGATGTCCTGGCTGGCGTTTACGACCACCACATCCGTTGCGGAGCAACCATCAACTGCGGTGTTCGTCACGGTCAGCGTGTAGGTACCCTGCACAGTCACTTCAGGGTGCAGGATGTCTGCTTGGCCGGGGAAACTACCGCTCGCCGCCGACCACTGATAGCTGATGTTCGGGCCAGTGCTGCTGTTGTTTCCGCCGAGAACGAAGGAGGTGCCGCCGACCTCGCAAGTCAGCAGCCCATCCGACCCTGCATCCGCTACTGGCGGTGCGACTACCTGAATTTGCAGCGTGGCATCGTAGCTGCACGTGCTATTTTCTTGGTAAACATAAGTCAAGGTATGCGTGCCAACGCCTGCCGTTGCTGGATTGAACACACCGCTTGCATTCACGCCTGGTCCACTCCAACTGCCAGTACCAGTACCGCTGCCGCCCGTCACGGTTGCATCCAATTGCATCGTGCCAACTGTGCCTCCGAGGCAAATCGGGTCAACGGGTGTCAAGGTAATCGCTACAGGTGGGCAATCTTGCGCAATGCAAGTCTGCTGCACGGTCACGGGTGAGCAGATTGTGTTGCCAGTTACGGTTAACTCAATTGTCACTTGGTCGTTCGGCTGGAGGCCGTTGATGGCATAGCTCGTGGGCGAGGTCTGGTTGCCAGACTGGCCAGCTAGCACGGCCACTTGGTAGTTGGTGGCATTTGGCACCGTATTCCAAGTGAACTCGATGGACGAGGTCGTGGTGTTGCAATCAATATCTGGCGCAACCAGTTCCGGGTCCACTTGGACGGGATGCGTTACCAACGTGGAGGTGCAACCGCCTTGCGTCACCGTCAGAGAAACATTGTAGTTGCCAGTAGCCGGGAAAGTGACTTGATGTGGCCCTTGGCCAGTGCCGGGTGTTGCCGCTCCACCACCAAAATCCCAAGTATAAGTGGCACCTGTGGGCGCTGTGCCGCCGTATGTTACTGTGGCGGCATCCGTTACACAGATAGTTGCGCTGGCGCTAAAATTCGCCGTAGGCATCGGCAAAACCTGAATAGTCGTGCTGGCCTGATACGTACAGTTATTTTCTTCGTAAACGGCTACGACTTGGTGCGTCCCAAGGCCCGCCGTTGCTGGGGTGAACACACCGCTGGCGCTCACGCCGGGGCCGCTCCAGGTAGTTGTGCCACCGCCTGCATTGCCTGTGATGGTAGCGGTGAGTTGTACCGTGGCCACTGAACCAAGGCAAATCGGAGCAACTGGGTCAACGCTGATGACCACAGGCAGGCATTCCTGCGCAGTACAAGTTTCCTGAACCGTCACTGGTGGGCACGGGCCACCGTTGGAAACAGTCAGTTCAATGGTCGCCATGTCGTTCGGCGAAAGTCCCGTGATGAAGTAGCTGTTCTGCGAAGTCTGGTTGCCCCCTGTGCCAGAAATCTGCACAACTTGGTAGTCCGTTGCGCCAGCAACATCAGGCCAAGTAAATTCAATGGAACTCAGTGTGGTATTGCAGTTGATGAGCGGGGCAACGAGTGGCGCATCCACCTGCACATCCTGTGAGAATACTTCCGAAACACAGCCCTGCGCCGAGGTCACGGTCAGCGAAATAGCCTCCAAACCGCTGGCGGCCCAACTGACCTGGTGTGGCCCAGCACCTGTTCCAGGTGTGGCCGTTCCATTGCCGAAGTCCCAATCGTAGGTAGCTCCAGTTGAAGCGCTGCCGTTGAAAGTAACTAGGATATCATCGCCTGCGCAAACGGAGTCCGCCGCCGTGAAGCTGGCCACTGGCTGCGCAAACACGTTTATCAAAATATCTTGTGTGTAAATACAATCGCCCTGCGTGTAGATGGCCGTGAGCGTGTTTGCACCGATGGAAGCTTGCGCTGGGTCAAAAATACCAGTTGTGCTGACGCCCGTTCCGCTCCATGTCAGTGTGCCACCGGGGTTGCCTGTCGTAGTGGCTTGAAGGATTACAGGTTGTACAGTTGCCCCCAAGCAGATATCGTTGACGGGCGTAATGTCAATGGTGACGGGCGGGCAATCCTGCGCAATGCAAGTCTGCTGCACGGTGACGGGCGGACAAGCACCGCTGCCGGAAACCGTGAGCGCTAGCGTTGACTGGTCGCCAGGTAAAAGGCCCGTGATGAGGTAACTGTTCGGTGAAGTCTGCGAGCCAGTTGGGCCAGTGGTGACGGTGGCCTGGTAGTTGGTAGCACCTGCCACGTTGGGCCAAGTAAATTCGATGGAATTCGTCGTGGTAACACAGGTGATGGCTGGCGCAACAAACGGGGCTTCCACCTGAATTGTGTCGCTGAATGGCACGGAGGCACAGCCTGACCCAGTGGTGACGGTTACTGTCACCACGGCTGGCCCGGCTGTTGGCCAACTGACCTGATGCGGGCCTTGCCCCGTGCCGGGCGTGGCGCTTCCGCCGTCAAAATCCCAGGCGAAGGTCATGTTCGGCGTCACCGTGCCGTTGTAGGAAACGGAAATATCGTCGTTCACGCAGACCGAGGCTGGCATGGAGAAGTTGGCCACTGGTTGCGCAACCACCGTTATCGTTATATTTTGGGTGTAAATGCAGTCACCTTCCGTGTAGATGGCGGTGATGGTGTTTGCGCCAATATTGGCTTGCGCTGGGTCAAAAACGCCCGTTGTATCCACACCAGAGCCGCTCCAAGTAAACGTGCCGCCGCCTGTGCCGCCTGTTTGGATAGCTTGCAGGGTGATGGTAGGTGCGTTTGCCACCAAGCAAACCGTGGGTACGGGTGTGATGCTGATGGAAACATTCGGGCAATCCTGGGCAATACAGGTCGCTTGGGTCTGCATATTGCCGCAAGGGCCAGCGTCAAGGGCTGTCACTTGGATGGTGACAGCGTCACCGGGGTTCAGGCCCGTGAAGAGCATGGACGTATCGGAGGTCGCTGTGCCTGTGCCGCCGCTCACCACCGTTACGTCGAAACCACTAGCACCAGGGATGTTGTTCCAAACAAATTCAACGGAGTTGGTCGTGGTGTTGCAGGTGACCTGCGGTTCGGCGATTTCGTCGTCCACAATGACAGTTTGGCTGGACGAGCTGGATGAGCAGCCGTTTTCCATGACCATGAGCGAGATGGTGTAAGTGCCGGCGCTAGGCCATGAGACTTGAAGTGGGCCGGGGCCAGTGGCAGGGTTTGCCGTTCCACCGTCAAAATCCCAAGTGAAAGTGGCAGCGTTGGAGGCATCGCCAGTGTAGTTTACCGTGGAAAAATCAGCACTGCAAATGGGCGAAGTCGCCGTGAAACTTGCTGTAGGCGTTGGGAAAACATTGATAACGATGGATTCATTGTAGGTGCAGGTGTTTTCCTCGTAGGAAACGGAAATCGTGTTGGCGCCAAGGTTGGCATTTGCTGGGTTGAAAACCCCTGTGATGGGGTTCACACCAGCGCCGCTCCATGTGAATGTGCCACTGCCATCGCCGCCTGTTTGCGTAGCAACCAATTGAATAGTGCCGGACGTGGGCGTCAGGCAGATGTTGGGCACCGAGTCAATAGTTATAGTTACGGACGGGCAATCCTGTGCATTGCAGGTGAGCGTGGCCGAGCTGTTGGGGCAGGCATTTCCAGAGACGGCCACGACGTTAATCGTCACCTGCTCGTTGGGCATGAGGTTGGCGACGATGTAGGTGGTCGGATTTATCTGGACTGCCGTTTGGCCAGTAGTTATGGTGACGTTGTAAAACGAAGCGCCTGGCACGTCGTCCCAGTAGAAGGTTATTTCGCTGGAAGTCGGTGTGCAATTGATCGTGGGCACAGGTACAGGAGTATCCACATTAACGGTTTGTGTAGCCGTGTTGGAGGTGCATCCGTTAGCCGTGATGACCAATGTGATGGTTTTTGGCCCACCCGTTCCCCAAGTGACCGTGTGCGGGCCGGGGCTGTTGCCACCGGGCGAAGCCGTGCCGCCGCCGAAGTTCCAGTTGTAAACGGCCCCAGCCGGGGCACTCCCTATGAATGTGACGGTGGATGTGCCGTTGATGCAAATGGGCGATGTGACCGTGAAATCAGCTATCGGCACGGGATTCACAGTAACCGTCACCGGAATTTCATCGAAACAGGTACCAGCCGTGCCACGGACGTAGTACGTGGTTGTGGTCGCAGGTGTCACCACTGGGTCCAGCAGTTCGTTGGCATTGGAAGTTGGCGTAGCCGAGTGGTATGTCAGCACAGGGTTCAGGCCGTTCAAGTCAATGATGTTCAGCGTGGACAGGTCGAACGACTCACCCGCACAGATGTGTGGGGGGGCGCTGTTCAAAAGCAGGTTAGGTGCTTCCACCACGCCCGTGATGTCCACCGAAGCTGTGGCTATGCAGGGTGGGTTGTGGCCATTGTTGGTAACGGTGAGCGTGTAGGTGCCTGGTATGTTGACAGTGATCAAACTCTGCGTGCTGGAAAAATTGTTCGGCCCCGTCCACTGGAATGGCCCAGTAGCGGGAATTGAACTCAGTGCATCCAAAGTGACGGCTGGGTTGTTGCAGTTCAGCGGTGGTGGTACTGGCGGGTTAATCAGCGCAACTGTGATGACTTCGTCAAAAATGACGGTGATGGTGCTGTCGCAACCCTGCCAGTTGGGCACGGTGTACACCGCAGGGCCAGGCGGGCAGTATTGCTGGTTGTTAATGGTGATGCACTCGTCGGGGCAGACGGAGACGTTTTGCACCGAAAAAGTCGGCGGGATGGGGGTGATGATCACATTGACAACACTGTCGCAGCCGAGGTAGGATTGCAGCGTGTAGGAGCCTGTGGCACAAACGGGCTGAAATCCGACTTCGATGCATTCACCGATGCAAAGCGCCGTGTCAATAAAGGTAGGCGGGATGGTCGGCCCAATGATAACATCCATGCAATCGTTTGAAAAATCGCCGCAAAATGGGGCGGTGTTGGAGTTAAATTGGCTGGTGGCCGTGGCCAAGTCCATTCCAATCAGTGTATTCAACAGACCAGCCGCAGAGTTGATGTAGGAAAAACCGCAAATCGTGTAACTGCCGGGAGGGTAGCTTGTCATGTTTGGCGTCGGGTTCACTGCTTGTATTGTCCCGTTTTGGGAAATGACCCACGCGTAACTGTACTGCCCAGGGTCGGGCTGTTGGTTGCCCCCAGAGTACTCTGGCACGATGTTGAAATTGAGGCCGGGGTCGCCCAAGCAACCCTCAAAATCAGGGTTGGTAATGGTCCCGCCGTTTGCTTCACAAACCGTGCAGGAGTTTATCCCACAGGCGAACGTCAGTGAAAAGTTGTTGAGTGTGCCCACATCCTGACCGCAGATGTCATTCACGGTCAGCGTCCATGTGCCGTTTGCAGGCTGGCCGGGCACGTTGAAGTCGTTCAAATTGCAGTTGGGAGCTTGGTTGGCGCCTGTAATCGGGTCGCTAACGCCGCCACAAGGCATGGTCCAGTTGCCAGTGAGGCAACAACTTCCACTTTGGCATGCCCCAGGGTTGCACATGTACTCGGTATTGTTGGTGAGGGGGTTGCCGTTACCAGGAAAAATGCACACGTCTATATTATCTTGGTCAGTGCCGCAGCCATTGGAGCCGTTGTTTGCATCGGCCATCACCATGTAGTTGATACCACTGGGCGAAGTTAGCGTAACGCAAAGGTCGCCCACCCACGTGTGAGTGATGGAAAAACAGACGGAGGTCAGTGGGCATTGGCCAAGGTCGTTCGGGCCGTTCACCGTCACATCCAAGGTGCCCTGGAAAGTTCCGTTGTCCTGTATCGGGACAGGGCAGTTTCCGGTCGTGACACAGTCACACACCTGTGCAGAAACCTGCGCAAACACACCGAATAAAAGCAGTAAAAATGTTAGGAGGTAATTTTTGCCAATCATTTTTCCAAAGTTTCTTGCCTGCCCCCAACTTGTTGGCAGTGCATTTTGAGCAGATTTTTTGTAGAAAAATACCGCGTGCCCGCATTAGCACAAAGCTTTGCAAACCAGCAGATTAAGATTATTTTTCACTTAAAAACAGGCTTTATAGAATGATTTTTTCGCTTCTGCGCGGGGCAATAAAAATTAAGCGGAATACGCTCACGGGCATCAAAGGGTTGGAGAAATAGGAGGTCAAAGTTAGTTTTCATCTCTAGTTTTAGAGAACGTGTTACCTGTTTTTTTGGGAATTGCTCAGAATTATACTTTTTTATTAGCTGTCCCCCCTATTTTTCTTCATAAAATCCGGCAACTGCCGCAAGGCCGCCAACTCCCGCTGCCGCACCCGGATTTCCTCCGCCGGAATACCGAAGTACGCCTTGCCGCCCTCCAAATCCTTCGAAACGCCCGACTTGGCGCTCACCACTGCCCCCGCACCGATGCGCACCCTCGCCGCCACGCCCACTTGGCCGTAGAGCACTACCCCATCCTCCAAAATTGCCTTGCCGCCAACGCCCACCTGCCCCGCCAGCAGGCAGCGTTTGCCAATGACCGCCCCGTGCCCGATGTGTACCTGACAGTCCAGCTTCGTGCCTTCGCCGATGACAGTGTCACCTGAAACGCCGCGGTTGATGGTGCAGCCAGCCCCGATTTCCACGTAGTCGTGGATGACGACCCGACCGCCGGAGCGCCATTTTTTGAAGCCGTCGGCGTTTTTTTGAAAATAAAAAGCGTCCGTGCCGATGATGGCCCCGGCCTGGATGTTCACGTGACTGCCAATGATGGTCTGGTCGCCGATGTAGGCATTCGCCTGAATGTAGCAGTTCCGCCCGATGACCACCTGATGACCGATGACCGCCCCCGGCTCCACGATGCTCGATGGGTGAATATTGGCGCTCTCGCTGATACTGGCGCTCAGTGGCCGGAACGGGCGGTGTTCCCGCACGAGCGAGTCGTACGCCTCAAAGGGTTGCTCGCAGAGCAGCAGTGCCTTGCCCGGGGGGCAGTCAGTTTCCTCGTTTAAAAAAATGATGGTCGCCGCCGATTCCAGCGACTTTCGGAAGTACTTGCGGTTATCCACGAAGGTCACGTCGCCCGGCTCCACCTTGTGGATTTCGTTGATGCCCGTGGCCAACAGCGACGCATCGCCGATGAGCTTCGCTCCAGTTTTTTGGGCAATTTCGAGTACAGGGATGGGCTTCGGGAATTTCATTTTTCGTAAAAAAATTGGGTGACTTCAACATCGGGGATGTTCTAAAACCTCCCCGACATTTGACCTGAAAGCTCCAATCGGAAACTTTCAATAAGTTTGCGGCGTTAGCAAGGCGAATTTACAAGCCACATTTTGGCAAACTCTTTTTTCACCGAAAACTTTTGAAATTATGACGCTGGAAGAACGCATCATGGAAGACCTCAAGGAGGCAATGCGCAACAAGGACGAAGCCGCCAAGCGGGGGCTCCGGGCCATCAAGGCCGCTATTTTATTGGCAAAAACCGATGGCAGCGGAAAGGCCGTGGAGGGCGACTTGGAAATCAAGCTCCTGCAAAAACTCGTCAAAACCCGCAAGGATTCC
>Ga0075012_10001254_pt1 | contig 26462 bp, 19 predicted proteins | sample All_14_2_FD_71474 | JGI IMG/M metagenome (GOLD analysis project Ga0075012, IMG submission 71474) | Freshwater microbial communities in response to fracking from Pennsylvania, USA - Allegheny Zone_MetaG_DW_15 | ecosystem: Environmental > Aquatic > Deep subsurface > Groundwater > Drilled...
GCCGTACAGGGTGCCCTGCTCGTGCCGGCCGCGATCCTCGTGGATCCACACGAGGGTGCCCGGCGCCTGAAGCGCCAGCCCCAGACCAAAACCTTCAGCCGCCGATCCATGCCGGGCCGAGGCGGCATAGACCTCGTGTACGGCCTCGGAGGAGAACACCGCGCCGCGACCTGTCGCCGGAATGTCGAACAGCCGGGCCGTCGGGCTCCGCAAGACGGGTCCTCGTGACGACAGATGCGCGCGCAGATGATTGAGAGTGGCAGGTGGGGACATGATGTTCACTAAACGTTCTCCTATATGCCTCTCTCCAGGCCCAAGGAGTCAAGTCCGCAACTTCCCCACCAGCGCTGAGCCCGGGTATTACGGGATCGCCAGATGCGGTCAGCGCACGATCCGCACCACAGCGCCTTCCGCTGCATCGGACACGCCGTCCGCCAGGGCCCGCACGACGGTTGCCGCCTGATCCAGGCCCTGATGCTCGACGATGCGAATCCAGGGCGCGGCCGGGTCGATCACCCGCTCGAAGAAGGCCCGCTGGTCGGCGAAAAAGCGCTCATAAAAGGCGCGCAGTGTGCCCCGCTCCCGGTGGGCGTCCAGACAGGTAGCGGCGAAGAAGAACTGAGGCTTCGGTCCGACCAGCTCGGGATCGTCCGTCGGAAAGGCGTCGCCCTGGGTCGAGCCGACCAGACAGTCATAGGTCAGGTCCGCGCCGAACCGGGCGTGCACCCGCCGCCGCAGTTCGGGATCCCCGGCCAGATCCAGATAAAGCGTCGGCACGCCGGTGGGCAGACGTTCGATCTCGTCATAGCCGCGGACATCCTGATAGGCCCCCAACTCCTCGACAAAGGCCCGGTTGCGCGCGCCCGTCAGGGCGATCAGCCGCACGTCGTCCCCAGCCATGCACCAGGCCGCGCCATAGGCCGTCTTGGACGAGGCGCTGGACACCACCACCTGTTTGGCACCGAAGAAGTCGTGCTCGCGCAGGAAATCCACGGCAGTGTAAGACGTGATGAACAGCGGCCGGAACAGCGCCTCCGGATTTTCCAGCGCCACGTCATAGTTGGCGTCGGCCGCGCACAGCACATAGCGGTTGTAGATGTCGGGCACCGCCTTGCGCCACGGCGCCGCGTCGGCGAACCCGCCCTTGCTGATCTTCTCGGCCTGGACCACCAGCCGGTCGGCCATGGGGAAATAGCCGAACACCCGCGCCCCGACCTCAATCCCCGGCGCCCGTGACGCCGCCACATCGGCGAAGCCCCAGACCGGCATCAGCCCATAGTCGTCGCGTCCGGTCGGAAAGACCTGCCAATAGCCGATGGCGTCCCCATACGCCGCATAGGTGATGTTGTTCGTGGTCAGGGAGAACCGGTCCAGCGCCAGCACGACCTCGCCCTCCCCGGGCTCGGGCGTGACGACGGACTCCGGCAGGGTCTCGCCGAAATCGGTCTTCAGGCTCATCAGTCGGCGGTTCAGATCGGACATAGGGGCCTCCTCGAGCAATTCCGTTCGCGGACACTAGCCGAGAACGCGGTTGACGCAGGAGAAGGATTGGGCCCCAACCTGGTCAAAGGTCGGGGCGCTTGATGAAGGTCATGTCGCCGTTCCGCTCCAGATAGGCATCCTGCACCGACGCGAGGTCCTCCAGCCCATGGGTTCGCAGGGCCATATGCAGATCCCCGTCGCCGACACCGGCTTTGCGCATGGCGGCCTTGTCGGGCTCTCCCTCGCGGACCAGCTGAACGCGCCCGCCCTTCACGAGGAAGCTGAGCCAGTCCCACCGCGCTGATGCTCTGGCGAGGACGGTATGGATGGCGACCAGCACCAGGCTTGCGATCAGGGTCGGCAGGAAGGGCGCGCTGCCGGTCATGGCGCGGCTGAGGTTCGAGCCCACAATCACGGCAAAGATGATGTCCAGGGGGGTCCATTTGCCAAAGGCCCGCGACGCCGCGACCCGCACGGCGAACACACCCACCGCAAAGATGAGCGCACCCCGGATCGACATCTGCCACCAGGTGATGGTCCCGTCCTGACTCCCGATGAGAGCGTGCAGGACGTCTGCGGCTTCGGACACCGGTCGTCAGCCGCGCTATCGGAGTTCGGCGCGATCGCGGTCGTCCAGTCCTTTTGACGGATCGTCGCCCGAAGTCCCGGGATCGGTCGTTGCATTGCGTTTCGCGGCGCGGCCCCGGGCCCATAGCGCCGCGAGACCGAGAAGAATGGGCCCGCCGATGATGACGAAGGCCCAGATGGCTGTCGGCTCCATAGTGATCTCCTTGAACAACTGCCTCTTCTCAACACCTTGCCCTCTGTAATGGTTTCCTGATGGCGGGTTCTGCCACCCGCGACGCAAGCTTTGCCTTGTCAACTCCGAGCCGCCCTGTTGAGCGGATGCGAAAATGTTCGCTGACGGACTTTGGAACGGCTTTTCACTTCATGGATTTTCTGCACATCCAGAAGGAGGCAAATATGTACAAGATACTTATCCCTGTTGCCGCTGCGGGTGCCCTGCTTGCGGCCTGCGGAGAGCAGGACCCGGTCAATGCGACCCAGGACGCGGCTTCCGTGCCCGTCGGCCAGACCTCGGCAATGACGCTCGGTGCCAATACGGTCGACGGCTATGTGACGAACGCCGCGATGGGCGATATGTACGAAATCCGGGCTGCCGAAATGGCGCTCGAACGCAGCCAGAATGCGGAAGTCCGGGCCCTCGCCCAGATGATCCTCGACGACCACACGGCCGCCAGCGAAGCGCTGCGGAACGTCGTCATGACCCGGCAGATCGATGTGGAAATGCCCACCGAGCTCGACGAGCGGCGGCAAGGGCTGCTCGATAATCTGCGGGACGCCGACAATTTCGACGAAGTCTTTGTCGACCAGCAGGTTGCCGCGCACCAGGAAGCCCTGACCCTGCACAAGGGTTTCGCCGACAACGAGGACGCCCCGGAACTGGCGGCGCACGCCTCCAATGCGGTGCCGAAGCTTGAGGCCCACCTCGAGCAGGCCCGCGCCCTCGACAACTAGATCGACGGACTGACCGACCCATATACGAACCGGCCCGCATCCGCGCACAGCAGATGCGGGCCGGAACGTGTTCGGATCAGGCGAACACCTTGATCATGCCGTCGCAGAAGGCGGGCAGGTCGTCGGGATTGCGCGAGGTGACCAGCTTGCCGTCGATGACGACCGTTTCATCGACCCAGTCCGCGCCGGCGTTCTGCAGATCGACCTTGAGCGACGGCCAGGACGTCATCTTGCGGCCCTTGACGACACCGGCGTCGATCAGCGTCCAGGGGCCGTGACAGATGGCGGCGATCGGCTTGTCAGCGTCGGCGAAGGCGGCGATGAAGCTGATCGCCTTTTCCTCCAGTCTCAAGGCGTCGGGGTTGATCACCCCACCCGGCAGAGCGAGGGCGTCGTAGTCATCCGCACTGACGGCATCGACCGTCTTGTCGACAGCAACCTTGCGACCCTTGTCGTGGTGTTCGAAGCCCTGAATTTCGCCCGCCTCGGGCGCGATGATCTCGACCGTGGCTCCGGCGTCGCGGAGTGCTGCGACGGGCTTGTCCAGCTCAACCTGTTCGAAGCCGTCGGTGGCGAGAATGGCGATGGTCTTTCCGGCAAGGGCCTGGGACATGGGAGGTCTCCAATGATCTGGGAATGGGCCTCCTGTAATCCCGACCAAGGGACGGTCGTTCCCATGTTCGCTCGCCGACACAGGAACCGTGGGGGCCGGTTGCGGCTTCAACTGGGGCTGGCTCAGCCTCCGTTCCGGATCGGTCCCATGAAAATTGCGCAGATTTCCCCCCTCTATGAAGCCGTTCCTCCAAGCCTTTACGGGGGGACCGAGCGCGTAGTGGCCCACCTGACCGACGCCCTGGTCGATCTTGGCCACGAGGTCACCCTGTTTTCGTCCGCCGAGGCCCGGACGCGAGCGCGTCTGGTGCCCGTCCGGGATCAGGCGATCCGCCTCGATCCCGCGCCGCTGAAATCCGATCTGGCGGCTCATATGTCGATGCTGGCCGAGGTGCGTCGACGCGCCGATCAGTTCGACATCCTCCATTTCCATACAGACATGCTGCACTTTCCCTTCTTCGCCGAGCGGGCCGGGCGCACGGTGACAACCCTGCACGGGCGGCTGGACCTGAAGGACCTGCCCGGGGTTTACGAGAGCTGGTCGCAGTTCCCGCTGGTCTCGATCTCGGACGACCAGCGCAAGCCCCTGCCGTGGGCGAACTGGGCCGGCACCGTGCAGCACGGGATGGATGCCGACCTGTATCGCTTCAGTGAGCGGTCGTCCGGCTATCTGGCCTTCCTGGGTCGGATCTCGCCCGAGAAGCGTCCTGACCGGGCAATCCGCATCGCCACGCGCCTTGGCATGAGGCTGAAGATCGCGGCCAAGATCGATGCGGCCGACAAGGTCTATTTCGAGACCACCATCCGGCCGCTGCTGGACAACCCCCTGATCGAATTCGTGGGAGAGATCGGCGACACCGAAAAATCGGCCTTCCTCGGCGGCGCCGACGCCCTGCTTTTCCCGATTGACTGGCCCGAGCCGTTCGGCCTGGTGATGATCGAGGCCATGGCCTGCGGCACGCCGGTCGTCGCCTATCGCAACGGGGCCGCGCCCGAGGTGATCGAGGACGGGGCGACCGGTTATCTGGTCGACACGATCGATCAGGCGGTCGAGGCTGTGACCAAGGCTGTCCGGCTGGACCGGGCCGCCATCCGGGCGCGGTTCGATCTGCGCTTTTCGGCCACGGCAATGGCGCATCGCTATCTGGACATCTATCGGGAACTGCTGGCCCGGACGCCCTATGCCGCGCCCGACGCCCCGGCTTTGCCCCAGGCACTGAAGATTATGCCGACGCCCGCGATCGCCTTGGCCTGATCGTCGCCCCATGCGTTACAGGGTCTCACGCAGGAGACTCCCCCATGATTAACGCAGAGGCCTCGGTCGAGGTTCTGGGCCGCATACTGCCCCTCAAGGAGGGGAATGCCTTCCTGGTATCCGACGCCATGGGCGATCTGACCGGAGGGGCCGACGGCTTCTTTCTGCGCGATACCCGGATGCTGTCGCGCCTGCGCCTGCTGGTGGGCGGCGCGCCGCCGTCGCGGCTGAGCACGGCCCTGTCGGACGACAATGTCTTCTTCATCTGCCCAGCGACCAACCGGCCGCTTCCGCCGATGGGCGGACGGTCCGCTCCGGCCGGGATTATCCACATCGAGCGCCGGCGGTTCCTGTGGCAGGAGCGCCTGTACGAGCGCATCCGCCTGACCAACCACGGGATCGACGACGTTATCCTGCCGCTGACCATTGAATATGGCGCGGACTATCGGGACATCTTCGAGGTGCGGGGCGTGCCCCGCGAGGCGCGCGGACAGCCGCTGGCTCCTGTGTGCGACGGTCGGCAGGTTCGCTTTGGCTATGAGGGTCTGGACGGGGTGACGCGCCATACCTGTCTGTCCTTCTCGGAGCCCCCCGGCCGTATGTCGGAAGAACAGGCGAGCTTCCAGCTGTCCCTCAGCCGGAACAGCCGGTTTGACCTGTTCATCGAGGCAGGGGCCGAGTCCTGTGAACGGCCGGAGCCCGCACGCTGGCGGCTGGCCGCGGTTCAGGCGCGACTGGCGATGCGGGCGAAGCGGCGACGTGGCGGCGGTGTGCGCGGCCTCCGCAGCCCGCGCTTCAACCAGTGGCTGGACCAGTCCCGGGCCGACGTCGCGCTTTTGACCACCGACTTGCCGACCGGGCCCTATCCCTATGCCGGGGTGCCGTGGTTCTCGACGCCGTTCGGTCGCGACGGCATCATCACCGCCTGGCAGATGCTGTGGCTGGACCCCAGCCTGGCGCGCGGCGTGCTGACCTATCTGGCGGCGCGTCAGGGCACGACCACCGATGCCTTCCAGGACGTCGAACCCGGCAAGATCATGCACGAGACCCGTGGAGGCGAGATGTCCGCCCTCGGTGAGGTGCCGTTCGGGATCTACTACGGCGGGGTCGACACCACCTGCCTGTTCGTGGCGCTGGCCGGAGCCTATGCGCGACGGACGGGCGAGCTGGCCTTCATTCAGGACCTCTGGCCCAATCTGATGGCCGCTGCGGGCTGGATGGAGGCCAAGGGTCAGGCCAATGGCATGGGGCTGATCGACTATGCGCGCGGGCGCGACACCGGCCTGTCCAATCAGGGCTGGAAGGACAGCGAGGACTCGATCTTTCACGCCGATGGTCGCCGCCCGAAAGGCCCGATCGCCCTGCTGGAGGTTCAAGGCTATGCCTATCAGGCGTGGCAGGCGATGGCCGATATGGCCCGGGCCCTCGGGCACGACGCCGACCAGTGGTCAGACAAGGCCAAACGCCTGAAGACCGAGGTCGAGACGCGCTACTGGATGGAAGATGCCGGCTTCTACGCCATCGCCCTGGACGGCGAGGGCCAGCCGTGTCGGGTGCTGGGGTCCAACGCCGGTCACCTGTTGTTCTCAGCCCTGCCCGCCCCGGACCGGGCGGCGCGCGTGACTGAGACCCTGCTGTCGGCGCGCTTTCGCACCGGCTGGGGCCTGCGCACCCTGGCGACGCAGCAGCCGCGCTATAATCCGATGTCCTATCACAACGGGTCGGTGTGGCCGCATGACACGGCGCTCTGTGTCGCGGGCATGGCGCGCTATGGCGAGCGCGAGGCGGTGGCTCGTGTCCTGGATGATCTGTATGCCGCCGCCGTCAATTTCGACATGCGGTTGCCCGAGCTGTTCTGTGGCTTTGCGCTGGAGGCGGGTGAGCCGCCTGTGCCTTATCCGGTCGCCTGCATGCCCCAGGCCTGGGCCGCGGGGTCGGTCTTCCTGCTGCTGCAAGCCAGTCTGGGGATCGAGATCGACGCGCTGGAGGGCCGCATCCGCATCGACCGCCCGCGCCTGCCCAGCGGTATTGACCGGCTGAACGTCACCGGGCTTGAGGTCGGCGACAGCCGCTTCGATCTCGACTTCACCAATGTAGACGGGACGGCCACGGTCCGCCCGCGCCATCGCAGCGGGCCCCGGCTGGACATCGCCCTGATGGTCTGATGCGCGTCAGACGTCCGGCAGGGTCTGGCTGGCGAAGCCCCAGCCGGACAGGGCCTTCTGGCTTGCCCGCTCCAGCAGGGTGTCGGCGTCGGCAATCGAATACGGATGGGCGTCCTTCATGCCGTCCAGCTCGTCCCAGGTGATGGGCACGGCGACCGGAGCGCCGGAGCGGGCCCGCGCCGAATAGGGCAGGACGGCGGTGCTGCCGCGCTGATTGCGCAGCCAGTCGATGAAGATCCGTCCCTTGCGTTTGGCCTTGCTCATGGTGGCGGTGAAGCGGTCCGGTTCGGCCATCTCCAGCGCGCCCGCGAACCGGCGTGAGAAGTCCTTGTGCGCCTCCCAGTCATGGCCGGGGGTCAGAGGCACGACTACATGCACCCCCTTTCCGCCCGACAGCAGGGCAAAGCTGACCAGACCCAGATCGGCCAGACGACGCCGGATGTCACGCGCTGCACTCCGCACGTCACCAAAGTCCAGGCCCTCATCGGGGTCGAGGTCGAAGATCATCCGATCGGGGGCCTCGACATCGTCCGTCCGGCTGCCCCAGCCGTGGAATTCGATGGTGCCCATCTGGACGCAGGCAGCGATCCCCGCCGCATCGTCGATGAACAGATACTCCTCAACCCCGCCATCCTTCTCGCGGATCGGCACGGCGTGGACGTGGGGACCGAAGCTGCCGCTGTCGTGCTTCTGGAAGAAGCATTTTTGGGCCCGGCCCTGCGGACACCGCACCAGGCTGATCGGACGCCGCGCCGCGAACGGCAGCATCAGCGGCGCGACAGCGGCATAGTAGTCCGCCAGTTCGCCCTTGGTCTGGCCGCTGTCGGGGAAGATGACCCGGTCAGCGCTCGTGATCCGCACCTTCGGCGTGCGGGCCGCCTCCGCCTTGACCGCCACCTCCGGCGTGACCGCCTTCGCAGGCTTGTCCCCTCGTAGCCCGAGGAAGCTGCCGTGGCGGACGTTGCCGTCAGCCGTAAATTCGCCGAACGCGACCTCGGCCACCAGGTCGGGCCTAAGCCAGGTGACCCCGCGAGAGGACGCGCGGTCGACCTCGGCGGGTGGCGTCTTGCGCTGCAGGCGCTTCATCCGCCGGGCCAGATCCTCCATCGCGTCCTGGGTGAAACCCGTGCCGACATTGCCCTTGTAGACCCAGTCCTCCCCCTCCTTCTGCGCCAGTAGCAAGGAGGCAAAGGGACGCCCCCGGGCCGAAGACGCCTTCCATCCGATGATCACGAACTCCTGCCGCAGGGTGCATTTGACCTTGAGCCAGTCGCGGGTGCGTCTGGACCGATAGGGGGCGTCGATGCGCTTGGAGATGATGCCCTCCTGTCCCGCCTTGCACAGGGAGGCATAGAGGGTCTCGCCCGCGCCGATCAGATGGTCGGCGACGTGGATTGGCGGCGCGGCGTCCCGCAGCAGCGCCTCCAGCCGCTCCTTGCGCTCGATATTGGGCAGGGGCGTCAGGTCCTCGCCGTCCAGCGACAGGAGGTCGAAGGCGTGGAACGACAGGGCATCGCCCGGCTTCTGGCTGCCCGTGCCGCGCTTGAGCACCGCCTGCAGCGAGGAGAAGTCGGGATTGCCCTTCGCGCCATAAGCCACAATCTCGCCGTCAATCAGACAGGCCGGCAGGTCGAGCGCCTTCAGCACCTCGACCAGCGGGCCGAACTTGTCCGTCCAGTCCTTGCCCGTCCGCGTGTAGATCGAGACGTCCGCGCCTGAGGCCGACACCAGGGCGCGGTAGCCGTCGAACTTGATCTCGTGCATCCAGCTGTTGCCGGCCGGCACGGCAGCGACCAGCGTCGCCAGCTGTGGCGCGCGAAAGGCCGGGGCGCGCCGGGTTGACCGTTTCCCGGGCTTCCGGGCCTTGTCGGTGTGGGCGGCGGCCTCGGCCATCACCTCGGTGAAGGCCTTGCCCGTCTTGCCGGCCAGCGCGTGTTTGCCGGTCTTGTCGGCGGCGATTTCGGCCATGGAGCGACCGGTCAGCACACTGGTCAGCGCCGTCTCGACCAAGACATCGCCCGCCTCGGAATGGGCATCCTCGACCTTGCGCAACAGCCAGTTTTCCCGCTTCTCGCCCGGACGGGGCTTGAGCCGGATCAATATCCATTCACCCTTCATCCGCTCGCCGTGGACGATGAAGTGCAGATGCCCCTTTTCGAGGTCGCTGGCCGACTTGCCGGGGATGGGTTCCCACCGGCCCTGATCCCACAGCATGACGGTGCCGCCGCCATATTCGCCCTTGGGGATGATCCCCTCGAACCCGCCGTAGGACAGGGGGTGGTCCTCGGTCCGGACCGCCAGTCGCTTGATGTCGGGATCGGTCGACGGGCCCTTGGTCACCGCCCAGCTCTTGAGCACACCGTCCACCTCCAGCCGCAGGTCCCAGTGCAGGCGGGTGGCGTCGTGCTTCTGGACCAGAAAGCGGTCGCCGCCTGCGCCGGCTCCGGCCTCACCCCGGGGTTCAGCGGTCCGGTCAAAGTCGCGTTTGCGGTTGTATTCCGCCAGCAGGTCTTCCGCCCTGGTCTTTGCCTTGCGCGCCATGGATCAGGCCTGCTTTCGTGCCCGAGGCTTGGAGGCTGCGGTCTTCTTTCGGGCCGGGGCCTTCTTCGCGGGTGCGGCCTTTTTGGACCCGCTGTCGCCGACCGACCTTTTGAGTGCCGCCATCAGGTCGATGACATTGCCGCCGTGAGCAGCGGCCGGTTCCTCGACGTCTTCCAGCACCTTCTTGCCCTTGGCCTTGGCCTTCTTCTCGACCAGCTTTTTCAGGGCATCGACATAGCGGTCGTGAAACTCCGAGGCGTCGAACGGCGCTGTACGCTGGTCGATCAGCGAGTTGGCCAGATCGATCAGGCCCTTGTCGGGCTTGGCGTCGGCAATGCCTTTGAAGAACGACTGGCCCTGACGGACCTCGTCACCATAGCGCAGCGTTTCCATCAGTATCCCTTTGCCGCAGGGCTTCAGCGCCACCAGCTTTTCGTGCCCGCGTACCGACAGCTGGCCCAGCGCGATCTTCTTTGCGCCGCGCAACGCTTCGCGCAGGACGATGAACGCCTCCTCAGCCAGATCATCGGCCGGGACGACATAATAGGGCTTCTCGAAATAGAGGGGGTCGATCTCCGCCGCCTCGACGAACTGGACCAGATCCAGCGTCTTCTTGCTCTCGATGCGGACCGCTTCAATCTCGTCGTCATCGAGCAGGACGTAGTTGCCCTTCGAGATCTCATAGCCCTTGACGATCTCGTCGGTGTCGATTGGGCCGATGCCCGAGACGACCTTTTCATATGAGATCGGCTTGCCCGACGGCTCGTGGATCTGGCGAAAGCTGATCGAGGCGCCGGACTTGACCGCCGCAAAGACCTCGACCGGAATGGACACCAGGGCCAGACGGATATTGCCCTGCCAGTATGCGCGCGCTGCCATGGATGACTCCTTTTGCGGAGTCAGAACACGCGAGACGCCCCCGGGTTCGGCCAGCTGGGCCGTTTGCGACCTGTCAGGGCAGTGCAGGCGTAACGAACCGACAGCTTCGCGGCGCGTGGTCGGCCACACAGCCCTGCTGGAAGCGGGTCGGATCGGGACGCTCACCCGTTTCGATCCAGCGCTCCAGCGCGGCGAGCACCGTCAGATAGCTGGCATCCTCCAGCTTGCTATGCTGGTCCTCGTCGGTGGCGGCCTGAACCAGCAGGTGCGACCGGCCGGCGGACGCCACTGTGTCGGCATACACAGCCTCGGCGGCGTAGAAGACCGTTGGATCGTGGAGGGCGTGCAGCGTCACCGTCGGTGCCACGATCTGGCCGGTCAGGTCGGCGTCATGGGCCAGCAGGGCCACGGCCTCGGGGTCCGCCGTGAACCGCTCGACCCCGGCGTTCAGGGCCGCGTCATCCGAGGAACCGCTGTAGACCGTCCGGCTGTTGTCGAACGGATTGCGCCCGCCAAGGCGCACCTGCACCAGGTCCTGAAAGGTGAAGGTGGCCCAGTTCATATGGGCGATCAGCTCGTCTTCCTCGAGGCCGGTGACGGCCAGGATGTCGCGCTTGCGGCGGCTCTGCTGGGCGGTGCGGTCCCGCCCCGACAGACCGATGCCGGTGCAGTCGACGATCCGGCGACGCAGCTCGGCCCGGGTCATGCGGGCGCCTGCAGGGAGGCCCTGCCACACGGGATACTGCGGATCGGACGGGGCCGGATGGTTGCCGCAGACATACTGATAGACAGCCCGGAGGTCGGCCCGGAACTGATAGGCCCTGGTGCCGCCGTTCAGCACACCATTGGTCAGCAGCACCCCGTCATAGGTAAGCGCGCCTGCCTCATCGACGCCGTACAGCTCCGCCGCCTTGGCCGCGACATTGCCGCCCCACGACTGGCCGTGCAGCAGGGTGCGTTCCGGCCGCCCGTACAGGTCCCAGAAAATGGTGCGGCTGCGGTCGACATCCTCGGCGGCCGAGCGGACGCCATAGCCCCCGCGCCGGTATGACGAGCCGATCCAGGCGTAGCCCTGGCGCACCATGACCGAGAACCGGTCCAGATCCTCCAGCGAGTCCTCGCGCTCCGGCTCGCCCATACGCGGTCCGCCGTGGGCGTGGACGATCAGCCGACCGTTCCAGTTCTCGGGTCTGGCAATGATCAGCCAGGCCCCGGCCTCGTCCTGCAGCGACAGACAGGTGACGCCGGCGCCGACCGACCGGGGACAGTCTATCGGCTCCGGATCACCCGGCTGGCCCGGGCGCGCGATCGCGGTCTGCGAACACGCGCCCAGGGCCACGGCTGCGACCAGTCCGACGATGGCCCGGTGCCACTGGCCCAGTTCAGACATCGGGGCGCGACCGGCCATCATCAGAAGGTCTTGGACACGCTGGCGTACCAGTAGCGTCCATAGGGCCGGTGAACCGATCCGAGGTAGCCGTCTTCCGCCAGCGGCGGGCCTTCATCGGTGAGGTCGCGAACCCCGACCCGAAGACGGGCACCCGAGGCCGGTCCCAGATTCTCGAACTCATACTGGCCATAGAGGTTGAAGGTCAGATGCTCGTCAACCACCCACGGCTCGCCGCTGTCGCTGAGCAGATCGGGCTGCTCGATCTCGGAGATGTAGTGGGCAGTCAGGCCGACACGCCACGGCCCCTGGCTCCAGTTGACGTTGGACATCACGCGCCATTCCGGACGGCCATCCACCGCGATCAGTTGGCTGGTCAGCGGCAGGGGCGTCAGCGGGTTGATCGTCCCGGCCTCGCGGGCGGCCAACAGCTGATCCACGGTCGGGCCGGCAGGGCGTGAATACTCCAGCATCTTCGACGCGTTCAGGCTGAAGTTGAACGTGCCCCACGCCGTCCGCCGGAGCGACCAGTCGATGCCGAAATCGATGCCCTCGACCGTCTGCGGCAGCAGGTTGACGAAGCTGTCGTTGATCGACAGCACGCGCCCGGCCGGGGCCAGGCCGGAGCCGTCGAACATGGCGATGTCGTCTGCATCGGGCGCGGCGCGAACCACATTCGGGTTGAAGCTACCCTCAACCCGCAGCAGGTAGTCGAGGGCCAGGGCGGTCTGTGCCCCCAGCAGACCGACGATCTTCTCCTGCTCGATCCGCCATTGGTCGACGGTGAAGGTGAAGTCGCCCCACTGCGGCGGCAGGAAGGTCGGCTGGAACACGATGCCGACGGACCGGTTGGTGCTCTCTTCCGGCTCCAGATCGGGGTTGCCGGCGATCAGCAGGGAGGCACTGGCCGTCCGCCCGCAGTCGTTGAAGTCGGCAATCTCGCCGGTCCTGAGATCCGCCTCGCACCGCACATAGTCGGTGTTGGTGGCCAGACGCGCATACTGGGTGGCGTTGACCTGTTCCAGGTTCGGCGCGCGGAACCCTTCGGAATAAGAGGCCCGGACGCGCAGGCCGTCGACGATGTCCCAGGCCAGGGCGATCTTGGGCTTGGCCACCGAGCCAAAGTCCGAATACTCCTCGAACCGGCCCGCCAGCTGAACGTCCAGGCTGCGGACCAGCGGGATGTTCATCTCGGGCGAGACCACCGGCACGGCGAACTCGATGAAGGCACCGATCACGTCGCGGTCGCCTTCGGTGTCCGGATTGGGGCTGACGGCGGCGACGTTCGACAGATTGACCTCGCCCGACACCATGTCGGTGAAGGTGAAAGTGCCGTCCAGGTTCTCGTCCCGGTCGTCCATCTGCGTCTCGTGACGGAACTCGACACCGAAGGCGACGCCCACATTGCCGCCCGGCAGGGACCACAGGTCGCCGCGGCTCATCTTGAAGTCGACCAGCGTCAGCGTGGTCTCGGACACCCGGTCCAGCTGGAACAGGATGGCGTCAATCGCGACCGGTGAGGATGGCGTGCAGTCGCCATAGGTAGTCGTATCGACACAGCCGCCGTTGAACGGATTGTAGGCATCCGGCGTGGACAGGGCCAGCGACTGCTGAAGGGCCGTCGAGTTGACATTCGGTGAGCTGTCGGTCGCGCGCGCGCCGGAATAGAGGAAGGCCGTTTCCCAGTCGAAGCCGGCCCACTCGCCCCTGAGGCCGCCCAGCAGGCGGACCTGATAGTTCTCGACGATGACGTCCTGGAAGCCCGCGTCGACGAAGCGGTGATTGCCCATGTAGACGGGCAACCCCTCGACCGGGACATTGGTCAGGCCCGGCAGCCGGTTGGGGTTGGCCGATCCGTCAGAGAAGGTGACGGGTCCGAACGGGTTCCAGTAGTTGCTGGCCGGAATCCACAGGTCGTTCAGATTGATGACGGGCGGCTGGATGGCGTGGCTCTCGGCCGCATAGAAGCCGACCTCACCGAAGAACTCGACATTGTCCGTCAGCTCGTAATAGCCGGAGGCGAACAGGTTCAGCCGCTCGATCGATGACCTCACCGTGGTGCCCACCCGGGTGTCATACCGCATCTCACGGTTGGTGGAGTTATAGGCCGTCACTCCGGAAACCAGGCACAGGCCACCGTCCAGCGGCGCACCGTTGCAGCCGAAGCTCGCGGGCTGGATGCGGAAGGTGCCCGAGGTCGCCGCGATCGGCGTGCCGAAGTAGCGCGGGCGCGTCGACGAGGTCGAGCCCGGCAGCTGGAAACGGCCCCAGGGCGTATGCGACGACCGCCCGTCCGGGACATTGGTCGTCTCGAAACCGGCGTACTCACCGAACAGCGGACGCAGATCGTCGGAGCGGGTGTAGTCCTGCTCGTCCGCATACAGCTTGGACCGGTCCGTGTAGCTGGCGTAGAGCGAGATGTTGCCGCGATCGAGATCGCGGCCGGCAAACAGATTGACCTCGAGGTCGGTGAAGCCGGTCCCCTCGGCGCCGCCGTACTGGCTCGAGACGGTCACGCCGTCGAAGTCGTCGCGCATTACCGTATTGACCACGCCGGCCACGGCATCGGTGCCATAGATGGCTGCGGCGCCATCCAGAAGCACCTCTACCCGCTCGAGACCCGCGACCGGGATGGCGTTGGAGTTATAGCTCAGAACCGGAACGGTGCCGGTATCGGACGTTCCCTGACTGGTCGGGTGCTGGACCATGCGGCGGCCATTGATCAGCACAAGGGTATTGCCGACGCCGAGCGAGCGCAGGTTGACCGAGTTCACATCGCCCCGGGCCGAGTTGCTGGTCTGGGGGTTGTTGGCGGCCTCGAACAGCACATCGCCCATCTGCGGAATCGAGCGGAACAGGTCATCCCCGGACACCACGCCAGTGTCCTCTATGGCCTGCCGGTCCAGAACGACCACGGGCAGGGCCGCCGTCGTCGATGCCCCGCGAATCTGGGAACCGACCACCACAATGTCATCGACCCGGGTGACGGGGCCGTCCTCAGGGTCCTGGGCGGCCGGCGCGGACTGGGCAAAGGCGCCGGTCGCAAAGACCGATGCGGTCAGCAGCGCCGTCCCTGCCATCAGCCACTGGCGTTTCGTATTGGACATGGTTTCCTCCCTCGATTTTCTTGTTTTCTTTCGGCGGTATCAATCGTCCGCCAGAACCAGATCGTCCCCCGGGCCGGCCGCCGGATCGGGCGGGGCGGCCAGCGGCTGGGGTTTGCCGTTCAGCGCCAGGGCAAGGGCGTCGGTGTCCAGCGCCTTTTCCCAGCGGGCCACGACGACGGTGGCCACGGCATTGCCGATGAAGTTGGTCAGGGCCCGGCACTCGCTCATGAAGCGGTCGATGCCGAGGATCAGCGCCATACCGGCGACCGGCACATCGGGCACCACCATCAGGGTCGCCGCCAGGGTGATGAAGCCCGCGCCCGTGATCCCGGCCGCGCCTTTGGAACTGAGCATGGCGACCAGCAACAGGGTCAACTGCTGCCAGATGGTCAGGTCGATATTCAGCGCCTGGGCGATGAACAGGGCCGCCAGCGTCATATAGATGTTGGTGCCGTCCAGATTGAACGAATAGCCGGTCGGCACGACCAGGCCGACCACCGATTTGGCAGCTCCGGCCCGCTCCATCTTGGAGATCAGGCTGGGCAGGGCTGCTTCCGAACTGGAGGTGCCCAGCACCAGCAGCAGTTCTTCCTTCAGGTAGCGGATCAGCTTGAAGATCGAGAAGCCGTTGGCCCAGGCCACCAGCCCCAGAACCCCCAGCACAAAGATCAGCGAGGTCAGGTAGAAGGTGGCGATCAGCGCCGCCAGATTGGCGATCGAGGCGATGCCATAGGCGCCGATGGTGAAGGCGAAGGCCCCCAGCGCCCCGATCGGCGCCGCCTTCATGACGATGGCCACCAGCTTGAACACCGCCAGGCTGACGGTCTCGAAGAAGTCGATGATCGGCTGGCCACGATCCCCGATCAGGGCCAGGGCGATGCCGAACAGGATCGAGACGAACAGCACCTGCAGGATGTTCCCCGAGGTGAAGGCCCCGAACAGGCTGTCGGGGATGATGCTCATCAGGAAGCCGACGATGGTGCTCTCGTGGGCCGCCTGGGCGTATTGCGCGACCGCGCCCGAATCCAGGGTGGCCGGGTCGATGTTCAGCCCGTCACCGGGCCGGACGACATTGGCCACCGTCAGACCGATGATCAGCGCCAGGGTCGAAAAGACGAAAAAATAGCCGAAGGCCTTGGCCGCCACCCGGCCAACCCGACCGATGTCGCGCATGCCGGCAATGCCAATCACAATGGTCAGGAAGATCACCGGAGCGATCACCATCTTCACCAGCTTGATGAAGGCATCACCGAGCGGCTTCATGCTCTCGCCGGTCTCGGGGAAGAAGTGCCCGATCAGGCCCCCGACGGTGATCGCCACCAGAACCTGGAAATACAGGTGCTTCCAGATCGGCTGGCGGTGCACGGACGCACCCTGGTCGTGATGAACCTGGATCAAACCCTCAACCTCCCTCAACGGATCATTGTCCGCTCTACGCCCGCGTCCCGTTCGTCGGGATCGCAGAGCGCCAGTATCGGAATCGGCAAGACCGATCGGCAAGCCGAGGCCCACATCGCGTTAACACTATGATTTTGCTAGACTCCAGTCCGCGTCTCGCCAGAATTATCCCGCGAATGTGCGGATTTACGCACAGCTCCACTGGCCATTTGTGCGAAAATCCGCATTGTTGGCCGATGATCCGATCCCGCCTGTCCCGCCTTTCCGAGACGATTCAGTGGCGCATGTTCGCCGGCGTCTGGCTGATCGTCGGCGTGCTGGCGATTGGCGTGGCCGGATGGCTGGCCCGCATGGATGCCGAAGCCGCTACGCGCGGGCAGGCGGAAACCGCCGCAGTGCTGCACGCTGCCGTCCTGACGAGCGAACTGGAGCGGCAGCAGGCCGTACCCTCGGTGCTCGCAGTCGATCCCGAACTGCTGGCCCTCGTCACCGCGCCCTCCCCTGATCGACGGGATCGGTTGAACACGAAGCTGGAACAGCTGGCCGGAGAGGTACGTGCTGCCGCCCTCTATGTCCTCGACGCCGACGGCACGGCGCTGGCGGCCAGCAACTGGCGCGAGCCCACCAGTTTCGTGGGGTCGAACTATCGCTTTCGTCCCTACTACATCGAAGCCATGCGCGAGGGCGAGGCGGCCTTTTTCGCTCTCGGCACTGTCAGCGGCAGGCCCGGACTGTACCTCGCGCGGCGCATTGATCGCCCGGACGGGATGCCGGCAGGCGTGATCGTCGCCAAGGTCGAGTTCGACGCCCTGGAGCAGACCTGGCGCAACGCGGGCGAGCCCACCTATGTCACGGACGCTGATGGCGTCGTCCTGATCACGACTTCGCCTGAATGGCGCTTCCGCACGACGCGCCCCCTTAGCGAAACGCGGCGGCGGCAGCTGGCCGAGGAACAGACCACCGGCGAGCCGCTGCAGGACATGCCGTTCACTCCGCCTGGGTCGGGCCTTGTTCGGGTCGACCGCGACGGCGCATCCCGGCTCTACGCGCACGAGACCGATACCAGTATGGGGCTGGGCTGGACCCTGCATCTGCTGTGGCCCGCAGACCAGATGATGTCACGGGCGGTCGGGGCGGCGCGGATTTTGGCCGGGCTGAGCATTGCCCTTCTGGCCGGCCTGACCGGCATCCTGCTGCGCCGCCGGCAGAGGGCTCGAAACCGGGCAATCGAGGAAGAAGCCGCGCGGACCGAGCTGGAACGTCAGGTGGCAGTCCGGACCGCAGAGCTGAGCGCCGCGAACGAGGCGCTCAGCCATGAGATGGAGGAACGCCGCAGCCTGGAACTGAGCCGTCAGGTGCTGGAAGACGAGCTTGTGCAGGCCAACAAACTGGCGACGGTCGGGCAGATCGCCGCCGGGGTCGCTCATGAGATCAACCAGCCGATTGCGGCGATACGCACCCACGCCGACACCGCAGGAGTCTACCTCGAGCGCGGCGACAACGATGCGGCTCTGCGCAGCCTGACGTCGATTTCCGGACTGACGGAGCGGGTCGGCACCATCACCGACGAGCTGCGCGCCTTTTCTCGAAAGACGCGGTCAGAGGTTGTGGCGGTCGATGTGGAGGAGGCCGTTGAGGGTGCCCTGCTTCTGGTCTCGGCGCGGCTACGGGAACGCGGCATCTGGCTGGACCGCTCGGCCCTGTCCCCTGGCCTGAAGGTGAAGGCCGAACGAAACCGGCTGGAACAGGTCGTGCTGAACCTGCTGCAGAATTCCATCGAGGCGCTGGAGGGTACCGCCACACCGACCATCGCCCTGTCGTCGAAACGGGCCGGGCGAAAGGTCGTGATCCGCCTGACCGACAACGGACCCGGCCTGCCGGAGAATGTGCGCGCGCGTCTGTTCACGCCCTTTGTCACCAGCAAGGCGTCCGGCCTGGGGCTGGGCCTGGTCATCAGCCGCGATATCGTCGCCGGATTCGGGGGCGAACTGACCCACGAGCCCGTACCGGTCGGCACCGTATTCCAGATCGTTCTGGCGCATGCGTCGTGAGCATCGGCACCCTGAATCGCGTGGCTCTGGTCGAGGATGACGCCCCGTTTCGCGACGCTCTGGCCGAGCGGCTGAGCCTGGCCGGGTTGGATGTCGCGACCTATGCGTCGGCCGAAGCCGCACTCAGAGTCGTGGGTGCCGGGTTCGAGGGGGTGGTGGTCACCGACCTGCGGATGCCCGGCATGGACGGCCGTCAGTTCGCGGACCGGCTGACGGCGCTGGACCCCGACCTGCCCGTGGTGCTGATCACCGGACACGGCGACATCGCCGATGCTGTCGAGGCGATGAAGCGCGGCGCCTATGATTTTCTGGCCAAGCCCTTCGCGCCCGAACGGTTGATCGAAACCCTGCGGCGGGCGCTGGAGAAGCGGGCGCTGATCCTCGACAACCGGCGCCTGACCACGCTGGCGGCCGAGACCGAACAGTCCATCCCCCTGAGCGGCGACAGCCCGTCTATCGTCGCCTTGCGCGGGGCCATCCGGCAGCTGGCTGACGCCGAGGTCGATGTGCTGATCGAGGGGGAAACCGGATCGGGCAAGGAGGCCGTGGCCCGTGCCATCCACAGTGGCGGCCGCCGCCGCCTGAAACCCTTCGTCGCCGTGACCTGCGCCGCCCTGACCGAAGCCGGCGTCGAGGCGCAGCTGATGGGCCAGGACGTCGGCTATGCATCCACGGTCACCCGTCGTCGCGAGGGCCAGGTGGAACAATCCCATCAGGGGAGTCTGTTTCTGGACGAGGTCGATCTCGCCCCCCGGCAGGCGCAATTGACCCTGCTCCGCATACTGGAAGAACGAGAGGTGCTGCCGCTGGGCGCCACCGAGCCCCGGGCGCTGGACCTGCGGGTGCTGGCCGCGACCCAGAGCGACCCCGCCGAAGCTGTGGCACGCGGGGACCTGCGAGAGGATCTGTATTACCGGCTGAATGTGGTCCGGCTACGCGTCCCGCCGCTGCGGGAGCGGACAGACGATGTGCAGATGCTGTTTGCCCGCTTCCTCGCCCGCGCTTCGGCCCGGATGGGTCGGCCGATGCCACCGATCGACCATGCCGTGCGCCGCCGCCTGATTGAACACGACTGGCCGGGCAATCTGCGCGAGCTGTCCAACTTCGCCAATCAGGTGGCGGTCGGCCTGACTGACAGCCCGCCCGACAGCGGACCGCAGGACGGCTTGGCCCAAAGGGTCGCGCGCTATGAAGCCGAGCTGATCCGCGAGGCCCTGAGCAACCATCGCGGGGATATCCGCAAGGTCACCGCCGCACTCGGCCTGCCGCGCAAGACGCTCTACGACAAGATGGCCCGACATGGGATCCAGCCGTCCGACCATCGCGACCGGGACTGAACAGCCCTATTGCGGAACGCCCGGTGCGCCGAAGTCGAAGCCGGGTTCCTGCCGGCGCGGACTGCTTCCAAAGGTATAGGTCAGGCCGATGTAATAGGTCGGCTGGCCGAACTGGATCCGGCTGCGGTCCTGGAAGTCCGGTGTGTCAGTGAAGGACTCGATCTCGGCGCTGTCCAGAATGTTGGTGCCGGTCACGACCATGCTGAAGCTGTCGGTGAATTTCCGCCGATAGCCGATGTTCAGCATGCCGAATGAGCCGCGCTCGCTCTGGGCCTGGATCTGCTCTCCGACATAAAAGCCGTTCAGCTGGAAAAAGTCTGTGTCGGTCGGCGACCAGTTGATCGAGGCGCGCGCCGTGCCACTGGTGCCGCTGCGTTCGATGCCACCCGCGATACCCGGGATGCTGATGTCGTTCCGGAACAGAGTGCCCGAAGCGTTGTAGGTGACCTTGGGACCGAAGCGGCCGTTGACGATGAATTCGACGCCGGTGCGCTGGCTCTCGCCCAGGTTCTCGCGGGTGGTCAGCACCACGCCGCCGCCTATGTCCTGCGAGACATCCGTCACGCCGCCACTGCTGTCACGATAGAAAGCCGTCACCGCATAGAAGGTCGGGCCCTTGCGCATCTGCCAGGTCAGCTCGAACGAGTCGGTAATCTCCGGCTCGAGATCGGGATTGCCGCGTCGCAGGTTCTGCGGGTCGATATAGACGGTGTAGGGGTTCAGGTCCTGCGGTGAGGGACGGCTGATCCGACGGCTGTAGCCCCCGCGCAGACGCTGGCTGTCGGTCATCTGATAGCCGAAGTTCAGCGTCGGATAGGCCTTCAGGTAGTCCCGCTGGACCGATATGGAGTCCGTGATCTGGTCCAACTGGAAATCGACTTGCTCGACCCGCAGGCCCGCCTGGATGTCCAGATCCCCGAACGGCCGCTCATAGGTGACATAGGCGGCGTGGACCCATTCCTCGTAGTCGAAGCGGTTGGTCAGGGCCGCGATCGGCACCAGACCCGCCTCGTCGGGACCGCGCGAGCCGAAGGAGTCGAAGGCATCGACATCAAGGTCGCCCTCGTAGCCGATCTTGAGCAGACGCCGCTCGCCCATCGGGCGTGTGTAGTCCAGCTTGAAGCCGTAGGAGTCGTTCTGGTTATCGCTGCCTGTGCGCTGCAGGAAATCAGGTTCGCCCCCGATCTGGGTCGTCGAGACCAGGTCAAGGTCGCGCTCCGACGTGCTGGAATCCACCTCGAAATCGGCGGCCAGTTCGTGCTGGTCCCCCTCGAACTTGCGGCGCCAGGACAGGCGACCCCCGACGTTGCTGTTCGAAAACCCGCCGGTCTGCAGACGCTCATAGCGGTCGCTGACCGTGCCGAGACCGTCCGCACGTTCGAAAACCTGCGCATTCTCGTTATCCGAGTCGAAGGCCCGATAGCTGAGCTCCGCACTAATCCGGTCGCGGGCATTCAGGTCATAGTCGGCACCGAACCGGGCATTGCCGAAGGTGTGGGTGTTGCTTCCCTCGGAGACGCTGTCCTCGACGATTGTCGTGGCGGGGGACGCGCCCGGGCGCAGGCGGCTCGACTCGCTCTCGAACTCGCCGACGTCGTGACGAAGGCCGACGTCGCCGGACAACGTCAGGCCATCCTTGGTGCGGCTGCCGCTCAGGGACAGGTTGCCACGCTCCCCGCCGTCCCAGGACGCGCGCACCCCGAACGAGGTGACGGAGGGCTGGGCCGTCCGTGTCACCAGATTGATCACGCCGCCGCTGCCTTCGGGGCTGAAGGCGGCCGAAGGGTTGGTGATGACCTCAACCCGCGCGATCTGGCTGCCCGACATGGCCTGCAGGACATCGGCCCGGGAGGCGCCGCGCAGCATGGCGGACGGGCGTCCGTCCACCAGGATGGTGACATTGCCGTCGCCGCGCAGGCTGACATTGCCCTGAAGATCGACCTCGACACCCGGGACATTACGCAGGACATCTGCGACCGATCCGGTCTGGGCCTGCACGTCGTTCGAGACATTGTAGATCATCCGGTCGGCCGCCGTGATGATGTCCGGACGCGTCGCCTGGACGACGACTTCATCGACCTCGGTCGCCTCTTCCTCGGCGTCTTCGTCCTCGGCCGTGACCGGTGGATCCTGATCAACCTCCTGAGCAAACGCCGGGGCCGCGCCAAACAGGACGCCCCCAAAGAGAAGCGCTGTCGTCATCAGCAACGTGCGGTTCGACATGTTCAGCCCGATCGAGAAAGTCAGTGGCCCGGGACGAAGAAAATTCGCCTTTGGCAACAGAGAGGTGGTCACGTGCGCGGTATCACGTCGCCGGGTCCCGGCAAGTTAAATCCCGGACAGGTTAAGGGCCGTGCGGTGTTCAGCACCGCATATAACGATAATCTATCTTCAGCATCAGAAAATAGTCTTAGCTTATTCGTCTGTGTTTGATACCTTGACCGCACCACGTCCCCGGAATTGCACCGGGGCCCCATTGACGCCCAGGAGAGCAAGACATGGACGGAAACGCAGGCGACCCCCTCAGCGACCCCAAAAAGGAACGCGGCGCGCTTCGCTCGCTCCTGGGCCGCACCAATCGCGACTGGTGGCCGAACCATCTGGCGATCGACATCCTCCACCAGCAGGGCCGGACCGGCGACCCGATGGGCGACGATTTCGACTATGCCGAGGCGTTCAAGAAGCTGGACTATGCCGCGGTCAAGCGTGACCTGCATGCCCTGATGACCGACAGCCAGCCCTGGTGGCCGGCGGACTATGGTCACTATGGCCCCTTCTTCATCCGCATGGCCTGGCACTCGGCCGGCACCTATCGCACGGCGGACGGCCGCGGCGGCGCAGGCGCAGGCCAGCAACGTTTCGCCCCGCTGAACAGCTGGCCGGACAACGGCAATCTGGACAAGGCCCGGCGCCTGCTGTGGCCGATCAAGCAGAAGTATGGCGCCAACCTCAGCTGGGCCGACCTGATGATCCTGGCCGGCAATGTGGCCATCGAGAGCATGGGCGGACCGGTGTTCGGATTCGGCGGCGGGCGTGCCGACGTGTGGGAGCCCGAAAAGGACGTCTATTGGGGCACCGAGGAAAAGTGGGTCGGCGAAGAGGGCAATGAAACCCGCATCCAGCCTGACAAGGACGTGGTTCTCGAAGAGCCGCTGGCCGCCATCCAGATGGGCCTGATCTATGTGAACCCCGAAGGCCCGGGCGGCGTGCCGGATGCCCTGCAGTCGGCCCGCGACATCCGCGAAACCTTCCGCCGGATGGGCATGAATGACGAGGAAACGGCGGCTCTGACCGCTGGCGGTCACACCTTCGGCAAGGCCCACGGCGCGGGCGACGCGTCCAAGGTCGGCACCAGCCCAGAGGGCGCCGATATCGCCCAGCAGGGCATGGGCTGGGTCTCGGGCCACGAGAGCGGCATGGGCGACCACACCATCACCTCGGGCATCGAGGGGGCCTGGACCCCCACGCCGGTCACCTGGGACATGACCTATTTCGACATGCTGCTGGACCACGACTACGAACTGGTCCGCAGCCCGGCCGGAGCCAAACAATGGCAGCCGGTCGGCAATCCCGAGGACACCCTGGCCCCTGCCGCGCACACACCGGGCAAGCGGGTGCCGACGATGATGACGACCGCCGACATGGCGTTCAAATTCGACCCGGAATACCGCAAGGTCATGGAGAAGTTCCGGGCCGACCCGGCTTATTTCGCCGACCAGTTCGCGCGTGCCTGGTTCAAGCTGTGCCACCGCGACATGGGCCCCAAGGCCCGGTACCTCGGCCCCGAGGTTCCGGCAGAAGACCTGATCTGGCAGGACCCGATCCCCGCCCACGAAGGGCCGACCCTTTCCGGGGCCGACATCCGCGACCTGAAGGACGCGATTGCCTCCTCGGACCTGTCGATTGCCGACATGGTGCGCACGGCCTGGGCCTCGGCCTCGACCTATCGCGGGTCGGATCACCGGGGCGGCGCCAACGGCGGACGCATCCGTCTGGCGCCGCAGAAGGACTGGGACGTCAATGAGCCCGAGAAACTGGCGCGCGTGCTCAAGGTCTATGAGGACATCAAGGCCAGCTCGGGCAAGAACGTCTCGATCGCCGACCTGATCGTTCTGGGCGGTTCGGTCGGCATCGAAAAGGCCGCGAAGGCCGCCGGTCACGACATCGAGGTGCCCTTCACCCCGGGCCGCACCGACGCCTCGCAGGAGCAGACCGAGGTCGAGGGCTTCCACTGGCTGGAGCCCCGCGCCGACGGTTTCCGCAACTATCTGCAGGTGCGGTTCAATGTGCCGACCGAGGAACTGCTGATCGACCGGTCGCAACTGCTGGGGCTGACCGCTCCGCAGATGACGGTTCTGGTCGGCGGCCTGCGGGTTCTGGGCATCAACCACAAGGACTCGAAGGACGGCGTGCTGACCGATCGTCCCGGCCAGCTGACGAACGACTTCTTCGTCAACCTGCTGGACATGGGCACGGCCTGGAAACAGGTCGACGACCATTCCGACGAGACCTTCGTCGGCACCTGCCGCAACTCCCATGAGCAGAAGTGGACCGCCACCCGCACCGATCTGGTGTTCGGCTCCAACTCGCAGCTGCGAGCCCTGGCGGAGGTCTATGCCTCGGCCGACGCTGGCCAGAAGTTCGTGCGTGATTTCGTGACGGCCTGGGTGCAGGTGATGAATGCGGACCGCTTCGATCTCAACTGATCCGGCGGCTCGAACCGACTGAAAGGCACCCGGATGCAGACCGCTGCATCCGGGTGTTTGTCTATGGGCGGTTGTCGGTCTGAGCACACCCGCGCGGCCGGACCGCTGTAGGTGTGGGGCGGCGTGAGTTCCGGGATGGATCAGGCCGCCGAGAGTTGGCATATCCATGGCCATGAGGAAGAACCGTCGCCCATGACCTCCCCCCGCGCCCTGATCGAACAGTCGTTGGCCGCTATAGAGATGGGCGATCACGATGTGCTTGAGGCCTGCCTCCACCCCGAGGTGATCTATCGTCGGCCCGGCCAGCCGGTCCTGTCCGGCCGGGACGCGGTCATTGACTATTATCGCCGCCACCGCAGCGCCAAGACCTCCCAGATCCTGCTGGACGAGTTCGTGTGCGAGGGCGACCGGGCTGTCGCCATGGGGCTGGTCGAGGGCCGCGGCCATGACGGTGCCCCGATCCATGAGCGGTTCGCCGACGCCTACCGGATCGAGGACGGCCTGATCCGCGAACGCACCACCTACTTCTTCCGCCAGGGATTCTGAGACGGATTGCCATTGCCGCGCGCAGGAGTCAGAGTGGGGTCGCAGCTTCGGGAGGACGAACCCCATGCGACTGTCCCTGACGATTTCCGGCACTCTTCTGGCGAGCGCGATGGTCGCGCTGGCCACGCCTGCCCTGGCCCAATCTGGCCCGCTCACGGATCGACCGCCAATGACCGCCCAGCAGGCCAACGGCGGCGCTTTTGGCCGCATGAGCACAGACGATCAGCTCCGGCGTCATGAGGGCGACGAGTATCGCTCCAGGGTCGAGGCGGAGCAGATGACCCCCGAAGAAGCTGAGGCCCGCTACGGCGCCGAGCGGGTCGCGCTGGCCGAGCGGGTGCAAGCGCTGATGGACGCCGGCCAGTGCACCGAGGCTCGACGCGTCGCCTCCGAAGCCGGCGAACGCGCCATGGCCATCCGTGTGCGCCAGACCTGCCGTCGACGGTAGGGGACCTCTAGACCGTCGGCACGGCCTGGCTGAGGCGCCCGCCGATGCGGATCGGCTCGATACGTGTGGCCAGGCCTGTGCGGTCGTCGGTCTCGACATAGACGCCGCAGACAGTGGCAGGGCCGGACGCTGGCTGATAGCGGCCGCCGCTGAGACGGGTGGTGAAGCGGCGCAGGGGCTCTTCCTTGTCGTTGCCGATCACAGAATCATAGTTGCAGCAGCCGCCGGCATCGGTCTGATAAGCCGTTCCGCCCGGCAGGATCTGGGCGTCGGCGGTCGGGACATGGGTGTGGGTGCCGATCACCAGGCTGGCCCGCCCGTCGCAGAAGTGACCCATGGCCATCTTCTCGGAGGTCGCCTCGCAGTGGATATCGACGATGGCGGCGTCAGCGACCACGCCCAGCGGGGCGGCCTCCAGCTCGCGCTCGACGGCCGAGAAGGGGTCGTCCATCGGGTCCATATGCACCCGGCCCAGCACATTGATGACCAGCACGCGGCGGCCATCCGACGTGGTGAAGACATCGGCCCCGCGGCCCGGTGCGTCCATCAGCGGCGGATAGTTGACCGGCCGGATGAGGCGCGGCTCCCGCACAATATAGGTCAGGGCCTCGCGCTGGTCCCAGCTGTGGTTGCCCAGCGTCAGCACATCGGCCCCCGCATTGAACAGGTCGCGCGCCGTGTTCTCGGTGATGCCGAAGCCGCCGGCGGCGTTCTCGGCGTTGATGACCACAAAGTCGAGCTTCAGGTCACGCTTCAGGCCAGGCAGGTGATCGGACAGGCCGTCGCGACCGGACTTGCCGATCACATCGCCGAAGAATGCCAGCCTCATGCGGCCGACCGCGGGAACAGAATATGCCTCATGCGAAGGCGGTATAGCCGGTCTCGGTCAGAACGCCATGCAGCGGAATGTCGTGCGGCTCGAACGGCAGCGCCTCGACCTGCTGTCCGGCATAGGCGAGGCCGATCCGGATCGCATCCGGCAGCGCTGCAAAGGTGCGGTCGTAATGGC
>Ga0075012_10001255_pt1 | contig 26459 bp, 23 predicted proteins | sample All_14_2_FD_71474 | JGI IMG/M metagenome (GOLD analysis project Ga0075012, IMG submission 71474) | Freshwater microbial communities in response to fracking from Pennsylvania, USA - Allegheny Zone_MetaG_DW_15 | ecosystem: Environmental > Aquatic > Deep subsurface > Groundwater > Drilled...
CAAGGTCTCGTGATCGAGTTCAACCACTATGGGCCGCCCAAGAGCGGCGCCGGCGGGAACTCCATCAAGGACCGCTCAGCCGGCTTGGTGGTGCGCTACAACTACATTGAGGAAGGCGCTCACAGCATCGACATGGTCGAGGCTGAAGACTTCCCTCTCACGGCCACCGCCGCCAACAGCGGGTATGAGTACACCTTGGTGTACGGCAACCTCATCAAGAAGAGCGGCAACACTGGCAGCTTCTTCCACTACGGTGGCGACCACTCCGGCAGTACGCCAACGGCCAATTGGGGTGAGGCCTGGTTCCGTCAGGGCCGGCTCTACTTCTTCAACAACACGGTCTACGGCACCGGCACCGGCGCAGGCATCTTCCAGATCTCCACCACGCTGGAGCGCGTAGAGGCATGGAACAACATCTTCGCCTTCGCACCCAGCGTGAGCAACCCGAACCTGCGCACCGACCAGGAGGTGAACACCACGTACTGGATTCCCGCCGGCATCCTGAACCTGGGCACCAACTGGATCAGCAGCGGCTGGTCTGACTACGAGGTCAACCACCCACTCAAAGGTCAGGTGATCGGCACCAGCAGTCTGATCTCGGGGGCAAGCCTGCCCATCGACACCACCACCTTCGCGCCCACGGGCAGCGCCGTGCTCAACGCAGCCGGGACCAGCCCCTCGATGAGCAGCCCCTACACCGCCACGAAACAGATCGCACCGGCAACAGGCTTCCTGCTACCGGCCACAGATCGAAGTACCCGTCAGGACCTGGGGGCCATCGAAGTGCCCTGAGTCACGTCACAAGCAAAACGGGGCGCCTGAATGGACGCCCCGTTTTGCTTTCACAGCCCCGGCAGCACCGAAGCAGCAAGGTCTCGATCAGCGCTTGATCAGCGCTTGATCAGCCCTTGACCACCGCGGCAATCGACTCGACCACGTAGTCAATGTTCTTGCTATTCAGCGCCGCCACGCAGATGCGGCCCGAATCGACACCGTAAACGCCGAACTCGCTGCGCAGGCGCTGCATCTGCGCCTGGCTCAGCCCTGAGTAGCTGAACATGCCCTTCTGCCGCTCGATGAAGCTCAGGTCGCGGTCAACACCGGCCGCCTTGAGCTTAGCGGTGAGCGCGGTGCGCATCTGCTTGATGCGCACACGCATCTCGCCCAGTTCGGTTTCCCACTGCCCGCGCAACTCGGGTGCGTTGAGCACGCTGGCCACGATCTGGGCGCCATGGGTGGGCGGGTTCGAATAGTTGGTACGCACCACGATCTTCAGCTGCGACAGCACCCGGCCGGCTTCTTCGGCCGAGGTGCACAGCACCGTGATCGCGCCCACGCGCTCGCCGTAGAGCGAGAAGCTCTTGGAGAACGAGGTGGCCACGAACAGATCAAGGCCCGAGGCCACGAAGGCCTGCACCACAGCGCCGTCTTCGGCAATGCCGTCGCCAAAGCCTTGATAGGCCATGTCGAGGAACGGCACCAGGCCCTTGGCCTTGACGACGGCGATGACACGCTGCCAGTCGGCCGTCGAAAGGTCATACCCCGTCGGGTTGTGGCAGCAGGCGTGCAGCACGACGATGGTGCCGGCCGGCGCGGCTTCGAGCGAGGCCAACATGCCTTCGACGTTGACGCCCAGGCGCTCGGCGTCGTAGTAGGCGTAGGTGTCGACGGTGAAGCCGGCGTTGGTGAACAGCGCGCGGTGGTTCTCCCAGCTCGGGTCGGAGATCAGCACCTTGGCGCTGGGGTTGAGCTTCTTCAGGAAGTCGGCACCGATCTTCAGGCCGCCGGTGCCGCCGATGGCCTGCACGGTAGCGGCGCGCTTGGAGGTGACCACCTCGCTGTCAGCGCCAAAGACCAGCTTCTGCACAGCGCTGTCATAGGCGGCGATGCCATCAATGGGCTGGTAGCCGCGCGGGCGCACCGCGTCGAGCATCTGGCGCTCTGCGGCCACCACGCACTTCAGCACCGGCAGCTTGCCGTTGTCGTCGTAATAGACGCCCACGCCGAGGTTGACCTTCTTGGGGTTGGTGTCAGCGGCAAACTGTTCGTTGAGGCCCAGGATGGGGTCGCGAGGAGCCAGCTCGACAGCGGAAAACAGCGTCATATGGACTTGAGGTGTTGGGTGTGTGGGACGGCCGCCGCATGAGGTACGCTGCGGAGTTGCCCGGATTTTAGTGGTCCTCGGAAGATCCCCATGCCCAAGCCCCTGTCCGCCGAAGCCCTGGCCGACGCCACCCCGCCCACCAAGCCCGATCTGGCCGATCCGATGGAGCCGGTGGAAGGCGAATTCGTCAGCTTCCCCGACTCGCCCTTCCAGCTGTTCCAACCGTACCCGCCTGCAGGCGACCAGCCTGCGGCCATCGACCAGCTCGTGAGCGGCATCGAAGACGGCCTGAGCTACCAGACCCTGCTGGGCGTCACCGGCTCGGGCAAGACGTTCACGATGGCCAACGTGATCGCCCGCGTGGGCCGGCCTGCCATCGTCTTCGCACCCAACAAGACACTGGCGGCGCAGCTGTATGCCGAGTTCCGCGAGTTCTTTCCCAAGAACGCGGTCGAATACTTCGTCAGTTACTACGACTACTACCAGCCCGAAGCCTACGTGCCGCAGCGCGATCTGTTCATCGAGAAAGACAGCTCGATCAACGAGCACATCGAGCAGATGCGACTGAGCGCCACCAAGAGCGTGCTGGAGCGGCGCGACACCATCATCGTGGCCAGCGTGAGCGCCATCTACGGCATCGGCAAGCCCGAGGACTACACGCAGATGCGCTTCATCGTGCGCGTGGGCGACAAGATCGGCCAGCGCGACGTGATCGCCCAGCTGATCCGCATGCAGTACACGCGCAACGAGACCGATTTCTCCCGCGGCACTTTCCGGGTGCGAGGCGACACGATCGACGTGTTCCCGGCCGAACACTCCGAGCTCGCGGTACGCCTTGAACTCTTTGATGATGAGATCGAATCGCTGCAGCTGCTCGACCCGCTGACCGGCCGCATCCGCCAGAAGATCCCACGCTTCACCATCTACCCGTCCAGCCACTACGTGACGCCGCGCGAGCGGGTGCTGGCCGCGATCGACGGCATCAAGATCGAGTTGCGCGAGCGGCTGGCCGAGTTCGTGGCCGGCGGCAAGCTGGTGGAGGCGCAGCGCATCGAGCAGCGCACCCGGTTCGATCTGGAGATGCTGCAGGAGGTGGGCCACTGCAAAGGCATCGAAAACTACTCGCGCCATCTCTCGGGCGCCAAGCCCGGCGAGCCGCCGCCCACGCTGGTGGACTACCTGCCGCCCGACGCACTGATGTTCCTGGACGAGAGCCATGTGCTGATCGGCCAGTTCGGCGGCATGTACAACGGCGACCGGGCCCGCAAGAGCACGCTGGTGGACTACGGCTTTCGCCTGCCCTCGGCGCTGGACAACCGGCCGCTGAAGTTTGACGAGTTCGAGCGCAAGATGCGCCAGGCGGTGTTCGTCTCGGCCACACCGGCCGACTACGAGCAGCGCCATGCCGGTCAGGTGGTTGAACAACTGGTACGCCCGACTGGGCTGGTGGACCCGATCGTCGAAGTGCGCCCGGCCACTCACCAGGTGGACGATGTGTTGCAGGAGATTCGCAAGCGCACCGACATCAACGAGCGCGTGCTGATCACCACGCTGACCAAGCGCATGGCCGAGCAACTGACCGACTACCTGTCGGACAACGGCATCAAGGTGCGCTACCTGCACTCGGACATCGATACCGTGGAACGGGTGGAGATCCTGCGCGACCTGCGCTTGGGCACCTTCGACGTGCTGGTGGGCATCAACCTGCTGCGCGAGGGGCTGGATATCCCTGAAGTCTCCCTGGTGGCCATCCTGGACGCCGACAAGGAAGGCTTCCTGCGCTCGGAGCGCAGCCTGATCCAGACCATCGGCCGGGCCGCGCGCAACGTGAATGGCCACGCCATCCTGTATGCCGACCGCATCACTGATTCGATGCGCCGCGCCATGGGTGAGACAGAGCGCCGGCGCGCGAAACAAGTCGCCTTCAACGAGGCCCAGGGCATCACGCCGCGCAGCATCAAGAAGCACGTCAAGGAACTCATTGACGGCGTGTACGGCGGTGACAAAGGCGAGCGCAACCTGCCAGCCTTGGATATGGAGGCAGCCGAGGTCGAAGCGCTGTCTGAAAAGGACCTGGGCAAGCGCATCAAACAGCTGGAAAAACAGATGCTGGAGCACGCCAAGAACCTCGAATTCGAGAAGGCCGCTCGGGTGCGCGATCAGCTCGCCCACTTGCGCGAGCAGGCCTTTGGCGCGTCAGTCCATGACACCGTACCCCCACCACCGGGGACAAAGCCATGACGGCCCCGCAGCGCGTGCTCATGGTCTGCATGGGCAACATCTGCCGTTCGCCCACGGCCGAAGCGGTGCTGCGGCACTGCCTGGCCGAGCGCGGGCTGGCGCACATTGAAGTCGATTCAGCCGGCACCTACGGCGGCCATGCCGGCAAACCACCCGATGAGCGGGCTACCGCCCATGCCGCCCGCAGAGGCTACGACCTGACCACCCAACGCGCCCGGCAGGTACAGGCGGAAGACTTTCTGCAATTCGACTGGGTGCTGCCCATGGACGGCACGAATGAAGCCGAGCTCTTGAAGTTAGCGCCCGCAGACCAACATCACAAAGTACGACGCCTCATGGCGTTTGCCCCGGCGGGCTCCCCGGCGGTCGTACCCGACCCCTACTACGGCGGCGCAGCCGGTTTTGAAAAAGTTCTTGACCTGATCGAACTTGCCTGCCGCGGCTTCGTCGAACACCTGCACTCCCAGCAGGGTCGACGCTCGGGCAAACCCGAGTCGGCTCTGTGACCCCGGCTATAATCGACTGAAACACTCGGGTAACTGGGGCGAGGGGCAAGGCAGAGACCGATGGCGCGTGCAATCGGCTTCTGATGCGTTCAAGTTCACGGTTCTAGGAGAGTAAGACCATGCGATTGACTACCAAAGGCCGCTTCGCCGTCACGGCAATGATTGATCTGGCACTGCGCGAGCACAGTGGCCCTGTAGCGCTGGCTGCCATCAGCGCGCGCCAGCAGATCTCGCTGTCGTACCTGGAACAGCTGTTCGGCAAGCTGCGCCGCCATGAGCTGGTGGAAAGCACCCGCGGGCCGGGCGGCGGCTACTCGCTGGGCCGCAAGGCCGAAGACATCACCGTGGCCGACATCATCGTGGCCGTCGATGAAGCCATCGACGCCACCGGCTGCGGTGGCGGCGAAAACTGCATGGGCGACGACACCGGGCGCTGCATGACACACGACCTGTGGTCCGCCCTGAACGCCAAGATGCTGGAATACCTCAACTCCATCTCGCTCAAGAGCCTGGTCGATGACCAACTGGCGCGCGGGGTGTCGGTAGAGGAAGCGCCAATCAAACGCGCCATCTCCAGCCAACCGGTGGTCAAGCCCATCAAGGTGACGGGCCCGAATTCGGTGTTCGCCCTGGGCAGTGTGCTGACCAAATAATCCCCGCAGGCACTCGACCAGATCCACACCGCCCGGGCTTCGCCGCTCGCGCGGCGGATGGATCAGTCTGCTAAAAAATCAAACCAACATGACCCCTCACTTCCCCATCTACCTGGACTACGGCGCCACCACCCCGGTGGACCCGCGCGTGGTTGACCTGATGGTGCCGTGGTTGCGCGAGCACTTCGGCAACCCGGCCTCGCGCAGCCACGCCTGGGGATGGGAAGCCGAGGAAGCAGTCGAGAAGGCGCGCACCCAGGTGGCCGACCTCATCGGCGCCGACCCGCGCGAGATCGTCTGGACGTCTGGCGCCACCGAGTCCAACAACCTGGCCATCAAGGGCGCGGCCCAGTTCTACAAATCACGCGGCAACCACATCGTGACGGTGAAGACCGAGCACAAGGCCGTGCTCGACACCTGCCGCGAACTGGAGCGCCAGGGCTTCGAGGTGACCTACCTCGACGTGCAGGAAGATGGTCTGCTCGACCTCGACAAGTTCAAGGACGCGCTCAAGCCGGGCACCATCCTGGCCTCCGTGATGTTCGTGAACAACGAGATCGGCGTGATCCAGGACATCACCACCATCGGCAACCTGTGCCGTGAACGCGGCATCATCTTCCACGTCGACGCCGCCCAAGCCACGGGCAAGCTGCCCATCGACACGAAGACGCTGCCCATCGACCTGATGAGCCTGGCATCGCACAAAACCTATGGCCCCAAAGGCATTGGCGCGCTTTACGTGCGTCGCAAACCGCGCGTGCGCCTGGAAGCGCAGATGCACGGCGGCGGCCATGAGCGCGGCCTGCGTTCGGGCACGCTGCCAACGCACCAGATCGTGGGCATGGGCGAGGCCTTCCGCATCGCCGCCGAAGAAATGCCCACTGAAGAGCCTCGTATCAGGGCGCTTCAGCAACGCTTGCTGACCGGCCTGTCCGACATCGAACAGGTGTTCATCAACGGCGACCTGACGCGCCGCGTGCCACACAACATCAACGCCTCCTTCAACTACGTGGAAGGCGAGTCGCTGATCATGGGCGTGAAAGGCATCGCAGTGTCTTCAGGCTCGGCCTGCACCTCGGCCAGCCTGGAGCCCAGCTATGTGTTGCGCGCCCTGGGCCGCAGCGACGAGATGGCGCATTCCAGCCTGCGCATGACGATCGGCCGTTTCACCACCGAAGCAGAGATTGACTACGCCGTGAGCACGCTGAAAGAGCGCGTAGCGAAGCTGCGTGAGCTTTCGCCCCTGTGGGACATGTACAAGGACGGTGTCGACATCAGCACCATCCAATGGGCGGCGCACTGAACTGCCCCACCACCCCGCCCCACAAGCACATCGAGACATCAGGAGTACACCATGGCATACAGCGAGAAGGTCATCGACCACTACGAGAACCCGCGCAACGTCGGCGGTTTTGAAAAGGGTGACGACAGCATCGGCACCGGCATGGTGGGCGCCCCGGCCTGCGGCGACGTGATGAAGCTGCAGATCAAGGTGAACCCCGCGACCGGCCTGATCGAAGACGCCAAGTTCAAGACCTACGGCTGCGGCTCGGCCATTGCCTCCAGCTCGCTGGTCACCGAATGGGTGAAGGGCAAGAGCCTCGACCAGGCGCTGGAGATCAAGAACACCCAGATCGCCGAGGAGCTGGCGCTGCCGCCGGTGAAAATCCACTGCTCCATCTTGGCCGAAGATGCCATCAAGGCCGCGGTGAACGACTACAAGACCAAGCACTCGACCTGATCGAGCCGTCTCGCCAAGCTTCCAAGCAGCCCCGCCCCATGACTCTCGGAATCACCCTCACCGACGCCGCCGCTCGACACGTCACCCGCTACCTGTCCAAACGAGGCAAAGGGGTGGGCGTGCGGTTGGGCGTGAAGACCACTGGCTGCTCTGGTTTGGCCTATAAGCTTGAATTCGCCGACGAGGTGGCGCCCGAAGACCAGATCTTCGAAGACCGCGGCGTCAAGGTACTGATCGACCCCAAAAGCCTGCCCTACCTGGACGGCACCGAGCTCGATTTCGTGCGCGAGGGCCTGAACGAAGGTTTCAAGTTCAACAACCCGCGCGAGAAGGATCGCTGCGGCTGCGGGGAGTCGTTCCGCGTGTAGCGGCTGGGCCTGGTGGCCTGGTGGTCATCTTGGATGCGGCACAGCGGTTGCATCCCCAGCAAGCGCGGGCAATGGGTCCCGCGCTTTTGTTGTGTTTGGGACTGCCCCGTCAGGAACTGGTGATGAAACTCGACGACAACGACTTCGTGCTCTTCGATCTGCCGCTGCAACACGCCCAGGAGCGTGCCCACCTCGATGCCCGCTGGAAGGCGCTGCAAACCGAGGTGCACCCGGACCGCTTCGCCGCCCAGGGCGCCGCGGCCCAGCGCGTCGCCATGCAGTGGGCCATCCGCGTGAACGAGGCCTACCAACGGCTCAAAGACCCGCTCAAGCGCGCCGCCTACCTGTGTGAACTCAAAGGCGCCGCCATCAATGCGGAAAACAACACCGCGATGCCAGCCGCCTTCTTGATGCAGCAGATGGAATGGCGCGAGGCGCTGGACGAGGCGAAGACGGTCGAGGCGGCCGAAAAACTGGCTGACGAAGTCGCCAGCGCGCGCCGCCGCATGGAAAACCAGCTGACCCAGACGCTGGATCAACAGCAAGACTGGGCCGCTGCCGCAGCACAAGTCCGGGCCCTCATGTTCGTGGCGCGCTTCGCCGAGGACATCGATCGGCGCCTGGACGCCCTTGGACAATAGCGCACATGGCACTTCTCCAGATCTCCGAGCCCGGCCAGTCGGCCGATCCGCATCAGCGCCGCATTGCCGTCGGCATTGACCTGGGCACCACGCACTCGCTGGTCGCCGCCGTGCGCAGCGGCGTCGCTGAATGCCTGCCAGATCTGGCGGGCCGCGTGATCCTGCCCTCCGCCGTGCGCTACCTCGGTGAGGGGCGACGTGAGATTGGCGCGGCCGCCCTGGCCGCGCAGGCGGAAGATCCAGAGAACACCATCGTCTCCGTGAAGCGGCTGATGGGCCGCGGTCTGGCGGACATTGCCGTCCAGAACCTGCCCTACCGCTTTGTCGACCGCCCCGGCATGGTGGGCATCCAGACCCGCGAAGGGGCGAAGAGCCCAGTCGAGGTATCGGCCGAGATCCTGGCGACGCTGCGTTATCGCGCTGAAGACAGCTTTGCCGACGACCTGTATGGCGCCGTGATCACCGTGCCAGCGTACTTTGACGATGCGCAACGGCAGGCCACCAAGGATGCTGCCGAGTTGGCCGGGCTGAACGTGCTGCGGCTGCTGAACGAACCCACCGCCGCGGCGATCGCCTACGGCCTGGACAACAGTGCCGAAGGACTCTACGCCGTCTTCGATCTCGGCGGAGGCACATTCGACGTCTCCTTGCTTCGATTGACTCGCGGCGTGTTTGAGGTCGTTTCCGTCGGCGGAGATTCGGCCTTGGGCGGCGATGACTATGACCTGGCCCTCGCACAGGCCGCACTCGCTGCGGCCGGCCTGAACGGTGGCCTGGCGGCTCTATCGGGCGGCGACAAACGCGCCTTGCTGACCGCCGCGCGAGCCTGCAAGGAACAATTGACCACTGCCCCAGAGGCGCCCTTCCGCCTGGGTCTGCTGGCAGGTGATCTGGATGTCACCGTGTCCCGCAGCCAGTTCGATGCAGCGACGCTGCCGCTCACTCAACGCAGCATCAAGATCTTCCAGAAAGTGCTGCGTGATGCGCGCGTCACGCCGGCTGAACTGCAGGGCATCGTGATGGTGGGCGGATCCACGCGGATGCCGCAGATCCGCGAGGCGGTCAAAGCGACGTTCGGCGTTGAGCCGCTGGTGAATCTGAACCCAGACGAAGTCGTCGCGCTGGGCGCCGCCATCCAAGCCAATGCCCTGGCCGGTAACTCGCGCGATGGCGACCTGTTGCTGCTGGACGTGATCCCCCTGTCTCTGGGCTTAGAGACCATGGGGGGGCTGGTGGAGCGCATCATCGAGCGCAACGCCACGTTGCCAGTCGCCAAGGCACAAGACTTCACCACCTTCAAGGATGGCCAGACCGCGATGGCTATCCACGTGGTTCAAGGCGAGCGCGAGCTGGTGAGCGACTGCCGCTCGCTCGCCCGTTTCGAGTTGCGAGGCATCCCTCCCATGGTGGCCGGCGCGGCACGTATTCGTGTCACTTTTCAAGTGGACGCTGATGGCCTGCTCGCAGTGACGGCAAGAGAACAGACTTCGGGTGTCGAAGCAGCCATCCACGTCAAACCCAGCTATGGGCTGAGTGATGACGAGATTGCCACGATGCTCAAAGAAGGCTTTGCGCGTGCGGGTGAAGACATGCAGACACGCGCGCTACGTGAAGCGCGGGTAGAAGCCGAACGACTCGTGCTGGCGACTCGCGCGGCGCTTCACGCCGATGGAGATTTGCTCAACGGCCATGAGCGCGAAGCCATCGAAACATTGATCGCGCAGGTCGAAAAAAGCAGCCAGCTAGACCAAGATGCTGAAAAGATCGATGCCTGCACCAAAGCCCTCGCGGAGGGCACCGAAACCTTCGCCGCGGAGCGCATGAACCGCGGCATCCAACAAGCGCTGACCGGCCGCAGCGTTGAAGAAGTCTGAGGCCCCAGCCATGACACAACTTAAAGTTCTTCCGCATCCCGAGTACTGCCCTGAAGGCGCGGAATTCGAGGTCGCGCCCGGCACCTCGGTTTGCGAGGCACTGATCGAGCACCACATTCCCATTGAGCACGCTTGTGAGATGAGTTGTGCGTGCACGACCTGCCACGTTGTCGTTCGCGAGGGCTTCAGCTCCCTGAACGAACTGGACGAGACCGAAGAGGACCTTCTTGACCGCGCCTGGGGCCTGGAGCCCAACTCACGGCTCTCCTGCCAGGCCATCGTGGCGCAGCAAGACCTGGTGATCGAGATCCCGAAATACACGATCAATCACGCCAAGGAACGTCACTGAGCCAAAGAACCCCGTATGCGCCAGATCATTCTTGACACCGAAACCACCGGCCTGAACCCTGAGACCGGCGATCGCCTCGTCGAAGTGGGCTGCGTCGAAATCGTCGATCGCCGCCTCTCTGGCCGCACACTGCACCGTTACGTCAATCCCGAGCGCCCCAGCAGCGAAGAAGCGGCGAAGGTGCACGGCCTGACCGACGCATTCCTCGCTGACAAGCCGAAGTTCGCCGAGATCGCCGATGAACTCATCGACTTCATCCGCGACGCCGAAGTCATCATCCACAACGCCGCCTTCGACATCGGCTTCATCGACGCAGAAATGCGCCGCCTGGGCAAGCCCGGGCTGCGGCACCATGCAGCCAGCGTGCTCGACACGTTGATGATGGCGCGTGAGATGTTCCCCGGCAAAGCCAACTCGCTGGACGCGCTGTGCCGGCGCCTCGAAGTCGACAACAGCAACCGCAGCGTGCACGGGGCCTTGCTCGATGCGGGCCTGCTGGCCGAGGTCTATATCCGCATGACACGGGGTCAGCACGCCCTGGTCATCACCGAAGAAGAGAGCGCCGACGACAAACCTCAAGCGGTTGAACTGGAAGAATTCGCCAACATCGACCTGAGCCAGTTCCAGCTTCCCGTGCTCTGCGCAACTGCCGACGAGCTGGTTGCCCACACCCGCGTGCTGATCGAGCTTGAAAAAAGTAACGGCGGCAAGTTGCTTTGGCAGGATGCTGTGCCATAATAGAAGGCTCAGTCGGCGACAAAAATATTCCGACGTACCCAGAATACGGGTGGTTAGCTCAGCGGTAGAGCACTGCCTTCACACGGCAGGGGTCACAGGTTCAAACCCTGTACCACCCACCAATACAGCACCAGGAAATCACAAGGGCTTACGATGATTCGTAAGCCCTTTTTCTTTGCCGAAAAAACCGGCACCAGACCACGCGTCCTGCGCGAATCAAGCCGTCGCTTGCAGGCCGCCAGGCCATCCACATGGCCAATGCCTTCGCGGCCGCGGCGGGGTGGGCTACATCACCAAGCCGATCAGCGCTCCGATCGTGCAGGCGCGCGTGAGCGCTCCCACCTGTCGCTGGTGGCCGCCGCCACGCTGCGTGCCAGCCAGACGGCCATCGTGCAGTGCGCAAGGCGCGGGGCAATACCGCAACAACGAAACCGGGCTGCATGTGGTGCGCATGAGCCGCTAAGCCAGGCTGGTAGGCCGCGCCAAGAGCAATGAGTGACGACAAGCCGACGAGGTGGCCTGACCACCGAGCGCTCAATCCAGCTGACGCTGGTGCGCTGCGATCTTCTTCAACAGCTCGGTCAGGATCATCTGCTCGCCGGCGGTGAGCAGTTGATCGAAGGCGGTGTTCACGGCCGGGCTGCTGGCCGCGGCGCGTTCAGCCAGTGCGTGGCCTGGCGCGGTGAGCAGCACGCGCTGCGAGCGGCGATCGGTTTCGCTGCGCACGCGCTCAATCAGCCCGCGCTCAAACAGCCGATCCACCAGCATGGTGAGCGTGGGCGCGGCCAACGACAAGGCCTGTGCCAGCTGCTTGGGCGAAAGCTCCCCATTGGCCAGCAGCAGCATCAGCAGCGAATACTCCACCGGGCGCAGCAGCAGAGGTTCGCCGATGTGCTTGGCATAGAGCCGGTTGGTGGTGACTTCAGCCTGGGCGATGTGATAGCCGATGTCAGCCGCGAGCACACCCTCCTCCCAGTCCTTGCGTGCACGCGATGGCTTCATGCCTGCACCCAGGGCAGTGCGCAGTCATTGCGCAGGATGCGCTCCCAGCGCCATTGCTGGGCCGGCAGCAGCCAGTCGATGCCAAAGCGGCAGAGGTTCTGAAGACGCATGCGTTCGGTCAGGTCTTGGTGTTGCGGGGCATGGCGTGCCAGGCGGGCCCAGGCCCAGGCCAGCAGCGCATAACCCAGCGCGGGCAGGAAGTCGTCAGCCACCCGCAACACCCGCTCGGCATCCACCGCCTTGGCCGCCAGCAGCGCCTGCCGGGCTTCGCGCACCCGCGCGGCCTGGGCGCGCAATGTGTCGGCAAAGGGGCGGAGGTCGGGCGTGTCGCTGGCGGCCTGCGCTTCCGCGTCGATGATAGCCAGCAGGCGGTCCAGCCGGCCCGAGCCATCCAGCACCTTGCGCATCACCAGGTCGATGGCCTGGATTTCGTTGGTACCCTCGTAGATCATGGCGATGCGGCTGTCGCGCACGTGCTGCTCCACCTCGTACTCGTGGATGTAGCCATAGCCACCCAACACGCCCAGGGCCTCGTCGGCGCCGCGGTGGCCCAGGTCGGTGAGGAAGGCTTTGATGATGGGCGTGAGCAGCGCCACCAGCTCGCCGCTGGCCTGGCGTTGTTCGGCATCGGGGTGTTGCTCGTGCTCATCGAGCAACTGCGCCGTCCAGTAGGTGAGCACGCGGGCCGCTTCGGTGTGGGCCTGCAGGCCCAGCAGGATACGGCGCATGGCCGGGTGCCAGGCAATCGGGTCGGCCGCCCCTTGCCGCGCGGCGCCCTTGGGCAGTGCCGGCGCCTTCATCTGGGTGCGTTCGATGGCATAGGCCACGGCCGATTGGGTCACGGCCTCCAGGTGCCCCAGGCCCTGCACGCCCACATGCAGGCGGGCCGAATTCATCATCAAGAACATGGCCGCCAGGCCGCCGCCGGGGGGGCCAAGCAGCCAGCCTTCGGCCTGCTCGAAACGCATCTGGCAGGTGGCACTGCCCTTGATGCCCATCTTCTTCTCGATGCCGTCGCAGTGAACGCTGTTGCGGCGGCCATCCGGCAAGATCTTGGGCACCAGCAACAGCGACAACCCCTTGGTACCGGGCACGGCATCAGGCAGCCGGGCCAGCACCAGGTGCACGATGTTGGGCGTCATGTCCTGCTCGCCGCCGGAGATGAAGATCTTCTGGCCGGTGACCTTCACGCGCGCGCCGTTCACCGCCTCGCCATCGATGCATTCCGCCTTGCTGCGCAGCAGGCCCAGGTCGCTGCCGGCCTGCGGCTCGGTGAGGTTCATCGTGGCCAGCCACTCACCGCTCACCAGCTTGGGCAGGTAGAGATCGCGCAGCTCGGGCGTGGCATGGGCCTTCACGGCCTCATACGCGCCATGCAGCAGGCCGGGGTACATCACCCAGGCATGGTTGGCGCTGCAGAGCATTTCGTACAACACGGTGTTCAGCAGATGGGGCAGGCCCTGCCCGCCCACGGCCGGGTCGCAGGCCAGCGCGGGCCAGCCGCCGTCCACAAAGGCCTGCCAGGCCTGCGGGAAGCCCGGGGGGGTGGTGACACCGGCTTCGCTCCAACGGCAGCCTGCCAGGTCGCCGGGGCCGTTGAGCGGTGCCAGCACGTCTTCGCTGAAGCGCGCGGCCTGGGCCACCACCTCGCGGGCGATGTCGGTGTCAACGTCTTCAAAGGCAGGGATCTGGCGCCAGCTGGTGGCGGCATCCAGCACCTGTTCCAGCACAAAGCGAATGCGCTCAAGGGGCGCGCGGTAGTGGCTCACGATCAGGCGCTTCCAGTCAGAGAGAACTCAACGCGGCGCCATGCGCAACGCACCATCCAGGCGAATCGTCTCGCCATTCAAGTGGCCGTTGGTGACCACCTGCAGCGCCATCGACGCAAACTCTTCCGGCTTGCCCAGCCGCTTGGGGAACGGGATCGACGCAGCCAGCGAGGCCTGCACCTCGGCCGGCAGCTCGTTCATCAACGGCGTGGCAAACAGGCCTGGGGCGATGGTGCAGATGCGGATGCCCCATTGCGCCATGTCGCGCGCCAGCGGCAGCGTCATGCCCACGATGCCGCCCTTCGAGGCGGCGTAGGCTTCCTGGCCGATCTGGCCATCAAATGCAGCCACCGAGGCGGTGCACACCATCACCCCGCGTTCGCCGTCTTCCAGCGGCGCCAGCTTGGCGATGCGGGCAGCGTTGAGGCGCACCATGTTGTAGGTGCCGATGAGGTTGACCCGCACGGTGCGCTCAAAGTCTTCCAGCGGCGCGGGCGAGCCGTCGCGGCCGATGATGCGCTTGGCCCCGCCGATGCCGGCGATGTTCATCAAGATGCGCGCCGGGCCATGGGCCGCCTCGGCCTGGTCAAGTGCGGCGTTGACCTGCTCGGTGTTGGTGATGTCGCAACGCAGGGCGATGCCACCGATCTCGGCCGCCACGCGGGCCGCCCCTTCGGCATTGACATCGAGCACGGCCACCTTGGCGCCTTGTTGCGCCAGCGCGCGGGCCACGGCCTCGCCGAGGCCGGAGCCCCCGCCGGTGACGATGGCGGCTTGTCCTTGAATCTGCATGGTCGGTCCTTTCAGCCTCGTCGAGGCAGGATCAGGTAGGGGTCGGCTTCGGGGCCTTGGTACATCGCTTCCACCAGCGAGGCGCGGTGCGTGAGCACGGCGCGCTGGTTGATGGAGTTCTTGTCGGTGATCTCGCCGTGGTCGATCGACGGCGGCTCCACCAGCACGTGCAGGCGCGTGGGCCGGTTGGCACTGCCGGTGCCCTCCAACCACAGCCGGTCGGCCAGCGCCTGGAAGAAGGCGCGCACCTGCGGGTGGTGCAGCACCTCGGGCACCGAAGCCTCGTCGGGCAGGCCGGCCAGGCGGCGGGCTTCTTCCACGCGGGGGAAGACCAGCACGCCGATCTCGTCGCGGTTCATGCCGGTGAGCACCACGTCCTGCACGCAGGGGAACCCCAGGGCAGCGGCCCGTGCGCGCAGCGGGCCCACGCTGACGAAGGTGCCGGTGGAGAGCTTGAAGTCCTCGGCAATGCGGCCGTCGAACACCAGGCCGCGGCGGGGCTCGGCCGGGTCAAAGAACCGCACCGCATCACCGGTGCGGTAGTAGCCTTCTTCATCGAAGGCTTCGTCGGTCATTTCGGGGTCACGCCAGTAGCCCGGCATCACGTGGGGGCCCCGAAAGCGCACCTCGGTCTTGTCACCCAACGGCACCAGCTTCACCTCCACCCCCGGCACCGGCAGGCCGATCACCGCCGGCGGGCCGTCCTGGATGAAGGCATGCATGCAGGTGGGCGCGGTTTCGGTCATGCCCAGGCCGTTGATGAGCTGCAGGCGCTCGCCGGTCACCTGCTCGGCATGGCGGTCCAGCGCCTCGCGGGTGGTCTGTGACAGGCCGGCGCCGGCGCATTCGAAGGCCTGCATGCGGCTGAAGAAACGGTCGCGCAGCGCGGTGTCATGGTTCATCGCCGAGCACAGCTCGTCGTAGCCCTTGGGCACGTTGAAGTAGATCGTCGGGGCGATCTCCTTCAGGTTGCGCAGGGTCAGCGCCATGCCCTTGGGCGTGGGCTTGCCTTCGTCGATGTACAGCGTGCCGCCGTTGTAAAGCACGATGCCCACGTTGTGGTTGCCACCAAAGGTGTGGTTCCAGGGCAGCCAGTCCACCACCACCGGCGGCTCGTCGCCCAGGAAGGCCAGTGCCTGGCGGATCATCTGCTGGTTGGCGCACCACATGCCCTGCGTGACGATCACGCCCTTCGGGCTCTTGGTGGAGCCCGAGGTGAACATGAACTTGGCGATGGTGCCCGCGCCGGTGGCCGCATGCGCTGCCGCGCCACTGGCGGCCGGGGCAGTGTTCAGCAAAGCGTCGAACGTGGTGACGTCGCGCCCGGCCACGTGGCCCTGGGTGACCACCAGCTCGGCATCGGCGCCCACGCATTCGGTGATGGCCCGTGTGAACGGCTCGCCCTGGTGGGCGAACACCAGGCCGGGCTGCAGCTTGCCCAGGATGTGGCGCAGCTTGCCGAAGTCCTGCGCCACCAGCGAATAGGCCGCCGAGATGCTGGCCGTGGGCACACCGGCCCACAGGCCGCCCATCATCAGGCTGAGGTGTTCGAGGTCGTTGTCACCCAGGATGACCACCGGCCGCTCGGCCGACAGGCCGCGGTCCACCAACGCCTGGCCGATGGCCTGGGCGCGCTGCAGCATCTGGGCATAGCTGATGCGGATCCAGTCGCCGCCGCCGGGCGCTCGGCGTGCGACGAAGGTGCGGTCGGGCGCGCGCTCGGCCCAGTGTTCGAGCCGGTCGGTCAGGCGCTCGGGATACCAGCCCAGCGACTCGGTGGAGCGCAGCACCACCGTGCCATCAGCGCGGCGCTCTACGCTCGCATCCAGGCAGCCGCCGACACGGATCTCGCGGTAGCGCGGCGCGGCGCTCATGACCCCTTCACCACCTTCGCGGCGCGCCCTTGCAGGAAGTCCTGCAGCCGCGCCTGGGCTTCGGGCGTGTTGCTGGCCACTGCGGCCATCAGGGCCTCGGTGAACAGCCCTTCGGTGGGCGACTGCTCGACGATGCGCGGCAGCGCATGCATCACTGCGAACGACGTCATCGGCGCGTTGTTGGCGATCTTGTGCGCCAGCTCGATGCCCTTGGCCAGGCCTTCGCCCGCGCCGGTGAGGTAGTTGACGACACCAAAGCGCTCGCCATCGTTGGCATCGAAGACGCGGCCGGTGAGCATCATGTCCGTCATGCGGGAGGTGCCGATCAGGCGCGGGATGCGCACCGAGCCGCCGCCGCCCACGAAGATGCCGCGCTGGCCTTCGGGCAAGCCGAAGTAGGCGGATGAATCGGCCACGCGGATGTGGCAGGCCGAGGCCAGCTCCAGCCCGCCGCCGATCACCGCGCCATGCAGCACCGCGATCACCGGCACCCGGCCGAACTGGATGGCATCGAAGGTGGCATGCCAGCCGCGCGAGTGCAGCACGGCGCCGCCGATGTCACGCGCCACCAGCTCCGACAGGTCCAGCCCAGCGCAGAAGTGCTCGCCCGCGCCGCTGATCACCACCGCGCGCACATCGGCCGGCAGGTTGATGAACAGGGTGTGGATCTGCTCGATGAGCGTGTCGGAGATGGCGTTGCGCTTGTCCGGGCGGTTCAGGCGCATGTGCAGCACCGGCCCGGCCTGGCTGACCTGCAGCAGGTCCAGGCCAGCCAGCAGGCCGGTGACGGGGGCGAAGGTCGTGTTCATCCGGCAGATTCCTGAAGTAGTTCAGAATTTAAATTAAATGACAGGCCACGATCATGCCCATTGACGCCTTCATTCACAATAGAACGGCGTATTGATGAGGGTTTCCACCAATCTTCCGGCGCTGTTTTAGTTAAACAATTGAAATATTGAGGGCCGTGCTGACGCCGCCTCACCCCTCCCTCTGTCTTGGAGCCCCTCCCGTGAGAGTCATTACCGCAGACGATGTCGGCGCCCTGATCCCGGACGAAGCCGCGCTGTTCCTGGGCGGCCTGGCCGTCACCAGCCTGCCTGAAGAAATCCTGCAGGGCCTGGAGCGCCACTTCCTGGCCACCGGCCACCCGCGCCTGGTCAGCACCTGGGCCTGCGGCGCCGTGGGCAACTCGGGCGAGGCCGGCATGAAGCACTTTGCCCACGCCGGCATGATCAAGCGGGTGGTGGCCGGGCACTTCGGCCAGACCGGCAAGGAGATGATGAAGATGGTCTTCGACGGCGACGTCGAGGCCTACAACTTCCCGCAGGGCTCGCTGTCGCACCTCACCCGCCAGATCGCCAACAAGTCGCCCGGCCTGCTCACCAAGGTGGGCCTGGGCACCTTTGTCGACCCGCGCCAGGAAGGCGGGCGCATGAACAGCCGCTCCACCGCCGAGCTGGTGAAGCTGGTGCAGTTCGAGGGCGAAGAGTGGCTGTTCTACCCGCCGCCCAAGATCGACGTGGCCATCATCCGCGGCACCCTGGCCGATGAAAACGGCAACATCACGCTCGACAAGGAAGGCATGCTGCTGGAGCAGCTGTCCATCGCGCAGGCGGCCAAGCGCTGGGGCGGCACGGTGATCTGCCAGGTGGAGCGCATCGTGCAGGCCGGCTCGCTGCACCCGAAGTCGGTGAAGGTGCCGGGCTTCCTGATCGACTACGTGGTGGTGGCCCAGCCTGAGAACCACCTGCAGAGCATTGCCACGCAGTTCAACCCCGCGCTGTGCGGCGACGTGCGTGTGCCCACCGGCTCGCTGGAGCCGATGCCGCTGGATGAGCGCAAGGTGATCGCGCGCCGCGCGGCGCTGGAAGTGACGCCCGGTGCACTCACCAACCTGGGCATCGGCATCCCGGCCGGCATTCCCGCGGTGGCGGCGGAAGAGGGTGTGTCGGATCTGCTCACGCTCAGCGTCGAATCCGGCGTGAACGGCGGCATCCCGGCCCAGGGCGGTGACTTCGGCCTGGCCTACAACGCCGATTCCATCATCGAGCAGAGCGCCCAGTTCGACTTCTACGACGGTGGCGGCCTCGATGCCAGCTTCCTCGGCCTGGCCCAGACCGACCTGCACGGCAACGTGAACGTCAGCAAGTTCAACGGCCGCCCGGTGGGCTGCGGCGGCTTCATCAACATCACCCGCGCCACGAAGAAGCTGGTGTTCTGCGGCACCTTCACCGCCGGCGGCCTGAAGGTGCGGGTGGGCGATGGCCAGCTCACCATCGTGCAAGAGGGCAAGTCGAAGAAGTTCATCCAGCAGGTGGAGCAGATCACCTTCAACGGCCATGACGCCGCGCTGCGCGAGCAGGAGGTGGTGTTCGTCACCGAGCGCGCCGTGTTCCACCTGCGTGCCGACGGGCTGGAGCTGAGCGAGATCGCCCCCGGGGTGGACCTGCAGCGCGACGTGCTGGCCCACATGGACTTCCAGCCCCTGATGCACAACGTGCGTCCGATGGACCCCAAGATCTTCGAGGCCGTCTGGGGCGGCCTGGCCACCCTGCGCGCCTGACCACTAGGAAACGACATGACCCACTTCTCTGCCTCCTTCAAAGACATCTGGCTGATCGACGGGGTGCGCACCCCGATGGTCGACTACTGCGGCGCCTTCGGCGGCCTGTCACCCACCGACATGGGCATCAAGGTGGCCCGCGAGGCCCTGGCCCGATCGGGCGTGAGCGGCGCCGACATCGGCTCGGTGGTCACCGGCTCGATGGCGCAGGCCGATGTCGATGCCTACTGCCTGCCGCGCCACATCGGCCTGTATGCGGGGGTGCCCATCGCCGTGCCGGCCATCCTGGTGCAGCGCATCTGCGGCACCGGCTTCGAGCTGTTCCGCCAGGCGGCTGATCAGATCACGCTGGGCTATGCCCCATCGGCGCTGGTGGTGGGCACCGAGTCGATGACGCGCAACCCCATTGCCGCATACACGCACCGCACCGGCTTCAAGCTGGGCGCGCCGGTGGAGTTCAAAGACTTCCTCTGGGACGCGCTGGACGACCCCGCCGCCAAGGTGTCGATGATCCAGACCGCCGAGAACCTGGCCAAGCAGTACGGCATCACGCGCGAAGAAGTGGATGCCTTCGCCGCGCGCTCCTTCGCCGAAGCCGTGCGGGCCAAGGCCGCCGGCCTGCATGCGCAGGAGATCGTGACCGTGAGCAACGAAACCTTCGAGCTGGCCGGCTACGAGCCGCGCCGCATCAAGCTCACCGGCAAGGTGGCTGAGATGGCGGCCGACACGCACCCGCGCCCTTCATCGTATGAAGCGCTGGCCAAGCTGCGCACGGTCTACCCCGGCGGTGTGCAAACCGCCGGCAACAGCTCAGCGCTGGTGGATGGCGCTGCTGCCGCCGTGGTCACCAGCGCCGCCTTCGCGCGTGAGCGCGGCCTGAAGCCGCTGGCCCACGTGGTGGCGGCCGCCGCGGTGGGCGTGCCGCCCGAGATCATGGGCATCGGCCCGGCACCGGCCATTCGTGCGCTGCTGGCCCGCAGCGGCCTGAGCCTGGGCGACATCGACCTGTTCGAGATCAACGAAGCACAAGGCGCACAAACGCTGGCCGTGCAGCGTGAATTGGGGTTCGACGTCGACCGCCTCAACGTCAACGGCGGTGCCATCGCGCTGGGCCATCCGCTGGCCGCCACCGGCGTGCGCCTCACCGTGACGCTGGCCAAGGAGCTGCAGCGCCGCGGCAAGCGCTGGGGCATCTCGTCGGCCTGCGTGGGTGGTGGGCAGGGCATGGCGCTGCTGATCGAGAACCCGGCGGCCTGATCAGGCTCGGTGCTCGGGACCGTCTCCTGCAGAGCCCCAAACCAGGGTGACAACAGGCGCCACCAGACCACCGCCCCGGTGATCTGATGGCCACCGTCGCCTCTGGAACGCTTGATGCGTATCCATCGCTCGTCAACCACTGATGACTGCAAGGATGCGCCATGTTAGACACAACGAGCACATTGTTTTCCCACGTCAAACCGGCGGACACACCGTTTCGGGGCGACGGGCTACGAGACTTCTTTGAATACCGCGACCTCGGCATTGCCGATGCGACCCACGGCAACGTGATCGCGCACCTTGTGCGGGCCAAACAGGCGCCAGACAAGGGCACAGGATGGCACCGGCATGAGGCGCAGTTCCACGTCGTCTACATGCTCAAGGGCTGGGCGCGGTTCATGTACGGCGATCAGGAAACGCTGGTGGAAGCGGGCGATGTGGTGCATCAACGCCCAGGCATCGTGCACTTCCTGTTCGACTACTCGCCGGACATGGAGTACCTGGAGGTGGTGGGCCCGGCCGACTTCACCACGGTGGATGCTGAGGGCCCCTGCGGCATCCCGGCACAAACCAGCCAGGCGCTATGGACTAAGTAGCAGAGCCACGAAGCGAAGCGCCAACTCCAGCCCACAGCGCGGATCCGGCTGCGCCGGTCCGCCGCGTGCACCCCCTCGGGGGGCACGAGCGAGCGCGAGCTGGGGGCCCTAAAACTCCATGTCGAGTTCGTCGATCTCTTCGGGCTCGGCCAGCGCCGCTTCAGCCCATTCCACCATCTCGGGCATGGCCAGGATGCGCGCGGCATAGCCGCCGCACACCGCGTCCAGCGGCACGTGGTAGGTCTTGAAGCGTGTGGCCACCGGGGCGTACATGGCATCGGCCAGCGTGCGCTTGGCGCCAAAGAGGAACGGACCGCCGTACTGCGCCAGGCAGTCGCGCCAGATCTCCAGCACGCGGTCGATGTCGGCCTGGGCGCGGTCCCAGACGCGGAAGCCGGGCGAGTCGCCCTTCAGGTTCATCGGCAGCGCGGCGCGCAGGTTGGCAAAGCCCGAATGCATCTCGCCCGACACGGCGCGGCAATGCGCACGCGCAGCACGGTCGGTGGGCAGCAGGCCGGCCTTAGGCTTGATCTCATGCAGGTACTCGGCAATGGCCAGCGTATCCCACACGGTCACGCCCTCATGGCGCAGGCAAGGCACCAGGATCGACGGCGACAGCAGCAGCAGCTCCTTGCGAGCGGCCACATCATCGTGCGGCACGGTGACCTCGTCGAAATCGAGCTTGGCAAAGCGGGCCAGCAGCCAGCCGCGAAGCGACCAGGACGAATAGTTCTTGCTGCTGATCGTGAGCGTGGCAGTGGCAGCCATCGAGCGGTCTCCTGGTCTGGCGGAATACTGGGTACAGCGGGGTAAAGCGGGGTAGAGCGGGCCGAGGGGTTCATCGCAAGGGCTGTGCCACCGTGGAGCAGGGGCTGGCAGCGGTCAAGGCTGGCGCAGTAGTTGCGTGGCCTATGGCGTTGTACGCAAGGATCCCAAGGCAACACCATCAGACCCGGAGCCCGCCGCCGCGGTCAAGGAAAACCATGCTCTACCAAACCTTTCAAGCCCACAGCGACTGGCTGTGGCCCTTGCGCCAGATCAGTCAGCACACCCTGCCATGGCTGAACGAGCCGCACAACAAGGTCTGGCATCCGCACTGGGCTGACGTGATCAAGCCGCTGTTCGACAGCGCACCGGTGCGCAAGCTCAGCGCCGCGATGGACGTGTTCAACCTCGCGCAAATGACACACCACCGCCCGCCGTTTGAGATCGATTCGGTGCAGGTGCATGGCGTGGAGACGCCGGTGGTGGAAGAGGCAGTGAAGATCACGCCGTTTGCCACGCTGCTGCGGTTCAAGAAGCCGGGCATCACCGATCACCCGCCGCTGCTGATCGTGGCGCCGATGTCAGGCCACTTCGCCACGCTGCTGCGCGAAACGGTGCGCACCTGCCTGCGCGACCACGATGTCTACATCACCGACTGGCACAACGCCCGCGACATCCCGCTGATGGCTGGCCGCTTCGGGCTCGATGAATACACCGAGCATGTGATGGACTTCGTGGCCCACATCGGCCCGGGCACGCACCTGATGGCCATCTGCCAGCCCTGCGTGGCCGCGCTGGCTGCTGTGGCGCTGATGTCCGAAGACCAGCACCCGGCCACGCCGCACAGCCTGACGCTGATGGCCGGCCCGATCGACTGCCGCATCAGCCCCACCGCGGTGAACAAGCTGGCCACCGAAAAGCCCATCGGCTGGTTCCGCGACAACCTGATCGGCTCGGTGCCGCTGCGCTACGCCGGGGCGCTGCGGCGCGTCTACCCGGGCTTCATGCAGCTCACCGCCTTTGTGAGCATGAACGCGCAGCGCCACATCGATTCACTCAAGCAGATGTACCAGCTCATTGCCGATGGGCAACCCGAGCAGGCCGAGCCCACGCGCAAGTTCTACGAAGAGTATTTCGCGGTGGCCGACCTGCCGGCCGAGTTCTACCTGGAGACGGTGGAACGCGTGTTCCAGACCTACGACCTGCCCCGCGGCGAGCTCACCTTCCGTGGCCGCAAGGTGCGGCCCGAGGCCATCACCCGCACTGCATTGCTGACGGTGGAAGGTGAACGCGACGACATCTGTTCCCTGGGCCAGACCCTGGCCGCGCACGACCTGTGCAGCCAGCTGCGACCCACACGCAAGATGCACTACGTGCAGCCCGGCGCCGGCCACTACGGCGTGTTCAGCGGCAAGCGGTGGGACACGCAGATCTATCCGATGGTGCGGGATATGGTCTACCGGTTGCAGTGACGTCTGAAGTGACAACGGCGAGCGAAGCGCCCCACCTGCCCGCCGGGCCGCTCGTCGCCCCGTGCATCAGGCCATGCATCACCGCTGCTCACGCCCCACACCACGCTCATCGCCGCACGGGCCCAGATCACCTATAATCTTTGGCTTTGCATCTTCCCGATGCGCTCACCAGGCAAGTGCGTCACCGCCCGTGGCGTGGCTCCCGACACAAACGCGAGGTTTCCCATGAAAGACGGCATTCACCCCAACTACCGCGAAATCTGCTTCGTGGACCAGTCCAACGGCTTCAAGTTCGTGACCCGTTCTTGTGCCCAGACCAAGGAAACCATCAAATTGGAAGATGGTCGGGAGCTGCCGCTGTTCAAGCTGGAAACCACCAGCGAAACCCACCCGTTCTACACCGGCACGCAGAAGAGCGTCGACAGCCTGGGCGGCCGTGTCGAGAAGTTCCGCAACAAGTTTGCGCGTCTGGGCGGCGTCAAGAAATAAATCCCCAGCACCCTGCCGGCCCATGCCGGCATGGGCATCGACAAAGGCAGCTGCGGCTGCCTTTTTCTTTGGGCCGACGAATCAGGTGCTGCGCCCAGGGCAGCCGTGTCGCCGCACCCGGGAATGCTGCAAGAATCGGCCGGCGCCCCGAATCAGAACAACCATGAACGCCCCCAACCCCGCCCTCGTCTCTCAACGCGCGGTGCAGCGCATCCCGCGGCTGGCCCTACTGCTGTTTTGCGGCGCCTATGTGCTGCCGGGCGTTTTTGGGCGCGACCCATGGAAAAACGCCGACATCACCGCCTTCGGCTACATGATGAACTTGGCGCGGGGTGCATCGCCCTGGCACCTGCCCAGCCTGGGCGGCGTGCCCAGCGATGGCGGTGTGCTGCCTTACTGGCTGGGCGCCGTGTTCATCAAGCTCGGCAATGGCTGGCTGGCGCCCGAGCTGGCGGCACGTATTCCGTTTGCCCTGCTGCTGGTGCTGACGCTGGCGTTGCTGTGGTACGCCACGTACTACCTAGCCCGCACTGAAGACGCACAGCCGCTGCCCTTCGCCTTTGGTGGCGAGGCCAAGCCACAGGACTACGCCCGCGCCATTGCTGATGCGTCGCTGCTGGCCCTGATCTCCACGCTGGGGCTGCTGCAGTTGGGCCACGAAACCACGCCCGAGCTGATGCAGCTGGCCGCCACGGCGATGTTCATCTTCGGCCTGGCCGCCTCACCCACCCGGCCCTGGGTAGCGCGGGCCGCGCTGGTGCTGGCCCCCGCGATGCTGGCGGCGAGCGCGGCGCCCGCCACCGCGCTGATGCTGTCGCTGACGGGGCTGCTGGTGAACTGGCGCTCGCGCTTCGAGGCGGCGCGCAAAACGGTGCCTTGGCAACTGCTGGGCTTGCTGATCGCGGCTGGGTTGGCACACCTTCTGGACACCTGGGCCTGGCGTACTGGCACGCCACAGGGCATGGCTGGCTTGCCCAAGCTGCTGGCCTGGTTCACCTGGCCGGTGTGGCCCCTGGCCGCCTGGACGTTGTGGCAATGGCGCGCCCATGTGAGCCATCGCCACGTGTCGGTGCCGCTGCTGTGTGCGCTGGTGGCCATGGCCAGCTGCCTGACGATGGGCAGCTCCGACCGCGCGCTGATGCTGGCCCTGCCCAGCCTGGCCGTGCTGGCCGCCTTTGCGCTGCCCACCCTGCAGCGCAGCATGGGTGCTGCGATCGACTGGTTCTCGGTGTTCTTCTTCAGCGGCTGGGCGCTGGCGTTCTGGGTGGTGTACCTGTCCATGCAGACGGGCCTGCCGGCCAAGCCCGCCGTCAACGTGGCCCGGCTGCTACCCGGCTTCGAGCCCAGCTTCAGCGCCTGGGCACTGCTGTGGGCGGCGCTGGGCACGGCCGCCTGGATCTGGCTGGTGAGCTGGCGCACCGGCCGCCACCGCCACCCCATCTGGAAGAGCCTGGTGCTACCCGCTGGCGGCGTGGCCCTGAACTGGCTGCTGGCCATGACACTGCTGCTGCCGCCGCTGGACTTTGCTTTCACCTACATGCCGATGGTGCAGCGCATCGCGCGCCACATTCCCAAGGGCGCTTGCATCGACGCTTCGCAACTCAAGATACCTCAGGTGGCTGCCCTAGAGATCCCCGGCCGCTGGCGGGTGGATGCACGCCAAGGCGGCGCGAACGCAGCCTGCGTCTGGCGACTGGTCGACCTGCCCTTCAAGCGTGCCGCGCCCGAGTTGGCCGGGTGGCGGCTGGTGGCGCGCGAACGCCGGCCGGGTGACCGCGGGGAGACGATCGTGATCTACAGGCGTTCGCCGGGCTGAGCAACAGCGGCGATGGCGCCGACCAGGACACCTTGTGTGTACGCACCAGCGCACCGAGCAAAAGCCGTGTCACTCACGTGGCCCGCGCTGCGCTCAGGCCGTCATCGCCTCTGCTACCCGAGCCCGCAGCGCCACCCGCACCGCAGGAAAAACGATGCGGAAGGTAGACCCCTTGCCGGGCTCGCTGTCAATCTGCAGTTCGGCGCCGTGGCGCTGCACGATGTGTTTGACGATGGACAAGCCCAGCCCGGTTCCACCGGTTTCGCGCGAGCGGCTGCCGTCGACCCGGTAGAAGCGTTCGGTGAGGCGGGGCAGGTGTTCGCGGGCGATGCCAGGGCCGGTGTCGGTGACGGAGAAGACGCAGCTGCCATCGGTGCGCAGGGCACAGTCAACTTCGATGCGGCCGCCTTCGGGGGTGTAGCGCACGGCGTTGCTCACCAGATTGGCCAGGGCCGATTGCAGCTCGGTCTGGCTGCCGGCCAATTGCAGGCCTGCGGCCTGCTGCTTGGCAAACACCAGCGTGTGGCGCCCTTTCGACAGCCCCAGCGCCTCGGTCTCCACCTGTTGCAGGAGACTTTCAACTGGAACCCAGGTGTCGGGCGACGGATGGGGGCTGCCTTCCAGTTGCGCCAGCGCCAGCAGATCGGCCACCAGGCTCTGCATGCGCTGCGCCTGCTGGGTCATCAGTGACAGCACGCGTTTGCGCTCGACATCGGTGAGCGGCAGGTTGCTGAGGGTCTCCAGAAAACCCGACAGCACCGTGAGCGGCGTGCGGATCTCATGCGACACGTTGGCCACGAAGTCGCGTCGCATGGCGTCGTTGCGCAGGCGCTCGGTGACGTCGAGCGA
>Ga0075012_10001257_pt1 | contig 26445 bp, 26 predicted proteins | sample All_14_2_FD_71474 | JGI IMG/M metagenome (GOLD analysis project Ga0075012, IMG submission 71474) | Freshwater microbial communities in response to fracking from Pennsylvania, USA - Allegheny Zone_MetaG_DW_15 | ecosystem: Environmental > Aquatic > Deep subsurface > Groundwater > Drilled...
GTTTCCAGCAGACCGGCATGAATTTTCCCGAGGTGTCGCCGGATAGCAAATCCGCCGCGAAGGAAACCAGGACCCTATTCGTGCATCCGATGGAACCCGCCTGGAGCGGCTGGATTTCCGGCAACGGCATCTTCGCGAACAATTACAACGTCGCCAACCTGCCCGGCTATCGCAGCGCCAGCGGCGGGGTCATGGTCGGCGCGGATCGCCGGTGGGATCACGGCGTCGCCACCGGCGTTTACGCGGGCTATCAGGGGAGCTATTCCGATTACGCCAACGGCAGCCTGACGAAAATGAATGGCGTCCGCTTCGGTGTTTACGCCGCCTGGCAGCCGGCGGAGAGCGGCTTCTACGCCAACACCGCGGTCGGCGGCGGCGTGTCGTCCTATTCCGTCAAACGCTCGATTGAATTTGCCGGTCTCAACCGCACCGCCGCGTCCGATCCCACCGGCGGCGAGGTCACCACTTGGCTGAATCTGGGTTACGATTGGAAAATCGGCGCCCTGACATTCGGTCCGGTCGCGAATCTCCAATTCACCTACGCCGGCATCGCGCCGTTCACGGAAACCGGCGCGGACAGCCTGAACTTGCGCGTCGGCCAGCAGAATGCCAACAGCCTGCGCTCCACGTTTGGCGGCCGGATCGCCTACGCCGCGCGGGTGGGGGAGAAATGCCTCCTCATTCCCGAATTGCGCCTCGGCTGGCAGCACGAATTTCTGCAGAATCCCACCTCCTTCAACGCCGCGCTCGACGGCGGCGCCGGCCCGGCCTTCGATTACACGACTTCCGCGCCCGCCCGGGATGCCGCCTGGGCCGGCGCCGGATTGACGCTGCAAATCGGTTCGCGCTGGAACGCGAATGTCTGGTATAACACGAGCTTTGGCCGAAACGACTTTACCAGCCAGGCGATTTCGGGAGGATTGGGGATCAGTTTCTGATTTCGAGGTTTCGTTGATCGCCGTCCCAGCCGATTTTTTTTGCGACCAATTGATTCGAAAACACGATAAAATCGATTCTTTCCAAATCCGCGCGCCCACTCCGGCGGTTTTGGCAAAACCGCCCTACCGCGGCCCGATTTGCCGGAAATATTGATGTTTGCGTGCTGATGAATTGACCACCCTGACCGAGGAGTCGGGGCGGCCCATTACCACCAGCCGATCGGAACGAAACGAATGTTTGATATGAAAACGTTTCCTTTCGTTTTCGGGATCATTGCCCTGGCCGTCACGGCCGGCTGGGCGGGGGCCCAGACGGAAACGACAACCGACATGCCGACGCCGCAGGTGAACGTCCCGGCGCCTATCGCCACCCCGACGCCCACGCCCGCTCCTTCGCCGGAGCCGACGCCGGTTCCCAGCCCGCTGCCGAATCCGAATTCCGGAGGCGCGGAATCGATGACGATCTCGAACGCCGCCCCGCCCGCCCGGTGCTGAAGCCAATTGCATTGTCAGTCCAAAGTTCGGCGCCTAGGCTGATGACATGATGCTCTATTTCCTCCGCCACGCCGAGGCGGAACCGGATTACGCGCACGACTTCAACCGCAAACTCACGCCCAAAGGCGTCGAGCAGGCGGAGAAAGTGGGCAAATTCTGCGCGCGGAATGGATTGATTCCGGAATTGATCCTGAGCAGCCCGGTCATTCGCGCAAAACAGACGGCGAATGGCGTGACCAAAAAAATGGGGGACGTCGAAATCGTCGAATGCCCGTGGATCGCCTGCGGCATGACGCCGGCGACCTTGATCGAAGAAATCGCCGCCTTCGCCAAGTTTTCCAGCCTTTTCCTCGTCGGCCACGAACCGGACTTCAGCGAATCCATCGCCTGCCTGACGGGCGGTGCGGTGAACGTGCGCAAGGCTTCGCTGACCTTGGTCGATCTGTCCGGCCTTCGCGCCGGGGCGGGGGAATTGCAATTCAGCGTCCCCGTCCGCCTGATGTGATTCCCGGCATTTCTCTCTGTGCCGTCCGCGGCCTCTGTGGTTAAATTTTTCCCGCGTCCTATGAAACCTGAAATCATTGAATCCTCCGAATTCATCACCGAAGCCGCCGATTGGATCGAAGCGGAGGCTCGCGCCGCCCTTGCCGCCCGCGGCGAATTCTGGCTCTCCCTCAGCGGCGGCAATACGCCCAAGCCGGTTTACACCGAATTCGCCAAACGCGATCTGCCGTGGGAAAAAGTGAAGATTACCTTCGGGGACGAACGCTGCGTCCCGCCGGACGACGATCAGAGCAATTTCAAAATGGCGAAAGCCAGCCTCTTTGATCACGCGCCGATTCCGGCGGAGAATATTTTCCGGATGAAGGGCGAACTCGATCCGTCCGCGGGAGCCAGGGAATACGAAGCGCTGCTCGATTCCCGCAAGGCGAATGGCGACGCGCTCTTCCGGCACGATCTCATTCTGCTGGGAATGGGGCCGGACGGCCATACGGCTTCGCTTTTCCCCGGAACGCCCGCGTTGACGGAAACCCGGCGCACGGTCATCGAAAATTACGTGCCGAAATTCTCGATGTGGCGGCTGACCTTCACGTATCCGCTCCTCAACGCCGCCCGGCACGTCGGATTCCTGCTCAGCAAAAAGGGCAAGGAACCCGTGCTGGACGAAGTGCTCGAGGGAACCGGGGATTATCCCTGCGCCCACGTAAAGCCGGTCGATGGCGAACTGACCTGGTTTATTGGCGAATGATTCACCGCGCGGCGCCCGAATACCCCGAAGGTTTTTTCCCAGTCTGATGAAAGCCCTGTTCCTCACCAACGAATACCCGCCGCACATTTACGGCGGCGCCGGCGTGCACGTGGATTACCTCAGCCGCGAACTGGCAAAATTGATCGATCTGGAAGTTCGGTGCTTCGGAGATCAGAAGCTGAAGGAGGCCGCCCTGGCCGTGACGGGATATGGGTTGAACGCCGATCGCTATACCTGTCCCCCGCCGCTTCGTTCGGTCTTTGGCGCGGTGCAGCGCTGCCTGGATTTCAACACGGATGCCATCGATGCCGACGTGGTCCATTGCCACACCTGGTATAGCCATTTCGGCGGCATTCTCGCGAAGCTCAACTACGGCATTCCCCTGGTCCTGACCGTGCATTCGCTCGAACCGCTGCGGCCGTGGAAGCGCGAGCAGCTCGGCGGCGGTTACGATTTCACCTGCTGGCTGGAAAAGACCGCGCTGGAAATGGCCGATGCCGTCATCGCGGTTTCCCGGGAAACCAAGGCGGACGTCGAAAAGCTGTTCACCATCGCGCCGGAGCGGTTGCACGTGATCTACAACGGCATTGATTTGGAGGAATACCATCGCGTCGAAACCGACGCCGCGCTGCGCAAATACGGCATCGACCCCGCTCGGCCCTACGTGCTGTTTGTCGGCCGCATCACCCGGCAGAAGGGTATCGTCCACCTCGTGAACGCGATCCCGCATTTCGCCCCGGGTTTTCAGGTCGTCCTCTGCGCCGGTGCGCCGGACACGCCCGCCATCGCCGCGGAAATGAAAGCCGCCGTGGCCGCGGCCCAGGCGGCACGCGAGGGCGTGATCTGGATCGAGGAAATGGTGGCTCCGTCCGAAAAAATCGAGCTCTACAGCCGCGCGGCGGCCTTCGTCTGTCCCTCGATTTACGAGCCGTTCGGCATCATCAATCTCGAAGCCATGGCCTGCCATTGCCCGGTGGTGGCGAGCGCGGTCGGCGGTATCAAGGAAGTCGTGGTCGATGGCGAAACGGGTTATCTGGTGCCCATCGAGCAAATGACGGAAAGTCCCTTCGAGCCGACCGATCCCGCCGCGTTCTCGCGCGGTCTGGCGGATCGCGTGAACGCCCTGATGGCCGATGAATCCAAGCGCAAAGCCTTCGGCGAGGCGGGCCGGAAACGGGCGGAGCAAATCTTCGGCTGGCCCGCCATCGCCCGGCAAACGCGGGATTTGTATGCGTCGCTGATCTCCTGAGGGCGGTTGGCGATTAAAACAATTGCCTTTCTCCGTGTCCTCTGTGCTCTCTGTGGTTTAATCCCAATCAGGAATGAAATTCGTTGACCAAATTCGAATCCACGTTAAAGCCGGCGAAGGCGGCAATGGCTGCTCCAGCATGCGGCGGGAAAAATTTATCCCGTTCGGCGGGCCGGATGGCGGCGACGGCGGGAAGGGCAGCGACATTATCTTTCAGGCCAACGAGGATACCGACAGCCTGGTGGCGCTTTACTACGAACCGATCATTCGCGGCAAGAAAGGCGCGAACGGGCAGGGCAGCGACAAGACCGGCCGTTCGGCGGCCCCGACTTACGTGAAGGTTCCCGTCGGCACCATTATCTATCGGCTCCCCGAAGACGCCTGGCCCGGTCAGGCGCCCGCCGAATTTCAATCCGAATACGATCTCGAAACCGAGGAGGACGGCGCGTCCGGGCGGCGGCGGATCGATCCGCGCACGCTGGAGCCATTGGCCGACCTGGCGGAAAAAAATCAGGAATTCGTTCTATGCAAAGGCGGCGATGGCGGCCGGGGAAACGCTTCTTTCAAGAGTTCCAAGAACCGGGCGCCCCGGATGTATACCGAAGGCAAGCCGGGCGAGGAAGGCTGGTTCGTGCTCGAGCTGCGCACGATCGCCGATTTTGGGTTGGTCGGCTTCCCGAACGCCGGCAAGTCGACGCTGCTCGGCAGCCTTTCCTCCGCGCATCCGAAGGTGGCGGCCTATCCCTTCACCACGCTGCACCCGCATGTCGGCGTGGTGGAATTGCCGGAATACCGCCGCGTGACTGTGGCGGACATCCCCGGGCTCATCGACGGCGCGCACGAAAACAAGGGCCTGGGCCACGAATTTCTCCGCCACATCCTCCGCTGCCGCCGGTTGTTGTTCGTGCTCGACATGGCGGGCAGCGAGGGACGCGACCCGCTCGAGGACCTGGCGAACCTTCGCCGCGAACTCGACCTTTACGACGTCACTCTTTCCGGGAAGGCGTGGAGCATTATCGCGAACAAAATGGACCTGCCGGGCGCCGAGGAAAATCTGGCGATGGTGAAGCAGCGCTTCGGACGCGTCCCGATTCTGCCGATTTCCGGGAAGGAAAAACGGGGCATCGAAGCGGTGAAGGAGCATCTGGCGTCGGTCGCGGACGAATGAGAGCGGCGCGGCGGGCGCTCGGATTGCTCGTTTGGACCGCGCTGGCGGCCGCGGCGGCGGATCGTTCCCCTACCTTCGCGGACGAGCCGCGAACCCCGTGGCGCGGCGTCGATGCCAATTACGCCCTCGAAATGGAAGGAGGCAGCCGCCAGTGGTCGCTCGACGGCAAGCCGGAGGACGTTTTTGCGATTTTGAATCGGGCGGGATTCGACCGCTTCCGCGTCCGCCTGTGGGTGGGGGATAAGGGGACGAATAAATTGCGCTACGCCATCGAAACCGCGCGGCGGGCGCAGGATGCCGGATTGCGGCCGTATGTGGTGATGTTCCTGAGCGAGGATTGGGCGGACTACGTCAAGCAACCCGCGCCGCGCGAATGGCGCTCGCTGGATTTTCCGGCCAGGCAAAAGGCGGTTGAAGCCTACGCGGAGCGCGCGGCCCGGGCCTTTGCCGAGGCCGGGGTGCAGGTCACGGAATTTGAAATCGGCAACGAGATCGATTTCGGCATCTGCGGCGAGTTTGAGGAGGAGTGGGCCAAACGCGTGAGCGTGCCTTATCTGGCCAGCGTGATCTGGCCGCGGGCGGCGGCCGTGATCGCCGCGGCCGAGGCGGGGGTCCGCCGGGTGAATCCCGAGGCGAAGTTCATTCTGCACATTACGCAATGGTGGAACCCGGAATTTGGCGCGGCGTTTTTTTCCGCGATGATCAAGAATGGCGTGACGGTCGACTACGCCGGGCTGTCCTTTTTCCCGACGTCCAACCTCTCGGAGCAGAATTCGCTCGAATATTTTCTGCGGCAGGCGCGCGCCCTGCATGCGGCCGTCGATCGGCCGGTGGTCATTTGCGAATATGGTTACCCTGCGGCGGCGCAATTCGGGGGACAGTTCGCGGAATGGAACCGCCCCGTGGCCGGGTTCACGCTGGATGAAGCCGGGCAGGCGCAATGGCTGCGGCAATTTTTCCAAACGGTCCGGGAAAGCGGATTCATCGAAGGCACGTTTTACTGGAGTCCGGAATGGAACGACTCGTCGATGTGGAGCGCGTTTTCATTGTTCGATTCCGCCGGCCGGGCGCGCGCCGGCTTGCGGGTTTTGCCATAGGGACGCGGCGGATTGCATTTTCGGAGGAGTCGGTTGTAATGCCGGGGATGAAACAGCAACTTTTGGGAACTAGCCGCATCGAGATTTCCCGCCTGGCGTATGGCTGCATGCGGCTGACGGGATCCTGGGATCGCAATGACCTCACGGACGCGGTCACCGAGCAGGGAATCGCGGTGCTCGAGAGCGCGGTCGATGCCGGCTATACGTTTTTTGATCACGCGGACATTTATGGGGACACCGCCTGCGAAACCGTGTTCGGGTGCGCCTTGGAGAAACATCCGGAATGGCGTGACCGGTTGGTGGTGGCGACCAAATGCGGCATCCGGTTCGAGGACGAACCAAATCCGGGACAGCCGCACCGGTATGATTTTTCCCACGAGCACATCCTGGCTTCCGTCGAGCAATCCCTGGAGCGGCTGCGGCTGAAGCGGCTGGATCTCCTGATGCTGCACCGCCCGGATTTTCTCGCCGATCCGCGCGAGGTGGCGCGCGCCTTCGAGGCATTGCGGGCCGGTGGCAAGGTGCGGGAATTCGGGGTCAGCAATTTCCGGCCCTCGCTGGTGACGGCCATCCAGCAAGCCCTGCCGTTCGCCCTCCAGGTGAATCAGGTGGAGATCCACCCGCTTCGGGTGGATTGTTTCACGGATGGCACGCTGGACCAGTGCCTCGAACGCCAGATCACGCCGATGGCCTGGAGCCCGCTGGCTCAAGGCCGGGTGGGAGCCGGACAGTCGCCGAAACCGGACGCACCGAATCGGGAACACCATCAGGCCGTTCTGGACGCGCTTGATCAGGCCGCGGCCCGGTGGGCTTGCGATCGTTCGGTGGTGGCGCTCGCCTGGCTGCTGCGACATCCGAGCGGGATCGTGCCGGTCATTGGCTCCGTCCAGCCGGCCCATATCCGGAACGCGGTCCGGGCGACGGAAATCGAAATGGATCGGGATACCTGGTATCGGATTCTTCGCGCGGCCCGGGGAGTCAAACTCCCTTGATTGATGGCGGTGCGGGGTTGTCACCCGCGGCTTTTCCCATTAGGCAGGAAGCTGCGTGAGAACTGTTGCGATAGTCGGCCGCCCGAATGTGGGCAAATCGGCGTTGTTTAACCGCCTGGCCGGGCGGAGGATTTCCATTGTGCACGACCAGCCCGGGGTTACCCGGGATCGGCTGGGGGCGGTCTGCAAGCTGGGATCGGCGCCTTTTGAGATTGTGGACACCGGCGGCATCGGCTGGGCGGTGGACGAGGAATTTCATGAAGCCACCCGGACGGCGGCGGAGGCGGCGATCGCTTCGGCGGACGTGATCCTGTTCGTCGTGGACGGGCTTGAGGGGCTCGCCCCGCTGGATCGCGAACTGGCGGATGAATTGCGCCAGTCCGGCCGGCCGGTCGTGCTGGTCGTGAACAAAATGGACACGCCCAAACACGAGGCGGCGGCGGGGGAATTTTCCCGGCTCGGCTTCCCGGACGTGCTGGCGGTCAGCGCGGCGCACGGGCGGGGGATTCAGGAACTGGTGAGCGCGGCCGAGGCGAAATTGCCGCCGGGCGAGGAACTGCCGGAAGGCCACGAGCCGCCCCGGCTCGCGGTGGTCGGCCGGCCGAATGTCGGCAAGAGCTCGCTGGTGAACGCCCTGCTCGGGGATTCCCGGACCATCGTCAGCGACGTCGCCGGAACGACGCGCGATGCGGTGGAGGTGCTCTGGCAATGGAACGAAACCGACTACCTGCTTTGCGATACCGCCGGGTTGCGGCACCGGCGCCGGCACAACACTTCGGTCGAAGTCTTCAGCGTGATGCGCACGGAGGAGGTGATCAAGCGCGCGGATGTCTGCTTGCTGGTGATCGATGCCACCGAAGGCGTCACGGCGTTCGATAAAAAAATCGCCGGCCTCATCCAGGAGGCGAAAAAGGCGGCGATTGTCGTGCTGAACAAATGGGATCTGCTGCCGGGTGAAAATCGCGAGGATCACATCGCGCGGGTCCGGCGGGAACTGTTTTTTCTCGATTACGCGCCGGTGGTGGTGCTTTCCGCCAAGCTGGGTTCGCAGGTCAAGCGGCTCCACGGCACCGTGCAGCGGGTGCGGGAACATGCGCGGAAGCGCTGCAGCACGGGCGAGCTCAATCGCCTGCTCAAACGGGCGATGGAACACCTCGCGCCGCCGAGCAAGGGCGCCCGGAGCTTCAAGTTGCTCTACGCCACCCAGGCCGGAAGCGAGCAGCCGCGGCCCTTTGCGCCACCCACCATCGTGTGTTTCGTGAACTCGGCCGCGCTGATGACCGATTCATATCAGACCTATCTCATCCGGCAGATCCGCGCGAAGATTCCCTACGAGGGACTGCCGATCCTGCTGCGTTACCGTAATCGCGCACCGAAGGATCGGGAATAGGGGAATTGAACAGAAGATCGCAAAGTTCACAAAGGCTTCAAAGGGCCGGCCTGAGTTCAATCCTTTGTGAGCTTTGCGATCTTCTGTTCAAAAAGAATTCCCTTTAGTTTCCCTTCGCGCTTTTAGTTCCCTCCGGCTCAATTTCCCCGCAGAATTTGCCGGATGTCTCCCGCCATTTTTCCCGGCTGGGCGAGTTTCCTGTCATCGTAAAGCACGGCGAAGCGGCCGGCGGGATCGATGAGGTAAGTATAGGTGCTGTGATCCACGTTGTAGCTGGGATTCGTCGCGGCATCGTCGGCTTTTTTGGAATAGACGTGATACCGCCTGGCCACGTCGGCGACGTCCTCCGGTTTGCCGGTCAACCCCAGGAAACTTTCGTGGAAGAACGGGACGTAATCGCGCAGCGCCGCCACGGTATCGCGCTCGGGATCGATGCTCACAAACACCACCTGCACCCGGGATTGCTCCTCCGGCGTCAATTGCTCCATGATTCCCGCCAGCTGGTGCAGGATGGTCGGACAAATGTTCGGGCAATGGGTGAATCCGAAATTCAGCAGCACGGCCTTGCCGCGCAGCTGGGCGAGATCGAATGGCTGGCCGCGATGGTCGGTCAGCCGGATCGGCTGGGCGGGGTCGGGTTGATCAAATTTGGTTCCGAAGTAATCGGTGCGGGGACTCTGGAGCCGTTGGATGACGAACAGCGAAGCCAGAATCAAAAACAGGGCGATTCCGACGGAATAAGGACTCAGCCAGCCGGAGGAGGGCGCGCGTTTGGCCATGTTATTTTTTCCGAACGTCAAACGGGATGGTGAAGGACTGGCCGCTGATTTCCACCGTCACGTCCACCGGGGTTCCCGGTTGGGGGGATGCGCCGAGCCGGAGAAACATCAGGTGGTCGCCGCCCGGCTCCAGGACCAGCTTTCCCCGGGCCGGGATCGTCAGGTGATCGACGAATTCCATGCCGGCGACGTCCTGGCCATCGACCGTTTTCCGGGTGGTGATCATGGGTTTGACTTCGCCGGAAACGTCCGACTTGGCCGCCGTCAACTGCAGCGGGGCGTCGCCGCGATTCACGATCACCAGGAAGCCCGCCGTGGCGGCTGATCCCGGCGGCACCGCGCGAATCCACGGATTCTTGAATTCCACCGCCGGAGGTTCGGCGGGCAGCGGCGTGGCCAAAAATGCGGTTAACCCCAACAGGAGCGCGAGGATGCGGCGAGGAACGGGCATGAGCCCAGGCTACAACCTCCATTGCTTTTGCGCAAAGTTTGAGTAAAATTTTTGCTTCCCATGCCCGACCATTCGTTCCCCTCGCTCTGGTTGAATGCTCTCTCCTTCGGCGTCCGTCCGGGGATGCCGTTTAGTCTGCGGCGGAAAATTTATCTGACCAACGCCGCGGCTTTTTCTACCATCCTGCTCTCGGTCTTTTTTGCGATCGACAACGCGAGGCGGCCGGATCTGTGGCATCTTTTGCCTTATAATCTGGCGCTCATCGTCGTGTGCGGACTGGCGCTTTTTCTGGTCTGGCGCGGGTTTCAGCAGGCCGCCTTTCTGCTCGAGACGTTTGCGTTTATCACCGTGTTTTCCTTTACCGGGGCGCTTTATTTCAATTCGTCGGAGAACTACCTGCTGCTGATCATGACCGCGGTGGTGTTCGTGATCGATCGCCGGTCGCTGCGGCATCCGATCGTGCTCATCTGCGCGCTGACCTTCATCGGGGTGAAGGTCAGCCATTACGGCAGCTTCGAGTTCGGGCGGGTTCCGCTGGATCGTTACGTGATCAACACCACTTTTTTCACCGCGAGCTTTTACATTTTCCTGGAAATCTTCCGCGGGTTCATCCGGGATTACCTCCGGCAGATCGAGGACAACAACGCCAAACTGGCGCGTCAGCAGCTGGAGTTGAGCGAGGAACGGGCCCGCTTGAACCGGGCGAATCAATCCAAGGAGAAACTTTTCTCCATGCTGGCTCACGACCTGCGCGGGCCCGTCGGGAATCTCAAGGTGGCCCTGGAGGGATTGGAGGACGGATTGCTGGACCCCGCGGATTTCCGCGAGTTGCAATCGGATCTCCGCCGCGATGTGCAGCGGGTCTATTCCTCGCTCGACGACCTGCTGCTCTGGGCCGCGGGGCAGATGGAAGCGATCGAACCCGAACCGGAGAATATCGAGCTGCGCCTGGTGGCTCAGGAGACCCTGGACCTTTTGAGCGCCTCCGCGGATGCGAAACACATCCGCCTGGAAAACCGCCTGCCGGCGGGCGGAATGGCCCACGCGGACTGGCATCAGACCGGGGCCATCATTCGTAACCTGCTCGCCAACGCCATCAAGTTCACTCCGGAAGGCGGCGTGGTGGCCATCTCCGCGAAGCTCGAGGGTAAAAAGTGGGTTATTGCCATTGCCGATAATGGCGTGGGCATGAATGCGGAGACCCTGGCCTCGCTGTTCGATTCGGACGTGGCGGCTTCGGTGCCCGGAACCCGCAACGAGAAAGGCTGGGGGTTGGGATTGCAGATCTGCCGCGACTTCGTGGCCGCCAACGGCGGAAGGATCTGGGCGGAAAGCGAGCCGGGCCTGGGGACGACGTTTTATTTCACGCTGGCATCCGCCGGGTAAACGACGGATGCCGCGGGTGGCCGGCTTACTTCGAGTAGCTCGCCGTCGGAGGCGCGCAGCAGGCTTTTTTGCTGGCGCAGCCGGAGAAGCTGACAAGGGCGAAGGCGGCCACGGCCGCAACGGTGAGGATGGATTTGATGTTCATAGGTTGTTAGTAGCTATGGGATGACAGTTTGGTCTTCCCGCGGAAAATGTAATAAATGCACGTCGTGTAAGCCAGCACGATCGGCACGCCGATGAGCGCGATGATGAGCATGATGCCGAGCGTCTTCTGGCTCGAGGCGGCGTTGTAAATCGTGAGGCTGTTTGCCGGGTCCGGGAAGGAATACACCATGTTCGGAAAATAGGTGGCGCCGAAGGCTCCCATCATGACCGCCATGCCGAGGCACGACGAGAGAAACGCCCGGAACTCGCGGCCGTGATGGATTTCCCGCGGAATGTTCAGGATGATGAATGCGCCGATCGCCATGATGCCGAGAATGTAGGGCCGCTCGCGGACCGTTTCGAGCACGTGGGGGCATTCGACCAGCGTGTAAAGATTGAACAGAAAATACGCCGCCAGGAACCAGCCGATGAGTCCGGGAATCCATCCGCGGATTCTCGCCTGCAGCTCGCCTTCGGTCTTCATGGCGACATAGATGGCGCCGTGCATCGTGAACAGCAGCACGGTGGTGACGCCCAGCGAGATCGCGTAGGGATTGAGCAGGCCGACGAACGTTCCGCGGAATTCGAACTCCGCGTCGAGCGGCACGCCGCGGACGATGTTGCCCATCGCCACGCCGATCAGAAATGCCGACAGGAAACTGCCGCCGGCAAAGGCCACGTCCCACATCTGCCGCCACCAGCCCCAGGGTTCCTTGCTGCGAAACTCGATCGCCACCGCGCGGAAAATCAGCGCGGCGAGCAGGAGCATGAACGGAATGTAGAATCCCGAAAACACCGTCGCGTAAGCCTCGGGAAACGCGGCGAAGAGCGCGCCGCCGCCGGTCACCAGCCAGACTTCGTTGCCGTCCCAGACGGGACCGATCGAGTTCAGCATCAATCGGCGGTGCTCGTCCTTTTTGACGAACAAATGGAGGATGCCGGCGCCGAGATCGAAGCCGTCGAGAATCGCGTAGCCCGTCAGCAGCACGCCGACGAGGATGAACCAGGTGAGATTGAGATCCATGGGATCAGGCCTCCGCGCGCGCCGCGTCGCGGCGGATCAGGTTGCGCCAGCTTTCCGGCATTTCGGGACTTTCCTCCTCCTCGTCCGGCCCGTGGTGAATTTTCCGCGTGAGGATGTAGATGAAGACGGCAAACAAAAGCGCGTAGACGAAGGCGAACAGGATCAATGAAAACACGATGTGCTCCGCCGTCACCACCCGCGAGAATGCCTGCGAGGTTTTCAGCAATTCATACACGATCCACGGCTGCCGGCCCATTTCCGCGGCGAACCAGCCGGCCTGATTGGCGATCTGCGGCCCCAGCACCGACAGGATTAGCGCCGCCAGAAAGAGGCGGGACCATTTAGTATGGGTATTAAACAGCCAGCCGCGCCACCAGCGGAAGTTGGCGACGGCCACGAGGACGAACAGGGCGACGCCGATGGAAATCATGAGGTGATAGAATTGAAACACCGCCGGCACGTTCGGCCAGTAGCCCCGCCGGATTTCCTCGATCTCCGGGGCCGTGGCTTCGGGATACCGACGCTGCAGGAACTCGTCCGGCGGCAGCTCCTTCAGGCCCGCAACCGGCCGGGCGAAATCGCCGTAGGTAAGGAAACTGAGCAGGCCCGGAATCTTGAGGCCGAAGTCCTGCTCCCGGGTGGAGTCCGCCCAGCCGATCACGTTGAGCGGCGCGTAAGCCTGGGTCTCGTAGAGCCCTTCCATGGCAGCGAGCTTGATCGGCTGGTTTTTCGCGACTCCCTTCGCGGTGAAATCGCCGCTGACCATCTGCAGCAAGGTCGCCACGGTCGCGAACACGAGCCCGACCTTGAGCGACGCCCGGGCGAAATCCAAATGGCGGTGCCGCAGCAGGTAATACGCGCTGATGCTGAGGATGAGGAAGGCTCCCGCCATCCATGCCCCGAGGAGCACGTGAATGATGCGATCCATGGAGGAAGGGTTGAAGACCATTTCCCAGAAATTGTCGATGACCGCGCGCACCGATCCGAGATCGTCGGCGGCGACGACGTGTTCGGGCGGCAGGCGGACCGGATGGCCATCCACCATTTTTTCGAGATGGTAACCGGCCGGCGTTTGCATCCAGGAATTTGCGACGACGATCCACAGGGCGCTGAAATGGGCACCGAAACAGACCATGCAGGTCGCAAAGAAATGCAGCTTCGGCCCCACCTTGTTCCAGCCGAAGAGGAGGATGGCGAGAAAGCCGGATTCGAGGAAGAACGCGAAGATGCCCTCGGCCGCCAGCGCGCTGCCGAACACGTCGCCGACGAAGCGGGAATAGACCGACCAGTTCGTGCCGAACTCGAATTCCATCACGATGCCCGTGGCGACGCCGATGGCGAACGTCAGCGCAAAGATGCGCGTCCAGTAACGCGCCATGTTGTGATACAGCGGATTTCCGGTTTTCAGCCAGATGGCTTCCATGATCACCAGCGCCAAGCCCAGGCCGATGCTCAACGGCGGGTAGATGTAGTGAAACATGATCGTGAAGGCGAATTGGATTCGCGCGAGGATTTCAACGTCCATGGTGCCTCAAGGAATTAGCACGATTCGTTCCCGGCGGGAACGTGGCGAAATGCCGCAGGAGGAGGGTCAGCGATTCGGCGGATACTTCGCGAGCTTGCGCTGGAGGGACCGGCGGTCGATGCCGAGGACGCGGGCGGCGCGGCTGATATTGTTTTCGCAGTCCGCGAGCACGCGCTGGAGGTGTTCCCATTCCACCCGGTCGAGCGAGGGGACCGAAACTTCGACGTCGTTTTTTTTCCCCTGCAGCGTCCGGTCGATCTGATCCGCGTCGGCGGGTTTGGTCAGATAATCCGCCGCGCCGAGCCGCACGGCCTCGAGCGCGGTGGCGATGCTGCCGTAGCCGGTGAGCACCACGAGGTGGAGCTGGGGCAGGAGGGCGCGAAGCCGCGGAATCAATTCCAGCCCGCCCTCGCCGGGCATTTTGAGATCCACCACCGCGTAATCGGGAACGAAGGTTTTGGCGAGCGCGAGCGCCTGTTCCGCATGGGCGGCGGGCCGGATTTCATAACCGCGCCGTCCCAGCGAGATCGCGAGTCGCTCGCGAAACGTTTCGTCGTCATCCACCAGCAGCAGTTTCATGCGTCAATCAATAAAGCCGCTTTCCGCCGGAATGGAAAGCCGGATGACCGTTCCCTTGCCGGCGGTGGATTGGATGTCGAGTTTTCCACGCATCCGTTCCACGAACGTGCGCACCAGAAAGACGCCGAGGCCCATGCCGACGCCCGGTTCTTTGGTCGTGAAAAAGGGTTCGCCGATGCGCGTGGCGATTTCCGGCGGCATGCCGCAGCCCTGGTCTCGCACGGCGAAATGAACGTGCTTCGCGTCGTCGGTGATCGTCAGCCCGACCCATTCCTCCGGCCGGCTGGCTTCGCAGGCGTTTTTGATGAGCACCGCCAGGCTTTGCAGCAGGGCGGCTTCCGGGGCGAAGACCAGGGGCCTCCGCGACTCGAGTTCCCATTTGATGCGCGGGCAATGCTCGGGCTTGAGAAAGGGTTGGATCAATGCGGGGAGCTCCGCGAGCCGGATCGGATTCTCCGCATCGCCGACGCCGCGGGTGGCCTGATCGCTCAATTTTTCGAGGATGCCGCGGCAGCGTTCCACCTCGGAACGGATGAGCTTCGCATCCGCGAGCGTTTCCGCGGGATTGGCGGAATGGCCCAGATCCGTGCTGACCACCGCGATGGTTCCCAGCGGCGTGGCCAGCTCGTGCGCGACGCCGGCGGCCAGCGTGGCGAGGGATTCGAACCGTTCGTTGCGCACGGCCAGGCGGCGCGCTTCGGCGAGTTCGCGGCTGAGCTTGCTGACAAAGAAGGCGATGAAAATGGCGGTGAGCACCATGGCGATCCACAGCCCGGGCACATGGCCGGCGTCGAGCGCATGATGGGAAAAAAACAGCACTCCCTGGCAGGCCGCGCAAACGGCGACGATGATCCATGTCCAGAGCGCCGGCAGCAGGATGGCGGCGATGGTGAGGTGCAGCAGGTAAAAGGTGGCAAAGGGATTCTGCACGCCGCCCGTCCAGTAGAGCATCACGGTCAGCGTGAAGGTATCCAGCAACAGCAGCATCGCGCAGATGGCCGTGCTACGCTTCCGGAAACGCTCCCGGAAAAACTCCATGAACGCGTTGCTGATCAGGGTGACGCCGATGCAGCCACCGAGCAGGGCGAGGGGAAGCGGCACCTTGAGCAGAAAATAGGTCGAGAGACAGGTGATCGCCTGACCGGCGACGGCGAGCCAGCGCAGGCGGACCAGCCAGCGCAGGCCGATGCGGGGTTTGTCGAACAGGAAGGATGCGCCGGAGGCCATTTAGCTTAATCCATTTTTAACCTGCCGGTTTAAAAACCAAGGTAATCGGTTGGGCTAGAATTTGGATGATTTTGGCTTTATCCAAGTGGTGAAGAAGAAACAATTAGAAAGGACGCTGCCGGCAGAGTTGCCGGAGCAGATCAGCCAGTTCAGGTTTTCCCATCTTCTTTTCCGCTATGGCTATCATGGCCTCATAAAGTGGCATCGAGTCGAAGTCGGTCGAGACTCCGTTCACATCCAGGAACAGCAGGGCGGCGGCCACGCCGGTGCGTTTATTGCCGTCGAAGCAGGCCTGGGCTTGGGCGATATGGAACGCGTAGGCCGCCGCTACCTCAAAGAGGTCGGTTTGGGTATAAAAGTAAACTTGCGGAGGATGCGTGACGGCCCCTTCAAAGAGGGAGACATCCCGAATGCCATCTACTCCCCCAAAACGCTCGATAGAGAGCCGGTGCAGGGCTTCCACCTGCGTGAACGTCAGGAAGACAGGGGCGCTCACGAAGCGAGTTTTCGCATCAGTCCAGCGTGACGGTCGAGGATGCGGCGGGAGGCCTCTTCCACCACCCGGTCATCCGCATAATGGACAGGGGGACGGGCCTCGCACTGCCGCAGGAACGCGGCTACTTGCTCCCGCTCCTCGGCGGTCATGATTTTAATTTCATTGATGACCTCAGCCGCTGTCATGGGGTTACTCTACACCGGTGGAGTCTCCAAAGACAAGCCGCCTTGATGCCGGGGCATCCGGGCGGGATAGGGCAAACATATCTCGAAAAGTTCAAACGGCGGGTCCGCTTTCGCAAACCCGCCGTTTGGTGGCAAAAAAGGGGAGATTAGAACGAGATCACCGCGCGGCCGCCGATGACGAAGGCGTTGCCGACATCCTGCGCGCCGCCGGGATGGATGATGTATTGCACATCGGGCTGCACGACGAGCCAGGGAGTGATCTGGGCCTGGTAGGTGCCTTCGATCACGATTTCGTAACCGGGATTCACGCTGCCTTCGCCGGCGAGCACGTCCTTGGCGCCGTTGCTGAGCTGGCCGTAGCCGAGCGCCACGCCGAGGGTGTCGTCGTCCCGCGTCGGGATGAGGCCGGTGTAGGTGAGGCCGGCGTCGAAATAGAATCCGAGGAAGTTGCGATCAATCGGCTGAAAACCGAAGCGGGTGAAGGCGCCGAGGCCCTGGTTCGAGGGTTCGATTTCCGGCGCCACCGCCTTCTTGGAAGCCTTGCCGGAAGCGACGCTCTTGCCATCCTTGGAGTAGCCGGTGACGGCCGGAGCGGGCGAGGGTTCGCGGTAGAGCATTTGATCGACGATGAAATAGAGCCCGTAGTTGCCCCACCGGCTTTCATCCGATCCGTTGGAATTGGCATAGTCCGCGGAACTGAACCACGCGCCGACCTTGACCTGGCCCGGGAGCCAGAAGTCGTGTCGGTATTGCGCTTCGGTGAGCCAGGTGTAGCCCTGGTTCTCGTTGAGGTTCCAGCGAAAGCCGTGGCGGTTCACGTCCTGCGCGAAGACGTTGCCCTGGAACATGGCGGCGAGCAGGGTGAAGTTCTCCACCGGGGTGACGGCCAGCCGCGCGCCGAGGGTTCCCATGGGATAACCCGGGCCGCCTTCCGGCAGGCTCGTGTAAATGAAGGCGGGCCAGCCAAAGGTGCCGTTGATGAAATAGCTCGCGTAGTCCGAGATCACAAATTCCGAATCGGCGGCAAGCTGGCCGGCGCGGATCGAGATCTTGTCATCCCAGAAGTTTTGCTGAAACCACAGCTCGATGTTGCGGAAGGTATTAAAGCCCGCGATGTTGCTGATGGTAAAAAAGTTGCCGACGAGGTCCTCCGAGGCGTCCCGGCCGGAGAGCCAGAGCCAGCGGGTGTAAACGCTGCCGCCCTTCCAGCCGGCGAGCTTATCGAGATCGACATTCAGATCGGCCTGGAGCAGGCCGGTGTAAACGGTTCCGCGCTTGAGGCCGCCGGTGGTGTTGCCCCAGACTTCGACGTAATATTGGGCGCCGAAGTCGATGCCCTTGTCCGACAGGGTATCCCGGAAACCGCCCCAGTTGCCGGTGAGGTAGTCCCATTCCCAGATCGGCTGGCGCGATTCGGCGGCATCCACCTCGCCGGACACCGCCGGAATGGCCGGATTCGCCGGATCGGGCTGCTGGGCGTAAGCGCTCAGGGCCAGCGCGAGCGACAGGATGGTTACGGAGAGAAATTTCATACGCAGCGATAATGAGACTCAGTATCACTGGGTAAAGGAAATTCTTTAGCGCCAATTTGCGAAGATTGGCGGGAATTTGCGCGGCCTACGCCACGAGCAGGTAACCGCCGAGCAGGGCGACGAGCACGCCGCACGCGCGGACGAGGGGAGCGGGCGAAACCTTTTTCAGGCCGATCCCCAGCCCGATGCCGGCGAGGTGCAGCAGCGCGGTGGCGATCACGAAACCGATGCCGAACGCGAAACCAGAGGCGGTTTCGGGCATTTCCGCACCGTGCGCGACGCCATGGAAAATGGCGAACGCCGCCACGAGCATCGCGGGAATGTAAACCGGCGGCCGCACCGCGAAGGCGATGACCAAACCGAGCAGCAGGACCGAAAGCGCGATGCCCTGTTCCATGAACGGAAGCGCGATTCCATTCATCCCGGCGATCCCGCCCAGCAGCATCGCGGTGACGAAACTGGCCGGAACGATCCACATCGCGCGTCCGCCGATTTGCGCGGCCCACAGGCCGACGGCCACCATCGCGAGGAGGTGATCGAGTCCGGTAATGGGATGTTCAAATCCGTGGGCGAAACCCGTCCCGCCATCGTGACCGGTGTGGGCTTGCAGCGCGGGAACCAAAAAGAACAGCAGCAGCGAGGCGGCGGAAAGTTTCTTCATGGGCGGACATTTGACACGGCCGCCGTTGAAGTCTCAATGCTAAACTTCCGGCGGCGGGAATGATTGGGCCATTGCCACGGTGGGGAATTTTGCCATAGTAACGTTTCGCGAATTCAACCGAATGTCATTCCTCACCAAACGCCGCTATCGCTTTGAAAGCAGCAGTGGATACCAGCGGAAGCGCAAATTCCGCAAGTTCCTCCAGTTGGCCCTGGCCATCGGCCTGGGGGCGGCGCTGGTGTTCGGCACGCTGGGGCTGATCACGTTTGAATATTTCCGCAACAAGTATCAGACGATCGCGGACAGCTTCAATCTGGAGCAGGTGGAAAAAATGGAGGCCGCGTCGCTCATTTACGACCGGCAGGGCCGGCAGTTCGGCAAGATTTTCATTCAGAACCGCAACCCGATTCCCTATGACCAGTTTTCGCCGCTCCTGATCGACGCGGTGGTGGCCGCGGAGGACGGCAGTTTCTACACCCACAAGGGGGTGGACTGGCAGGGCGTGGCGCGGGCGGCGATCACGAATTACACCAGCGGCCGGATTTCCCAGGGCGCCAGCACGGTGACCCAGCAGTTGGCGCGCAATTCCTTCGACATGCGGGAAAAGACCTTTGAGCGAAAGTTCATCGAGATGCTTCTCGCGATGCGCATCGAGCAGCAATACTCCAAGAACCAGATCATGGAAATGTATCTGAACCGCGTGTATTTCGGCGGCGGTTTTTACGGCGCGGAAGCGGCGGCCCGGGGCTATTTCGGCAAGTCGGCGAAGGAGCTGAATCTCGGGGAGGCGGCCATGCTGGCCGGCCTGCTGCGCAATCCCAACGGCTTTTCGCCCTGGAATAATCTGGAAGCCGCCACCGCGGTGCGGAATCGCGTGCTGCTGCGCATGCGCGAAACCGGCAAGATCACCCGCGAGCAATACGAACAGGAAACCGCCCTCCGCCTGTATGTGCGCAAGCGGACGAACCCGCACAAGGTTTCCTACGCGGTGGATTACATCCGGCAGCAGGTGATCGCCGCCCTCGGTTTTGAGCGTGCGGCCAATGGCGGGTTCCATATTTATACGACGCTTGATCTCGGCATCCAGCGGTCGGCGGAAAATGCGCTCAAGGCCCAGCTCGACAAGATCGAACAGCGGCCGGATTACCGGCACGAAACCTACTCGGATTACCGCGAACGCCATTCCTCCGAGGAGGACGCGATCAACCGCGGCCGGCAGGACATCAAAATGCCGGCGCCGAAGTATCTGCAGGGAGCGTCGCTGGTGCTCGATAATTCCACCGGGGCGATTCTCGCGATGGTGGGCGGCCGCGATTTCCGCCACAGCGAATACAATCGGGTTACGCAATCGCGGCGTCCTCCGGGAACGGCGTTTGCGCCCATCGTGTTTGCCACGGCGTTCGAGAACGGCATCTTTCCGGGCGAGCTGGTGCAGGATGCCTGCATTGACAACCGCTACGTCATGGTCGGCGGGGCGACCGGCATTCTGGGGGAATGGGGCGTGGAACGCGCCGAGAATGAATACACCGGCGACATCACGGCCCGCGAGGCATTGGTGCAGGGGAAAAATGCCGCGACGGTCCGGCTGGGTTTCCGCGTGGGCACGGAAGCGCTCAAGGCCACGGCGGGCAAGCTCGGGATCACCTCGAAGCTCCGGGATTACGCGAACAGTTACCTGGGCAGCAGCGAAATGACCCTGGAGGAACTGACGCTCGCCTACACGGCCTTCCCCGGCCTGGGAATGCGTCCGGAGAACACGCACATCATTCAGAAAATCACGGATCCGGACGGCACGGTCATGTATGAAAGTTCGGGCAAGCGCACCCGGGCGATCTCGGCCGAGGCGGCTTACCAAACCCATTCGGCGCTGCAGGAGGTGCTCAAACGAGGCACGGGAGACAACGCCTATACCGAAGCGGGATTGAAGGTTTCCCCGGCGGCGGCCAAGACGGGGACCGCGTATAATTTCACCGACACTTACACGATCGGTTACACCGACGCCCTGACGTGCGGGGTTTGGATCGGCTTCGATTTGCCGACCCGGATTTTTCGCGGAGCCTTCGGGCGCAATCTCACGCTGCCGGTCTGGTCGGCCATCATGAACCAGGCGGCCGAGGAGTTTCCGGCCAAGGATATCCCGCAGCCGACCGGCCTCAAGCCGGTGGAGATCTGCCGGAATTCCGGGCTGCTCGCCACGCCTCGCTGCGTGCACGTGGAGAACGGCCCGGGCGGCCTCCATGAAGTCAAAACCACGTATGTCGAATACGCCACGGAGGCGCAGATGCCCAAGGTCCGGTGCGACGTGCACGGCGGCGGCGTGCGCAATTACGCCCAGCAATACAACGAGGAGGAATGGCCCCGGGCCGCCGCGGCGGTGGATCTCAGCCGGATTCGCCCGGTCGCGGTGGCGGCTCCGACGTTGCTGGGGCTTCACGATGTCTACCGTTCGGTCCGGCCGGGCGGGGCGCTCATTGGCGAGGAGATTCCCGTCGCCAAGGCGCTGCCGGTCGGGGAAGTGCCGGCTCCCGGCGAAGAGGAAAATATTCCGAAAGCCATGGCGGTGGACCCGGCGGCCCTGCCCGTGAGCATCGGCACCGAACCGGAGGTTCGCAAGGCGGCGCCCGCCGCGTCGGCGGAGTCTTCCGGCTTTGAATCTCCGGCCATTCCCTTGGCCCCACCCAAACCCGTTCAATTCTAAATCCCATGAGCAACTACGCCCACCCCGAAGCCCTCGTCAGCCCGGAATGGCTGGCGGAAAACCTGAACGCTCCCGGCATTCGCATCGTCGAAAGCAACGAGGACATCCTGCTTTACGGCACCGGCCACATTCCCGGCGCGGTGCACATTGATTGGACCACCGATCTGCAGGACCGCACGTATCGCGACTACATCTCGCCCGAGGCGTTCGCCGAGCTTTGCTCGAAGAATGGCATCACTCCCGACACGACCGTGATTTTCTACGGGGATAAGTCGAATTGGTGGGCCTGCTACGCGCTCTGGGCGTTCCGGTTGTTCGGCCACACCAAGGTCAAGGTGCTCAACGGCGGGCGCGACAAGTGGATCGCCGAAGGCCGGGAACTCACGCGCGAAATTCCGCATTTCGCCCGGACGGACTACCCGGTTCCCGCCCGGCGGCTGGATGCGGAAATCCGCGCCTTTTACGAAGACGCGCTCAAGCACAGCGAGGCGAAGCTGCCGCTGGTGGACGTGCGTTCGCCCGGCGAGTTCAAGGGCGACATCACGCACATGCCGGAGTATCCGCAGGAAGGCGTGCTGCGCGGCGGCCACATTCCCGGCGCGAAGAGCGTGCCGTGGAAACGCGCCGCCAAGGACGACGGCACGTTCAAGTCCGCCGACGAACTGCGCGAAATTTACGAGGGCGAGATCGGCCTGAAACCGGCCGACGATGTGGTGGCTTACTGCCGGATCGGCGAACGTTCGAGCCACACGTGGTTCGTGCTCACCTATCTGCTCGGCTACGAGAAGGTCCGCAACTACGACGGCTCCTGGACCGAGTGGGGAAATCGGGTGCGCGCGCCGATCGAACGGGGGGCATAGGTTTCATGAGTCCCATGGGACTTATAGGTCCTATACGACTTATGAGACCTAGATGAACGAAACGCATTTCATGTATCCACCGAAACTCCAGCAAATCATCGACCTCAGCTCCGGCATGCCGGAGCCGGAGCGCCGGGAACTGCTCATTTCCTACGCGGACCGCGCCGCGCGCCAGGCGCCGAAGGAAGGTGAGACCTTCGATCTGGAAGATGTCCGCAAGGACGAGGAATGCACCGATACGGTCGGCATTTTTCTGCGGGTGGACGCGAACCGGGTGGCGCATTACCGGGTGACCCTCGGACCGCAGGTTCAGACGCTGACGAAGGCGATGACGTCGATCCTTTGCAAGGGACTCGAAGACGCCACGGTGGACGAAGTGCTCGAGGTGCCGTCGGATTTCGTGCCGAAGATCATCGGCGCGGAACTGGTTCGCGCGCGCAGCCAGACGGTGTATTACATCCTGACGCGGATGAAGAGCGCGGCGAAGGTCTGGCTGAACCGCGAACGCGCGGCGAAAGCCTGATTCATGACACCGACTCCCCCGCATATCCTTCGCCGGGTTTATTTCATCGGAATCGTGCTGGCGACGCTGCTCTTCGCCCTGCATACCGTGATCCTGTTCGAAACGGCCCACGCCGTTTTCCAAATTGGGGACTCGCTGCGCGAAATGGTCGGGCTTCACGTCGCCGGGCCATTGGTGGTGCTGGTGTGCTTTTTCATTTTGTTCATCACGCACCTGTTCGAAGCGCTGATCTGGGCGCTTTTTTTCTGGCGCAAACGCCTGGTGCGCAGTTTGGGGGAGGGGCTTTATTTTACCGGCACCTCGCTGACGGCGCTGGGTTATGGCGATATCGTGCTCAGTTCGCCCTGGCGCGGACTCGGCCCGATCATGGCCACCAACGGCATCCTCATGTATGGCTGTTCGACGGCCTTCCTGTTCGTGGTGATCCAGCAGTCCTGGAAATTTTATTAGCGCGGCCGGGCGAGGGGCTTTTCGCAAATCCGCCAGGTGTGCCATGGCTCGGTGCTGAGGAATTGCCCGCAAAGCAGCCAGCCGGGAATGTCGCGATCCCCCTAACGCGGAGAGAGGCCGTCCTCCTAAACGGACCGGATGCCGTCAAAAAAATCCGTTGGGAAATTATCGAATCCTGATTCAATGCGGGCATGAATTTGTTCCCGAAAATTACGCTGGCTAGCTGCATCTTCGCCGTGGTCGGCTGCGTGAATCCCGTTGACCCGCTGGGTCCCATCGGGCGCGGGCCCCAGCCGCCGCCGGCCCGATCCCAGCCGGATCTCGGGGAAAAGTTCGCATGGGGCATTTCGACGAGCAGTTATCAATACGAGGACCCGGCCGTGGTTCCGGGCGACAAGGATTATTTCCAGACGGACTGGGACGTCTTCATCGCGCAGGGAAAGGCGCCGCCGAAGGGCAACGCGCTCTACAGCTGGACGCATTTCGACAAGGACCTGGAAGCGCTGAAGAAAATCGGCGTGACCCATTACCGTTTCAGCATCGAATGGGCCCGCGTCGAACCGCGGCCGGGCGTTTACAACGAAGCGGCGATCCGCGGCTACGCCGCCATGGCGCGCAAGCTCCGGCAGGCGGGCATCGAACCGGTCGTCTGCCTGTGGCACTTCACGTTCCCGGATTGGCTCTACGACAAAAAGAATCCCGGCAAATCCAACTGGCTGCATCCGCTCGCCCGCGAACGCTGGGCCGCCTACGTGAGCCGCATGGTGAAGGCGACCGCGCCTTACACGGACTATTACGCGCCGCAAAATGAGCCGAACGGCCAGATCACCACGGCTTACATCGTCGGAGTCTGGCCGCCGGGCATGATCCTGGCGTTCGGACATTATTGGAAAGCCATCGACGCAAGTGTGGCGATGTTCCGCGACGCGGCGGCCGTCATCAAAAAAATCAAGCCTTCCGCGAAGGTCGTCAGTGTGGAGGCGCTGCCGTGGTGGGAGCGCGCGCCGCTCGATCCGGGTGGCTTGATTTACAATACGATGATTCACCAGAACGTGGATCATCTGGATCGCGTTTATGACGTCTGCGATATCGTGGGCTTCAATTATTATTATTCGCAGCGACCGGGCCCGATCTCGCTGCTGGCCGAGCCTTACCGCCACGGTCCGAATTTCACCATGATGGGATGGCGGATCAATCCGGACGGCCTCTACCGGGAAATCCGCCGAGTGGGGGATCGCTACGGCAAGCCGATGATGATTACCGAAAACGGCACCGCCGTGGAGAATGACAAAAAGCGCATCTGGTATATGCAGAACCACCTCGCGGCCATCGGCCGGGCGATTCGCGCCGGTTACAACGTGCACGGCTATTTCGCCTGGTCGCTCGCCGACAATTACGAATGGCACTACGGCTACAAGGCCACGTTTGGCTTGGCGACGATGGATCCGAAAACCTACGTGCGCGTTTTCAAGCCGAGCGCGAAATTTTTCGCGGAAAAGATTCGCGCCCGTCCCACGGTGGGCTCGGTGACGAAAATCGAGCCGCAGGCGACGTATGAGCGCGCGCACAAGAAGCGCTCGGATCACGCCGGAGGCCTTTAACGCCGCTTTTTCAGGCGCTCGAGTTGTTCCTGAAGATCGCGTTCGGCATCGCCGACCCGAACGCGCAGTTCCGAAGTCGAGATCCAAATCGCGCCAAACGCCGCGACCGTGGTGCGCTCAAGGTTGTCGTCCGTGGCCACCATCAGCTCGTGCGAGTCCGCGTATTTCGCCACTAAACGTTCGACGATCGAATCCGCCGTCTGGCCATCCTTGGAATAAAAAATCTGGATGCCGTTCGGTTGATCGTCGCGGCCCACCTTGACGCCGCGGCCGTCGAACACGAGCACGACGTGATCTCCGGTGTCGTCGCGAAAGCGGGTGAGAATGCGGATCAATTCCTCCCGCGCCGCCAGCGAGTTGCGCGCATGCAATTGGCTCAATTCCGGCCATTGAAAAATGACGCTATGCCCGTCCACCAGCAGCACCTTGGCTTTCATCGATCCAGCGATTTAAGCCAATCGAGCAACGGGTTCAATCCCGCATCCGTGACCTGCCAGGTGGCGAATCCCGCCGCCCGGGCGGGTTGGATGTCGTTGTCCTCCCGGTCGCCGACGATCAGGATTTCCGCCGGTGAAAACGGCGCCCAGGCTTCGGCGATCCAACGAAACACGCCGGGATCCGGTTTGCTGAAGCCCCGTTCGTAGGACAAAAAGCGGATCGCGAATCCCTCCGGCGGGATGCTGCATTCGGCCAGTTCCTCCAGTGTATAGGCCTGGGCGTTGGAAACCAGTCCGAGTGGGACGTTCCGGGCCCGCAGCCAATCCAGAACCGCGAGCGCGCCCGGCTGAATTTCCGTGCGCCGCTCGAATCGGGCCGCGCGGGCGGGGGAGACGCCGGGGGCGACGGCCTGAACGATTTCGGGCCATTGAACCTCCGGATGGGCGATGCCGTTTTGGCGGGAGCGCGCGTGCCGCCGCGCGATTTCCGCCTGGATTCGCGCGAGAAAGGCTTCCCTCGATTGGCCGATTTCGCGCTGCCAGTCCGCGCCGGATCGCGGAGCCGGCTCGCAGCGCAGCAACGTGCCGTAAATGTCGAAAACCACCGCGCGGGGAAGTCTCATGTGATTTCAGCCATCAGGAGCGGATACCGGTTGTCCGCCGCCATTTTCTGTGCGAGCAACGCCGAAAACGCCGCGCGGCCGTCGGAACCGCCCCGGGCGCGGGCGATTCCCTGCCAGAAATGCCGCGCATAGGTTTCCGGGGAGAAAAAAGTTTTTCCCGCATCGGTGAGTTCCGCCCGGGGAATCGTCCCGGTTCCGGCCGCGGTTCGCAGCGCCGGATTCCAGCGCTGCGCGGATTCCCAATCCGGACGGTTCGCCATTACCTCCAACTGACCGGTGAGCGTCAGGCGGCTGAAGGGTAATCCATTTGCCGGCAAACGAAAATCGTCCGGCCCGCCCCGGACGGCGGCGGGGAGGCGTTCGCGCCATTGCCGGAACAACTCCCGCCGGCGTTTTTTTTCCGCCGCGAAATCCAAGCAATCGCGCGGGACGCGAATCTCCCGGTAAATCAGCGGCAGCGCGCAACCCGCGCGGCGGATGTCCGGCGTGGCATTGGGCAGATACCGCCCGACGAACGGCCGCCGCGCCACCGCCGTTTCGATGAACGGCAGCCCGAATCCCTCCAGCAGGGAGGTGACGGCGATTGGCCCCCCCGCCTGATAACCGGTCCCGAACTCGATGTCGGCCAGATCCGCGAGCCGGGCCGCGTAATTCGCTTCAACCGGCGAACTGGCCTGTCCCATCAC
>Ga0075012_10001258_pt1 | contig 26438 bp, 11 predicted proteins | sample All_14_2_FD_71474 | JGI IMG/M metagenome (GOLD analysis project Ga0075012, IMG submission 71474) | Freshwater microbial communities in response to fracking from Pennsylvania, USA - Allegheny Zone_MetaG_DW_15 | ecosystem: Environmental > Aquatic > Deep subsurface > Groundwater > Drilled...
ATTATACACTTAAAAATCAACCTTAATTTTATTAGTATGAATAGACTTTACCAAATTTTTTTAGTGCTACTTGTTGGTTTAACCTTTCAGGCCAAATCACAAGGAAATATTGAAAGTATACTTGATCTCAAAGAAAGGAAGAGAAATTTAGAGCAATTTACTAGGGATATTTCTGAGAAATTAACCCAGAACTACCAACAAGCCCTTAAAATGGCAGAAGAAAAAGGTTGGGTGGTTTATTCGATTTCCACGGAGGGAAATGTTGTCGCATTGCAAGGAGTTGATGAAGGCGGACAGCCCATCTACCATACAACACACTATAATACCCGTTCGGCAGCAACAATAGGTACACAAAAGCTATGGCCAGGGGGAGGAACTGGTCTTAATCTGAGTGGATCTTCATCTTTTCTGAATGGGAAATTAGGTGTTTGGGATGGCGGTGGTGTTCTTTCAACCCATCGCGAACTAAATGGAAGAATCACTCAAATTGATTCTCCCTCATCATTAAGCGATCATGCAACACACGTGTCGGGAACTATGGTTGCGTCGGGGGTAAACCCATTTGCGAAAGGGATGTCGTTTGGTGCGCAACTTCTTAATGCGTGGGATTTTAATAACGATGTAACAGAGATGTCCCAGGCTGCTTCAAGTCTTTTAATTTCAAATCACTCTTATGGCTCAATTGCAGGATGGCGTTACAATTCATCAAGAGCAGGAACAACATCCGATCCAAACTGGGAATGGTGGGGCGATCCATCTGTTAGCACTGTGGAGGATTATAAATTTGGTGTTTATAATACTCAGGCGCAGAGTTGGGATAACATTGCCTTTAATTCACCGTATTACTTGATTGTTAGTTCGGCAGGCAACAACAGGAATAATAATGGCCCTAACATTGGAAAGCCATACTGGACAAGAACATCTACAGGAGGTTGGGAGTATGTTACTTCTTACGCAGGTGGAATTTCGAGCAATAATTCGTATGATATTATTACAACATATTCAACCGCTAAGAATATATTAACTGTTGGTGCTGTTAATCCAATACCGGATGGGTACAAATCGAATACAGATGTTGTAATTTCATCGTTTAGTAGTTACGGGCCAACCGATGATGGTAGGGTTAAACCTGACATTGTCGCAAATGGTGTTAACTTGATGTCGTCAGTCGCAACTAGTGACGTTGGGTACGGAATAATGAGTGGAACTTCAATGTCATCTCCAAGTGCAGCCGGTTCGTTATTCCTATTGCAGGAGCACTATTATAAGTTAAACAATAAGTTTATGCTAAGTTCTACCCTTAAAGGGTTAGTTTGCCACACTGCCGATGAAGCGGGAAATATTGGCCCCGACTTTATTTATGGGTGGGGATTAATTAATATGGAACGCGCTGCAAAAGTAATATCAAACACCGATGGGGCAAACCTGATGGAAGAATTATCAATTTCAACTTCAGGTACTATTACTAAATCAGTTATTGCATCAGGGAAAGGGCCTCTTGTTGTTACTATATGCTGGACTGATCCAAAGGGCAACCCAGTCGCTTATGGTCCTTCAATGTTAAACAATAGAACAAAGATGCTAGTAAACGACTTAGATTTAAGGGTTAGTATTGGTGCATCAACATATCAACCATGGGTTTTAAATGTGAATTCTCCAGCATCCTCTGCGACTAAAGGAGATAACTTGGTTGATAATATTGAACAAGTGGTTGTTGAAAATCCTGTTCCAGGTAAGACCTATACAGTGACAATTTCACATAAGGGAGTGCTTGCTAACAACTCTCAGGTTTTCTCACTTATTGCGAGTGGGGTTGGTGGAAACTCCGTTTGTGCGTCAGGTGCAACCAATAACAGCAACTCTAGAATAGACGGTTTTACTTTTAACTCAATTAATAACCAAACTAATACCGATTGCAGCACCTATAGAGATTTTACAAATATCGTAACTACGCTTAAAGCTGGAGGAACTTATCCGTTTGTTGTTAAAGCAGGAACTTGTGCACTTGAAAATCCACGGATGATTAAAATATTTGTTGATTGGAACTCAAATGGAGTATTTGATAATGATGAACTGATAGCCACCTCAAATATAATTACATCCTCAGGAAATTTTGAGGGTTCTTTATCTGTCCCATCAAATGTTAAGCCCGGAAATTTTGGGTTATTAAGAATAGTAATGGTCGAAACCTCCGATGCAAATGATGTTATTAGCTGTGGAGCCTATGCTTATGGCGAAACACAGGATTATCTTGTTAAGTTTGACTATCCTTCCACTGACTTGGGTTTGAGTAGTTATATTAGCCTTTCCAATGGTAGGTGTTTTTCAAATAATCAACAAATCGAATTAAGTGTTGAAAATCTGGGTTCTTCTCCTATATCAAGTATTGAGTTCACATCTGAAGTTTTCGAAAACGGTGTAAAGATTAAAACAATAAATCATACATATAATAATCAGCTACCTGCTTTTGGTTCCGATATAGTTATACTAAACGAAACATTCCCAACAAAAGTTGATACTGAGTACACTATACTTACCACTGCCAATGTGGTTGGAGATGTAAACTCGAGTAATAACTCTCTTCAAACTATTTTCAGAACTGCTCCGTATAGCACAATCACAGACATCAAGGCTTTAAAGTGTGGTAGTTCGAGTACTATAAAGTTAAAAGCTTCTGCAACTGGTAATATAAATTGGTACGATGCTGCTACTGGTGGAAATATAATAGCTAGAGGTGGAAATACATCCACAACAACTGTACCTTCTGGAAATAAGTATTATGTTGGACTTAATACTTTTGAAGGAGCTGTTGGCCCGGTGAATAAAAATACCGGACCATGGACAAATGGAACATATTCCCAAGCAACCTCTTACCCATACATTACAACAAGTATTCCTTTAGTTATTAAATCGGCTAAACTCTATGTTGGTTGGCCAGGTAAGATTACTTTCTGGATTGAGGATACCTATACGGGAGAGGTTGTTTCGCTTACTACCATTAGTGTAAAACCTACCCGAAATCCAGCTTCAAATATAGTTGGAGAAACTGATGATCCAACCGATTTGGGACAGGAATACCAGTTGAACTTAGCAATTCCAAAAGCAGGAGATTACAAAATAAGAATTTCTTATGCTGATGGAGCTACACTATTCAGAAATAATGCTAGTTCCGGAGTTGCTTATCCATACTCAATCGGAAATGTAATGTCGATTACAGGGACGAGTGCAGGCGATCAATACTACTATTGGTTATATGACATTAAAGTAGCTGATTATGGTTGCAAAAGCCTTGTTGCTGAACAAGCCCTAGTTGAGGCTGAAAGCCCCGTGGTTGAAATTGCTAGCACAACTACAAGCACATATGTGACTCTTGATGCAGGTAATTCAGGTGCAACTTACCAGTGGAGTACTGGTGCAACCACACAAACAATAAATGTAGCTCAATCAGGCAATTACTCAGTAATTGTGACGAATCCGGCAGGATGCAGTACTCAGGGTTCAATTAATATTACTTTTACCGATGTAAACCCTGAAGTTTTATTGCCAATTTCCATTTATCCAAATCCTGCTTCGGGAGTTTTCTATGTAGAGTCAGATGTTAATGTTATGGTTGATGTTTATAATATTCAAGGAGTTAAGGTGTTGCGCAAATCAACACCCGAATTACGGCATACTATAGACATTTCAGGACTCGTACCAGCCATTTACCTTGTTAAAGTATATAAACTGAATAGCTCAGAATATAAGCTGTATAGAGTTGTTGTTAAATAACCAGTTTTCTATTAAAAAAGGGTGTTGATTTCCCAACACCCTTTTTTTATTGGTATGATATAAGAACTATTGTCCAGCAATTTTAGCCCAAGTGTCCTTAAGTGTAACTGTACGATTAAATACCAACTTGCTGGGTGTTGAATCGTAATCGACACTGAAATAACCCAGACGTTCAAACTGGAACTTATCCAAATGCTTAACATTCTGTAACGATGGCTCAAGCAATCCTTCAATTACTTTTAGCGATTCAGGATTGATTGACGATTTCCAGTCGGTTCCTTCCTCAACATCATCGGGATCGGCTTTTGCAAATAGCCTATCGAACAAACGAATCTCGGCTTTTATGGCGTGTTGTGCCGATACCCAGTGAATGGTTCCTTGAACCTTACGTCCATCGGGGGAGTTTCCTCCACGTGATGCAGGGTCGTAACTGCAACGCAATTCTATCACATTACCCAGAGCATCCTTAATAACCTCCTCGCACTTCACAAAGTATGCGTAACGTAAACGAACTTCTTGGCCTGGAGCTAAACGGAAGTATTTTTTTGGAGGATTCTCCATAAAGTCATCTTGCTCAATGTATATCTCGCGACTAAATGGAATCATACGCTTACCAGCCGATTCGTCCTCGTGATTATTAATTGCAGGAAGTTCTTCAACTTGTCCTTCGGGATAGTTGGTGATAACAACCTTCAATGGATTCAGAACTGCCATACGACGCTCAGCTCGCTTGTTCAAATCTTCGCGTAAGCAGAATTCAAGCAGTGAAAGGTCTATAACATTATCGCGTTTTGCAACGCCCACCTTTTCAGCAAAGTAACGGATCGATTCTGGAGTGTAACCCCTACGGCGTAGCCCGCAGATGGTGGGCATACGTGGGTCGTCCCAGCCCATTACAGTTTTTTCCTGAACTAGTTGCAATAATTTACGCTTACTCATCACTGTATAGTTGATGTTTAGGCGCGCAAACTCGTACTGGTGCGATGGGAATATTTCGAGTTTCTCAATAAACCAATCGTAAAGTGGGCGGTGAACATCAAATTCTAAAGTACAGATTGAGTGTGTGATTTGCTCAATGGAGTCGCACTGTCCGTGCGCATAATCGTACATTGGGTAAATACACCATTTATCGCCTGTGCGGTGATGCTCGGTATGGATAATACGGTAAAGAATTGGGTCGCGCATTAGCATATTGGGATGCGCCATATCAATTTTAGCTCGTAGAATTTTCTCACCATCCTTGAACTCGCCAGCACGCATACGGCGAAATAAATCGAGGTTCTCCTCAACAGACCGATTTCTGTAAGGGCTATCCTTACCAGGTTGAGTAACAGTTCCGCGATTTGTGCGAATTTCCTCCTGGGTTTGGTCATCAACGTATGCTAGCTGCTTTTGAATTAATAGTTCGGCCCACTGGTAAAGCTGTTCAAAATAGTCCGATGCATAAAATTCATTGGCCCACTTAAACCCTAGCCATTCAATATCCTCCTTAATAGAGTTTACGTACTCCACATCTTCCTTAACAGGGTTAGTGTCGTCGAAACGGAGATTGGTTTTACCATTATACTTTTGGGCTAGACCAAAGTTAAGGCAAATGGATTTTGCGTGACCAATATGTAAATATCCGTTGGGTTCTGGGGGGAAGCGGGTTAGAACCCTACCTCCATGCTTACCTGTGCGGATATCCTCTTCAACAATCTCCTCAAGAAAATTCTTAGTTTTTTCAGTTGAGGTTTCAATTTTTAAATTTTCGCTTTCCATTTGCTTACAATTAATTCAAGATGGCAAAATTAGAAATTTGTGGATAATAATAAGGGTTGAGGTTACAATTTTTTAATACGAGTATTATTGGATAGATTGGAGTGATGGAGTTTTGGAGTAATGAAGGCGTATTCAGCAATAAAAAAACGGTTATATGTACTACAACCGTTTTTACAAAAACCACCAACAAAGCTATTCAATTATAAAATTAGTGTCGTACGAAGTAAATTTGATATTACATTTTGCATCAGCCGCAGTTGAACCTTCAAAAATTCTTTTTGAATCAGTTTTGTCGGAAAGCGATTTAATTTTGAACTTATCGGCTGGAAATGTAATGTTTCCGTAGGTTGACGAAAAGCTAAGGTTGAACTGCTGTGAATTATCAAGTTTCAGGTAAACTTTTCCATAGGTGAATTTGCCCGACAATCCTTTGAAACTTGCAGAAGTGTTTTTTACGTAGATATCAGCATCGTAAGTATTTGGGAAATCTAGAGAACCATTCGCTCCATCAAGTCGGAACATATCGTACTTCGACTCACTGCAGTTTAGGCTTCCAACAATTCCTAAATAATAGTTGTTGTCGTATGACGATGGAATAATCAACTCTCCAATATCACCAACTCTTAAATCAGAATACTTCGCGGAGAAAGAGATTGACTTAAAGTTTTTTCCGAAAATATCGCTGTCGTATAGTTCAAACTTCGAATCACCAGTATCGCCATTAAGCCTAAAAGTTGAATACTTAGCGTCGGCAGTAATTTTTGATAGTTGTCCAACAACAAAGTCATCGTCGTACGAAACAATGCTTAGGTCGTTAGTTTTTTTGATAATTAGCTTTGAGTATTTAGCATCGATCTTAACATTGCCCAATTCGCCGGCGTCAATATCAGTATCGTAGAGCATGAATGTTGTGTTACCTCCATTGCCGATGTTGGCCTTTGAGTATTTCATATCGAAATTTCCGGTAGAGCCAAAATTGCCCATTACGATATCTACATCGTACAAATTCAATTTTACATCACCTTTCAAATTGTCAATTTTAATCTTGTTATACTTGCTTTTTAATGAGAATGCCAAGGTTGCAGGCATCCAAACTTTATAGTTAGTTTTTACTTTTTCAATGGAAATTTTATCGCCAGTTTTGAGTGTAATTTTGGTGCTTAATCCCATTATTTGTACTTGCGACTTAATGAATTCGGTGTTAATATCCAAAGAGTTTGATGATGAATTCACCTCAATGTTTTTGAATGCTTTAATCAATTTATCTTCATCCTCCTTGTCGCCACCATTAAATATAATCTCACCAAAAACTTTCACCTCGCTTTTATCCCAAACCAAAATTTCCAAATCGGAATCGTACATATTCAGTGATAAGTTGCCTGTTGGTGATACTGTGAATGTTTTCTCAAAAGAATCCTTTTTTTCATTCTGATTTTTCGAGAAGACATTTGTGCATACTAATGTTAATGCTAATGTTATTTTAAATATCAATCCTACGCTTTTCATAATTCTTGTTTTTTTCAATTTCGTTTAACATTCTTTGAAGCATCAGAACCTTTTTGTTGTAAAGATCCATCAGCGATTCGATAATCTGTGGGTTTGGCCCATACTGTTTCAAATCCTTAGAGTATTTCTCTATTAAATCGTCGATGTACTTAAGGTCGTTTAGGTTCGTGGGAAGTTCGTTAAGGTTATAGTTTGCCTGATGAATTTGTTGGGTGTAGTCCTGAATTTGGGCTTTTAGCTCAACTTCCTGCTTTGCCAAGTTTGGGTCGATGTTTACAAAAATCAACTGCTGCTTTGGCTCAGCATTCCAGAAATGAACAGCAACAAGCGTTATAGCCACCGATGCGGCAACCGCCGAAGCGTATTTCCAAATGGACAAGCTACGATGCTTTTGCTTACTGCTCAACGATTGCGATATGCCAGCCCAAAGGAAATCCTCGTCAGGTTTTTCCACATCGAGCCGCTGTCTATTGTTCCGTATATAATACTCAAACTTCATATCCTTAATTCGCTAAACGGTTTCACTTTGTTCAATCATCTCCTTAATCCTCGTCTGTAGAAGAGTTCTTGCACGTTGGTACTGCGATTTTGATGTGGACTCCGAAATACTCAACATATCAGCAATCTCCTTGTGCATATAACCTTCCATTAGGTAGAGGTTTAGTACAACTCTGGCCTTTTCGGGTAGCGATTTTATGGCTTCGTGAACCATTTCTGGAGATATTTCCGGAAAATCCTCCTCATCGTGAACATCATCAACCAGGTGCAAATTGTCAACATCGGTAAACGAGTTCTTTTGCTTTCGCAAATGATTCAACGATTTATTAATCACAATCCTTTTTAGCCAAGCCCCAAACGTACATTCACCCTTAAACGATTCCAATCCATTGAATGCACTTACAAACGATTCCTGCAGGATATCCTCCGCATCGAACTGGTTTGCCACAATTCTAATGCAGGTATTGTACATCGCCTGTACATACATCTTGTAAAGCCTATACATCGATTGTTGATCGCCGCCGCGGGCACGCTCAACTAACCTCTGTGTAATTTCAATGTTATCGGAGTCCAAAAGCAAACTTTTTACTATAATGACACAAGAAAATGAAAAAGACGGAAAATTATCTGAAAATTTTTGAGTTTTTTTGTAAAACAAAACGGAGGAACATATTTTCCAAATGTCCTGAGTCTAAAATCTGAAATAATCTTAAAATGGCCATAATACAAGTCGAAAATATTGAGTTCTACGCATACCACGGATGTTTTCAGGAGGAGCAGGTGGTTGGGAACCAGTTTTTGGTTGATATTTTAGTGGAAACTGATACCGCTAAAGCACAACTTAGCGATAAACTTCATGATACGGTAAACTATCAGGTAATTTATAATCTGATTAAAGAGGAGATGAAGATAAAGTCGAAGTTGCTTGAGCATGTTTCGGAGCGAATAATCAACTCAATTCACTCCAACTTTCCAGAGATTACACGAATTCGAGTTAAAGTGTCGAAAATGAACCCACCCTTAGGGGGTAAAATTGAGAGAGTTAGCGTCACACTCGAAAGAAATTTTGCATAGATTGACCCGTAAGTTTTGAGATTTGATTTTTTTTGTATCTTTGCGGGCACAATAATCGGTACCTTGGCCGAGTGGCTAGGCATCGGTCTGCAAAACCGACTACGGCGGTTCGACTCCGCCAGGTACCTCAAAAGAAAAGCCCCAAACTGGGGCTTTTTTATTTGTGATTGCGCTGAAGTAGGAATTATTTTTTCCTGTTGTGTAATCCGCATTCTTTGGTCTCGGGATTCTCCCACCACCATCTCCCAGCCCGAACATCCTCTCCTGGGAAAATTGCTCGAGTGCAAGGCTGACATCCAATGCTTGGAAAGCCTTTGTCGTGTAATACGTTGTAAGGAACACTGTTTTGTTTGATATAATCCCAAACTTGCTGCTCATTCCAATCAATTAACGGATTCAATTTAATTAGTCCATTGGCTTCATCCCATTCAACCAGTTGGTTGCTTGTTCTTGTTGTCGATTGCTCTCGACGTAATCCGCAAATCCACACATCAAGGCCTTTGAAGGCACGTTTTAAGGGTTCAATTTTCCGAACATGGCAGCATTCTTTTCTGTTTTCGATGCTATGGAAAAAAAGATTAATCCCTTTTTCGCTTACCATTTGCTCAACTTGTTCTGAGTTTGGAAAGTAAACTTGAACGTTGATTTTATACCTTAAGGATGTTTTTTCGATTAACTCGTAGGTTTCGGGGAATAATCGTCCGGTATCGAGGGTGAATATTTTAGTTGAAGGATCTATTTTTACTATCATATCAGTTAAAACCTGATCCTCGGCACCCATGCTAGAAGCCAATGCGATTTTCCCATTATACTCCTTTAGAAACCAGGCTAAAACCTCTGGTGAAGATTTATCCAAGAACTTTTTGTTAAGACTATCAATTGTTGAATTATTCATAGAAAATAAGTTTTATTGTAAACCAAACCCAATATTTAATTGTTCATCAAAATATTACTAATTTTCACGTAAAAAAGGTGCTTTTTTGTTTTTTTGGTATTAACTTGTACTTTGTTTGAATGATTTGAGGTTACAAAATTAGTTTACTTTACCTTTGTTGAGGATATTTTAGGAAATAAATAATAAAAAACTTAATATGTAAGTTTATGAAGCACTTAATAACCATTGTATTAGCGGTATTCTTTTCGGTGAGCCATGCACAAAATATAGCCATGCAAGTTGTTGCTTCAGCCGGAGGATACTTCGAAAGTTCCAGCGCAGGGGTTTCGTTGAGTTGGACTTTGGGAGAAGTTGCTTATACCACATTAACATCTACGGATTATATTATTACACAGGGATTTCAACAGGGTAATCTTTTTTCAACCGACGTTGAAAAGCCGAATCTGCCAAATTCTGATATAAAAATTTATCCAAATCCTGCTACTGTTGAGGTTTATATAGCTATTTCAACCTCAAACCTTAGAGGTAATGCTACTGTAGATTTTTATGATATCACAGGAAGAAACGTGAGCTCTACTGTTGTTACCTTAGAGGATAATGCCCCCAGTAGGCTGTCTGTTGTTGATTTAAAGTCAGGAATTTATCTTATTAGGGTTACTCAGGAAAATACAAAGACTTCAAAAGTATTTAAGTTGGTGAAAGAGTAGTTCTTCTGCTATTTTTATTAATCTAATAAACTTCTAACTATGAAAAAGTTATTTTTTTCATTAGTTGTTGCATTGCTATTATTTGTAATAGATATTGCAGCACAAGTTCCTCACGGGTTTTCCTATCAGGCTGTAATTAGAAATTCTGAAGGGCAGGTGTTACCAAATAAGAATGTAACATTAAAAATAAGCCTAACTAACAGCGATGGGACTGTAACGCATTATACCGAAACACACGTTGTTACAACAAATACTTTTGGATTAATAGGCATTATTGTTGGTAATGGGACTAATCCTAGTGCAAGCCTTAACTCTGTGCCTTGGAGCGAGGGAGTAATATTTTTAAAGGTAGAATCAATGCTAGAAGGAGCAACGGTTTTTACCGACATGGGCTCTCAAAAATTGCAGTCGGTTCCCTTTGCCCTTTACGCTGCTGATGGTTTAAATATGCAATGGTTAGGGGCTTTGCCGAATCCTCCATCATCACCCCTGAAAAATAATGCATACTACAATACTTTCGACAAAGTATCGTATATATGGGATGGTGATTCGTGGGAGATTCTTACCGTTGATGGAATTGCTGGACCTCAGGGTTCAAAAGGGGATATAGGCGAAACTGGCCCAAAGGGAGATAAGGGAGATACTGGTGAGAATGGAATATCGCTTCGATGGCTCGGTACATTCAACAATGAGCCATTAGCGCCAACATTTAACGATGCATATTATAACACAACAAATAGATCTTCATATGTTTGGGATGGAAATTCTTGGGAGTTGATTTCTAAAGATGGATCACAGGGAATTCAGGGGGAGATTGGGCCCAAAGGCGATCAGGGTATTCAGGGAACGCCTGGATTAAATGGGAAATCATTGATTTGGTTAGGCACACGAACAGTTCCACCATTGGATCCTAATGTTAATGATGCATATTACAACTCCATTGATAAGATTTCATATATATGGAATGGTGTTATTTGGGATATAGTTGCAAAAGATGGAGCGCAAGGTATTCAAGGTGAACAGGGAGAGATAGGTACTACTGGACCCAAAGGTGATAATGGCATATCATTAAATTGGTTGGGATCGTTCGATACAGCACCTACAGGTCCAAGTATAAATAATGCGTATAGAAATAATATTGACAAAATTTCATATGTATGGAATGGTGCCTCTTGGAATGCAATTACATACGATGGAGCACCCGGGCCAAAAGGTGATAAGGGGGAAACAGGTGATCAGGGACCTGCAGGGACTGGGCTTAATTTTAGAGGGAATTGGAGTTCTGCTGCCGTTTATGCAACTAGCGATTATGTGTTTGGTGAATCATCGAGTAATCCCGCAGTAAATTCAATGTGGATATGTCAGGCAGCCGTGGGGCCTACAGCGACAAAGCCAAAAGATGATGCTTCGCACTGGGTGGAGTTTCAAGCTCAGCAGGGCCCTGCCGGAAGTAATGGAATTTCGATAGAATGGCTGGGGAACTCCTCAGTTGCTCCTGCATCTCCAACATTAAATCAGGCATACTATAATTCCGTGGATAAGATTTCGTATGTATGGGATGGCGATTCTTGGGAAATTCTTGCCAAAGATGGAGCTCAGGGGCCCGAAGGTCCACTTGTGGCCGGCACAACAGGTCAGACTCTAAGGCATAATGGAACCTCTTGGGTTGCAAATAGTGTGCTTTATAACAACGGAACAAACATTGGAATAAACGTTGTACCAACTCAAGCATTGGATGTTAATGGAAGAATAAGACTTAGGAGTTATTTATATGATTATAATAATTCGTTGGGATCTGTAGGGCAATACTTAAGTAGGAGTTCTTTAGGCGTTGTATGGCAAACACCGAATTGGGTCACAGGTACTGGAACCTCAGGAACATTGGCGTTATGGAACGGAACCACCTCGTTAACCACCTTGCCCAATTTAAGTTTCAGTAATAGTTTAGTTGTAGTTGGAAATCCCACAGCAAATCCTGACGATCCCATTTTTGAGGTAAAGAATAGTGCTGGTGAGGTTATTTTTGGTGTTTATCAGGAGGGAGTTAGGATCAATATTAAAGATGCAGTAATCAGTAAGGGAGCTAAGGGTGGATTTGCTGTAGGCGGCCTTTCAACACAATCGAAGGCCGGTCCTGTAGAGTACTTTAGGATTACCCCTGATAGCGCTAGAATATATGTTAAAGAGGAGGCTTCTGTTAAGGGTGCAAAGGGCGGATTTGCCGTAGGCGGATTATCAACTCAGAGCAAGGCGGTTGTTTCGCGCAACTTGCTTTTTGTTGCTCCGGATAGCGCCAGAATTTATGTTGATACTGCTGCAGTAACAAAGGGTGCAAAGGGCGGATTTGCTGTAGGCGGATTGTCAACTCAATCAAAGGCAGCTTCAACAAGTTTGTTTCAGCTAACGAAAAAGAACTATTTCATTGGATTTGAATCTGGCCTTAGCACAACAACAGGTGTATACAATTCATTTTTGGGGTTTCAGGCAGGCCGTACTAATGCCACTGGAAGCTTTAACACATTTCTGGGTTATCAATCAGGTATGAGTAACACAGGAAGTGACAATACTTTTATTGGTTATCAGGCAGGAAAAGTTCACCAGAGTAAAGGGGGTAATGTTTATATTGGAAGTAAAGCAGGCGGTAATGCTCAGAATGGAGAAAGAAACGTTCTTATTGGAGAGTCGGCAGGTTATGGTATTACTAGTGGCTTAAAGAATGTAATTATTGGATTTGAAGCTGGTTATAGTACTGCAGGAGGTAACTATAATGTATTTTTGGGTACCACAACTGGAAGAGCAAATACAAGTGGCTCTAGCAATGTGTTTGTAGGTATAGGTAGCGGTTTAAATAATACTACTGGATCTAACAACGTATTTCTTGGCACAAATAGCGGAATGACAAATACAACAGGAGGGTGGAATACAATTCTTGGGTACGAAGCGGGTTATACCAATAATGCAAACTACAACTCATTTGTTGGCTATCAGGCAGGTAAGCTAAATTCAACAGGTCAGCATAATTCATTTTTTGGATTTCAATCTGGATTATCGAATACCTCCGGGTCAAACAATATTTTCATGGGATATATGGCCGGATTAACAAACTCTACTGCAAGCAATAATGTTTTTATTGGAAATGAAAGTGGGCGGTATAATTCAACAGGAACAGGTAACTCATTCCTAGGAAATTTTGCAGGTTTAAATAATACCACCGGAACTAGTAATGTTTTTATTGGAAACCAAAGTGGCAGAGGAAATACCACGGGGAACTCCAATGTTATGATAGGCGAAAAATCTGGATATAGCAATCAATCTGGTTTTAGTAATATCATAATGGGCAAGGCAGCCGGTTACTCAGGAACAAATTTACAGTACAACGTTTTTATCGGCGATAGTACAGGTTTTTCTACTACCTCGCAGTATGCTACCACAAACGTATTTATTGGCTTTGCAGCGGGTCGATTCAATAATAGTTACAATAACGTTTACATAGGGAATAAAGCTGGCTACACATGCTCAACAGGGCAAAATAACATTGCTATTGGCGATTTAGCTGGTTATAAGAACACCTCGAGCCAAAACGTTTTTATTGGCACTTCGGCAGGTGAGAACAACACGGAAGGTTACTTCAATATAATGATTGGGCGTTGGACAGGAAAGAGTAATACCACCGGAGCACAGCAAATTCTTATTGGAGGTGGAGCTGGAGGATCTCTAACTACAGGTGGCGAGAACGTTATTATTGGTAATAATGCAGGAACATCTAATATAACTGGTGTTGGGAATGTTTATATTGGAACCTCGGCCGGTTGGAGCAATACTGGCTCGAAAAATGTTTTTATTGGCTATAAGATGGGGTACGGAACATTTCAAAATGTTTCCAACGCCTTAGTAATTGGAACCGATGTGAGTGGTTCGAATCCATTGATATATGGAGAGTTTGATAATCAAAAGTTGCTTTTTAATGCAAAAGCCGCAATTAACACGGATAACAGTGAAGGGTATAGGTTGAATGTCTTAGACAACCAAATCAATAACGATAATCCGGCAATATTCGGACAGCATAACATTACGACAAACTATGGTATTGGAGTAAAAGGTGTTGGAGGATGGAAGGGTGTTGAGGCATTAAATCAATCCACAAGTGGTACAAACTATGGTCTTTATGCTGTTACAAATGGAAGTGGGACTGGAACTAGGTATGGTGTTTATGCAACAGCTTCGGGCGGTGCGACTAATTATGCTGGATATTTTGCCGGAAATGTTCACACTACAGGTAGCTATAGCAGTTCAGATATTAAACTCAAGAAAAACATTTCACGACTTGAAGGTTCTTTAAAAAAACTATTACAGATTGATGGGGTTTTGTTTGATTGGAAAACAGAAAGCGAAATAACCGAATTTTTTAAAAGGACTGATTCAGAAAAGAATGATGAATTAAATAAGTTTAATTATCCTAAAGGGAGACAAATTGGTGTAATTGCCCAGGACGTTGAAAAAGTTCTTCCAGAGGTTGTTAGTACCGATGGAGATGGATTAAAATCTGTTGATTATTCTAAGATGGTTCCTTTATTAATTGAAGCCATTAAAGAACAACAAAAAATAATAACATCGCAGGATGAAAAACTGATGGAGCTTCAACGTCAAATTGAGGAGTTAAACTCATTAATTAAGGGACAGCTTGTTAAGTAGATATTTTATGTTGACTCAAGAAACTTAGGCGGGATAATTCTCGCCTAAGTTTTTTACAATGGTTTATGATGTTTTGATTTATCCTCTTTCTCTGTTTGTCAAAATATTAAATGATCATTTGACAAACAGAGACGATTCATGTAACTTGTTTGTAGTATGGAGTTTTTTGTAGTAATCTAAAACTTACGATAATGAAAAAGTTGCTCTTACTGATATTGTCGATCCTGAGCATCCAGTTAATATCGGCACAAATCCCTTCAGGGTTTACTTATCAGGCTGTTCTCAGAAATTCTTCTGGACAAGCACTTGCCAACCAAGTAGTTAGTTTACGGGTTAGCCTGTCGAATGGTGATGGAACAGTTCATCATTATTCCGAGGAGCATTCCTTAACAACCACAGCACAGGGAATCGTAAATGTTGTTGTTGGACATGGACAAAATAAAATTGGTCAGATTGAATCTGTTCCTTGGGGTAGCCAGCCAATTTTCATTGCATTGGAGGTTAAGGCAAGCGGAGCAAACGTTTTTTCATTTATGGGAAGGCAGCAGTTACAATCGGTTCCATATGCACTGTTTGCTGCAGATGGAATTAGCATTAAGTGGCTTGGGACATTCACTAGCCATCCAATAAACCCACAAAAGAATCAAGCTTACTATAACTCAATCGATAAAAAATCCTACATATGGGATGGAGATACTTGGAAAATTTTAACTATAGATGGACAGCAGGGTCTACCCGGTGTTGGTCTAACCCTGAAGGGTAATTGGAGTTCAATTGAAGTTTACGTTGCGGGCGACTATGTGTTCGACGAGTCCTCGTCCAATATTGCGGTTAATTCGATGTGGATTTGTCAGTTGGCGGTTGGCCCAACAATAGTTCATCCAAAAGATGATTTGTCCCATTGGGTTGAATTCGAAGCGCCTGCAGGGCCGCAGGGCGTAAATGGTATTTCAATACAATGGCTGGGTAGTTTGCCTACAGCTCCATCTTTACCTGCGTTAAACCAAGCCTATTACAATTCTGTTGATAAAAAGTCCTACATATGGGATGGCGATTCTTGGGAGGTTCTGGCTAAGGACGGCGAACCTGGCTCCAGCGGAATGATCATTCCCGGTACGCAGGGTCAAATGTTGGTACACAGCGGAACCGACTGGATTGCCACAGGCAAAATAACAGTAAATGCCGACACGCTAGGAGTTGGGACTCAAACACCCATTTCCAAAATGGTTGTACAAGGCGATGCCACGGCATTGCCAGAGGATCCGATCTTTGAGGTGAAAAATAAGGATGGAATGGTTGTTTTTGGGGTATACAACGAAGGCGTTAGGGTGTATATTGCTGATGGCGAAACAAAGGGGAGCAAAGGCGGCTTTGCAGTAGGGGGGCTTAGTACTCAAACTAAAGGAGTGGTTGAATACCTTAGGATTACGCCGGACAGTGCAAGGATATATATCGACACAAGCAGTGTAAAGGGACGTAAGGGAGGTTTTGCTGTTGGAGGTCTAAGTACTCAGACCAAAGCCTTACCCTACGATATCTTAAGGGTTACAAAGGATAGCACACGAATCTATATTAGCGATTCACCTACAAAACGAAGTCGAGGCGGATTTGCTGTTGGAGGAATAAGCACACAGACGAAGGTTGGTATGTTTGATCTACTCCGTGTAACTAAGGATAGTACTCGAGTTTATGTGAGCGATAGCCAAGTGAAGGGATCTCGGGGTGGTTTTGCCGTGGGAGGGATAAGTACCCAGACCAAGGCCCCAGCACCACAATTTCTTAACTTAACACCCGATAACTACTTTATTGGTCACGAATCGGGAAAGTCTGTTACCAATGGAATGTACAACTCTTTTTTAGGATATCAAACTGGAATTTTGAATACTATAGGCTCTTCAAATTCTTTGCTTGGCTACCAGGCAGGGTATAAGAACACAGAGGGCTCTAACAACCTTTTCGTTGGGTATCAGAGCGGATTCAACAATGAAACAGGGAACTATAATTCATTTTTGGGTTACAAAGCTGGATATTCGAACACACAGGGAGCTGCAAATACTTTTCTTGGAAGTTATACCGGACAATTGAATACAACAGGTAATAGCAATACATTTATTGGTTTTTGTACAGGATTGACAAATTTAGTAGGATCAGGGAATGTTTTTATAGGCGATTCCACAGGATTTATTAATAATTCTGGGAATAACAATGTATTTATTGGCTCAAAGAGTGGTTTTAATAATATTTCTGGTAACGATAATATATTCATTGGCCAAAATAGCGGTTTGTACAACCAAACTGGCGAAAAGAACACATTCCTTGGATATAATGCGGGTAATCGTAACAATGGATCGTTCAATATTTTTCTTGGAAACGAGGCGGGGTTCTGGAATCAAACAGGACAGTTTAACTGTTTTATAGGATATCGTTCGGGATTTATCTCTATGAATGCTTCGTATAATACCTTTATAGGCTTTGAGAGTGGTAGGGGAACTCATGCTGGCTCTGCAAATGTATTTTTGGGATATCAAACGGGTTATAGTAATGCTTCGGGAAGCAACAATATTTATATTGGTAATGAAACAGGATACAATAATGATAGTAATAACAATGTGTACATTGGAACCTACAGCGGGAAGATGAGCAATGGAGGAAAGAATACATTTATAGGATTTAAAACAGGATATAATGCAACTCAAGGTGATAAAAATGTGTTTATTGGAGATAGCACAGGGTATAACAGCTATAGTGGGAATCAAAATGTTTTTATAGGTTCATCAGCAGGAGTTAGCAATATTGGGAGCAGTAATGTTTTTATTGGTGCATCTACTGGCTTGCAAAATTATGAGGGAGTTTCAAATGTTTTCTTGGGCCAAGCTGCCGGCATGAAAAATGCCAATGGGTCATATTCAAATTACATTGGATACAAAGCTGGTTATGAAAACGTTTCTGGGAGCAATAATACATTTTTGGGATCAGAGGCCGGGATGGGTAACCAGATGGGTTCTTTCAATTTATTTATTGGGAATAAGACAGGATATATCAATCAAGCGAACTATAATATATTCCTAGGATTCGAAAGTGGCTACTCTAATGTGTTTGGAACAACCAATGTTTTCCTAGGATATCAGGCCGGGAAGACGAACTCAAGTGGATCGAGCAATATTTTTATTGGTTATTTATCGGGATTTTCAAACTCTATTGGGAGTAGCAATGTGTTCCTTGGAGATTCTGCTGGCTTTGGGAGTACAAGTAGCTACAACGTAATTATTGGAACTGGCAGTGGAAAGAATAATACTGGCGAATACAACTCAATACTAGGGTATAGAGCGGGATCAAATAATTCAGGAAATCGAAATGTATTTATTGGGAATCAGGCCGGGAAAAATAATACCAGTGCTAGCTATAATGTATATATTGGAAACTCAAGTGGAGAAAACAATAGCACAGGGAGTTTCAATACTTATCTAGGATATAATTCAGGTTTCAATTCAGGTTTGAATACAACTCCTGATCCCGGCTTTAATACCTACATTGGATGTTTTGCCGGAGCCAGTAACCAATCTGGTGAGTACAATACTTTCTTAGGGTATGGAACTGGTTATTCTACTTCTGTTTCGAATGGTTCTGGTGTTTATAATACTTTAGTAGGTTATAGATCCGGAGCTGGGTTGTCATCTGGAAATACAAATATTTTAATTGGAGCAATGGCTGGGTATTCATGCTCTGTAGGAAGTAATAATGTCCTAATAGGTTCAAATGCTGGCTCAAATATTAATGGAGATGGAAATTTAATGATTGGAAACCACGCCGGACACTATGAAACAGGCTCCAATAAGTTTTATATCGATAATATAAATAGATCAACACTGGTTGAACAGCAAAACTCTGCTATGTTTTACGGAGAATTTAATAGTTCTCCCAGTTCACAAAATCTTCAGATAAATGCGAATGTTGGTATTGGAATTGCCTCTAATGTTGCTTATAAGCTCTATGTTGCAGGAGATGCATATTCAACAGGGGCATGGAACACTTCATCCGATATTCGTTGGAAGAAGAACATTCAACCAATAAGTGACGCATTATCAAAAATAGTTCAACTATCTGGTGTCAGATACGATTGGAGAAACGATGAGTTTCCAAGTATGAACTTCGATAATAAAACCCACATTGGAGTTATTGCTCAGGATTTAGAAAAGGTGTTCCCTGAACTTGTAATTACCGATGGGAAAGGATTTAAAGCAGTTGCTTACGACAAGTTGTCAGCTGTTCTGATTGAGGGAATTAAGCAGCAACAAAAACAAATTCAGTTGCTTGAGAAAAAAAATACAGAGTTAGAGTCGAAGTTGCAAGAGATAGATAATCTAAAAACAGAGCTGGAAGCGATTAAGAAATTGCTAATTAAGTAAGTACGTTTACTTAAACAATGCCGAACGAAAATTTTCGCTCGGCATTGTTTGCTTTTTGGATTAAAATTAATTGACATTTAGTGCAATATAGCCTAAATTGTATAGTTGTGTTTCATATCTCTAAAAAAGCAAAGCTATGAAAAAGCTAATATCACTAGCACTAATTCTGTTTGTTAGTTTAGTTCTTTTAGCGCAAACACCAACAGGATTCAGCTATCAGGCTGTTCTACGAAATGCAGAAGGTCAGGTATTGTCTAATCAGAGCGCAACAGTTCGGGTTGCCTTAACGAACAGCGATGGCACATTGTCGCACTACTCCGAAACCCATGCTATAACAACTTCAGCACAGGGGCTTGCTTCTTTTGTAATTGGAAGCGGGCAGGATAAAACAGGAAATCTCTCCACAACACCATGGAGTTCTCAACCAATCTTTTTAAACATTGAGATCAAGTTGAGTGGAGCAAGCGCATTTACTTTAATGGGTCGCCAGCAACTGCAAGCCGTACCCTATGCGCTATTTGCTGCCGATGGGGTTAGCATTAAGTGGCTAGGATCGCTTGTGGTTCCACCAAGTAATCCGCAGAGGAATCAGGCATACTATAACTCCACTGATAAAAAGTCTTATATCTGGGATGGCGACTCGTGGGAAGTTCTTGCCTTGGATGGTGCAACTGGGCCAAAAGGCGATACTGGAAATCCTGGGCCTCAAGGAATTCAGGGGATTCAAGGAGTTCAGGGGCCTGTAGGCCCTCAGGGTCCTGCAGGAGTTGGTCTAACCCTGAAAGGTAATTGGAGTTCTGCTACAAGTTACGTGGGCGGCGATTATGTATTTGACGAATCTTCAACAACCCCAGGCGTAAACTCGATGTGGATATGCCAGGTGGCAGTTGGGCCCTCGGCTGTTCATCCAAAGGACGATCTCGTGCACTGGGTAGAATTTGAAGCACCAGCAGGCCCCAAAGGCGACCCTGGGCTGAATGGAACATCAATTCAGTGGTTGGGATCCTGGGTTTCTGCTCCAAATTCTCCGTTGTTGAGTCAGGCTTACTACAATTCAACCGACAAGAAATCGTACATATGGGATGGAGATTCGTGGGAGATTCTGTCAAAGGATGGTGAGGCTGGCCCAAGCGGAATGAGCATTCCAGGAACACAGGGCCAAATGCTAGTGCATAATGGCACCGATTGGGTTGCAACAGGAAGAATTTCGTTTAGTGCAGATACTTTGGGGATAGGGATGCATGCTCCTGTTTCTAAGTTGGTTGTTCAGGGCGATGTCACAGCGCTTCCCGAGGATCCCATTTTTGAGGTTAGAAACAAGGACGGGAAGATTGTTTTGGGTGTTTACAATGAAGGAGTTCGTGTTTATGTGGCCGACGGAGCAACAAAAGGATCAAAAGGAGGATTCGCGGTTGGAGGTATAAGCACCCAAACAAAAGGAGAGGTAGAATACTTCCGCATTACTCCGGATAGTGCTAGAATTTATATCGATACAAGTTCTACTATTAAAGGGTCAAAAGGAGGATTCGCTGTGGGTGGTATTAGCACTCAAACTAAAGGTGGCGTATACGAATTGCTTAGGGTAACCAAGGATAGCACCAGGATTTACGTTAGCGATAAATCTTCAAAAGGCGCCAGAGGAGGATTTGCTGTAGGAGGTATTAGTACACAAACCAAAAACGAAACATTTGACTTACTAAGAGTAACCCGAGATAGTACTAGGGTTTATGTGAACGAAAACGCCAAAAAAGGTGCCAGAGGAGGATTTGCTGTAGGAGGTATAAGCACTCAAACTAAGCAGTTTGCACCTCAGTTTTTGAACATTACTCCAGACAACTATTTCATTGGGCATCAGGCCGGAGATAGTATCAATGGAGGTCTATACAATTCATTTATGGGCTATCAGAGCGGTATGTCTAACATTACTGGTTCAAATAATGTGTTTTTGGGGTATCAATCAGGGCACCTTAATAAAACAGGAAATAATAATGTAATTATTGGAAACGAAACAGGTAGAAATAGTACTAGTGGGAGTTATAATACATTTCTAGGATATAAATCTGGTTATTCAAGCAACTCAAGTTATAATACTTTTCTGGGGTACGAAACTGGGATTTTAACATCTGCTAGCTACAATTCATTTATTGGGTACCAATCAGGAAACATGAACACTTCCGGTGCAAATAATGTTTTTTTGGGATTTCAAACAGGATTCTCTAATCAAACAGGATCAAATAATGTAATCATTGGGAATTTATCAGGATTTTTAGGGAACAATGGGCACAGCAATGTGTTTTTGGGTGATTCAACTGGTTATGGTAACACGAGCAGCTTTAATGTCTTTATTGGCAAAGGAAGTGGGAAGTTTAACTCCGGACAGTTTAATGCATTTTTAGGCTTTAGAGCCGGATTGATGAATATGGCGGGAGGCAGTAATGTGTTTATCGGGAATGAGACAGGTAGAAACAACGTTGATGGTAGTTTCAATACTTTCCTGGGATATAAGTCTGGATACTCCAATAACGCTGATTATAATACATTCTTAGGTTACCAGTCAGGTTTTGATAATAGCAGTGGAGTGTATAATACCTTTATAGGCTTCAATGCGGGTTACAATAATATTAGTGGATCATATAATTGCTTCTGGGGAACCGATGCGGGCTATTCAAACGAGGATGGATCCAGCAATATATTTGTTGGAAATAAAGCTGGCTACACAAGCACTTCGGGGAGTAATAATATTTTTCTAGGATATAAGACTGGTTTTACCAATACCGGCAATTTCAACATTATGCTAGGAAATGAATCGGGGTATTCAAACTCCAATGGGGAGTATAATGTTTTTATTGGGTTTCAGAGTGGAAATTTAAATAGTAACGGTAGTAGCAATACATTTATCGGGTTTCAGAGTGGATTAAACTATACAACAGGAACCCATAATACTTTTATTGGCTACCAGGCTGGATTTGCAAATCCAGCATTGAAAGGAACCGGGAAAAACAACGTGGCATTAGGCTATAGGGCGGGCATTAGTTTAACCATTGGCGAAAATAATATATTTATTGGAACCGAAGCAGGGAGTTCAACGACTGGGGTATCGATTGATACAATTAGAGGAGAAAACACGTTTGTTGGTTACTGGGCTGGGAAAAATAACACAACCGGATATCAAAATATTGCAATTGGATATCAATCTGGAATGAGGTTGTCCAGTAATAACAGGAATACTTTGGTAGGGAGCAGTGCAGGGCAAGAGCTTTCATCTGGATCTGCAAACACTTTTTACGGAACTTATGCAGGACGTTTAACCACAAGTGGAAAGAATAACACATTTGTTGGTTACGATTGTGGTTATCAGGTTTATACTGGAAGTCATAATACGTTTATTGGTTTTCAAGCGGGAAGAGGTTGGGGTGCAACTGCAATTGGCGACTCTTCTGTTTTTATTGGAAACGAAGCAGGGTCGAACGAAGCGGGGTCAAATAAACTATTTATTTCCAACACAAACACATCGAATCCATTGATTTGGGGTGATTTTAAACTTGGATATGCTACCGTTCACGGCAAGTTTGGTGTTTCAACCAAAGCCCCTGCATACACTGTTGAAGGATGGGGTATAAACGCTTCGTTAATTGCACACAATTCAGGTCAGTCTCGTGGTGGAATATCGGCTTTAAATGGATCCAAAGTGGCATTTCTAACTACAAACATAAATGATGATTTGTTGTTTGGATACTCAACAGATATTGATCAGGCTGATTTCAGTACCGCGTTTTTTGAGCGAATGAGGATTGATAATGGGACAGGAAATGTTGGGATAGGTACTAACAATCCTACTCAGAAGTTACATGTTAAAGGAACCGGCGCAACCGATTGTCAAGTCTATTTGCAAGCAGGTGAATGGAATAGTTTGGGTGATTATACTCAAATTACTCTTGGCGATGCAAATAGGTACATTAGAGGAGAATACTCCAATGGAATTACTTTTTACTCAACCGATAACAAAGGGTTTACTTTTTCTGGTGGCGAAGCGGTAAGTATGCTTGTTGGAACCACTCTTAATCATGCAAAACTTAATGTTGAGAAGTGGGATGCCTTAGTGGCAATGTTCAATCGCAGAAGCACCGATGGAGATATAGTAGAGTTTAGAAAAGACAATGTTGTGGTTGGTCGAATTTCTGTAACTGGCTCTTCAACGACCTACAACACTTCATCGGACAGAAATTTAAAAGAAAACATTGTCGATACACGTTATAGTCTAAGTCATTTGCTCCAAATTAAAGTCAGGGATTTTAATTACAGAGCCGATCAAACAAAAAAACTCAATACAGGTTTTATTGCTCAGGAGCTTTACGAGATTTTTCCAGAAGCAGTTAGTTTGCCCAAGAATAAAGACGACATATGGCAGGTGGACTATGGTCGCATTACTCCACTTATTGTTAAATCAATTCAGGATCAACAAACCCAAATAGAAAAGTTGAGGAAGGAAAACTCCGATTTAAAGCAAAAAGTTGAGGAAATTGACAAACTAAAATCCGAGTTGGAGGCTATAAAAGCACTAATCAAAAAGTAAATTTTAATCATGCGCCGATATTTTTTTCTCGGCGCTTTTTTATGGAATATTATTATCTCGTTATCAAAAAGGGTAATGCAAAATTGGTATTTTGGTTTTAACGAATTAAATTGAGTGTCGAATTATGATAGAGTTTATATCATTTTCCGTGTATAATTGTAAAATTCAAATAATTGAGGTATGAGAACAATTCTTGGATTTATTGTGGGTGTTATGTTGTATGGTGTGTCGCTTGGTCAAACTCCAGTTGGATTTAGCTATCAGGCTGTTATTCGGAATAACTCCGGACAGGTTTTAGCCAACCAGAACGTATCGCTCAGGGTTAGCCTAATAAGTAATAGCGGTGCTACAACTTACTATACCGAAACTCATAATTTAACAACTACGTCTCAGGGTTTAGTGAATCTTGTTATTGGGGAGGGTACCGATAGGGTTGGTACAATTTCTCAAGTACCTTGGGATAAAGAACAGGTAAAACTCCGTACAGAATTCAAGGCAGGTCAGGCAACAACTTACTCGGAATTGGGTGTTCAGGCCTTACAAGCTGTTCCATATGCTTTGCATGCTGCAAACACAAAGGAAATAACTAGTAATCCCACAGCAACCGATGAAGATCCTATTTTTGTGGTTCGAAATAAGGATGGCAAAATTGTTTTTGCCGTTTATCAAGGTGGAGTTAGAGTTTATGTTGATGATAATACGATTAAAAGCAAAGGAGCCAAAAGCGGATTTGCAGTAGGAGGCATTAGCACACAAACCAAAGAGGAGGTTGAGTATCTTAGAATTACTCCAGATAGCACACGGATTTATATTAACAATAGCGAGTTAAAAGGATCCAAAGGAGGTTTTGCTGTTGGTGGATTAAGCACTCAAACTAAGGCAAAACCAGAGTTCCTTAGAGTAACCGGAGACAGCACTAGAATTTATATTGACGATACAGGGAAGGGATCCAAAGGTGGTTTTGCAATTGGGGGCTTAAGCACTCAGACTAAGGGATTGGGGGCCAATTTTTTTGATGTCTCCACCGATGCAACAGGAATTATTAATCCAAGTCAGAAAAGGGTTGTATGGTATCCCATTAAAAATGCGTTTTTGGCAGGAAAGGTGTTGATAGAATCGCCTGATAGCGTTGGAGAAAACTCAGTTGCAACAGGTTTTGAGTCTAAATCAAAAGGGGCGTTTTCGCAAGCGCTTGGTTACATGGCTATTGCAAGAGGAAATTTTTCAACTGCAATAGGAAAGAGAGCTTTAGCCCATAGCGAAAACTCTTTTGCCTTTGGCGATGGAGCTAAGGCAATTAGAAATGATGCATTTGCATTGGGATCAAGTGCTCAAGCGACAGGTCTAGGGAGTTACGCATTTGGATCTGTTGGTCGTGATACAGTTTCGTTACAGGCAAATACCAGAACCACATTGGCCAGTGGCGATTATTCGTTCGCTCTAGGAATGGGAGCTCAAGCTTCTGAGACTTCCGCATTTGCAGTTGGTCAAAACTCAACAGCATCAAATGCTTTTGCCTTTGCTCTTGGAAGCAACGCTCAGGCTTCGGGTCGGCAGGCTACAGCGTTAGGTGCATTATCACGAGCAACTGGTAATTTTTCCACAGCATTAGGTGCAGGGTATTCAACAGGATGGTATTCAACAGCTATAGGTTATTTAAGTCAAGCGTCAGGTAGTTTTGCCGTTTCAATCGGCAGTGGTTATGTTTATTCCGTTAGTGGAATGTCGTTTGATGTTTATAGTAAAGCACAAGGGAGTTACTCTTTAGCTTTGGGAAATGGTAATAATGCCAACGGTACTTTTTCATCGGCTATTGGTTATCGGAATTATGCTTACGGAGATCAAACAGTTACTCTAGGTTCCAATCTTGCCGCAACCTCTTACGCAAGTATCGTTGTAGGATCCTATAATTATGACAATACAAGTTATTCAAAGTATTTCTGGACTTTAACAGAACCCTTATTTGTGGTGGGTAACGGAACCTATGGAGCTCCATCCAATGCTATGACAATTCTTAAAAATGGTCGTGTTGGGCTTCAAACAGTGGTCGCCCCAACTTACGCGCTCCATCTACCCAATTCCACTACAACAGGTATAGGTTCTGGAATGGCATATGCTTGGTCGACATATTCCGATTCAAGGGTTAAATCGGAAAGAAAACCAATTCCATACGGAATAAATGAGGTAATGAGGTTGAAACCTTTAATCTATTTCCATCACGACTCAAAGCAGAGCCCTAAGGGAATTGAGATTGATAAATCAGGCATCAAAAGTATTGGACTTGTTGCACAAGATGTATATGAAGTTATTCCTGAGGTTGTAATTAAACCCGAAAATGAGGAAACAGAACTTTGGAGCATGTCCTACGAAAAACTCGTACCTGTTATTATTAAAGCTATGCAAGAGCAACAAACAATCATTAATAGTCAATCCAAAGAAATCCAGGATTTAAAGGCAGAAGTGGATACACTTAAAAAATTAATTTCCAAATAGACAATTTCTTTTATTTTAGAATAATTTGGTGTCTTTTACTCCAATTTCAGCATATTTTATAA
>Ga0075012_10001259_pt1 | contig 26432 bp, 23 predicted proteins | sample All_14_2_FD_71474 | JGI IMG/M metagenome (GOLD analysis project Ga0075012, IMG submission 71474) | Freshwater microbial communities in response to fracking from Pennsylvania, USA - Allegheny Zone_MetaG_DW_15 | ecosystem: Environmental > Aquatic > Deep subsurface > Groundwater > Drilled...
AAAGCCCCATGGGCACCATGAAGACGATGGCCGAGATGTTCAGCACAATGGTCCAGGCTGTGGTCTCCACCGCCCCCAGTCGTCCGGCGATGAAGGTCATGGCGGCGAAGGCACCCACCTCGATGAAATAGCTGGACCCGGCCCCATACCCGACCTTGCGCTGGTCCCTCTCGGCCTGCCGGTCGCGGACCGGACGATTGAAGACCCCCAGGGCCCGTGCTTCCGGCAATCTCAGAATATAGACCACCAGAAAGGCGGCCAATGCCACACGCGCGCCAAAGGTGGCCCAAGCCGAGGCCACCGCACCCGATTGTCCTATGCCCAAAAGGTCGGGCACCAGCAGGAGGTTCAGGCCCAGGTTGACGCCGTTGGCCACCCACATGGCCCACATACCGGGCTTGGGTCTGTTCAGCGCCTCCAGAAAGAACTGCGCCGCGACACTGACCAGATAGGCCGGCATCGACAGGGCGAAGACGATCAGAGCCGGACTGGCCCCCTCGCCCAGGCCCTCGGCCAGGCCCAGCTGCCGCATGGCCCAAGGGCCTGCCAGGATCAGGCCTATCATGGCCACCAGGCCGATCTGAAGCGAATAGGCGACACCTCGCCGGAAGACTGCGCCGACCTCGGCCGGGCGGCCCTCGCCCAGCAGACGCGCCGTCATGACCTGCACCCCCATCATCAGGCCAACCGCCGTGGTGATGACGATCGAGGTCGGGGCCCAGGCCAGGGCATGAAAGGCCAGTTCCTCGCCCGAGTGATTGCCGACCACGATGGCGTCCGTCAGCCCCATGGTCATGATGCCCACACGCGCCAGCACCACCGGCCAGGCCAGGGTCAAAAGGTCGCGCAGGGTCGATCGAGTAGGGGCGGAGAGGATCATGGGCGGGTGGGTAGTGGCTAGTGGCTAGTGGCTAGTGATTGTGCTGCGGACATCGCGACTGGATGGCGGCTATAGACGCTCGCGCGTTTTCATCCACTACGCCTTATCAGCCACTAGCGACGCTCACCACGCGCCCATCTCTCGCAACTGCTTGGCCAGGTCGACCGGCAGTTCGCCCGGGTCCATCGACGACAGGTCCGGCGGCGCGTCCTGAGGCTCCAGGTATCGCCACCCCTGGAAGGCGCGTCGAGCCTGGGGCGCGGTCCGGATCACTTCCGGCCCGAGGCGGATCAGGCACTGGGAAGCCTTCCCCTCCCCGCGCGTCGTGACGTCCAGGATCGGCATCCGGCAGACGACCGAACCCTTCATGACCCAATAAATCGAGCCACCGTCTTCCAGCTCGACCGCACGCTTGGGTGTCTGACGGGTGTGTACCGTCAGCCAGTCCCCCTTGCTCACCCGACGCTCCAGGGTCTCGACCTTGGCGACGCCGACGCACAATTTGATGAGGTGGATCAGGGCTGCTGCGCCTGGGCCTCGCCAAAGGCGATCATCTCGTTGCCCTTGGTCATCAGTTCCTGGGAGCAGCGCTCGGCCTCGGTCGCCAGGGTCTCGACCGGCGTGACGCGGCGATAGTCTTCGGTCGCCTCGAGCCAGTTGGTCGACGGCGTGCGCCCTTCCAGCCGCCCCAGGTAGTAGAAGACGCCCGGCATGACCTGATCGGATTCCTCGCCGCCCATCTCAACGACGGTGACCAGCAGGGCCAGACATTTCATGTCGGCCACATCGGCCGGGTTTGACGGCACGCTTTGGGCATTCGCACTCATCGGGATCATCAATCCCGCCGCCAGCGCCAAGGCCGCAGCCCCCTTGATCATCGAATAGGTCACGTACGCGCTCCGACAAAATATTGATGGAATAGGTCATAGCCTGATCCCGTGCGCTTGCCGAGAGCGACTCGTGCGACAGGACGCCATCGTCAGCGAAACAACTGGACCTTCTCATGTACGGCCTCATCGGCAAGATGACCGCATCGCCCGGACAGCGCGACGCCCTGACCACCGTCCTGCTGGATGGAATGGGCACCATGCCCGGCTGCCTAAGCTATATCGTCGCCCATGATCCGGCAGACGACGACGCCGTCTGGGTCACCGAGGTCTGGATCGACGAGGCCAACCACCGCGCCTCGTTGAAGGATCCCGACATCAAGGCCGTCATAGCCCGCGGCATGGCCATGATCGCCACCTTCAGCGACGCCCAGGTCACGCGGCCCATAGGGGGGATGGGGTTATCGGCCGCTCCATCCGGTCGGTGACCCGGGTCGCAACGAGCGGCCCGTCGAGCCGCGCGCCCACATGATCATTGTTAACTCCGGCACGGTTCGCTAACCCATCGGCGAACCCCACGGAGCCGTCCATGCCGCGCGTCACCGACCGTTTCGACGGTGCCTCGACCTATATCGCCACCGACGACCTGAAGATCGCGGTCAATGCGGCCATCGCCTTGGAGCGGCCCCTGCTGATCAAGGGCGAACCCGGCACGGGCAAGACGGTCCTGGCCTATCAGCTGGCCGAGGCCCTGGGTGCGCCGCTGATCACCTGGCACATCAAATCGACCACCAAGGCCCATCAGGGCCTCTATGACTACGACGCCGTCAGCCGCCTGCGCGATAGCCAGCTGGGCGAGGCCCGCGTCCACGACGTCCGCAACTATCTGAAGCCTGGAAAACTGTGGGAGGCCTTTACTGCCCCGGTCCGCCCCGTGCTGCTGATCGACGAGATCGACAAGGCCGACATCGAGTTTCCGAACGACCTGCTGCAGGAACTCGACCGGATGGAGTTCTTCGTCCAGGAAACGGATGAGACCATCAAGGCCGAGGTGCGGCCGATCGTGGTCATCACCTCCAACAACGAAAAGGAGCTGCCGGACGCCTTCCTGCGCCGCTGCTTCTTCCACTACATCCGCTTCCCCGACGACGAGACCATGAAAGCCATCGTCGAGGTCCACTTCCCCGGCATCAAACCGCGCCTGGTCGCCGCCGCGCTCAAGACCTTCTACGAAATCCGCGACACGCCGGGCCTGAAGAAGAAACCTTCGACGTCCGAACTGCTGGATTGGCTGAAACTGCTGCTGGTCGACGACATCGACCCGGAAACCCTGCGCGAGCGATCGCCGAACAAGCTGATCCCGCCCTTGCACGGTGCGCTGCTGAAAAACGAGCAGGACGTGCACCTCTTCGAACGGCTGGCCTTCCTGAACCGGCGTGAAGGCGCTCGCCCCGGCGGTTGACCCAACACGGGTCATCGAACAGGTTTCGTCAGGCCTGTTACGGCGATTTCACTGGATTACGCCCACAGGCGGCGCAGGATGAGGGCGAAATGGAAATGACGATGACACGTCCTGTCCTAAAGCACTGCGCCCGCGCCGGTCTCATGACGACTGCCCTGGTTGGATTGGCGCTTGCCGGCTGTGACGGCGAATCCAGCGTCCGAATCTCGTCGACACGCAGCGACGACGACGCTCGGGGCGTGCTGCGGGTCATCGACACCCTGCAGTGCCCCCAGACGATGGGCCCCCTGACCCGCAAGGGTTCGGCCCACGCCGAGGGGACCGTCTGCACCTATGGAGGGCCGAGGGGAGCCGAGGTTTCCCTGCATCTGGTCAAGCTGGATACCGAGACGATTGACCGGGTCCTGGCGCAGTTCGAGACGCAGCTGAAGCAGGATATGCCCCGCGCTGTACAAGACTCTGGCTCCGTCCAAGGTGCGGCTGCGGCTCGGGAGAGTGACACAACCACAGTCCAGGCCCCGGGCCTGGATATCCAGACCCAGGGTGACGACGCCACCGTCCGCTTGCCCGGCATGAGCATCGTCACCGAGGGCGAAACGGCCGACGTCAGGATCGGCGGTCTGAGCATCAAGGCCGACGACTCTTCCGGCGAGGTCCAGGTATCGTCCGGCGAAGGCAGCGTCGATGTTCAGGCCAATGAAAGCGGTGCCGAAGTCCGCACGCGTGCTGGCGGGGACACCACCCGCGCCACCTGGATCCTGACCGAAAGCCGCCCTTCCGAGGCGGGATGGCGTCTGGTCGGCTATGAAGCCCGCGGCCCTGCGGGCGGTCCTGTCGTGGTCGCCACGGTCCGCACCAAGGACCGCGACGGCGATCCGATCATGGAAGCGGCCAAGGATCTGGTCAGCCTGAATGTGGGCGAATAGGGCCGATCGACAGCATCGCCCTTGATCGTCACGCCACTATGGGTCACCTGAACCGCCGTCGCCATTAGGACAGACCCTTGGCCCCGCGTTCGAACCCTGACAAAGCTCCCCGCGCCTGGCAGCGTATGCTGTCCGGCCGCCGCCTGGACCTGCTCGACCCCTCGCCGCTGGACATCGAGATTGAGGATATCGCCCACGGCCTGGCCCGTGTCGCCCGCTGGAACGGCCAGACCACCGGCGAGCACGCCTTTTCCGTTGCCCAGCATTCCTGCGTCGTCGAAGAGATCGCGGCCCACATCAAGCCGGGGCTGGAACCCAAATGGCGTCTGGCGGCCCTGCTGCACGATGCGTCCGAATACGTCATCGGCGACATGATCTCGCCCTTCAAGGCGGCGCTGGGCGTCAGCTACAAATCCTTCGAGGCTCGGCTGGAGGACGCCATCCATGTGCGTTTTGGCCTGCCCCCCAAGACGCCCCTGCCGATCAAGAAGCTGATCAAGAGCGCCGACAAGGCCTGCGCCTATTTCGAGGCGACGCAGTTGGCGGGCTTCAATGCCAGGGAGGCCCTGGGCTTTTTCGGGTCGCCTCCGCCCGGATACGACCTGGTGATCGATCCCCTGCCGGCTCCGATCGCCCAGGCTCGCTATCTGGAACGCTATCGCGTCCTGGCCGAGGCCGTCGGCCTTCTGCCCGGACCCGACGCCTGGCATACGGAATAGCAAATGGGGCAGGCAGGCGAGATCGGCGTTCGGATCGGCCTGTCCGCTGTGGTCATCGCATTGCGCGACCGTCAGGCCGTCGTTCTGACGACCCCGGTCGACGACGGATCGCAACAGGCCGAGTCCGCCTTGCCCTTCGGGCCCTTCGATCCGGTTCGGGACCGCACCTTCGAACGGGCCTTGAGGGATTTCGTGACGGCTCAGACGGGGTTTCGCCTCGGCTATGTCGAGCAGCTCTATACTTTCGGCGACGCGGGACGCGGGTCGCCCAGGGCCACGCCTGGCCCCGAACGGAATCGCGAGATCTCGGTCGGCTATCTGGCCCTGACCGTAGATGCCGCCGAGACCCCGACCACAGAGGCGCGCTGGTCGCCGATCATCGAATTCTTCCCCTGGGAAGACTGGCGGTTCGGCCGTCCGGCCATCATCGATCCTCTGATTCAGGCCTTGGCCGAATGGGCAGGGTCAGACGGGGCGCGGCGAGCGCGGGTCGAGGCCCTGTTCGCCATAGGTCCGACCGCGCGTTGGGCCGAGGGCCGCGTCTTGGAACGCTACGAACTGCTGTATGAAGCGAGTCTGGTGGCCGAGGCCGCGCGCGACCGGAATGTCGCCGCCCCGCGATCGACGCACGGTCGCCCCATGGCCTCGGACCACCGCCGCATCCTGGCCACTGGGCTGGGGCGTCTTCGCAGCAAGCTGAAATATCGGCCCGTCCTGTTCGACCTGATGGACGAGACCTTCACCCTGTCGGGCCTGCAGGCCGCGGCCGAGGCGGTGGCGGGCATCACCTTGCATAAGCAGAATTTCCGCCGCGGCGTGGAACGCACCGGCCTGGTCGCCCCGACCGGACGTCTGTCGACGGGAACAGGCGGAAGGCCGGCCGAACTGTTCCGGTTCACCGGTGCGGATCCCCAGGGGGGTCAGGCACCGGGACTAGCCTTGCCGGTTCTGAGATGACGTGACGCGGTCGATTGACAGCGCTGTCTATTTGGCGACTATCTGTTGTTGAAACCGGCAGTGACCGGACGGGAGGATACCATGATCAAGTTCGTGCAGGGCACGCTGGCCGCTGTTTGCCTGGCTCTTGCCGCCTGTGCCTCGGGTGGATCGACCCCTACGACGGTCCCCAGCGGTTTTGTCGCGATCGACCCCGCCGCCCAGGTCGCGGCCATGGGGCGCGGCGTCAATATCATCGGCTACGATCCGATCTGGACCGGCGAAGGCCAGCCCCGGTTCGAGATGCGCCATTTCGAGATCATCAAGGACGGCGGCTTCCAGACCGTGCGGGTCAATCTGCACGCCTTCGAACATATGGACGCGCAGAACCGGCTTGATGCCGACTGGTTGGCGACCCTGGATCGCGTCGTCACCGGGGCCCTGGCCCAGGGCCTGAACGTGATCCTGGACGAACACGACTTCAACGCCTGCGCCGAGGACGTCGTGGCCTGTCGACCCAAACTGCTGGCCTTCTGGACCCAGATCGCAGAGCGTTACCGCGACGCGCCCAACACCGTGGTGTTCGAACTGTTGAACGAGCCGAACCGGGCCCTCGATCCCTTGTGGAACGACCTGCACCCCGAACTGCTGGCCGTGGTTCGCCGAACGAATCCGACGCGCAATGTCATCATCGGCCCGATCTTCTGGAACAACGTCAACTATCTGGACCAGCTGGTCCTGCCGCAGGATGACCGTCATCTGATCGTGACGGTGCATTACTACCTGCCGTTCCCCTTCACCCATCAGGGCGCACCCTGGACCCCGGAGAACCCCGAAACGGGCATCGCCTGGGGCAGCGACGCCGATCGCGCGGCCCTGGCCGCCGATTTCGACAAGGTCGAGGCGTGGAGCCAGCGCCATGATCGCCCCATCCTGCTGGGGGAATTCGGGGTCTACGACAAGGCGGAACAGCCATACCGCGTCGCCTGGACCGATGCCGTCTCGCGCGCCGCCGAAGCCCGCGGCTGGGCCTGGACCTATTGGCAGTTCGACAGCGATTTCGTCGTCTATGACGTCGACGGCGATCGCTGGAACACGCCCATCTATGAGGCTCTGATCCCCGAGGCGCGCTGAGGTCGAAATCCGTACCTTCGGGGCTTGCGGCGGTGCGAAAGGGCCATTAGACATCGCGCCTCGCTCGACCAAGCGACTTCGGCCCCGCGGAGAGGTGGCAGAGTGGTCGAATGTACCGCACTCGAAATGCGGCGTGCCTGGAAGGGTACCGTGGGTTCGAATCCCACCCTCTCCGCCACAAGGCCCCAGGAACTCGTCTCTACTGACACCTGGTCCGCCAAGCTGCGGTTAGCTGGCGCTTTTGCCGCGCCGTAAGGTTTGCAGCGCCGTCTCCAACCCGAAATTCACCGCCCATTCGAGACTGCGTCTAGGACGCGTCTCTCGCCGCTCGTCCATCGGTCCCCATTTGCCGCTTCTATGGGGCTGCGCCCTGTTCAAAGTCGCGAAGGCCGAAGCGATCAACCTCGTCGGACGGTTTCCCTGTTCCAATCCCGGCCTCGATCATCGTCTGCCAAGTCCCTATCTGGACCTCTCCCTCACCCGAGCGCCCCGCCAGGAAATGGATTGACGACAGCGCTGTCATCCTGTTGCCTCCCTCCTCCCGCAGACCTTGGAGGTCGATATGACTGAACGCCTCAATGCGATGTGGCTGGCCCTTCTCGTCCTGTGCCTGATGACGCCATCGGCGGCTTTTGCGGCGGACCGCCCGACCGCCCATCAGGCCGCCGCCGCCATGGGCAAGGGGTTCAATCTGGGACAGATGTTCGACAACACCCAGCATCCCGCGACGCTGGCGGCCGCACGGCCCAAGATCGATGCCTATTATGCCCGCGGGTTCCGCGTGGTTCGCATTCCTGTGACCTGGACGGAGGAGGTCAGCGGCAGCATCCTGGCGGATCCGCAAACCGGCCTGCTGAACACCCGTTCGCCGCGTCTGACTCAGCTTGCAGCCGTCATCGACTATGCATTGAGCCTGCCGGGCCTGCACGTCGTGATCAATGCCCACCATGAAAAGCGACTGAAGGACGGGGGGCGTGCCGACGTCCTGGCCCAGCTGTGGTCCGACATCAGCCAGGCGTTCGGGGACCGGGACGGTCGGCTGATGTTCGAAATCCTGAACGAGCCGCACCTGACCAATCTGGAAGCCATGGCACCGGAGACCCTGCGGGACATGACGGGCCGGGCCTACCAAAACATTCGCCGGCACGACCCCCGGCGCATCGTCATCATCGGCGGGAACCAGTGGTTCGGCGCACATGAGATGGCCCAGACATGGCCCGACCTGGAGGCGGTCGGGGGCGGGTCCGATCCCTACGTCATGGCGACGTTTCATCACTATAATCCCTGGACCTTCAACGGCGACAATCAGGGCGACTACGCCGACCCCTGGACAGACGCGGACGTCACCGGGCCGATGCAGATCATGGCGGACTGGGCCGCGACCACCGGCGGCGGGATGCCCGTCTTCATCGGCGAATGGGGCGTCGGCTGGCAGAGCGTCCTGCCAAAGATGGACTGCAACAACATTCGCCTGTGGTACGCCCGGTTCGACGCCGTCCACGCCCGAGCCTTCGATATGCCGACCGCCGTCTGGGATGACGGTGGCTGGTTCGGCTTGTACGACCATTCGACCGAACGGTTCGGCAACAACCTCATCGACTGCATCGACGGCACCTGCGCCTGGAAGGGCACCGAACGGTTCAATCGGGACTGTGCCTAGAGGACGAGCGCTGCCGGAGGCGGACAAGGAATCGACCATGTTCAATCGCAGAAGCATCCTGGTCGCGGCGGCGGCAGCCACCCTTGTCCCGGCCCGGCCCGCTCGCGCCGCCCGCCCCGGCTTTGTGAGACGCGAGGGCATGGCCCTGACGCTGGACGGCCGGCCCTATCGGTTCGTCGGGGCCAATGCCTGGTATCTGGCTTGGTTGGGGGCGGATGCGGCGTTCGGGGATCGCGGGCGGCTGGCACGCGAGCTGGACGCCCTGCAAGCTGACGGCGTCACCAATCTGCGGATCGCAGCCTCTGCGGAGCTTTCGCCACTGAAAAATTCGGTCCGTCCGGCATTTCGGGACCAAGGCCCCCTCTACAACGAGGCCCTGCTGGTCGGCCTGGACCAGGCGATGGCCGAGATCGGGCGGCGCGGCATGAAGGCCGTGCTGTATCTGACCAATTTCTGGGAATGGTCGGGTGGGATGATGACCTATCTGTCCTGGGTCAACGGCGGTCGATATCTGAACATGAACGACCCGGCCCATCCCTGGCCGGCCTTTCCGGACTTCATCGCCGACTTCTATCGCAGCGATCAGGCGGTCGCCCACTATCACGACTATGTCCGCGCGGTTGTGACCCGGACCAATACGGTCACGGGTATCCCTTATGTCGACGATCCCGGGCTGATGGCCTGGCAGCTGGCGAACGAGCCCCGGCCTGCGGGCGGCGAGGCGGAGGCAGTGGCTAATCTTCCGGCCTTCTACGACTGGATCAACGGCACGGCGCGGCTGATCAAGTCGCTGGACCCGAACCATCTGGTCTCGACCGGCGGCGAGGGCCTGAAAGGTTCGGTTGAGCGGCCCGAGATCGTCCTGGACAGCCAACGCTCGCCCGATATCGACTATCTAACCACCCACATCTGGCCCGCCAACTGGGGTTGGCTCGACCGCCAGGACATGGTCGGCACTCATGCGGCCGCCCGTGCCCTTTCGGCCGACTATGTACAGCAGCACATCGGATTTGCCCGCCAGTTGAACAAGCCCCTGGTGATCGAGGAGTTCGGCTATCCGCGCGACGGCGATGCCTTCGACCCCGCCGCACTGCCCAGCCTACGCGATGATTTCTACGACGACATCCATGCGGCAGTTCTGGCCGACGCCAGGGTCGGGGGGCCCTTGGTCGGGACCAATTTCTGGGCGTGGAACGGGGAGGCGCGGGCGCTGCATTCCGACCACCGATTCCGCGACGGAGATCGGGCCTGGATGGGCGACCCCCCGCATGAACCCCAGGGCTGGTACGGCGTGTTCGACACCGATCAGTCGACGCGCGACCGTATCCGCGCCCAAGCTAAGGCACTCAACGCGATCTGAGCGTTCAGACGCCCGCCTTCGAGGCCGGGCGCGCATGGCAGGTCGCCAGCCACCGGGCCAGATGGGTGAACTCTTCCGGCGGGCGGTATTTGATCAGACGCGCGAAATCCAGGCCGACCACCGACACCACATCGGCGATTGTGAACCGGTCCAGGGCGATGAACTCGTGCTCGGACAGATGACGGTCCAGGGTCTTCATGAAGCGCTCGGCCGCAACCCGGTTATACTCGGCCATCTGCGGCAGCTGGGTCGCCTCCAGCGCGGCCAAAGCCGGATGGGTGTGCCGGACATTCAGCATGATCGGATTGGCCAGATAGAATTCGCAACGGCGCGTCCACATCTCGACCAGAGCCTGTTCGCGGGCATCGTGCCCGAACAGGTTCGGTTCGGGATACATCGCCTCCAGATAGCGGCAGATCGCCACCGACTCTGAGATGGTCGTGCCGTCGTCCAGTTCCAGCGCCGGCACATGAGGCACGCCGACACGGGTGCGATATTCGGCCGTCTTATGCTCACCCGACATGATGTCGACGGGCACGATCTCGACATCCTCGATGCCCTTTTCCGCCATCACCCAGCGCACGCGGCGCGGATTGGGGGCCCGGTGGCTGTCATACAGTTTCATGCGCGTTCTCTCACTCAACCGAATATGGAGGCTGGCATTGCGCCGACAACTGCCGCGGTCATCAATGTCGCCAGGAAACCGCCGAACAGCGCCTTCCAGACCATGCCCAGGACCTCTTCTCGGCGCTCGGGCATCAGCACGGACAGACCCGTGACCGTGATCCCGACCGAGCCGATATTGGCAAAGCCGCACAGGGCATAGGTCATGATCATCCGCGTCCGCTCGCTCATCTCGCCCGCGGGTACCTTGCCCAGTTCGATGAAGGCGACGAACTCGGTCAGGGTCAGCTTGACCCCAAGCAGCCAGCCCGCCTTGCCCGCCTCCGACCACTCGACGCCGGTCAGCCAGGCGACGGGCATGAAGGCCCAGCCCAGCAGACGTTCCACCGTCACTGGCTCGCCGAACAGCCAAAAGCCGCCGATCATGATGTTGACCAGGGCGACCAGGGCCACAAACACGATCAGCACCGCCGAGATGTTCAGCACCACCATCAGCCCGTCCGCCGTGCCCTTGACGATGGCATCGATGGCGCTGTCGTACTGCAGGGCCGAACGATAGTCGGCATGGGCCCCGCCTTGGCCCGGCGTCTCGGGAATGATGATCCGGGCCAGCAGGATGCCGGCCGGAGCCGACACGATTGACGCGACTAGAACGTGGCCCGCCGCATTGCTCATCACCGGCCCCAGGATGGCCGCATAGGCGACCATGGTCGATCCCGCGACCGTGGCCAGACCCACCACCATCATCAGGAAGATTTCCGACCGGGTCAGCTTGTCCAGATAGGCGCGGATCACGATCGGGCTTTCGATCATGCCGAGGAAGATATTGGCCGCGACCGCCAGGGCCGATGCCCCGCCCAGACCCATGGTCCGCTGGAACAGCAGTCCGAATCCATAGGTCAGCCACTTCAGCACCTTCCAGTGCCAAAGCAGGGCCGACAGGGCCGAGATCACCAGGATCAGCGGCAGCACCTGAAAGGCAAAGGTGAACAGCGCGCCCTGGTTGTTGACGGCATAGGGCTGATCGCCACCAGCCAGATAGCCGAACACGAACCGCGTGCCCTGGTTGGTCGCAACAGCCAACCCGTCCACCGCCCCCGTCACCGCCGCCAGCACGCCCTGCGATCCCGGAATGGCAAACAGGGCCAGGACCAGGGCCGCCTGGACCGCGATCGCGCCCACCGTCAGCCGCCAGGGAAACCGGCGGCGATCCTCGGAAATCGCCCAGCACACGCCGACGATGACCGCCAGACCCAGCAGGCTTTGAAGGTTCAGGACGCTGAACATGATCGACCGGTGCTCCCCGTCTCCGCCACGACCGGAGCCCTGATCGCTTGAACGCCGTCGCGGCGCGTCTGGCAAGGCCCCCAAGGCCATCCCCGTGTCAGGACCCGTCAGGCCGCAGCCCCTATCTAGTGGATCGGCGGTTTGTTAGCGTCCGTCTTCTGCTGGGGGAATGATGATGCTGAAGATGGTCGCGCGCGGGGCTGCTGCGGTGATGGGGGCCCTCGGCCTCGCGCTCGCGCTGGGGGGCTCTCCCGTCATGGCGCAGGAGCGGTTGGCCTTCGGCGGCTCCACGGCCGGCGATCTGGCCGACGGGGACAGCACCCTGTCGTCGGGCGAATATGTCGATGTCTATACCTTCGAGGGGCGGGCCGGGCAGCAGGTGACGGTCAGCATGACGTCCGGCGACGTCGATGCCTATGTCATGCTGCGGGGCCCCTCCGGCTTTGCAGAGGAGAACGACGATCGGGACGCCGGTCTGACCGATGCCCAGATCAGCGTCCGCCTGCCCGCCAACGGCACCTATCGCATTCAGGCGACGACCTATGAGCCGGGCGAGACGGGCCGCTATCGCATCAGCCTGGCCGAGGGCGGAGCCGCCACGACGGCCGAGGGCGGCGGTGCCGTCACCCTGGGATCGCCCAATCGCGGCCAGTTGCTGGACGGAGACGGCCGCCTGCCCGCCGGGGAATATGTCGACCGCTGGATCCTGAACGGCACGCCCGGCCAGACCTATATCGCCCAACTGAACACCGGTGATTTCGACGCCTATCTGTTCGTGCGCGGCGAGGGTCTGGAGGCCGACAACGACGATGACACGAGCGGCCGTGGCAGCACCAACAGCCGCCTGGAATTCGTGATGCCCGAGGACGGCCAGGTCGTCCTGTCCGCAACCAGCTATCTCGGGGACGAGACCGGGGCCTATACCCTCCTCGTCAACGAGGCGGGCACACAGACCGCCAGCACAACCGCCCCGGCCTCCGGCGATCGCCTACGTCTGGGCCAGGTGGTGAACGGCGACCTGACCGAGGGCGACGCCACGCTCAGGTCGGGCGAATATACCCAGGTCTTCACGCTCAGCGGGTCGGCAGGCGACCAGATCGACCTGCGACTGGTGTCCGGCAGTTTCGACCCCTACCTCTTCATCACCGGGCCCGACGAATTCTCTGCCGCCAATGACGACGATCCGTCGGGCGAGGATGGCATCAACAGCCGCCTGATCGTCACCCTTCCCGCAGACGGCGACTATCAGGTCTATGCCACCAGCTATGCTCCGGGCGAAAGCGGCGATTTCCGCCTGACGGCGAACCGCGCGACTGGTTCTGCGATTGCCCAGGCCGAGACCGCCCAGGCTTCGCGCGTCCCGGCCTTCGAGACCGGCATCGACATGAACGGCAGTCTGGCCGATGGCGATCAGGCCCTGCCCGACGGTGAATATGCCGACCGCTATACCTTCCAGGGCCGGGCGGGCGAGCGGATCGCCCTGACCGTCGAGTCCGGGCAGTTCGACACCTATCTGTTCGTGCGCGGACCCGGCGGCTTCACCAGCGACAACGACGACGGCCCGGACGGCACCAACAGCCGCATTGACGCCGTCCTGCCCGCCGATGGCGAGTATACCGTCACCGTCACCTCCTTCGGTCCCGCCGAGACCGGCCGCTATCGCTTCGTAGCCGGGCCCAGCCTGGGCACCCCGCGCCAGGCCGGCGTCCAGGGTGGACCGCGCGTCTATGCCGTCATGGTCGGCATCTCCGACTATGGTGGCACCGGCGACCTGGCCTATACGGCCGACGACGCCTTGAAGCTGGCCGAGGCCCTGCGCCGCGAGGGCGTCCTGAACCCCGCCAGCATCACCCTGACCGATGCGGATGCCACGGTGGAGGGCGTCCGCAATGCCTTTGCCGAGGTCGCGGCCCAGGCCGGGCCGGACGATATCTTCCTGTTCTTCTATTCCGGACACGGGGCCCAGCACCCTGGCAGCTTCAATCCGAACGAGCCGGATTCGCGCTATGAGACCATTGCCCTGCGCGACGGCGAGATCACCGATACCGAAATGGCCGAACTGTTCGGCACCCTGGACACCCGCCTGGCCATGATCGTGCTGGACAGCTGTTTTTCGGGCGGCTTCGCGCGCAACGTCGTCAACCGTCCGGGCGTGATCGGCCTGTTCAGCTCGGAAGAGGATCTGACCAGCCAGGTGGCCGGCAAGTTCGAGGCGGGCGGATATCTGGCCCACTTCCTGCGGACCGGTCTGGCGGGCGAGGCCAATATGGACGGTGACGACATGATCACCGCTGGCGAGCTGACCACCTATCTGCGCCGCAAGTTCGCCGCAGAGGTCGCCGACGTCCAGACCTCGACGATCGATGGACAGCGCAGCTATCAGAACCTGGTCGTGGACCGCGGCGGGGTGCAGGTGGACGACGTCATCATCCGTATCGCAGCCCGCTGACCCCAGACGCCCAACCAAAGAAAACGGCGGCCTCCGGGATCGGAGGCCGCCGTCGTCATTTCAGGATCTGATCGGGATCAGTGAACCCCGGCCATGCCCTTCTTCAGGATGGGCGAGACCAGGAACAGGAAGATCCCGACCCCCACGCCGACCCAGCCGATCGTGGAGAAGATGGAGCTGAAGGTCTGCAAGGCCAGGCCCGGATCAGTCACGACGCCTGCGACCGTATCGGTGGCCGTCGCCTTGGCGATGATCCCCGCCACGATGTGCGCGACCGAACTAGACAGGAACCAGACCCCCATCATCATGCCGACCACGCGTTCCACCGAAAGTTTGGTGATCATCGACAGGCCCACGGGCGACAGGCACAGCTCGCCGATCGTGTGCAGCAGATAGGTCAGGAACAGGAACAACAGCGGCACGCGGAAGTCGGCATTGGCAGCATTCAGCGCCGCCCAGGCCAGCAGCAGGAAGCCTGCACCGACGAAGACCAGGCCGAACGAGAATTTGACCGGCGTCGACGGCTCCATGTTTCGCCGGCCCAGCCACACCCACAGCGCCGCCATCAGCGGGCCCAGTATGATGATGATCCCGGGGTTGAAGGACTGGGTATAGCCGACGTTGAACCAGCCGGGCATTTCGGTCGACTGGTCGGCAAAGACGCTGAGCGACGACCCGGCCTGTTCGAACAGGGCCCAGAACAGCACCGAGAAGAAGATCAGCACCTGGGCCACCAGCATCCGGGTGCGTTCGGCCCCGCTCAGCTTGATGACCGTATAACCGACGACCAGGGCGAAAATCACGCCTGCGGCCCACGGCAGGACCATCTCGATCAGTTCGTGCCGCTGGATCAGCAGCCAGGTCGGGAAAACCGCGACCAGACCCAGGATCCAGAACACCGCTTCCAGCGGTACGCCCAGGATCTTGGTCGACTTCAGCGCCACCGGATTGGGTGGGGCACCCCGGCCTTCCAGCCAGGACTGGCCCAGGATGAAGGTCAGCAGACCCAGCAACATTCCGATGCCTGCCAGGCCAAAGCCATAAGCCCAGCCATAGGTAAAGCCCAGGTACGAACAGGCGATCGTGGCCAGGAAGGAGCCCAGGTTGATACCCACGTAGAAGATGGTGAAGCCACCGTCGCGGCGAGGATCATTCTCCTCATACAGCGCTCCGACCACGGTCGAGATATTGGCCTTCAGAAAGCCCACCCCCACGATGATCAGCGACAGGGCCAGGAACAGCAGCGGTTCGCCGACCTGCAGATCCCGCGTCGTTTCCAGGTTGAAGCTGCCGGTCGGAGTGAAGGCGGGGAAGTCCGATGCACCGGGGGTCACCGCTTGAGCCGGCTGGACGCGCGACACACCCTCAGGCGACACAGCGATTTCGACCCGTTCGGTGCCGTCGACGATGAACAGCTTGCGGTCCTGATTGCGACCGTCGACCTGGATGGCATAGGTCTCGCCCCCGATCGTGATCCGCTCCTTGCCGCCCGTGCCCTCGAACGCCATCGTGAAATGGCCCAGCACCAGCAGGACCGCACCGATGATGACGGCCTTTCTCGAGCCCAGATATTTGTCGGCGATCAGACCACCGATGACTGGCATCAGATAGACCAGGGCCGCATAGGCGGCATAGATTCCTTGGGCTTCTTCCGGTCCGAACAGGAAATGCTGGATCAGATACAGCGTCAGCATCGCCCTCATTCCGTAGAATGAGAACCGCTCCCACATCTCGGTGAAGAACAGGACCACCAGCCCCCGCGGATGTCCCAGAAACGTCTTGCGGGGCGCGATCGCGCCTCCGGCGTCCGTCGTACTCAACGGCTCACTCCCTAAAGCCTGCGCCCTTACGGCGCGCGAAGCGGCATAAGCAGCACGGGACGAAAGACCGGACAAGCGTTAAGGACGATCGGCGTCCAGACGAACCTTCGAATATCCGGCACGATGACCCTGTATCCTGGGCTGCCGGCTGGGCGTATGGGCCTTTGGATCACGGGCCGGGAGAAGGCATGACGCCGACACGACGGGGCATGATGGCGGGTGCTGGGGCCCTGGCGGCTGCGTCTTGTGCGCCGGTCTCGCAGGCGCGGGTCGGTGCTCTGGCGGCGGGACAACCGGCGGCCCTGCTGATCTGGGCCCTGGCCCCCGAACGCCTGCTGGGCTGGCCCCGAAGTCCGTCGAAGTCGTCGCTCTCGGGCCTTTCGCCCCGTGCTGCCACCCTGCCCCAGCTGGGAGCCCTGACCGGCGGCGGCGGCCCTGCGGACCTGGAGCGCCTGGCCTCGCTCAGGCCCCGTCTGATTCTCGACTACGGCGACGTCGAGCCTGAGTATCAGGCCCTGGCGGAGCGGCTGCGGATGCGCCTGGGCGCGGAATGGCATCTGATCGACGGTGCGCTTGATCTCATTCCGCAAGCCCTGTTCCAGGCAGGCCGTCTGCTAGGCGCCGAAGATCGCGCGTCCGCACTGGCCGATCTGGCCACGGGCATACTGGCGCGATGGACGATCGCTCCCGCCGGTCCAGCCTTCTATTATGCGCGCGGGGCGGACGGGCTGGAGACCGGATTTGCCGGTGCCCTGGCGACCGAGGTCCTGGAGGGAGCGGGCTGGATCAATGTGGCCACGGGAGGTCGCGATATCGGCCGAGTCTCGCGCGAACAGGTCGCCGCCTGGGACCCCGAAGCCATCGTCACGCTCAGCGCCGACTTCGTGCGGGATGCAGCCAGCGATCCGGTCTGGCGCACGCGACGGGACGGCACGCGGCGTCGCCTGCTCTGGCTGCCCGACGTCCCGTTCGGCTGGATCGACAGGCCCCCTTCGCTCAACCGCCTGCTGGGCTGTGCCTGGCTGGCCGACCAGGGCGACCGCGCCATGATCGAGCGCCTTGGTCCCCTGCTCTATGGGGCACCGTCGCCGGCATCGGCCCTTCCGCGATGGGTGGAATGAAGTCCCACCTCTATCCCCTCCTGATGGGGCTCGCCGTCTTTCTGGCCGCCGGAACGGTCATGGCCACCGGCCCCCTGGGCGTCCATCCCGTTGACCTGATCGCGGCACTGGCCGGACGGGGATCGGCCGAGGCCGAACTGGCCCTGGCCCTGCGCGCACCACGCCTGGTTGCCGCCATCATGACCGGCGCGGCCCTGGCGGGCGCGGGCGCGACGTTCCAGATCCTGTTCCGCAATCCGCTGGTGGCACCCGACCTGCTGGGTGTTTCATCCGGTGCGGGCCTGGGCGCAGCCGTGGCCCTGCTGGCCGGGGCTGGCATCGCGGCGGTCCAGGGTGCGGCCTTCGTCGGAGGGGCTCTCGCGGCGGGTTTGACCCTGGTCTGCGCGGCCCTGGCCCGGACAGGCGATCCCCGTCTGTCGCTGGTGCTGACCGGATTGGTCACCGGGGCCCTCGCCTCGGCCGGACTGGGTCTGGCTGCCGTCCTTGCCGAGCCCTATTCGCAGCTGCCGACCCTGACCTATTGGCTGCTGGGCTCGTTCTCGCGCGCCACCCTGACGGAGGCCGTCCTCGCCTGCCTTCCGGCCGCAGCGGGCGCGAGCGTGGTGCTTTGGCTTGGCTTCCGTCTGGATGCCCTGTCGCTCGGTGACGAACAGGCCCGGTCCCTGGGCCTGCCCGCCGGGACCCTGCGGCTGATCGCGGTGGCCGCCGCGACCCTGATGACCTCGGCCGCCGTAGCCGTCAGCGGCGTGGTCGGCTGGATCGGCCTGTTGGCTCCGCACGCGGCGCGGCGGCTGGTCGGAGAACAGGCGTCACGATTGGTGCCCCTGTCGATGACTATCGGTGCCGCCTTCGCCCTGATTATCGATCGTCTCAGCACCGCCTTCGGCCCGGCGGAACTGCCGGTCGGCCTACTGGCCGCCGCCGTCGGTGCCCCGGCCTTCCTGGTCCTGTTCATCCTGACCTCACGGCGGTCGGCATGAGCCGCCTTGTTTCCAGGGACCTGATCGCCGGGCGGAAGGGTTTCGCGCTGAACCCGCTGGACCTCGACCTTCCCGGCGGTTCGGTCGTCGCCCTGATCGGGCCGAACGGGGTCGGCAAGACCACCCTGCTCAAGACGTTGGCCGGACTGCTGCCGCCCCTGGCCGGAACGATCCAGGCTGGCAGTTGCGCCTATCTGCCACCGCCTGGCACGGTCGGTGCCGGCTTCACGGCCCTGCATCTGGTGGCTCTGGGTCGCGCAGGCCGACGGGTCTGGTCCACCGGCCTGGCGAAGGCAGACATCGAGGACGCCCGCTCGGCTCTGGATCGACTGGGTATCATTAACCTCGCAGACCGCCCCTTCGATCGGCTGTCCAGTGGCCAGCAGCAACTGGTCCTGATCGCCCGCCTGTTCGTGCAGGATGCCCCCGTCTGCCTGCTGGACGAGCCCCTGGCCCTGCTCGACCCAGCCCATGCCGTGGCGGTGGAGAATGCTACCCGTCAGCTGGCGGCCGAGGGTCGCGTGGTCATCGCCTCCACCCACGACCTGGACTTCGCCGCCCGCGTCGACAGCGTCCTGACCCTCGACAGGGACGGAGCGATAACCGCTCAGACAGGTCCTTTGACGCCGGAGACCCTGGCCGCCCTCTTTGGTGTTCCGGTCTCGATCTGCGCCTGCTGCGGTCGCCCGATCTGCGGCGGCTGACCGCGCCCTTCCCCGCAAAGGCCGATGACGGCTACAGTGGCGACAGTCCGCGTTCACGGAGAAGTCCCATGCGTTCCTTGACCCTCGCCGCCACCCTCGGTGTCTCGTCCCTGGCGCTCTGCATCGGATCGGCCCAGGCCGAGGAAGGGATGTGGACCTTCGACAACTTCCCCATCGCCGCCGCCAATCGCCTGCTGGGCACCAATATCGATCAGGCCTGGCTGGACAGGGTGCGTCTGTCCTCGGTGCGGTTCGGCGGCTGCTCGGCCGGTCTGGTGTCGGGCGAGGGCCTGATCTTGACCAACAACCACTGCGTGGCTAGCTGCGTCGCCAATCTGTCGACCCAGGCGGTCAACTATGCCGCCACCGGCTTCACCCCCGCGACGCGCGAGGAGGAGCTGAAATGCCCCGGCGGCACGGCCGAAATCTTGACCGAGATCACCGATGTGACCGCCCGTATGCAGGCGGCGGGCGAGGGGCTGTCCGGCCAGGCCTTTACCCAGGCCCGCGCCGCCGAGGCGGGCCGGATCGAGACCGAAGGCTGCGGCGGCGATCCGACCCTTCGCTGCCAGGTCGTGACCCTTTATCGGGGCGGCCAGTTCAAACTCTATACCTATCGCCGCTACACCGATGTTCGCCTGGCGTTCGCGCCCGAGGATCGCGCCGCGACCTTCGGTGGGGATCTGGACAATTTCAGCTTCCCCCGCTTCGCCATCGATGCCGCCTTCATCCGCATCTATGAGAACGACGCCCCGGTTCAGACGCCGATCCATTTCACCTGGAATGCCGATCAGCCGGTCGAAGGAACACCGGTCTTCGTCTCGGGCAGCCCGGGCGCGACGCAGCGTTTGCTGACCATGGATCAACTGCTGACGGTCCGCGATGTCATGCTGCCGCTGGACCAGCTGATTGCTTCGGAGCTGCGTGGCCGCCTGATCCGCTTCAGTCAGGAGAGCGAGGAGAACGCCTTCATCGCCATGGACCCGATCGTGGGCCTGGAGAACACCTATAAGCGCGGCCTCGGCCGGATGCGGGCCCTGGTCGATCCCCAGTTCATGGCCATGAAGGCCGAACAGGAGGCGGATTTCCGCCGCCGCCATGGCGATGGCGCACAGACTTCAGACCCCTGGGCGGCGCTCTCTGCCGTTCAGCCGATCCAGCGCGAACTCTATGCCCCCTATACCCTGCTGGAGACGCGCGCCGGCGGCGGATCGCAGCATTTCGCCTGGGCCCGGACCCTGGTGCGGGGCGCGCAGGAGCGTGAGAAGCCCTCCACCGAGCGCTTGCCAGAGTTCGCCGACAGCCGACTGTCGGCCGTCCAGTCGGGCCTGTTCGCCGAACGTCCGACCTATCCGGCGCTGGAGCAGGTCTATCTGGAATGGTGGCTGTCCAAGACCCGCGAATGGCTGACCGTCGATGATGCGCGCGTGCGGGCCCTGCTGGGCCAGGAATCGCCCGAGGCCCTGTCGGCCCGTCTAGTCGCAGGCTCGACCCTGGCCGATCCGGCGGTCCGCCGTGCCCTGTGGGAAGGTGGTCTGGCCGCGATTGAGGCGTCGGACGATCCGATGATCCAGTATGTGCTGTCCATCCAGGACGAGACCCGCGCGATCCGCTCCGAGTGGGAGGAGAAGGTCCAGGGCCCGACCGACCGCGCGTCCGAGGCCCTGGCCGCCGCCCGGTTCGCCGCCTATGGCGACGGCGTCTACCCAGATGCCACCGGCACCCTGCGCCTGACCTATGGCCGGATCGAGGGATCGGACGTGCCGGGCCAGCGCTGGGGAGCCTTCACGACATTCGGCGGCCTTTGGGATCGCGCCACCGGTGCCGCGCCCTTCGACGTGGCCCCCAGACTTCTCGCCGCGCGCGACCGCATCGACGCCGACACGGTGCTCAACATGGCGGTGTCGTCCGACACCATCGGCGGCTCGTCCGGCTCGCCCGTCGTCAATGCGGCCGGTGAGATCGTCGGGGCCAATTTCGACTCCACCGTCCTGACCCAGCGCAACGCCTATGGCTATGACCGCAACGTCAATCGCAGCGTCATCGTCACCACCGGCGCGGTGACGGTCGCCCTGCGCGATGTCTATGGCATGGACCGTCTGGTCACCGAGCTGGGCGTCGATTGACCGATCCGGCGGACGGTGAGGCTCAGCGCAGCTGGCGCTGGGCCTCGCTGAAATACTGCCAGCCGGTCCAGGTGGTGGCGATGGCCGCCGCCCAGATCAGAGTGTCGGCGAACAGCTGGAAATGCTCCAGATACATGAAGTCGAAGCCGAAGCCGTCCCAGTTGCGCGCCAGCAGCTGAGCCCCAAGGGCCACCATCTGAAGCGTGGTCTTCCACTTGGCCAGGGTCGTGACCGGCAGAACGACCTTGCCCGCCGTGCTCTCGCGCAGGGCCGAGACCGCGAACTCGCGGAACAGGATCAGGCCGCAGGGAATGGCGATTTGCGGCACCGAACCCGAGGTCAGCACGCCCAGGATGGCCCCGGTGACCAGGATCTTGTCCGCGATCGGGTCCAGGATGGCACCCCACCGCGTGGTCGCGTTCCAGCGCCGCGCCAGATAGCCGTCGATCCAGTCGGTCGAGGCCGCGATGACGAAGATCCAGAACCCCGCCCGATACAGAGCGAACTGATCCTCCGGGCTCAGATAGGCCGACAGGATCGGCACCCCGCCGGTGGCCCCCGCCAGGATCAGGAACATCACCACCCCGGCGGCCAATCGCAGGCCCGTCAGAATGTTGGGGATCGGATTGGCGCTGTGGGGCGTGGCGGCGGTCATGGCATTACTCGGTCAGGGTCTGCAGCAGGGACGCCAGCAGCGGATGCGGGGTCTCGGCAAACGGATTGGCGACGGTTACCCCGCGATAGACGAAGCCGTCCTGCATATCTTCGGAAAGCAGGATATGACATCCCTCTTCGGACGCGATGGTCAGAATGAGAGCGTCCCATATCTGCAGATCATGAAAGGCAGCGCCTTCCAGCGCCAGGCTCATCGTCGAGGGGGAATAGGTTGCCATGTTCAGGACCTGCGCCCAATCCTTGACGATCTTGCTGGCGAGCTTTGGAGGACAGTCACCCTTGCGGATCAGGATGTTGTAGAGTTCGCCCGCGACCTGACTGGGCATGACCATGTCGGGGGGATTCAAAACCTTCAAAAGCCACATGGCACGCTGACGTTTGGCATCGTCAAAGCCGATACCTGCCGCATAGCCGAAAACATTGGTGTCGATCGCGACCTTCACTCGTATCCGTCTTCGCGGACTATGCGGCCAGGGGCCCGCAAAGGAAGATTTCCCAGCTCATCGACCAAGGCGTGAACTCTTGCGCGGCGGGCGACCTCGTCCACCGCCGTCGACTCCATTTTTTCGATCCGCACCAGCGGCTTGCCCCTGGCGGTCACCACATAGGTCTCCCCGTTGGCGACCTCATTGAACACGCGAGAGAACTCGCGATTGGCGTCGGTGGCTGTTATGGTCCGTTCCATTCGGAAACAGTAGTGGATTTCACTACTTTCGGCAAACCTAGCCCAGAGCCTCGAACCGTCCCGGTCCTTTCAATGCCCGCAGCATACCGTCGGCGATGCCGAAATGCAGGCCACTGAGGACCAGTTGGCCCGCCGCCTCCCGCTCGGCGATCCAGGGAAAGGTACGAAGGTTGTCCAGTGACAAGCGAACCACAGCTTCTTCGGCGGCCTGTTCCACCTGATCGGCCGGGAATTCCTCCACGATCCGGCGCACGACCGGCGTTCCCTGGGCGACCCAGGGCGCAACGAAGTCGCTGCAGCTGTCGGGGGTGCCGGTCCGCATGGCGGCGACGCCTCCGCACAGGGCGTGGCCCATCACGACGATGCGGGAAACCCCCAGCACCTTGACCCCGAACTCCAGCGCCGCCGAAACCCCGTGCAACTGACCGTCCGGTTCATACGGCGGCACCAGATTGGCGACATTGCGGACCACGAACAGCTCGCCCGGTGCCGCATCGAAGATGGAGGCCGGGTCGGCTCGGCTGTCGGAACAGGCCACCACCAGGGTGTGCGGCTTTTGTCCCTGCTGCGCCAAGGCGATGAATCGGTCGCGCTGCGCCGGCCATTTGGTGTCACGGAAACGGCGGTAGCCCTGGGTGAGGGGATCGGCTGAATCGGTCATGCTTGGCTATTAGATCGACATCGTCGGCTAGGCCAGTCGGTCCCACGACAATGCGTGCACGCGATCCCTGCCAAGGGCCGCCGCCATGGGTTTTTCGGCGAACAGTGCGGCGATCGCGGGATCGCGGACATCCAGCCCCCCGGTGAAGGCACCGAATGCCGGAAGGATCACCCGACGGCCATCGGTCACGAAACACGGACGCCGCACGCCCCGTCCATGGGCGACCACCCGCGCCGCCGGATGCAGATGCCCCGCCACCTCGCCGGCTTGGATGCCTGGCTGCGGTTCATGGATCAGGCGCAGGGCTCCGATGTTCAGCGTCTCGACGACCTCGCCCGGCAGGGCCTCGTCCAGGTCCGGCACCGTCTCGCGCAGTGCCGCGATGTCGTGGTTCCCTTCCAGCCAGATCCAGTCCCGCCCCGTCGCCATCCGATCCAGCCTGGCTCGGTCCGCCGGGGCCATCCGCCCGATCGAGCGCGCGTCGTGAAAGCTGTCGCCCAGCAGCACCACGCAGGCCGGGTCCAGGGCGTCGATCTCGGCCTCCAGCCGATCCAGCGTCGCCCGGCTGTCATAGGGCGGCAGCATCTGACCCCGCGCCGCAAACGCCGACCCTTTTTCCAGGTGAAGGTCGCCCGCGATCAGGGTCCGGTGCGCGATGACCCACAGGGCACCCGAGCAGCGCAGCACACAGGCCTCGCCCTCGATCCGCACATACAGGCCGCCACACGGACGGCGCATCGGCGACAGGGTCTGTTTCAGGGCCGCGTTCATGCCGCCACCTCGGGCGCGTCGTCGTTCATCACCTCGGCGATCAGGGCCTCGGCCGAGTCTTCCAGGATCATGTCCGCCGCATCTCCGCCCACGCGCTCACGCCCGATCTGGACCAGCACCGGCACCGAGAACGGCGAGGCCCGCTCCAGGCGCGCATGGCGGATATGGCCCTGGATCCGGGTCAGCAACTGGCCCACCCGCGCCACATCCATGAACCCCTTGGCCGCATCGGCCCGCGCCGTTCGCAGCAGCAGATGATCGGGTTGGTGCCGGCGCAGGACGTCATAGATCAGGTCGGTGGAAAAGGTGACTTGCCGCCCGGTCTTTTCGGCCCCGGGCTGACGCCGCTCGATCAAGCCCGCAATCAGGGCGCAATTGCGGAAGGTGCGCTTCATCACGAAACTCTCGTCCAGCCACGCCTCCAGATCGTCGCCCAGCATATCCGGCTGGAACAGGGCCTCCAGGTCTAGATCATCCATCGGCCGGATCGACCAGACAGCCAGGGCATAGTCGGTGCAGACGAAGCCCAGAGGCCCCACCCCCAGCCGGTCGAGCCGCCTCGTCAGCAACATACACAGGGTGTTGTGCGCCAGCCCGCCCTCGAACGGATAGGCGATCAGATAGTGCCGCGTGCCTCGCTGAAACGTCTCGACCAGCAGGGCATCCGCCTGCGGGATCACCGACCGCGCCTCCTGCAGTTCCAGCCATTCCTGAACATCGAGCGGCAGGACACGCCAGTGATCGCGGTCCTGGATCAGCACCCGCACGCGATCGGCCAAGGAGGTCGACATCGGGAATTTCGACCCGCCCCAGGACGGGATCTTGGGCTCCTTGTCCTGGGCCGCCGTCACGATGACGTCGGTGCCGACGATGCCCTGATAGGCCCAGACCTGACCGGCGAAGACGAAGGTGTCGCCGGGGGCCATCTGCTCGAAATAATGCTCCTCCGCCTGGCCCACTTTGCGGCCCGCGACCGTCAGCTTGCCGCCGCGCCGTGACCCCACCCGCACGTTCAGCGTGGCCGCCGCCACGATGGTGCCGACGTTCATCCGGTGGCGCTGCGCCATCTGGGCCGTGCGGACCCGCCAGCGCCCCTGACGATCCCGCACGATCCGCGCGAACCGGTCATAGGTCCGCAGCGAGTAGCCGCCCGTGGCCACCAGATCGATCACCTCCTCGAACACCTCGCGCGGCAGGTCGCGATAGGGGGCGCAACCCGTCACCTCCTCATGCAGTTCGCCGACGTCGAAGCCTTCCGAACAGGCCACGCCCATCACGTGCTGGGCCAGGGTGTCCAGGGTGCCGGTGTGATGCGGCTCCCAGTCGAAGGCATTGGCCGCCACGGCCTCGCGCGCGGCCTGACATTCCAGCATCTCGAACCGGCTGGCCGGCACCATCAGGGCGCGGCTGGGTTCGTCCAGTCGGTGGTTCGCCCGCCCGATCCGCTGCACCAGACGGCTGGCTCCCTTGGGGGCCGCCAGTTGAATCACCAGGTCGACGTCGCCCCAGTCGATGCCCAGATCCAGGGTGGAGGTGCAGACCACCGCCCGGATGTCGCCGCGGGCCATGGCCGCCTCGACCTTGCGCCTCTGTTCGGTGGCCAAGGACCCGTGATGCAGGGCGATCGGCAGATTGTCCTCGTTGATGGCCCACAGTTGCTGGAACACGAACTCGGCCTGCCAGCGGGTATTGACGAAGATCAGCGTCATCCCCGAACGCCGGATGGCGTCATAGACCTCGGGCATCGCGTGCTGGCCCGTATGCCCGGCCCAGGGGACCCGCCCTTCGCTGACCAGCACATCGATGACCGGTGGCGCGCCGGGATCGCCCCTGACGATGACGACGCCCGCCACCCCTCCGCCATGCTTCACATGGTCCCCCTCCCCATCGCTTCGCGACAGGGAGGAGACCTCTACCGTGACGTCTCCTCCCCATGCCAATGGGGAGGGGGACCGCGAAGCGGTGGAGGGGCCGCCTGCCTCAGTCCCTGGCCCTGGCACCAGCCACCGCGCGATCATCTCCGGATCGTCCACCGTCGCCGACAGGGCCACGCGACGCATAGCCGGTGCGAAACGCTGCAACCGCCCCAGGCCCAGGTTCAGCAGATCGCCGCGCTTGCCGCTCCAGATCGCATGGACCTCGTCGATGACCACGCATTTCAGGTCCGCGAACCAGGCCCGCGCGCCTTCCCAGGCACAGAACAACGCCAGCTGTTCCGGCGTGGTCAGCAGGATGTCGGGCGGAAAATCCCTCTGACGCTGCTTCTTGGACTGTTTGGTATCGCCCGTTCGGCTCTCGACATGGATGTTCAACCCGATCTCGCGGATCGGCGTCATCAGGTTGCGCTCGACATCGGTCGTCAGCGCCTTCAGCGGCGAGATATAAAGGGTATGCACGCCGGACCCCGGCCCGTGGTCGGGCCTTGGCCCCCGCTCCGCCAGATCGATCAGACTGGGCAGAAACCCGGCCAGGGTCTTGCCGCCCCCCGTCGGCGCGACCAGCAGGGCATGGGACCCGGCCTCGGCTGCCGCGATCATCTCCAGCTGATGCCGCCGGGGCGACCAGCCGCGCGACGCGAACCAGTCGGCGAAGAGAGGGGGGAGCGTTGAGGGGGCAGGCGTGGGT
>Ga0075012_10001264_pt1 | contig 26327 bp, 22 predicted proteins | sample All_14_2_FD_71474 | JGI IMG/M metagenome (GOLD analysis project Ga0075012, IMG submission 71474) | Freshwater microbial communities in response to fracking from Pennsylvania, USA - Allegheny Zone_MetaG_DW_15 | ecosystem: Environmental > Aquatic > Deep subsurface > Groundwater > Drilled...
GTACCCCGGCAAGAAGGTCGTGCTGGGCGGCGCCGGGCTATATCCACTATGGCGCCCTCGCCCTCGCCGTAGGCCACGGCGTCTATGAAATCGAATTTTTCGCAGAGCTCGCGGGCCAGCGGGGAGGGCCCGCCGCCGCCCAGCACGACCTTCTTGCCGGGGTACTTCTTCTTGACCGCCCTGGCGGCCTCCAGCACGAAAGGCAAATGCACCGAATGGCAGCCGATGCCCACCACCGGGGCGGCCGGGTCCACCAGCCGCATGAAGCGCGCCAGCTCCCCGCGCAGGCTCAGCCCGCTGACGAGGAAATGCTCCCTGAACCGCGTCTTCAGCCCCGCCTTTTCCAGCGCCGCCAGCAGCATCAGCATGCCGGCGGAGTTGCGCTCGTAGAGCACCTTGCCCCCGTAGCTGCGGGCGATGGACATGTTGATCAGGGTGAGGCGGTTCATGGGTCAGCTCGGCACGATGGCGTTTACTAATTCTATCTTTTTCTCCAGGTCAGGAGTGCGGTAGCGGTAGAAGTCGGAGAAGAGCAGCGGGTTGGCGTCTATGATGTCCGAGGCCATGGAGTAGACGTGGGCGTGGCCGATCACGCTGCGCAGGCTGATGGTGTAATCGTAAAGGCCGGCGTTCTTGCCCCTGAGCGTGGAGAGCACCTGCTCGCGGCCCTTGCCGCGGTCGTAGATGGCCGACAGCTCGCCCGGCTTCATCAGCGTGTCCTTGTATTCGTTGAAATACCTGGTGTTCGCGAAGGGCTGGAACCAAGTGAGCTGCGGCACGCAGTCCAGCGTGTTCTTGAGATAGTCGTGCGCCTCAAGGGTGCGCTTCAGGTCGTCGAGCGTCTCGAACGGGAAGCCCCACATCAGGCTGACCTCCACCCGCTCGAAATACGGGCGGGTGGCCTTGACCTGCTCCAGGCCCTGCTTCACCGAGAAGCCGCCCTTGATCTCCTTGAGCACGGCGTCGCTGCCGGTCTCCAGGCCGTAGAACACCGTCTTGAACCTGGCCGAGGCGAGCAGGCGGCACATCTCGTCCTTCAGCAGGTCCAGGCGCCCGTAGCACTTGAAATCCATCTTCAGGCTGCCGGCCGCTTTTATAAACTCCAGCAGCCGCGCCTTTTCGAACATGAAGCAGGGATCGGCGAAGAAGACGGATTTCACGCCCATCCCTTCCAGCACCTGCAGCTCCTCCAGCATCTTGGCCGCCGATCGGAAGCGGATCTTGCCCTTCCAGTAGGCGCTGATGCTGCAGAAGGGGCAGCCGAACGGGCAGCCGCGGGCGGACATGGCCATCGGCTGGGGATAGCGCTCGAGGTCGAGGTACTTGTAGGCCGGCAGCGGCAGGGAATCGAGGTCCGCCACGTGGGGCATCGGGCCGGTGTCGAAGACCTTGCCGTCCCTGCGCATAACCAGCCCGCCTATCTTCTCCAGCCCCTTCCCGCCGTCGAGCAGCGCCCGCACGGCCAGAGGCAGGCTCACCTCGGCCTCGCCGATCACGATGAGGTCTATCTCCGGGAACTTCTCCATCAGCGGCTTGGCCACGATGGAGGGGCCGATGCCGCCCAGGATCACCGTCTTATTTGGAAAAGCCCGCTTGAGCCGCTGCACGGCCTTCACCGTGAAGGGCAGGTGTATGGCGTGGCACCCGATGGCCACTATCCCCTCCGAGCCGGAGAAGAACTTGTCCGCGTCGCTCAATTCCTGCTCCGGCGTCTTCTCGAAGTCCAGGAAATACTCCCTGAAATCCAGCGTCAGCCCCGCGGCCTCCAGGCAGGCCGCCAGGCTGTAGATGCCGACGGTGCTCAGGGTGTTAACCACCTTCCCGTCGTAGGTGGTCTTGGAAGCGATGTTTACCAGTGTCAGGTCCATGGGGTCACCGTATAGCCTTTATCAGTTTCACTATTTCCCGGGCGCGCGGCGTGTCCACGGACTTGAAGAAGTCCAGCACGGCCCCGCGGTACATCCCCGACTCGGCTTCCTTCACGGCGCCGGGCAGCGCCTCCTTCAGCCAGCGGAAATGTTCCCGCCGGGGAGAAGAGAAGTTGAGGCGCAGGTAGGAGATGGGGTCGGTATTGCCGAGCCCGTCGCCGGGGTAGACGGCGCAGCGGCGCTTAAGCAGCGCCACGGTCAGTTCCTGGCAGCTGGCCCTTATACCCGAGGTGTCCACGCAGGCGAAGAACCCGTAGTCGGGCCGCGCCATGAAGCGCAGGCGCGGCTCGGAGGCCACCACTTCCTCCAGCAGGCCGAAATTCTTCCTGAGCAGTCCGGCGCAGCGGCCGGCGTAGGCTTTGTCCTTCAGGGCGGCCAGCGCAGCCAGCTGCATGGGCATGCTCATGTTGATGCGGGTGATGGCGCTCTTGACGGCCAGCACGGCGGACACCAGCTCCGGGCTGCCGCCGAGGAAGCCTATGCGCAGCCCCGCCAGGCCGAAGCCGTGGGAAAGCCCCGCCAGGGTCACAACGCGCCGCAGGTCCTTGTGGCGCAGCGAAACCATGGGATAGTGCCGGGCGGCCGGGTTCAGCCGGTGAAAGCCGTGGGTGGCGTTGTTGATGACGATTAAATTGCGCCGGTTGGCGATGTCTATGACCGCCTCCAGCTCGGCTTTGGTCTGCACGGTGCCGAACGGGTTGACCGGGTCGCAGACGATGACGGCCTTTGTCTTCCTGGTAATGGCCCGTTCCAGGGCCGCGGGGTCCAGGCGCCAGCCCTTCTCCGCCGACAGCCGCAGGCGCTTGACGCTGCCGCCGGCCGCTATCACCGGCGGCTCCAGGAAGAAATAGCCGGGGTCGGTTATGATCACCTCGTCGCCGGGGTTCACGAAGGTGAAGACCGTGTAAGCCAGGGCCGCCTGCACGCCCTCGGTGGCCATGATCTCGAAATCCCTGCCGCAGCTCCGCCCGAAGACGGCGGAGGCGGCGGCCGCCTTCAGTTCGGGCACGATGTTGGGCGGATAATAGGTCAGGTCCCGCTGCGTGACGGAGCGCCTGAGCACCGGCAGCACCCCGGCCGGGGGCCCGGCGTGGAAATTCAGCGGCCCGAAATCGGCCCACTTGCGCGGGTCCAGGTCCAGCCGCCCGCCGTCGAAGACGTCGGAGTAGTCCAGGCCGAGGATCTTGATGGCGGTGCGGTAATGGAAGAAATTCCCCACCAGCTGGTGGCTGGCGAACAGCTGCCCGGCCCTGGCCGAGAAAGGCAGGGCGCCCCGCGCCGCCTTTTTAGCGCCGCGCCCCGCCGACAGGCAGGAGTACATGAAATTATCTTTTGTCATATAGATATCAAGGGAGGCCGCCCTTTACGCCGAAAGTCTATCATAATTGTTTTCCGCCCTTCTATGAGCGCGGTCATGCCCGCTGGGCCCGGGAAAGCCCGAAATAATATACAATTCACGGGGATATGGAGAGCAAAGAACCCAGGATCTGCGCCAGGTGCGTCATGCCGGAATCGCCGCCGGAGATAACCTTCGACGCCGCAGGTATCTGCAGCCTTTGCCGGGCCGCCGGGACGTCGCCGCGCCAGCCAGCCCCGCTGGAGACGGAGTTCGCCGCGCTGCTCGCCCGCAACAAGGGAAAAAAAGATTACGACTGCATGGTCATGTGCAGCGGCGGCAAGGACAGCACGGCCGCCCTCTACTACATGGTGAACCGCTACCGGGCCCGCACGCTGGCCTTCACCTTCGACAACGGGTTCGAGACGGACGAGGCCATGGCCAACATCGGCCGCGCCGTGGACAAGCTGGGCGTGGACTTCCTGCTTTTCAGGACGGACGCCATGAAGGACGTCTTCGCGAAGATCCTCAAGACCGGCTCTCCCGCCGTCATCTGCCACCTCTGCTCCATCTGGTACATGGACCTGGCCCTCAAGACCGCCGCCCGCCACCAGGTCCCGGTGCTGGTCGCGGGCTGGACCCGGGGGCAGTCCGTTAAACATGGCGCGGCGGAAGGCCGCTACGCCTCCGGCGCGCCGGAGTTCTCGCGCATGGCCGGCGCCACCCGGGAGTTCATCCGCGCGCACCTGAGGACCGACCCGCGCTACCGGGATTTCCCGGAGAGCATGGAGGAGGTCCTGGCCCGCGCAGAGAAAAAACACAAGTGCCTGCTGGTCTCGCCCCACTGGTTCCTGCCGCAGGAGGCGGACGACTATACCGCCGTGATACAGAAGGAGCTGGGCTGGAAATACCCGGAACGCAGCTACCCGGGCAAGTCCACCAACTGCCTGCTGAACTATATTTCCGTCAGCAATTCCATGAAGCACTACGGCTACACGCATTACCACGTGGAGATGAGCAAATTGATAAGGGAAGGCGCGCTGTCGCGCGCCGAGGCGCTGGAACTGCTTAAACAGGATTTCAGCGAAGAACTGCTCGAGGAGATCTCGGGGCGGCTGCGCCGCCCCGCCGTTCAGGACAGCGGCTCCACCGACACCAGCACCGAGTAACCCCTCATCCCCAGCAGGCGCACCCGCACGCCGAGCTTCTTGTCCGTAAATATTTCATTGCCGCCGAGATCGAAAGCCGCGCCCTCCAGCAGCGGGATTTTCGGGTTCGCGTCCACCAGCCGCACGGGGGACTTGCCGCCCATGCATTCCGCCACCTCGTCGTCGATGAGCGTTATCAGTATCCCCTTACCGGGCAGGAAGCGGTCATAGCTTATATGCTGCCGGTTCTCCACGAGGTAGTAGCGGCTCCCTTCTATGGGGATCCTGATGGCCAGGGTTTCCGACTCGCCCCGGGCCAGCGGCCCCAGCAGCACCCGCGCGGTTTCCCCGGGACGCACCTCGCGCAGCTTGCCGGGGGGCAGCCAGCCCAGGCGCAGGCGGGTCCAGGCGCTGAAGCCCGACGGGGGCAGGAATTTTTTATAGTAGTGGCAGGAGAGCGGGTCCCAGAAGCCCAGGTGGGGTATCGCTTTCAGGAACTTTTTCCTCGCTTCCTCCGGCTTCCCCTCCACGTGCGCCTGCAGGTCCTGGTCGAAGAGGCAGGGCGCCACGCGCTTGCCGTCCCGCCAGCCGCCCAGCAGGTGGGCCATATCGTGCACTATCGAGCCCAGATGCGCGTCCCGCGTGAAGATGGCGATCGGGACGTCCACGGGTTTGCCGGCGCGGGTGCGGGGCGGGGTGTCGCGCTTCCAGCCGAAGATGCCGGGGTAGCCCGATAGGCTCACCATGCCGTATTTTTCCACGGGGGCGGAGAGAAAAAAAACTATAAAGTCGTATTTATCCAGCGCCAGCTCCCCGCCAGCCTCCGCTATCACGTCGTCGGTCAGGTCGAAGATGGGGCCGGGCTTGACCTTGAGGTCGGCGGCGGGGATGCGGTAATGGGCCAGCGGGCGCGGCACCCTGAACCAGCGCCGGGAAACCTCGGTTTTTACCTCGGCCCTGCCGTAGGACATCTCGGACAGGTACTGCCCCATGTCCCGGAATTTTTTCGCCACGGGCTCGGGCGAGGAAACCCCGGGAACGTCGGGGAATTCCACCAGCAGGACTATGCCGCGCGGCGCCTGCGTTCCGGCCGCGCCGAAGTGGTTTACCGCCAGCAGGCCGGCCGCCGCCAGCAGCAGCGCGGCTGCCGCGAGCAGGCGCCCTTTTTTCATTCCCGCCCGCCCGGCAGGAGGTTTTTCGATTTCAGCCCGTCGAAGACGGTGCCGGCCATCAGCTCGTAGCCGCGGTCGTTGCAGTGCCAGCCGTCTGGCGCCAGGTAGTCGGCCTTGGGCTTGCCCTCCTCCCACAAACGGCTGAAGACCGAGAAATTATCTATATAGGGCACGCCTAACCGCGCGGCCGTGTCCCCGAAGACGTCCATGCGCCACCGGGGATTGGAGACGAACACCACGGGGATCCCCTTCTCCCGGCACAGCGCGGCCGCTTTCTCCATGTCGGCGGCCACCCAGCGGTCTATCTCTTCGCTGATGCGCCGCTCGCGCCGGATGAGCTCCAGGTGCTCGGCGGCGTCCGGCGAGAAGGCGGCGGATTCCTGCAGCAGCGGCCCGTAGACGGCCAGGTCCGGGCTGCCGGCGCCCAGCGCCATGCCGGCCTCGTTGAGATAGGTCATCTGTATGCCCATGTAATTCTGGCGGCTCTGCGGGTCCGCCCTGATGCCGGCCTCGAACCAGTTCCTGGCTTCTTCCAGTTTGCCCTGCTCGCGGGCGGCCAGGCCGAGGTTCCAGTAATTGAGCGCGAAGGTAGGGTGCGCTTTTATGCCGTCCTTGCTCCATTTGACCGCGCCGGCATAATCGCCGCGCTCGCGCAGGATATTGGCTATCCCCCAGTAATTGCCGCCGAAATCCGGGCCGGCCTTGATACCCTTCCTGAACCACTCCATCGATTTGCCGGTCTCCCGCAGCTGCCGGTAGACCAGGCCCATGCCCCAGTAGGCGGCCCCGGTTTCGGGCTTAAGTTCCAGCGCCCGCCTGAAAGAGGCCTCCGCCTCTGCGCTGCGGTCCCGGTCCAGCCGGGTCAGGCCCTGCCCGATAAGGTTTCGGATGTGCCGCGGGCGCCGGGCGAGGGCGCGCTCGAACCAGGCCTCGGCTTCGGACAACCGCTGCTCGCGCCGCAGCTGCCAGCCGTCTTTCTCCTCCTCCGCGCCTACGGGGGCGCCGGCGGCCGGGGCGCGGCTTTCGCCCTTCATGCCGCGGGCTATGAGCACGGCCAGTTTCCAGGTGCGGGTGCGGTAAAGCAGCCGGTTGAACCAGGCGGCCAGGCCTTCACCCCCGCGGTGGGCCTGGTAGCCCCAGTAATTCCAGTAGATGGCGGAGCTGACCGACAGCAGCACCAGGCCCGGCCGGAATTCTTCCAGCTGGGCGGGCAGGTTGCGCACTATCATGGCGAGGTTATTGGCGGGCACGCCGCGGTTTACCACCTTATACGGCTCCCCGGCCAGCCCGTCGTTGAGGAGGGCCTGCAGGCGCGAGGGATAATCCCCGCCCTTTGTGGAGCCGATGCCGTGCGTGAACGAGCCCCCGACGCAGAGTATAGTGCGCGGCGAAGAGGCGGACCGGGTTTCCTCCTCGCGGCTTTTCATGTAGGCGAAGCCGAAAACGCGCAGGAAGACCTCCACGCACAGCAGGGCGGCGGCCAGGCCGAGGAAGAGCGCCCCGGCTTTCCCTTTCCAGCCCTTCATGTTTCCCTCTCGGCCAGGAGGTTGCCCAGCACCAGGCAGTCCATGCGGCTGCGCTGGAAATCCAGGATGGCGTCCTCGGGGCCGCAGACCATGGGCTCGTCCCGGAGGTTGAAAGAAGTATTAAGCAGCACCGGCACGCCGGTAATCTCGCCGAAGGCGCCTATCAGTTCCCAGAAGCGGGGGTTGGTGCGCCGGCTCACGGTCTGCATGCGGGCGCTGCCGTCGGCATGGGTGACGGCCGGGATCACCTGCGCCTTACCCTCGCGCACGGGCGCCGCCAGCAGCATGAAAGGCGACGGGGCCTTCAGGTCGAAGTATTCGGCGGCGCGCTCTTCCTGCACCGCCGGGGCGTAGGGGCGGAAAGGCTCGCGCGCCTTGACCTTCACGTTGAGGTTCTCCCACATCCCGGGGTCCCTGGGGTCGGCCAGGATGGAGCGGTTGCCCAGCGCGCGCGGCCCGAACTCCATGCGCCCCTGCACCCAGCCGACTATCTTGCCGGCGGCGAGCAGCTGCGCGGTGCGGCGCGGCAGCTCTTCGTCGGAGAGCTTGGTGAATTTCAGGCCGGCGTTGGCCAGCAGGCGCTCGGCCCTGGCCTGGTTCAGCTCCGGCCCCAGGTAAGGATGCTCCAGCGCATGGCTGCGGGGCTTGCCGGAAAGCAGGTGGTAGGCGTAGACCGCCGCCCCCAGCGCCCCGCCGGCGTCCCCGGCGGCGGGCTGAATGTAAATTTCCTTGAACGGGGTCTCCCCCAGCAGGCGGGCGTTGGCGGTGCAGTTGAGGAACACCCCGCCGGCCAGGCAGAGCCGGTCCAGCCCGGTCACGGCGTGCGCGTGCCGGGCCATGGCCAGCAGCGCCTCCTCGGTGCAGCGCTGCAGGCTCGCGGCTATGTCGCGGTGGCGCTCTTGCAGTTCCTCTCCGGGTTTGCGCTCCGGCCCGAAAAGTTCCGTAAAGCGCCGCCCGTACATCCTGTCGCCGCGGTTGAAGGTGAAATAGTCCGGGTTCAGGCGGAAGCTGCCGTCGGGGCGCAGCGCCAGGACCTCGCGGAACTTGTCGAGGAAGCGCGGCTCGCCGGTGGCGGCCAGGCCCATCACCTTGCCCTCGCCGGCGAAGACCGGGAAGCCCAGGTAGGTGGTAACGATGGCGTAGAGCAGGCCTATGGAATCCGGGTAGCGGACCTCCCCGAGGATCTTTATATCCTTGCCCCGGCCGCAGCCGTAAGTGGTGGTGGCGCTCTCGCCCACGCCGTCCACGGTCAGGATAGCCGCCTCCTCGAAGGGCGAGACCAGGAAGCTGCTGGCGGCGTGCGCCAGGTGGTGCTTGATAAAAAGCGTTTCCCCGGAGTAGGCCAGCTCGCGGTTTATTGTTACGGGGAGGGAGAGCCGCTCGCGCAGCCAGAGCGGCGTGGTCTCCATGAAATTGCGCAGCGAGAAGGGCCAGGCCTTGAGGTGCCCGGTCAGGATCCTGGAAAATTTCAGGTAGGGCTTCTCGTAGAAGGCCACGGCGTCCACGTCCAGCATGGTCAGCCCGGCCGACTGCAGGCAGTAATTTATCGCCCGCGAGGGGAAGTCGGCCGAATATTTCTCCCGGTTGAAGCGCTCTTCCTGGGCGGCGGCCAGCACCTCGCCGTCGCGCACCAGGGCCGCGGCGGAATCGTGGTAGTAGCAGGAGAGCCCGAGTATGTTCATCTTTTCCCTACACCCCGGCGTAAATAAAGGAGACTATGATCGCGGGCCCTATCTGGTAGACGAAGAAAGCCAGCAGGGCCAGCGTAAAGAGTATGGGCGCGAGGAAATAAAGTTTGTGCCTGCGCACCAGGTAGGCGGACTCTTTGAAGATATGGCGCACCTTCCTGACCATCTCGCCGATTATTTCCAGCATAGTTCCCCCGCTCCTTTTTAAGATTCCCTGAGGCAGTCCGCTTTGTCCGGCTCGTAGCCTTCGGGCTCCTGCCAGAAAGAGGCGTCGCCGGGGCCCGGCCCGCGCAGCAGGCGGCGGTTGAAAAGCTTCACGGCCAGCAGCGTCAGCCCGAAGCCGATAATGTAAAGCAGGAAGAGCGCGCCGGAAACCAGGGCTTTCTGGACCGCGGCTATAAGGTTAGCCCTCATCGCCAGCCCTCCCCGGTCAGGCCCAACTCCCCCGGCGTGAGGCCCAGGGCGGCGAGGGCGGGCTTCAGGGCCGCGGCGGCCCCGGGGGCGGAAAGGTCCAGCTCCAGTTTTTCAAGCGCTTCCTCCCGGCCGAGTTTGCCGGCGCGGATGAGGCTGCTCATCTCGACGTGGAAATGGGTGAAGCCGTAGCGCCTCAGGGACAGCCAGGAACCCAGCAGGCTGACGGGGCAGTTGGTGGAGCCGGCCGGGTAGCTGTAGCCGACCGGTTCCCAGCCCAGCTCGCGCGCCATCAGCGGGCCGTACTCCTCGGGAGAGCCGTCGAGGAACCAGTGCGGGGAGGCGATAACGGCCTTGCGGCTGAAGGGGCGGCCCCGCCGCAGTTCTTCCATGGATCGCGGGAAGGCGGCGTACTTGGGATAGGCGGCGCGCATGCGCTCCACGAAGGGGCTTACGCCTTCGCACAGGGCCGCGAAGGCCGGGTCGGCCTCTCCGGGAGTGGACTGCCCCGCCGTCCAGCCGGCGATGATGAGCGGCAGCCCGTAACGCTCGGCGGTATCGTAGACCACGCCCATGTACCACAGCGAGCAGAGCGCGCAGAGCGGGAACCCTTCGCCGCTCCGCAGGGCTTCGGCGTACATCTCTTTCATCAGCGGGGAGCGGTAATAGAGCCAGTCAGCGCCCAGTTTTTCGGCGGCCCGCCGGGCGTTGGCCACCGCGGCCGGGTGTTCGAAGCCGTTGTCGAAGGTGAGGACCAGGGGGTTGAGGCGGTAGCGCTTGCGGGCGTAGTAGAGGCTCGACACGCTGTCGCGCCCGCCGCTGCACAGCAGCAGGCAGTCGTACCCGCCCTTGCCCCGGTGCGCGGCCAGCAGTTTCAGCAGGTCCGATTCCAGCAGCGGCTTGGCCGGCCGGGGCGGCGCGGCGCAGAGGCCGCAGCGGCCGGCGGCGTCTAGGAGCACCCGCTCCCCGCAGCCCGCGAGCACGCAGGAAGCGCAGCGTTTGAATTTATCTTCCGGCCGGGGCGCTTCGGGCATGGGTTTATTCGTTGTGGCAGCCGCCGCCGGGCCCCTCGTGGCAGCGCAGGCTGATACAGCCGCCCTGGCACATCTCCCGGTCGTTGAACTGGGCCGGGGCCAGCAGGTTCTTGCGGTTCACCGCGGCCATGAATTTCTCATGGTGGGTGCAGTCGCCGCAGGCCTCGGCCAGCGGCTTGTTGAACAGCGGCTTGAGCTTCTCCGCGTAGAACTCGTGGATGGCGCTGCGGTCCTTCAGCTTCAGGATGTTGGGGCCCTTTATGAAGACGGAGGCGCAGGGGAAGACCGAGAGGTCCGGGTTGACCGTGACGAGCACGCCGTAGCCGTGCCGCGCCGGGAAAGTGAGCGGGCAGCGGGTGTAGAACACGTAGCGCGAGTAGTGCGAGAGCTGCCGCTCCTGCTCGGCGGTGAACAGGCACAGCGGCATGGGCCGGTAGATATAGAACGGCATATACATCCGGGTGCAGCGCACCAGCATATCGTGCACGCGCCTGAAGATGGTTTTGCCCGCTTCGGCCAGCTCGAACTTGAATTTATCGTCGGCGAAGGCCGGCAGTTCCAGGCTGACCCGGATATAGAGCGGCATGTATTCTTCCAGGTCCCGGTAGAGCTCCTCCAGGCCCGCGTCGTTGCCGTCCGCCCTGAGGATATAGGAGAAGCTGAAGGGCACGCCGCGCTCGCGCAGCAGGTCCAGGTTGGCGCGGAACCGGCGCCGCTGCTCCGGGGTGCCGCCCAGGTAGGCGCTGTAGTTGATGGCGAAATCGCGGATGTAGAGCGGGTCCAGCCGCCTGCCCACCGATTCCGGGAACAGGTTGTTGGTGGGCATGGAGATGTCGATGCGCTTGCGGTAGCAGATGTCGAGCATCTCCGGGAAATTAGGGTGGATGGTAGGCTCCCCCCCGAGGAAGCGCACCTTCCGCCAGCCCAGGTTCAGGGCGTGGTCGGTGAGCTTGTCGAAATCCTCCACGGTCATGTCAGAGCGGCCCACCTCCTGCTGCAGGCCCTTGGCGTAACAGGCTTCGCAGGAAAGGTTGCAGCGGTAGGTGATACAGACCCGCAGCGACTGGCGGAACAGGGCGAGGAGCATCTTGGGGCTGCGCAGGGCCGTGCCCATGACCCGCTGGAACAGCAGCTGGGCCAAATTGGGCTGCGCGTCGGGCCGGCCGCGGAAGACGGCTTTAAAAAGCCGGGAACGCAGCACCGGCACCAGCCGCTTCTGCCGCCAGCGCGAGAACCAGAGGCGCACGAACTTGCGCATGGCCCAGAGTTCGGCCTTGTCCCGGGTTACCGAAAGATATTCCAAAATCTTCTTCATCCGCTCTCCTATTTGAAAAACCCGCGCGTCCGCATGAGGTCGGAGGCGCGCTTCATGAAATTGAACGGTTTTACGGCGTCCTGTATCCGCCGGCCCCAGGCGTTGAGCGTCTCCCAGGAGCGCTCGCTGGTATAGGGGATAAAGAAGCGCCGGGAAGGCCGGTAAAAATCCTCTTCCTGCAGCTGCCCCTTGCCCAGCACCTTCTGGTAGAGCGGCGTGCCCGGGAAGACCATCAGCGGCCTGACGTAAAGCGTGTGGATATATTTGCGCACGGTCTTGAGCACCCGGATGGTCTCCTCCACCGTTTCCTCGGTCTCGCCCGGGTAGCCTACCAGGATGTGCACGCCCACCTTGATGCCGGCCTCGTGCGAGCGCACGATGGCCTCTATGATCTGCTCCAGGCTCTCCTGCTTGTTGATGTCGCGCAGGATGCCGGGCGAGCCGGACTCCATGCCGTAGAGCAGGTACGAGCAGCCGGCCTCCTTGATGAGGCGCAGGCTGCCGGGCGTGACCATATCGGCGCGGGCGTTGGTGGACCAGTTTATGCGCAGGCCCCTCTTGAGCAGCTGCTCGCAAAGCTCGTTGGAAAGCGGGCTGCCCACCGGGAAGGCGGCGTCCTGCAGGAAGATGTCCCTGTAGCCGTAGACCTTGTGCAGGTGCTCGAACTCGTCGGCCACGTTCTTGCCGGAGCGGCTGCGGGCCTTGCTGCCGCAGGTGATCTGCACGGCGCAGAACTGGCACTTGAAATCGCAGGAGCGCGTGGTCAGCACGGGCGCCCAGCGCCGGCCGCTGACCAGGTCGCGGAAGAACTGGTGCACCACGTTGAAGTTGCCCGGCTGGAATTTCAGGTAGCTCTTCAGGTCGTAGAGGTGGAAGGCGGGAAAGGGCAGCGAATCCAGGTCCTCGATGAAAGGCCGGGATTCGGTCCTCACCACCCGCTCCCCGTCGCGGTAAACTATGCCTTTGACGGAGGCGAGGTCCCGGCCGTCGCGCAGCGCGTCCGCCAGGTCGGGGACCGTGGTCTCGCCCTCGCCCACCGTGACCGCCGTCACCTGCGGCAGCGCGGCCAGCCTGTCGGCCATGACCGTGGCGAAAGGGCCGCCCAGGAGCAGCTTGGCCCGCGGCTGCAGCTTGGCGGCCAGCTTGATGAGGGCGTGCACGCCGGTGCGGCTGGGGAAGATGGCGGAAATGCCGATGATGTCGTACTGCTCGCGCCGCAGCACCGGGAAGGCCGTCTCCCATTTCTGCAGGTAGAGGTCGGCGATGCGCACCTCGTAGCCTTTCTTTTCCAGGATGGCGGCGATATACCCTATGCCCAGCGGCGGGAAAAAGCGGGGATGCACCGACGACGGGTAGGTCATCCCGGGCGGGCAGGGCGGCATCATGAGCAGGACTTTCATGTCAGAAGATGCCCTTCGAGATATCGTTGCGTATCCCTTTGTAGCTCGACGACCATTGCGTGCGCAGCGACCAGACCACGCGCAGAAGCTGCCGGGCCAGCATGGCGGGGTTTACCGAGAGCACGTAGCGGACCCAGTAGCGCCAGGTGCGCACCGTGCGCATGGCGCGGCGCCGCAGCAGCATCAGGTCCCGGGGCGCCACCTCCGAGAGGGAGCGGCCGCGGCGGTACCAGTTGAAGTCGCGCCAGGCCCACTCGTCCCCGTTGGCCTTGTCCAGGCCGAGCGAATACCAGAGCTTGGTGCCGGGGAAGGGCGTGACGAAGGCGCACATCATGATGTCCGGGGAGATCCTCCGGGCCAGTTCGATGGTGTCTTCGATCTCGGCCAGGGTCTCGCCGGGAAAACCTATCATGAAGAACCCGAAGATGTGTATGCCGGCCGCCCGGGTCATCTCGGCGGCCCGCAGGCTCTGCTCCGGCGTGATGGTCTTGTTGACGCTCTGCAGGATGCGCCGGTTGCCGCTCTCGAAGCCGTAGTTGATGGTGTGGCAGCCGGCCTTTTTCATCAGCGCCAGGAGCTCCGGGCTGACATACTTGACCCCCGTGCCGCAGCTCCAGGAGATCTTCAGCCCCCTCGCCAGCAGGCCCTCGCAGAACTCCGTCACCCAGGCCTTGTTGCAGGTGAAGAGGTTGTCCTTGAAATAGATCTCGCGCACGCCGTAGTCCCTGTAAAGCAGGGCCACTTCCTCCAGGGTCCGGGCCGCCGAGACCTGCCGGTGGCGGTGCCCCCAGAGCGGCGGCAGGCAGCAGTAGGAGCAGTCTTCCGGGCAGCCGCGGCTGGTGATCAGCGTGGCCACCGGGGCGCGCCGGCCCCAGAAGAAAAAATTGTGGCGCAGGTCCACGAGGTCCCAGGCGGGCTTGAAGTAGTCGTCCATCGCCAGGATCGGCTCCCGCTCGCCGGTGAAGGCGTAGCCGCCGCCGGACTTCACATAGACGCCCTTCACCCCGGAGAGGGGCTTGCCGTCGCGGAAATTTTCAGCCAGCTCGGCGAAAGAGGCCTCGCCTTCGCCCTTCACGACGGCGTCCACCCAGGGCAGCAGGTCCGCCTGCCTGAAGGAGGGGAACGATCCCCCCGCCACCAGGAGGGCGTCGGGCAGCAGGTCGCGCAAGTGCCTGAACAGCAGCCGGATCCCGTCGAAGCGGGTGGCGTCGCAGGTGATCCCGACGATGGCGGGGCGCTCGGCCGCCGCCCGCTCCAGCACCAGCTGCGCCGGCATGAGCTCGTTGTAGGCGTCGAGTATCTTCACTTCAAAGCCGCGGCTGCGGGCGTAGCCGCCCACGTAGACCAGCGAGAGCGGGACGTTCTGGAACCGGAAGTCCGAGTTGGAGGTGATGGCCGGCGGCGGGTTGATGAGCAGTATCTTGGTCATGGGTGCCGGCCGCTTCAGCGGGCCTTTTTCCATTTCTCCATCCAGCGGGAGAAGGTCTCGAAAAACACTTCCCGGTCCTGCTTGGCCGGGAACACCGGGTACATGGCGCCGCGGTCCACCAGCTCGCCCACGCGCGGCAATTCCCCGTCCTGCCTGAAAGGGGCTCCCGGGGGCGGCGCGTGGCGGCCGTAGCCGGCCTGCGCCGTGCGGCGGGCCTCTCCCAGCAGCACCGGGCCCGGCAGGTCGTGCGCCCTGAACGGCGCGCCCGGCCTGGGGATGAGGATGAAGAACTTCGACGCCAGCCTGGCCTTCAGGGGCGGCTTGGGAATGAGGAAGAAATCGGAATAGGCCCTGAAGAAGCCGGTATAGGCGGCGTACGCCTCGGTATCCCGCATCTGCAGCTGCACCAGCTTCATCCGGGAAGCCACGCGGGCGGCGGTGCCCAGCGGCTTGAGCTGGGCGCGGGCCGGCATGAACGGGTCGGCGCCGTCCGGGGCGGGCTCGTCGGTGAGGATGCGGGCGAAGGCCTCGCCCGCCTCGGCCTTCGCGGCGAAGACCAGCGCCCAGCGGGCGGTGGGGTTCATGGCGAATAGGAGGCCCAGGTCCGCCCTGGCGCCGGTAAAGCGGCCGCCGTAGAGCCCGCTCATGGCGGAGAGGCAGCTGCAGTCTATGAGCTTCAGCCCCTTTTCGGCGCAGACCCCGGCCAGGGCGTCCAGGTCGGCGCAGCTGTTGCCGTTATGGGACAGCAGCACCGCCCTGGTGCGCGGGCCGGCGGCCCGCCGCACGGCCTCGGGGTCCAGGTTGTAGGTGTCGGGCGACACGTCCGCGAACACCGGCGTGAAGCCGCAGGCGGAAATGCCCTGTATGACCCAGGGCCAGGTGATGGGTGAAAGCACTATCTCGTCGCCGGGAACGGCGCCGTTGCCGGCGGCCGGGTCCGCCAGGGCGCGCAGGACCGCGCCCAGCGCGGCCAGGCGGGAGGCGCAAAGCTCCATGGCGCCCTCGTGGCACAGCAGCTCCCGCCAGCGCGGCAGGGCTTCGGCGGGATCCTCCGACACCGCCGGGACGGCCGCCGGCGGCGCCGGCGGCGGGACGGCGGCCGGGGCCTTCGCCGCCTTCTCGCCGTACTCTTCCAGGCAGGAGCGCATCTCCTGGCGCATCTTCGAGAGTTCCGACTCCACGTCCTTGCGGATCTGGTCCCGCAGCGGCTCGCGCGGCTGAACCGGGGGCTGGGGGGCCGCCGCGCTCTTGCGGGCGGCGCGGCGCAGTTCGGGCGCCAGGCGCCGCACTTCGGAATCTATGAGCTCGCGGGTCTTCGCATCCTTGATGCCCTCGCCCCAGTCGGCGCTTCCGTCACCCGCGCCCAGCTCGAAAGCCAGCCGCCTGGAAACCGCGGAAACTATCTTGGGGACCTGCAGGCGGGCGCCGAAACCCTGGCGCAGGGCCTCGCTACCGCCGGCCTGCTGCTGCGCCTCGCCGGCGCCGACGTCCTCCACCAGCCTGCGGATCGCCTCGCCGGTGTCGCCGAGGAAAACCGGCCGGCCGGCGTTGAGGTAAAGCGAGCGCTGGCAGAGCGACTCGATGAGGGGCAGGCTGTGGGAGACTATCACCAGGGTTTTTCCCTGGGCGCGGAAATCGTGGAAGGTCTTCAGGCACTTGGCCTGGAAGGCGCGGTCCCCCACCATCAGCATCTCGTCGACCAGGATGATCTCCAGGTCGGTGTGCACGGCGGCGGAGAAGGGCAGGCGCGCGGCCAGGCCGCTGGAGAGCTCGCCGTACTTGGCGTAGAGGTAATCGCCCAGGCCGGAGAAGGCGACCATGGAGGGCAGGCGCGCGCGGAACTCCTCCCGGTCCAGCCCCAGCAGGGCGGAGCAGAGGGAGAAATTCTCCAGCACCGTCAGGCGCGGCTGCAGGGCGGTGCCGATGCGGAAGAAGCAGTGGGCCTTGCCCGAGACGCGGCAGCGCCCCTCGGTGGGCGTGAGGATCTGCGACAGCAGCAGCAGCAGGGTGCTTTTGCCGGCCCCGTTGGGGCCGATGACGCCCAGCGCCTCGCCCCGCTCCACCTTGAAGCTGACGCCGCGCAGCGCCCACAGCTCGCGCTGGTCGGCGCCGCCGGTCAGCAGGCGGCGGGTGGTGCCGAGGAAACTTTCCTTCTCGCGGCGCACCCCGATGCGGAACCTCTTGCCCAGGTCCTCGGCCTGTATCACGGGGGCGGTAAGCACGTCCTTGGTTTCCATATTAAAGCCGGGCCTCACTCCATCAGTTTGTCCATCAGGTGCCCTTCGAAGCGCCGCAGCGACCAGAGCCCGGCGGCGAAGACGAGGGCCGAGCCGCCCGTCACCGCGGCTATGGCCCCGGCGTTGGGCACGGCGCCGTCTATCAGGCAGCCGCGCACGGCGATAAGTATGTGGGTCACCGGATTGAGGTAAAGCAGGGGCCGCAGGTGGTCGCCTATGATACTGAGCGGGTAGAAGATGGGCGTGACGTAGAACATCGCCATGGTGAGCACGTCCCAGATGCGCTCCATGTCGCGGTATTCGGCGGCCAGCAGCGGCAGGAACATGGACACGCCGGCCGAAAGCATGACGACGGAACCCACCAGCAGCGGCAGCAGCAGCCAGGACGCCTTCGGGGGCACCCCGATGAAAGGCAGGAAGACCAGCAGCACCAGGAGCTCCAGAAGGAAGGAGTAGAAAACCGCCGAGACCGCCGACAGCACCACGATCTCGCGCGGGAACTTGAAATTGCGGATGATGGGATACCGGCGGGCCAGGCTGGTCAGGGCCGAGGAGGTGGACTTCTGGAAGAAGATCCAGAACAGCAGGCCGATGAGGAGGTAGGCCCCGTAGTTCTCCACCTGGTGGCCCATCCACTTGACGAAGACCACGTAGAGGACCGCGAACATGAGCGCGGGGTGCAGCAGCGTCCACAGGAAGCCGAGCACCGTGCCCTGGTCCTTCATCTTGAACTCCGTGCCCGCCATCTCCCGCAGGAGGGAGAAGTACGAGGAGAGCATCTTGCGCCTTTCGGGGGTCGTCATCGTCAGTTGGCGGGCCTCGCGTCCAGCAGCAGGTTGGCCGGGCGGCCGGCGAAGAAAGAGATAACGTTGCCGGCGCATTCGGCGCTGAAGCGGGCCGCCGACTCCTCGGTATTCCAGCCCATGTGGGGCGTGATGACGACGTTCTTCATCTGGCGCAGCGCCTGGGCCCCGGCGGGCGTGACCCCGTCGAGCCCGGCCCCGGCCAGGCGGCCGCTCTCGAGGGCGGCTATCAGTTCCCCCTCGTCCACCAGGCTGGCGCCGCCGACGTTGACGAAGAGGCAGTTGGGCTTCATGGCGGCGAAGGCCTCGGCCCCGAAGAACCGGCGGGAACCCAGCCCGCCCTGCAGGGAGGAGATCACTACGTCCGCCTGGGGCAGCATGTCCCGGAACTTGGTAAAAGTCACGCCGCGGTGGCGCAGGAGGCGCGCCAGCAGCCAGGGCTTGTCGCGCTTGGCCACTATCACCCGCATCCCGAAACCCATGCCGATGGCGGCCAGCTGCCGCCCGGTGGCGCCGTGCCCGAGCACGCCGAGCGTCTTGCCGCCCAGCTCGGTGCCTTTCCAGAGGCGGACCATCTCTTCCTGGGCCTCGAGGCCCGGCTCGGCGGGGCGCTCGCCGCGCCGGTTAAGCCTGCGCGCCAGGGCCAGCAGCAGGGCGAAGGCCTGCTCGGCTATGGCCGGCGCTGAGTAGCCTGGGCAGCCGGCAACGCTGATGCCGCGCAGCGAAGCCTCGTCGAGGTCCAGCATGTCCGCGGAGCCGCCCACCACCAGCAGCCTGCAGCCGTCGAGGCGGTTCACGAAATCGCGGCCCAGGCGCCTCAGCCAGGCGTTGGCCACGCAGACGGCCCCGGCCCCGGCGGCGGCCTGGACGGCTTTCTCCAGGTCGGCTGGCTGGTCGTATTGTTCGAGTTCAAAACCGGAAGAGGAAAGGGATAACTTATCCCCCTCGGCAAAGCGGACGCCCAGGCTTACCAGTTTAACGGTCGCTCCCATGTCTTCCCTCCTCCCGCAAATCAGCCGGCAGTATGCTAACTTTATTTATTATATTATAATTCGGCGGCGGCGCGGGACAGGGGGTCAGGCGCGCGCCAATCACCATAGGCCAGCCTGGCGGCGTGGCGGCTGCCGCCGCGGCATTTCCCGGCGTAGAAGCAGCCGGAGCAGCTCTCCGGCAGGAACTCCAGGGCGCGCACCGAGCGGAGGAACGGACTGGCCCAGGCGGCGCGCAGGTCCCGGCAGTCTCCCAGGTTTTCGTCCATGTAGTAGGCCGGCTTGCAGAAGCCGCGGGGATCCACGGCGAAGCGCGCGTTGCCCTCGCCCAGCACGGCGCCGAGCGCCACCCGGCTGACTTTATCCTCGTCGTAAAAGCAGAAAGGCAGGGGGTTGGCGACATAGGCGTTAAGGTCCCCGGCGGCGCGCCAGTCCAGCAGTTTATCTACGAGGAGCGCCAGCTCCCCGCGCGACGCCTCGTCTTTCCCCCCCGGAGAGGGAACGGGACGGTAGAATTCCACCCGGTCCGGGGCGAGGCCCTTGAGGACCTCCCCGAGGGCGTCCAGGTTGCGGATCAGCCTGCCGGTGGCGCAGATCCCCAGGCGCAGCGTTTTCAGGCCGGCGGCCCGCAGGGCCCGGGCGGCCCCACAGGACTGTTCGAAGGAACCTTTTATTCCGGATTCCGCGGCGTCGCTGGCCGCGTCCCAGCCGCGCAGGGAGACCAGCACGTTGTCCGTTAAGGCGCACAGCTCGCCGGCGCGGCGCGCGTCGCCGAGGCCGTGCCCGTTGGTATTTATCCACACCCGCACGCCGCCTTCCCTGGCCGCGCGCAGCAGTTCCGGCAGGTCCTCCCGCAGCAGCGGCTCGCCGCCGGTAAAGCGCAGGCGGGGCACGTCCCAGGCGGCCAACTGCCGGATGATATCCTTTATGGCCCCGGCGCTCAGTTGCGGCAGCGCGGCGCCGCGCGCGCCCCGGCCGGGGGCGAAGGTGTTGCGGTTAAAGCAGTAGGGGCAGCTGTAGGAGCAGCGGGACTCCGCCTCCACCATGACTTCGATGGGCTTGTCCGGGATAGCCCGGCAGGGCCCCGCCAGGATCTCTCCGCGGTAGTCTTCGGGAAAGCCGGCGCAGCGGCCGGCGTAGGAGCAGCCGGCGCAGAAAGGGGCCTTGAAACGGCCCGTTCCGTCCCCGTTCTCGAGCAGGTATTCGTTGCGCAGCAGGTTTTCGCCCAGCAGGCAGAATGGCACCCCGGTCAGCCGGATCCGGGCCTCCGCCGCGGCGGCCAGCAGACCCGGGAGGCCGTCAGCCAGCTCGCGCAGCCCCGCCGGGCGGCTGCCGGGCAGGCCCAGGCGGATGTCGGCCCTGGTTATGCCGCGGGAGCGCCAGAAGTCCCCGGCCCGGCCGGCGCCGGCCAGGTTTTTCAGGAAAGAGAGGAAAGTCCCCGTCAGCGCGAAATTCAGGACGCGCGCTCCGTCTTTGGGTTCGATCATGCCGCCAAGCAAATTTTATCATATAGCCCCGGCGGAAAAGCCCTCCCGTTTTTACTAGAATAGGCCTATGACGGACGGGACTGACGCCGCGGGGTATTTCAGCCTGCGCGCTTACGGCGCCTCGCTGCGCTTTGAGAGCGCCGACGCCGCCCTGTTGTCCGACCTCAGGGAGGATTTTTCTTTTTTCCTGGACGAAAAGGGCGGGACGTGCGCGGAAGCGATAACGGCCGCCGTCGGAGAACCGCTCCCGGTCCCGGCCGGCGCCAGGCGCCTGTGGCGCAACCGCAAGTGGGCCGCCTACACCGCTCCGTCGGGCTCCCGGGTGGTCCGCTACCCGGAAGGCGCCCTCTGTGAATTCGACTACCGGGCCCGCCGCGGCCTGGTGCGCGCGGGAGACCGGGGCCTGGCCCGCGAACTGGCTTACCTGCTGATCCTTTCCCGGCTGGGCGAGCAGCTGGACCTGCTGGGCCTGCACCGCCTGCACGCCATGGCGGCGGAGTTCGGCGGTTCCGCTTTCGCCGCCGTCGCCCCGCCCGGCGGCGGCAAGACCACGCTGCTGCTGGCCCTCGCGCGCGAGCCGGGCTTCACGCCGCTGGCCAACGACACCCCGCTCGTGGACGGCGCCGGACGGCTCTGCCCTTTCCCCCTGCGCGTGGCCCTGGGCGCCGACAGCCCCTTCCTGAAAGATATCCCGCCCGGGAACCTGCGCCCTTTCACCCGGCGGCATTACCCGCCCAAGTACCTGCTCCCGGCCGCGCCGCTCCCCGGCGCCCCGGGCCCGGCGGTCTGCTCTGAACTTTTCCTCCTCCGGCGCACGCCGGGCTCCCCGGCTATCCTGCCGGCCTCGCGGGCCGGCGCCGCGCTGGAATTGCTGCGCTCGCTGGTGCTGGGCAGCGGGGTGCCGCAGATAGCGGAGTTTTTCCTGCGGCCCGAACCCGCCGACCTGCGCGCCAAGGCCGGCATAGCCCTGGCCCGCGCAAAAGCGGCGCGCGCCCTGCTGAAAGGCTGCGGCGTTTTTGAATTCCGCCTTTCGCCGGAGCCGGCGCAGAACGCCCGCGCGCTGCGGGCCTTCCTTTCCGGCCGCCGCCCGATTTCAGGCAATATCATATAATAGCGCTATGAAAGACCCCGTCAAGAAGCTCGCCGCCGCGCTGGCCGCGGTGTTCGTGCTGACGGCGGCGGTATACACCAACTCCCTTTCCAACAACCTGCTCTGGGACGACGACACTTTCGTGCGGGGCAACCCCTTCGTGCGCAACTGCGCCAACCTCAAGACCGCCGTCAACCCGCTTTACCTGGCCAAGGTGCTGCCGGTAAAAATGGGCTCGCGCCCGCTGGTCAACGTAAGCCTGCTGCTCGACACCTGCTCCGGCGCGGGACCCCTCGGCATGCGGGTGACGAACCTCCTGCTGCACGCCTCCACCGCCGTGCTGACGGCGACCGCTGCCTATATCTTTACGGGGGCCTTGGCGCCGGCGGCGCTGGCCGGCCTGGTCTTCGGCCTGCACCCCGCAGCGTCGGAAGCCGTGGCCGTGGTGACCTTCCGCAGCCAGCTGCTCTGCGCCTTTTTTTACCTCTCGGCCCTGCTGACAGGCCTCATCTATATCCGGCAGCGCAAACCCCTTTACCTGGCCCTCTCGGCGCTGCTGGCCCTGGCCTCCATGCTGTCCAACGAGATAGGCATAACCTTCCCGCTGGCCTTCGCCGCCCTGCTCTGGACCGCCGAGAAGCCGCAGCCGCAGGACCGGCGCAGGGCCCTGCTTTACCTGGCCGTCTGCGTGCTCGCCTCGTCCGCCTATTTCTGGTTCCGCCTGCCGAGGGGCGGCTACGATATTCCCGGCGTGGCCCCGTTCGGATACGAGGGAGTGGATTTCCTCTACCCCCGCGCCCTGGTCAGCGGCGTGCCGGCGCTCTCCCCCGCGCCCCCGCCCGTGCCGCCGTCCGCCGTGCCTCCCGGGGACCTGATAGAGATCCCGGACCTGCCCCCGCTGCCGCCGGCCGTAAAAGGCGAAGTTTTTTCCGCCTCTCCCTGGAACGTGATCCATTCGGACGCCAGGCTAAAGCTTTACACCATGTCCTCGGTGGCGGCCTCCTACCTGGGCGACCTGCTGCTGCCCCTTAACCTCAAGAGCGATTACAACCCCCCCGTTCTGCGCTCCTTCAGGTCGGCCCTGCCGTATTTCCTGGTGCTGGCGGCCTTCGGCTGGGCGGTGCTCCTGCTCCGCCGCCGGGCGCCAGCGGCCGCCTTCGGGCTGCTGCTGATCCTGGCGGCCCTGCTGCCGGTAATGCACATCATCCCCATCGCCAATATAAAGGCCGACCGTTACCTCTACCTGCCGCTGGCGGGCTGGGCGCTGGCCCTGGCCGCCGGCGCGGCGGCGCTGAAGGGCAGGCGGGCCGCGCCGGCGGCGCGCACCGCCCTGCTCTGCTACGCGGTGTTCCTGGGCACCGTCACCTGGCTGCGCAACCCCGTTTTCAGGAGCGAGCTGGCCTTCTTCAGCTCGGCCGCCGATACCGACCACGCGGCGCCGAGGGCCCAGGTGAACGCGGCGGTAGCGCACTTTACCAGGGGCGAGGCCGAAGAAGCCCGGGCCCGGTTCGCCCGGGCGCTGCAGGAGAACGACAGCTACCAGGTGCGCCTGTTCTGGGCCGAGATGGAACTGCTGCTGGGCTCCCCGGAAAAAGGCAAGGAACTGCTGGAGGCGGCGCTGAAAGAAAAGCCGGACAGCATAAAAGGGCTGTACCTCAGGCGGGTGGCGCTGCTGCGCGACGCTGAAGCGGCGCGCGCCGCCAAAAAGAAAAAATAACCCATGCGCAAGATACTGCTGATAAAAGTAGGGGCGCTCGGCGACGTGCTGCGCACCACCCCGCTGCTGCGCAGGCTGCGCGGCGAGGTCTCCTGGGTAACGGGGGCGCCGGCCCTGCCCCTGCTCGCCGGCAATCCCCGCGTCTCGCGCGCGGTGCCCATAGAGAAAGCCGCTCCCCTGGCCCGCGAGGCGTTCGACTGGGTGATAAATCTGGACGAGGAGCGCGCGGCCTGCGCGCTGGCCGCTAAGGTCAAGGCCCGGCGCAAGACCGGCGCCCTGCTGGGCCCTTCCGGTTTTTCCTACTGCGCCGCCTCCGCGCCCTGGTTCGACATGAGCCTCATCAGCCGGCTGGGGCGGCAGGCCGCCGACAGGCTGAAGTACGCCAACCGCAGGACTTGCCAGTCTTTCCTTTTCGAGGCCTGCGGCCTCAAATTCAACAACGAGGGATACATGATGCCGCTGGCGCCGCTGTCCCCTCCGGGGCCGCTGGTGGCCATAGAAGAAAGGACCGGCGCGCGCTGGCCCCTCAAGCGCTGGCCAGGCTGCCGGGAGCTGGCCAGGCTGCTCGGGCGCCGGGGCATACCGTTCTTTTTCCTCCGCTCCCGGCCGCGCCTCCTGGACTACCTCAGGGACATAAACCGCTGCTCCGTGCTGGTCTCGGGAGACACCCTGGCCATGCACGCCGCCCTGGGCCTGGGCAAGCGGGCCGTGGCCGTCTTCAACTGCACCAGCCCCCGCGAGATCTGCGGCTACGGCAGGCTGCGCAAGCTGGCGCACCCGGAGCTGCGCGCCCTCTTCTATTCACGCAAGCGCCCGGGCCCGGGTTTTCCCCATATCCCGGCCAAAACCGTCCTGAAAGAGGTCCTTTACGCGCTGCGCACCCCCCCTTGAAAATAGCGGTTTTGTTTGCTAGACTATGACAGGGCGTAAGGGTATTTATCTTATTGTCTTTTATTCGGGAAAACGGGCGGACAGGCAATTACAATGACTCCTAACAAGGGTGAAAACAGCAAGTCGCGGCGCGGCAAAAAGTACGTGAAGCCCGCCCTGACCAAGCACGGGTCGCTTAACTCGCAGGTCGCCTCTTTCCGGACCTTCTATTAAGCTCTCTCTCCGCTTCGCCCGGCCCGCCGGCGCCGGCGGGTTTTCGTTTAACACGTGAAAATAGTACTGCTTCCCTCTTCGCGGCGCCGGGACCCCACTTACCATCGCATACTCTCCAGCCTGAAACGGGAATTTTCCGCTCTGGGCCATGAAGCCGTCATAGCTTCCGGCGGCGCCCCGGCGCGCCTGCGCGGCCTGCTCACCCCGGGCTCGGCGCTGAATTTCCAGTTCTCCGGCTGGCTGCGGCCCTGGCACGCCCCGGCGCTGCTGTCGCTGCCGGCGCACGCCGGGCTGGTGGTCACCTTCCAGGACTACCTGCACCCCGACCTGCCGCCGCTCACTTCTAAAACGCGGGCCGACCTGCGGCGCATCCTCGCGAAAGCCCGGCGGGTCACGGCCGTCTCGGCTTTCCTGGCGCGGATGATAAAGAGGGATTTCCCGGCCGCGGCCCGCAAGGTCTCGGTCATTCCCAACGGCGCAGAAGCCCCGGCGGGCGGCGCTCAGCGGCGCCCGGGCCGGGACTATATCCTCACGGTGGGGCGCCCCGCCCCCTACAAAGGCCTGGACCTCCTTATCTTCGCTTTTTCCCAGGCCGTGCAGGACGGCTGCAAGGCCGACCTCGCAGTCTGCGGTTCGGCTTCCCCCCTGCGCCCGCTGGCCGCCAGGCTCGGCGTCGGCAACCGCGTGCATTTCAAAGGCCGCGTCTCCCACGCCCGCCTCTCGGCGCTCATGCGGGGCGCGCTGTTCTACGCCACGGCCCCGCGCTGGGAATCTTTCGGCATGGGCGCCCTGGAGGCCATGGCGGCCGGCAAGGCGGTGCTCGCGACCCGCGCCGGCGGCCTCCCGGAATTCGCCCGGCATGGCCATAACGCCCTGCTGGTGCCGCCCGGGGACGTCGAGGCCCTCTCGGCCGGCCTGGTTTCACTGTGCGGTTCGGCCGCGCTGCGCAAAAAACTGGGCGGTAACGGCGCCGCCTCGGCCGCCCGCCTCACCTGGCGCCGGGCCGCGGCCGCCTACCTGCGCGCCTGCTGTTAACCATGAAGAACCCCGCCCCAAAAACCGGCTTCGCAGCCAAAGCCGCCCTCCTGGCCGCCGCTGTCGCCGCCGGCGGAGCCGCTTTTTACGCCTACAGGGCCTTCACCCCGGCCCCTCCGGCCGTGCAGGAAATACCCGAAATAGTTTTCGCCCGCCACGGCGGCAGGCAGGAGCTGACAGAGCGCTACGAGCGCGGCAGGGCAGAGGCGGAAGCGGACTGGGGAGAGAGGCAGGCCCAGGTACGCCTCCTGGACGGCCTGGGCGCGGTGGACAGCCTGGAGATACTTCCCCTGGTGGAAATGAGCGCGGCGCCGGGCCTGCTGGCCGAGCCGGGCGTGGCCTACCTGCTGAGGGCGGGAGGCAAAACCATCCTTTTCGACCTGGGCCTCAACGAGGGGGACGGCCCCTCGCCGCTGCTCCACAACATGGAGAAGCTAGGCGTAAAGAAGGAGAGGCTCACGGACATTTTCATCTCCCACTCGCACCGCGACCACGTGGGCGGGCGCCGCTGGGAAGAGCGCGGCACCTTCGCGTTCGGCCACAGCCAGCCGCCGCTGCCCGGCGTCAAAATTTACACGCCCGTACCCCTGTCTTACCCCGGCTCGTCCCCCGTCCACGCCGAAAACCCGGCCGTGCTCGCGCCCGGAGTCGCGACGATAGGCGCCATCGGCACCTTCGATTATTTTACGGGGATGATAAACGAGGCGGCCCTGGCCGTAAACGTGAAGGGCAAAGGCATCGTGCTGGTGGTCGGCTGCGGCCACCAGGGCGTGGAGAAGCTGGTAGCGCGCTGCAGGAAATTATTCAGGGAGCCGCTCTACGCCGTGGTAGGCGGCCTGCATTACCCGGTCTCGGGCTCCCGCCTGAAGATCCGGGGCGTGGACGTCCAGAAATACTTCGGCACCGGCCGGCCGCCCTGGGTGCCGGTCACGCTGGCTGACGTAAGAAAAGGGATAAAGGCGCTGAAAGCCGAAGGCGTGAAGCTGGTGTCGGTTTCCCCGCACGATTCCTGCGACGCGGCCCTGGGGGAATTCAGGGCGGCTTTTCCCGCGGAGTGGCGCGAACTTACCGCCGGCGAACCCATCCGCATCTGAGCCGCGCTCCTAGCCTCGCGCCTTGCGCGGCTCTACGTAATAACATTCTTCCGCAGAACAGTCCCGCCCGTAAAATCCCCGGTGCGGCCGGCGGCTTAGCCGCCGGTAAAAAGGCGGCCGGTGATGACATACAGTTGCCTGCCGTTCTTCTCGGTCCAGATCTCAGAGTAATCGAAGTGCAGGCCGTTGACCGTTATGGTGGTGACGATGCCGACGTTTTCATTGTAGGCCTCGTTGAGCGTTATCACGTTGCCTTCGTAAGAGCCGGCCGGCCGGCCGGACGTGTCGAAGAGCTGGCTACCCCGCTTCTCGAACCTGGCCGGCTCCGAGGCCAGCGCGACCACGCCGCAATCGAAGTAGCCGCCCTTGCGGTCCAGGTAATCC